>Ga0180215_1000686_pt1 | contig 40884 bp, 33 predicted proteins | sample eDN3rd37CBELigBY_FD_128871 | JGI IMG/M metagenome (GOLD analysis project Ga0180215, IMG submission 128871) | Enriched backyard soil microbial communities from Emeryville, California, USA - eDNA 3rd pass 37_C BE-Lig BY (version 2) (version 2) | ecosystem: Environmental > Terrestrial > Soil >...
ATCCGGATGATCCGGTTGTTGCCGGAATCGAGCAAGTAAATCTTCCCGTCCGGCGTGACAAACATGTCCTCCGGTCCGCTAAAGCTGCCGACAGACAACGCTGTTCCCGTAATCTGGCGCTCAGGCAAATACGGAACGGGGGAAGGCTCGGGATCCCCATACCACGAATAGTTATAGCTCTCATAAGGAGCGGCGAGGGCAGCGGCCGGACCGCCTAGAATCGAGATGATCGAAAGGAGCAGCAATAGGATCGATAACCGTTTCACTGTAAGCTCCTCCTTCCCATTAATCTTTCATGCCGGAGGTCGACATCGTCTGGATGACGCTGCTCTGCGAAATCACGAAAATCGTGATCGGAACTAACAGCAACAGCAGCGTTGCCGCCATGGACGGCCCGGTCCGGATGATGCCGCCCGCCAAAATTTGGTCAAGGGCATAGTCGATTGTTTTTAATTGTTCGCTGTAAATATACATGGATCCCGCGCCGCCGCCGGCACCCCATAAGCTTTGGAAGGAGAAAATAACCAGTGTCAGCCATGCGGGCTTTACGATCGGCATCACAATGTTCCAGAAAATCCGGAATTCGCTGCAGCCGTCGATTTCCGCCGCTTCCAGGAGAGAATCCGGAAGCTGCTCCATAAACTGCTTCATTAAGTACAGGCCCAGCGAAGAGCCGATTGCCGGAATGATAACGGCCCACTGCGTATCCAACATTCCCAGCCACGACATCGTCATGTAGTTGGTGATCTGCGTCACCGTTGCCGAGAACATCAACGAAAGCACGACTACCGTAAAGAGGAACGTTTTCCCCGGGAACTTCCGTTTCGCCAGCGGATACGCCGCCATCGACGCGATGATCACGTGGCCTACGGTGCCGACAATCGCAATGAAAAACGTGTTGTAAAGATACCGGGTCATCGGAACCCATGAATTCGAGAGCAAGTGGTATAAATCCACAAAGTTATCAAGCGTAGGTGTCCGTACCCAGAAATCCGGCGGAAACTTCAAAATTTCGTTGATCGGCTTAAAGGCGTTGTTGATGACAAAGACGAGCGGCAGCGCCATGAAACAACCGACCGCCGCCAGAAATATGAACAGCATCAAATCGCCTGCAAAGGAACGGCTGAGCCTCTTTCTGCGTATGCGGAATATCATTTGCATAGGATTATTCACCGACCTTCGTAAGCATCTTTCGAACGAGCAGGTTCGTGCCGAGCATCATCGCGAACAAGACGGTAGCAATGGCTGAAGCGTAACCCATCTCGAAGCGAATGCTGCCGTAGTCCATCAAGTGCGTCACAATGGTGTGTCCCGCGTACTGCACGCTCGGGAATCCGGCAAGCGCTGTAGCGACTTCCGCGACAGCGAAGGAGGAAGTAATTTGCATGACCGCCCCGAACATCAGCATCGGACGCATCGAAGGCAGCGTAATGAACCACAGCTCCTGCCAACGGTTGCGAATGCCGTCCATCGCACCCGCTTCAAATAAGGTTTTATCCATATTCTGCAATCCCGCGATAAACGCGAGGAAGCTGGTGCCGAGACTGAGCCAGAGCTGAACAATGATAATGATCGGCATGATATACTTCGGATCCTTCAGCCAGATGATCGGCTCCAACAGCAAATTCCATCTTAGTAAAAATGCATTGACGAAGCCGTAAGAATCTCCTGCGAACAGCAGCGTCCACACGATGAACGCTTGCCCCGACAAAGCCGGCGCGTAGAAGACCAAGGTCACGACTGAACGTACTTTAGGAGAAAGCTCATTAATGATCCAGGCCAATATGAAACAAGCCACATAGCTGATCGGTCCCGTAATTGCCGCAAATACGAGCGTATTCTTCAACGCAATCAAGAATACGTCGTCTCGGACAAACAGCTGAGCGTAGTTTTTAAATCCGACCCATTCCGGAAACTCGAGCATATTAAAACTCGTCATGCTGACCAAGAGCGATAGAATGACCGGGAAAACCGTAAATGTGAAGAAAATCAGGAAGTAAGGAGCGATCATCGCATAGATGCTCTTATTCCGTTTCATTTCGTTCCAAGTAATCGTCATCTTGCTCTGCAGGGTGGCGAAATAGCCCGACGATTTCGTCTTTGTGCTTAACATGGTATGCGGACCCTCCCCTCTAGTTTGTCGGCAATACCGGCAAATCGAATTCTTCGCGTTTGATCGTGATTTCCTGGTTGATCGTCCGAACATAGTTTTCTAGAGTTTCCCGCGCTTCTTCCCCGTCACGGTACACTTCATAGAAAGCATTCACGATGTGACGATCAAGAGAGTATCCGCCAGGCACTTCCGGTCTGCCTTGAACATGCTTGAATTGTTCCAACAGTTGGTTCTTCTCTCTGCCGGACCAAGGAAGCTGCTGCAAGGCTTCGATATTTGCCGCTGCATAGCGCGCCGACTCCCCGAGGATCGCTTCCATCTCACGGCCGAAGTTCACCTGCGCCTCTGTGTCAGTCCACCACTTGATAAACTCCCACGCCGCGTCTTTATTTTTCGCATCCGCGAACATGACGGTCCCCGTTGTAGTGCTCAACGTATCGTGACGCGTCGTGCCGTCTTCGGTCACGATGCCCGGCAACGGCGCAAAGTTCCATTGCCCTCTGATTTCCGGCGCGAACACCTGCAGGTAGTTGTATTGTGTATAATCCGCAATACCAAGCGGCATTTCACCGGTACGGAACCGGTTAATGAAATCGAATTCCAACGGAAGCTTGTAATTCGTATAAAGCTCCGTCCATTTGCGGAACGTTTCGATTGCTTGCGGCGAGTCCAGATCGGTTGCGATGCCGTCGCCCTTGTAATACTGTCCGCCGTTCTGATAGAGCATCGTTTCGAAGACGATCGTATTCGGCATAGCTAAATCCATATTGTTCTTCTTCAGTTCCGGGATAATATGGTACATATCCTCCCATGTCTTCGGCACTTCAAGCCCTAGCTGATGCAATATGTCCTCCCGATAGAACAGCATCGGGAAGGTTTGCGTTTCGGGTATCGCGTAAATACCGTCTTGGTAAGTAAAGCTTACGAATGCGCTGTCAAAGAAGCGCGCTTTCACTTCTTCGAAGTCAGGAAATTGCGATACATCATAAAGCGCGTTCCGCATCGCAAAGTCTACAACCTTCGACTGCGTCAACGCGATGTCAGGCCCTTGGCCCGCTAGAGTCGCAGGCAGCACGACAGACGGATTGACGAGCTGCAGATTCACTTCAATTCCGGTTTGCGGTGTAAAGGAGTTATCAATCAATGACCGAAGCAGCTGTACCTGATCTCGGCCCGACGCCATCCAGACGGTAATCGCTTCTTTGCTGTCATTGGTCTCCGTATAGTTGTACTCCTCAGAGAAGGATTTAAAGAAGGAACCGATCTCATGGCTAAGCTTCCCGACGATCCCTTTATCAACCGGCGGATTTGCCACATCCGGAGATTTGATAAAGAGATAATCAATGGTCAAGGGTTGGTCGTTAACCGTAAGCAGCCAAGTTCCCAACGCGCTGACGTTATCTTTAAAGTTCTTCAAGCGCCGAGTGAGGGTTTCAGGCCTGCTTCCTAAATCGCCCAGCTGATAGGAGGTTGTACGTAATATCGTTGTACTGGAGCTGGCTCCTCCAACCATGTCGTCCATGCGGTCCGCCGCCAGAGAAAGCAGTTGGCTTTGCTCCAGGAATACGCTTTCCAGCTCGGGTATTTTTTGTTCAAGCTGATAATCCCGGTAAGGGTCAGGTGCAGCCGACGTCAGCATGACGATCTTGAGATACAAATTATTCAGCTCTTGAATGCTTGAACGAACGAGACGAATGACCTCCGTCAATTCACCCATTGTCAGCTCAAGCTTAATCTCATGCTTGCCTTCCGTCAGATAGTAAAGGTATGGTTCATTGTCCTCGCCGGGCAGCCCAATCTGCCAGGACCCGCTATAGTTGAATGGAACCGCTTCCACTTCAGAGAAAGGCACCTTACCGTCTATATAAAGCTTCCTTACAACCTTAATGCCTCGATTCGTATCTTGTTTATATCTAAATCCCAATTCATATAATCCGTCCTTCGGAACATCCACTTCCCACGTAATCCATTGGCCCGGCACCTTCCAATTGACGCCGCCGATCGCGTTCATACGAATCTTAGATACATGATACGGCTCGGTTCCCGGAGAAGAGCGGTCGTTGATCGGGTACAAAGACGGATTTGATTTCAGTGTCGCATCTTCGCCCTGAACCTTTACAAATTCGCCGCTCGTCGGTTGATAGCCTTGCTGTTGGTAGAAAGCTTTCACTTCATCGTAAGTTGGAATTTCTTCTTCTTGATACAGCTTAATGTAATCTATTACCATTGGTTCCCTAAGGGACGACAGCGTCATTCGGTGTTTGCCCTTAGTGAAGTAGAATGAGAATGGTTCGTTATAATACCCTTCGGAATCCCGCAATGTGGTTTCCTGCCACTGCGGCTCTTCCACTTGCCGCGGCCGCAAGTCATTATCGCGCGAATCACGCTTCACCTCAGGAAACTCATTGCGCCAAACTCTGGAAAAACCTAGTCTCGTCGCTTCATCGAACGGCGCAATGCCGTCAATCAACAGTTCCCGTTCAATGGTGGAACTGTGGCCTTCAACCGGGAAGTAGCGCAAGCTGATATGATACAGCCCGTCTTCCGGCACTTCGATATCCCAATGCACCGATCCGCTGTCACCGGTTCTTATTACAGGGTTTGACGCCCCCTCAAACTGCTGAATCGTTTCGATTTCCATCCCATCGGCAGCAACGTAAGATTCCGCTTCAATGACCAAAGATACATCCGGATGAGGTTGGCCTTCATATTGAGCGATATAATCTTCGTATCTCACCTTCAATGCATCTTGTACAGCCGATTCGAACTCTACGTCTAACGATCCTCTAACGGGTTCCAAAACTGTCGCGTTGCCTGACGTTCCGGGAGCAAATACAAGAAACACAGAGCAAAGGGCCAAACCAATTAGGGCGACGGCTGTAATTTTACGTTTCTTAGTCATCTTTCGCACGTGAAACCCTCATTCCTCATCTAATGGTGGTCCTTAAAACAAGACAGCAAGGAGTTCCACTTGGAACTCCTGCTGTCTATTCGACTCGAACAACAAGACCGAGAAGTTATTCTGCGTTGTATACTGCATCGAGAGCGTCTTGAGCAACCTGCTTGTTCGCTTCAATGATCGACTCTGCGGATTCGCCCTTATAGGCGATCTGATAAGCCAACGTAGTCGGAACACCGCCGAGCGGCCAGTAAGACGGCTCGGAAAGGTCGGACATCTCCATCATGACTTCAATATCTCTTTCGTCGGACAACATTTGGAGCTCCGCGTTTTCACGTTTTTGCTGCTCAAAGCGATCCCACATTTGTGCTTCTTCCCAAATCTTCGCCTTTTCCTCGGCTCTTTTCACGTTCGCAGGAATATAGAAAGCTTGATAGTTTTCTACGCTTCCTTGGTAGGAATCCGTTCTTTGCGGACCCATCGGGAAGTACACGAAGCCTTGTTCGTCCGTCATCGTCGTGCGCTGGGAACCTTCCCACAGCTCGCCCGTGACGAATGCAGCTTGCCCTGCGGCAAACAGCGTTTGTGAATCCGCGTAGTCAGCGCTGCTCCAAGTTTCAGCCGCCGGCGGCTTAATCACTTTATGCTCGTTGTACAAGCTGTCGTAGAAATCAAGAGCTTCCATGACTTTCGCGTCAGCGGAGAATTCAAACTTCCCATTATTCTCTACAATGAAGTTCCCGCCGTTGGAGAAGATGAGAATTCTCATCATATTGGTCGGCTGGTTCACAATACCCCATTGATCGGTAATGCCGTCACCGTTCGTATCCTTCGTAGCGGCTTTCGCGATTTCAAGGAACTTCTCCCAAGTCCATTCGCCTTTCGCGACGAGATCATGCGGGTTCGGCAGCCCTTCGCGCTCAAGCAGCGTCTTGTTGAAGTACAAGCCCGAAGCATACAGGTTCAAGGACTGGAAGCCGTATTGTTTTCCCTTATAAGTGCTGTACTTCGCAATCCCCTTCGGCCACTTCGAATCGTTGAAATCGAAGAAGCCGTCGATCGGCATAAACAAGCCGTCTTTAATTGCCGGAATTGCCATGTAGTAGTCCAAAGCTACGATGTCGGCCGCAGCTTCGCCGGACAAGGCGGAGTTCGTAACCATTGTAAGCGATTCGCCCCACGGCACTTTCTCCCAAACGATGTCAACATTGTACTTCTTCTCAATCTCCGCCCAATGCGCTAACTGCAGCTCACCCTCCGGCGTATCCGGATTCGGGCCGTCTACCCAGTGCAAGATTTTCAGTTGTTCGCCATTCATGTTAATAACAGGTTCTTCCGGCTGCGGCTCCGGTTCTGCCTTCGGCTCTTCCGCAGGCGGCGCCTCATTCGCAGGAGGCGGAGCAGGTTCTGGCTGTGAAGTGGTTCCGGTTGAAGAATTACAAGCGGTTACAAAGAGGAGTACAAACACTAGAAGCATCATGAGTACGACTTTCATTTTCTTCATTTTGATTACAATCCCCTTTCTAAATTGTATTTTTATGAAATCTCGAGCTCTTTAAAGCTCGGACTTTTCAACGGAACATTCGTGAAGCTACTCTGTTTTGTTATACACATTGTCAATGGCATCTTGTGCAATTTGCTTATTCTGCTCAATCACCGTTTCCGGCGATTCACCCTTGACTGCAAGGCCGTATGCGAGGGCGCTGCCCGCACCGCCGATCGGATTAAACACCGGCTCCGAATAATTCGGGAGATCCAGCATTGCCTCAATGTCCCGTTCGTCGGAAAGCAGCTGCTGCTCGGCGAGCTCTCTGCGGTTTTCCTCGACACGATCCCACATCTGGATTTCTTCCCAAATTTTCGCCTTTTCCGCGGCTCTGGTTACGGTTGCAGGCATATAGAACGGAACGAAATTTTCAACGCTTCCTTGCCATTCGTCCGGCCGCCCTGGACCTTTCGGGAAGTAGACGAAGCCTTGCTCGTCCGTCATGGTCGTTCTTGTTTCTCCTTCCCATAACTCGCCGGTGACGAAAGCCGCCTGACCTGCGTTAAACACGGTTTGCGAATCCGCATAGTCTTTACTGCTCCAAGTATCGCCCGCAGGAGGCATTACCACTTTATGTTCATTGTAGAGTGAGGCATAGAAATTCAGCGCTTCCAACGCTTTCGGTTCGCCTGCGGTAAATTCATAAATTCCTTCGCTGTTCTCCTTGACCAATGCGCCCCCGTTGGAATGAACGAGAATCCGCATCAAGTTCACAGGAGTATTGACAATTCCCCACTGATCGGTGACGCCGTCTCCGTTCGTATCCTTCGTCGCGGCCTTAGCGATCTCAAGGAATGTCTCCCATGTCCAGTTTCCTTGCTCCACTAAATCATGAGGATTCGGCAAACCCTCGCGTTCCAAAAGCGTCTTATTGAAATACAACCCGGATGCATTGTTATTCATAGATGTAAACCCGTATTGATGGCCTTTGTAAGTACTCAGCTTCTTCATATTCGTCGGCCATTTCGGATCGTCGAAATCAAAGAAATCGTCAATAGGCAGTAACAATCCTTCCTGAGCGGCGGGAATTGCATAGTAATAGTCCAACGCTACGATATCAGCCGGAGCTTCTCCGGATAAAGCCGCCTGGGTAATCAGCTTGATGGGCTCGCCCCACGGCACCTTCACCCATTCGATCTTCACATTGTATTTTTCTTCAACTTCCTTCCAACGCGCTAACGTCAATTCACCCTCTGGAGTGTCCGGATTCGGGCCGTCAAGCCAGTGCATGATCTTCAGCGATTCCCCGTTCATATTAATAACTGGCTCTTCCGGTTCCGGTTCAGGCTCAGGTTCAGCCTTAGGCTCCTCCGCCGCCGGCGGGTTATTGGTCGCTGCGGGAGCCTCCGGGGTATTCGGTTCACTCGTTGTGCCTCCGCCCGAATTGCAAGCGGTTACAAATCCTAGAATTAAAATGAGCAAAATAATGGACAACACTCTGGCTTTTCTCATTAGTTTCCCCTTTCTGAAATTTATTTCTTGAAACATCGTACAATGGATAAATATGCAAAATTATCCTTACTCCTTTGATAACATAATTGGAGGAATTTTTCAATATAGTTATTTTTATGGCAGAAAATTTTATATTAATAATTGTTTAACACGATCCCACCAGCCGTAGATCTCAATGTATATCAAATCAAACAGCATCACGCCTTGCGAACGGTCCTTGCACATCCGTACCGCTCTTGCGAATTGATCCGGGTTTCCTTGGTAGTCCAGCAGATATAAGCTTGGGAATAGCGGAATTTGACCATTCAACGCTTGTTGGCTTACCTCAATGCCGCCTTCGACGCTGTACCAATATTTCAAACCTTTGTCCAAAGCTTCTTGTTTTTCAACTTGGGGGTAGTAGCAGCCCGTCATTAAGAAATCGAGCTCGTCCGCATAACCGGCATTGTGATAGTTTTCAGATACCCAATCCAATTCATACGGCTGATAGGTGATACTTCCCCAGTTCACGCCTTCGCTGTAGTAAACCGGGTACCAAGATCCGACATAAATACAGAACAAACAATCGGGTTTTGCGGTTTTCACAACAGCTCTCGCCTGCTGCACGAAGCTCTTAATATTCATCGCGCGCCATTCCGTCCATAGGCCGAACAGCTTTCCAGGGACAATCTCCTTCCCGTTCTTCGGATCTGCTGTAAAAATATCCTCCGGCCACCGTTCAACCTTCGCGTTGATGTATGCTTCGAATTTTTTCCGGCTCAGATCACTGAAATCCCCGTAAACATTCGGATACCGGCAGCGATCCAGCACAAAGCCGTCAACGTCGTAATTTTCCACGATCTCCTTCACAATCGAAAGCTCGTGCAGACGAACCTCTTCATGGATCGGATTGACAAACACACTTTCTTCACGGCGGTTTTCAGTCGCTATGAATTCAGGTTGAAGGCCGCTGGAAGCGGGCTTGTAGTAAACGACCTTCCAATCCTCTTTGTCATGCGCTAATCCGTCGTCATTGTCATGAGCACCTTCCACGAAGGTGTCCATGCTCGCGATCACTTTCAGCCCTCTGCTGTGCAGAACCTCTAACAGTTCACCAAGAAAATCTCTGCCCTTCCAGACGACGAAGCGCCCGTCCGCCCCATCGCCGATATGCGGCTCGAACCGGCTCGGATACGAAGTCAATCCGTACGGCGTCTTCGCCGAAATCACCAAGTGGGTAATGCCGGCTTCCTTTGCGTGATCCGCGAGCTTCTCCTGCTCGTTCCGGTCCGCCAACCTGACGGCATTCGCGAGAAAATCAACCCATAGAATATTGGAATCCCTATCCATTTTCGTTCTCACAGCGACCCCCCATTTTTTGCGTATTGGTGCATTTTTTCAATTTTATCGACGAATAAGCGAAATATTCCAATTTGCCTCAAAAAAAATAGTCCTTTCAATACAGCTTATCCGCAACCGAGCGGGCGGTACGTTCCAGGGCATCACGTGCATTCGCCTTCTTCTGCTTCAACAACGAATGCAAAATATCCAGCAGGTGAATCTGTGAGATCTTCGTTGAGAAGGCGCCGCCCTCCATCGGAAGCTCCTTCGCCGGGATCAACAGCACATTATCGGCATAAGCGGTAATGGGCGACTTCATGTGGCTCGTTAAACAGATGACCGTTGCGCCGTTCGCCTTCGCTTCCTTAATAGGGTCTATTAAATCCTTAGAGCTCCCTGAGGTGGTGATGCCGAACGCAAGCTCCCCTTCCTTCGCCAGTGACGCCGACATCGCAATAGCATGGGAATCCGTATGTACAACCACATTCATTCCGATCCGCATCAGCCTGTGATGAAAATCCAGCGCCGTAATGCCGCTCGATCCGACCCCGTAAATATAAATCTTATCGGCGGAAAGCATCCGGTCGACCGCTTGCTTTAACTCCGTTGCTTGGATCAGACCGGAGGTGTCCTTCAGCATCAATTCGTTCTTCAGCGTAATTTTTTCGGCGATTTCCAGGACATCGTCGCTCCATGGCTGCTCTTGCTGCTGGCGCGACGGCGACTGGGCCAAGTCTTGGGCAACGGAAAGCTTAAATTCCTGATAACCGCCAAACCCTAGTTTACGGCAGAAGCGAATAATGGTCGTTTCCCCAACATTCGCCGATTCCGCCAAGTCTGTAACGGTAGCGAGCAGCGCTTTCTCAGGATCTTTAAGCACCGCGTCCGCTACCTTCTTCTCCGATTTGGTCAGCGTGACATAAATCCCGGAGATCGTAAGCAATGTGTTTCTAGGTAATTGTGGCTTCAAATTTTTCTGCTGCTTCATATTTCACCAGCCTTTAGGTCATTAAACTTCTATCGTCATCCCGTCATACGCCACAAGAATGCCATGGGGCGACAGGAGGCCTTCAAGGTCCTCATGATGCAAACCAATATTATGTGAAAAATGAGTCGCGACAACAACGGATTGTTCGTGAAGAGAGCCGGTGTCCGCCAATCTTTGTTTGACATCGATCACCGCTTCTATGTTCATATGATTCGTTCTGTAGGGCAGCATCCCGTTCGTGCAGTCCAAGACCACGAGATCGACGCGCCGTCCTTGCAGCCATTCCCACGTGTCGTCAGGAAACCATCCCGTATCGTGGCCGTACAGGAGTGTCTTTCCGTCTTTCTCAATCCAATAGAGCAGGCAGGTCTCCAACGGATTATGATCCGCGCGCAGCGGCGTGATTTGCGCATACTTCGTCTGTACCGTCTGGAACGGCTGAACGAGATAATAGCGGAAATGCTTACTATGTCTCCCAAGCGTCTGAGCGCAATAATGGATGGCAACATCATGACCGTAAATATCTAGAGGGTAGTTGATTTCATGCGCGAAGATCGGCGACCGCAGGCTCAGCTCGGTCGGCACGAAATGGTCCTCATGCGTATGTGTAAAAATGAGCTCTTCCACCTTCCCCAAATCCAACCCGTGCTGGAGGACATGGTGCAGTGTATCCGCCGGAAAATCAATTTTGATACAATCGTCTACCAATGCGGATGTCCGGGTCCGGATATCTTTTCCTCCCCTTCTTCTCGCCTCCAAACAATGTGTGCAGCGGCAGAACATTGCCGGGAACCCTTCCGCAGCCGCCGTCCCCAATAACCGAACAATCATACGATCTCTCCCTTTTCCCAATAAAAGCGCTTTCCTTGTATAATAACAGCAAAGGGAAAATTTTTGAAGTGATTTTGTGAACAATTGGCACCTGCCGATTATCACAAAACCGCCGAATTTCGTGATAAACTGACATCAAACTACGTTACTAGGCTTAGTTTATTCCATTTTGAAAGCGGAGGATGACTGTGAACAAATTATTACTCAAGTGGAACCAATTGAGCCTGGTCCAACGAATCCTTGCGGGGATCATTCTGGGTACCATCTTGGCTTTGGCGTTTCCGAATGCGGCTTGGATCGCCCTTTTCGGTTCTTTGTTTGTTTCCGCACTGAAGTCTGTCGCCCCTGTATTGGTCCTAGTCCTTGTTATGTCCGCCATCTCGAATCACCAGAAAAACGTGCAAACGAATATGAAATCTATTCTCATTTTATATGGAATGAGCACGTTTCTTGCGGGGACGACAGCGGTCATAGCAAGCTTCATTTTCCCGGTCAGCTTGTCTCTCGTGGAGGCCGCCGATGAGCTCGCGCCGCCGGAAGGCATTGCGGAAGTACTTCGGACCTTGCTGTTCCAGGTTGTAGACAATCCTGTGAATGCCTTAATGAGCGGAAATTATCTCGGCATTCTAATGTGGGCCATCTTGCTTGGGACCGCTTTTAAAAATGCGGGGGATACTACCAAAAGCTTGCTGTCGAATGTATCCGATGCGGTTTCCCAAGTGGTCAAATGGGTCATCAACTTAGCGCCAATCGGGATTATGGGCCTTGTGTTTACATCGATTACAACGAACGGGCTTTCTTCGCTGCTCGAATACGGCAAACTGCTGATCCTGCTGATTGGCTGCATGCTGTTTATCGCGCTGGTTGTCAATCCGTTCATTGTGTACATCAACATTCGCCGTAATCCGTATCCGCTTGTCTTCAGCTGCCTGAAGGAAAGCGGGATCACCGCATTCTTTACAAGAAGCTCGGCCGCTAACATTCCGGTCAATATGAAGCTATGCGAGAAATTGGATTTGGACAAAAACACTTACTCGGTATCCGTTCCATTAGGCGCTACCATCAATATGGCCGGCGCGGCTATCACCATCTCTGTCTTAACTCTAGCGGCAGTGCGAACCTTGGACATTCAAGTCGATTTCGCGACGGCGTTGCTGCTTTGTATCGTCTCCGCGATCGCGGCTACCGGCGCTTCAGGTGTTGCCGGCGGATCCCTATTGCTCATTCCATTAGCGTGCAGCTTGTTCGGAATTCCGAATGAAATTGCGATTCAAGTCGTCGGCGTAGGCTTTATTATCGGGGTTTTACAGGATTCTTTCGAAACCGGACTCAACTCCTCGTCTGATGTTTTGTTTACAGCAACGGCGGAATATGCAAAGAAGCGCAAACGAGGAGAAGAATTTGTAATTCACGCTTAAAAAGGCAGTTTAATATGCAAATAAATTGAAAGAGATGGCACCATCGCCATCTCTTTCGGTTTCTCCTGCACTAAGTACAAAACGTGAACTTAGTTCATTAGATTTTGCCCATGAATATGCATGTAAGTACATTTCGTGCACCTAGTTCAGCTTGTTTCATAAATTCTGATGAAAAATCATACTTCTAAGTGCATGAAATGTACTTACTGACCGCTGGTTCCGAGGTCAATGATCATCAAGTACATGAAATGTACTTAGCAGTTCATCCACGTTAACACCTCACGTATTTTCGCTTGAAGCCGATTCTTCCTTTATCCACTTGCTTTTGAATCTCGTCGGAAGCGAGCAAGAATTTGCTCTTGCCGTTATCTTTTTTCATCTCCACCGGGCCGACTGCGATCGCGGTCTCGACAGCCTTCTCATGCAGCGGCTTATAAGAAACCGCTGCGGTATAGATGAAATTGTTCATCGCGGATTTCGTTCTCTCCGGAGCATCGTGAATCGTCCGTTCCACCGTTGCAAGCATATTGGCGAGCTTGCTTTCGGAAAACTCCTCGTCCTTCCGGCTGCCCAGCAGCCAGCAATAACAGCTCCAGCCCGCTGACATTCTAAGCTCATCGCCGCTCGCAATCCACTGATCGGAAATCTCCTGCGCGATATCGGTCTCCGCAAGCGTAACGGCAACGACAAAATCGGAAAGCATATAGAAGTATGCCCCATCCATCCAACGCTCAAAATCCGCAGCCGTCATCGCTTTCGGGTCTGCGATGACGCCGGCGAAATACATCGCGTCGTAATTTCCTGTGGCATAAAGCTCTTCAGCCAACGGTTGATTGATTTTTATTTTTTTGGCGATCGGCTTCATCTGTCCCGTTGCCACGCCAAAGAGCGGTTCCCGAGCACCATTGGAGATATACATCTTCTTGAGCCGTTCGTTGCTGAGCGCTTCAAGCTCCTGCATCACCATGTCGAAATTCATACCGGTTCACACTTCCTGTCTCAATATTGTCCGGGCGACCACATGTTCTGATTATACCGCAATCAGGGCCGCATGAAAAATCCCGGGATCGTCTGTCCCGGGATGTGTTCCATATTGGAGAAGCTTATTGTTTCGCTCGGATTCCCTCATTGATTTCCTTGATGTAATCCGCGCCCCCGCGGTCCTTCCATTCCTGAACCATCTGATCCCATTCGGATACCGGCCGGTGTCCGGAGATCATCTTCGTAATTTCTCCGTTCAAGTAGTTGGTCAGCTCCAGCCCTTGCTGCGCCCAAGTTTCCGAATACACGCCTCTGCTTGGATCCGCGTAAGGCGTCTTATTATATTCCTTCTCCATCGCTTCGATCTTCGCGATAAACGCTTGCATCTTCGGATCCTTATACACCATCTGAGAATATTGGTTCGCTTCATTGCTCGGCGCCCACGGTCTCCACTCCTCGCGGGCAAACATATAGCCAACCGGCGCAATGCTTTCCGCGCCTTCCCGAACGACGGGTCTGCCGTCGACCATATCGTAACCGACGCCCACGCCGCCCATCAGCCAATCATAGTGTTCATTATCAGGCGTCCGCTCCTCCGGAGGGATGAAGGTACGGCTGTAATCCAGCATCGTCAGGATTTTCTCCACCTTCTCGGGATCATCGGCCAACGCGGAAGACAAGGTGGTCAGGCCAAAGTACCCTTGATTCAGTAACGATCCCTGTGAACCGTCCGGAGCGACGAAGTAAGGAATTGAGGTCACAACCGCCTCTGGATTAATCTCCAACAGCCCCATGTAGTAGCCCTCTTCCATCCCGTTCGGAATCCCGATAAAGATGCCCGCTTTACCGGAGTAAAACTCTTGGTTGGCCTGCGCCCAGTTCAAGACCGCGAAATCCTTCGTCACAGCTCCTTCCGCATACGCCTTCGCGAGTGTCTCGACCACTTCCCTGCGCCCTGGTCCAATCATCCCCGGAATATAGTTCCCTTCCGCGTCTTTATGGTACCAGGCGCTGGACCAATACGCGCCGCCGGAAAATTCGGGCGAATTTTTCTCCGCCATCGCAAAGCCGTATGTGTCATCCTTCCCGTTGCCGTCCGGATCGTCATGGGTGAAGGCGATAGCCGCCTGAAGCAGCTCCTCATAATTTGTCGGCACCTTCAATCCAAGCCGATCCAACCAGTCTTGACGAATCGTAATGCTTTGCACATACGTCGGAGAATACATCGGAATGCTGTATATTTTCCCGTCGACACGGAACTGGTCCCATACCGCGTCCGGCACGAGCTTAAACGTCTCATATTGATCAATATAATCATCGAGCGGCAGAAAGGCGCCTTCTCTCGCCCACTTAATATAGTTGGCGTCGGCGCTCATGATGTGGACAACATCCGGCATCGCGCCCGAAGCCATCACAACCGACAGCTTCGTATTAAAATCCGAAGCGAGTATGTACTGGGATTGAACGTTGGCCTTAAATTTTTGGCGAATGGCTTCAACGCCCGGGCTCTCCGGCTCCGGAAACCGAACGTACGCGTAACTCATAAAGCTGATGTCGTGCATTTTCCCTTCCGAAGACTGACCCGTTTGCGAAGGGGAAGACGGATCTGTAGTTTTCGACGGTTCTTGTGTTCCACTGCCGGCGGTACAACCGGCAAACAGCACCGCAATCGCGCAGATGAGGACAAAAAAACGCAGAATGGACAACGGTTGACGCATCATTCGTACCTCCCTATTGTTCCGTATTATTCATACCTTAGTCCGCAAGCAAAGGTTCCCTACCCTTTCACAGAGCCGAGCATCACCCCCTTGGCGAAATGCTTTTGCAGAAATGGATAGATGATAAGAATCGGTACCGTTGCAAGCAGAATAGCGGCCATCTGGATCGTTTCGGCGGGAGGAGCTTGCACGTAGCCCTGCTGCTCCAGAAGCGCAGTGTTATCATTGACAATGACAATTTGCCGCAGCAATACTTGTACCGGCCATTTCGAAGGGTTATTCATGTAAAGCAGCCCTGTAAAATACGAATTCCAATGCGACACAGCGTAAAACAAACCAAACGTGGCAAGGGCGGGCTTGGAAAGCGGCAGAATGACGCTGGAGAAAATTTTAAACGGATTGGCGCCGTCCACGGTTGCCGCTTCGGTCAGCTCCTCTGGGATATTTCGAAAGAACTGCCTCATCACAATCAAGTTCCAAGGACTGATCAGGACGGGGATTATCAACGCCCAGAGCGTATCGATTAAACCGGTTTCTTTCACAATCAGGTATGTCGGAATAATTCCCGCATGAAACAAAAAGGTGAAGAGCACCATAAAGATCAACGGGCGTTGTCCAAAGAACGGGCGGGACAATCCGTAAGCCATGGTCACCGTAAACAACAGGTTCAGAAACGTCCCCCCCACGGTGACGACCGCGGAAACCCAGATGGAGCGGATGAAGCGATTGTTCCCCAAGATATACCGATACGCATCCGTCACCCATTCCTTGGGCCAGAGCAAAAATTCGTTCTCCAAAAAATCTCTCATCGACGAAAAGGACACCGAAAAAATATACAGAAACGGAAAGAACATCAGTACGGCAGTCACTAGAAGCAACAAGATGTTCACCGCGTCAAAGCATCGATCCGTAACGCTGCGGTACAGCATAGACGCTCCCTCCTAATAAATTCCTTCCCCTCCGAATTTCTTCGCTAATTGATTCGCTCCGACGACAAGGATCAACCCGACGACGGACTTAAACAATCCTACGGCTGTCGCAAAGCTGAAATTCGATTGCTCGATCCCTTTATAGTAAACGTAAGTGTCCAGCACATTGCCGACATCCATGACATATGGATTCAGCATCAGAAAGACCTGCTCAAAGCCGTTGTCCAATACCGTGCCTAACCGCAAAATCAGCAAAATGACTACCGTGCTTCGAATGGCTGGCAGCGTAATATGCCATATTCTTCGAAGCCTTCCCGCCCCATCGGCCACGGCCGCTTCGTAAAGCTCGGGGTTTACGCCGGCAAGCGCCGCCAGGAATATAATCGTGCTCCAGCCGGTTTCCTTCCAGATGACCTCCAGTACGAGCAGCGGTTTAAACAGGCTCGGCATTTGCAGGAACGGAATGGAATCGAGCCCGAACCAAAGGCCAAACATATTGTTGATCAGACCCTCGCTCCGGAGGAAGATGGTAAAGAGCCCCACGACAACGACCCATGACAGAAAATGCGGAAGATATACGATCGATTGGAGGCTGCGCTTCAGCCATTCCCAACGCACCTCGTTTAACATGACAGCGAGCAGAATCGGGGCCGGAAACGCAAATGCGATCTGCAGAAAGGATAATACAAGCGTGTTGATCAACACCTGAATGACTTCCGGATTGTCAAAGATCCGCTCAAAGTGCTTCCATCCGACCCAGGGACTATTTTGAAACCCCCGAAATACGCTGTAATCTTTAAAGGCGATCACAGCGCCGATCAGCGGGACGTATTTGTAGATCAAAAAATAGAGCAATCCCGGGAGGACGAACGCGTACATATACCTGCTCTTCCACATTAACTTCCGTATCCGCTCCCACCGTTTGGGCTGCATCGGTGCCGAACGAGGCGATGTTACAGAATGCATAGAAATTTGCAACAGCTCCTTTCCTACAGCATGACAGACAGCATAAGATACGTTTTACGACCCCGAACTAAAGCGCTTACTTTTTCGGCTATCAGCCTCCTTTTTTTCAATACATTACCTTAGGAATCGCCAGCGTCGAAAGGTTCTATTTTTGCTGCAAAAAAAGATAACCCTCTCATCGTGGAGAGGGCGTATGAGTATTCCGAAGCTACCCGCCTCGGTGCGTGCTTCGAAAGGTCCCCGGCGACATGCCGGTATATTGCTTAAACACGCGGGTAAAGTTTTGGGTGGTGGTATAGCGCAGCTGTTCCGTGATTTCCTTAATGGTCAAATCCGTATGGATCAGCCATTCCTTCGCTTTGTCCATGCGATAACGAATTAAGTACTCCACGTAGTTCATCTGTTTGTATTTTTTAAATAACCGGCTGATTTGATACGGCGAACAACCGAAATGCTCGGCAAGCTGCTGCAATGAAACATCTTCGTTGTAATGCTTATGGATGTAAACAATGACCTGCTGGATCAATTCATGATCCGCCCGCTTCACGTCATGCTGCCTCAGCCGCTCATCAATGGCAGGGAACAGGGTATCCGTGAACCATTCTCTTACTTCCGTTATGTCCCGGGCAATATACAGCTTTCCGTATAGATCGCCATCCAGCCATGAGCTGAGCTCGAATCCTTTGCGCCGGATCCATTCCTCAATCTCACCCAGCAAGAACAACAGGAAATTCACGACCCCTTCGAACTGGACAAAATAGCCCGCCGCCTCCTCCAGCAACTCCTCAAAAAGTACAGCGGTTCGTTCTCTGTTCGTTTCTGCTATGCTGGCAAGGAACGCCTTTTCCTTCTGAATGAGCGACTGAACCACATGATGCAGCATCGCAGAACCCTTAACGCTCTGCGAAGTCAACGTAATCCCATGCCCAAGGATCGGGCGGTAACGCAGCAGTTGAATGGCTTGTTCATAGGCGGAGGAAATGCTGTCTGCAGAGTGTACCTGTTCGCTGACCGCCGCGGATATGGAAATGTGAAAGTGTTCGTCGACCTTCCTTCGAATGACCTCAACGAGATCGATAATTTGCTGTTGGGTGTCGCTGTTATCCCGCTCCACACCGATCATGAATACGACTTGACCGGATGCCGGACTTACGGTTTCACAGCTCTTCATCTCTTTAAAAATCTCTTCTACCAGCGTAGAGAAGGAATAAGTGATCAAAGTGTAATCCCTGGTTTGGAAATGCTGATGAAACGTAACGGATTTATCAATTTCCAGCACGCATACATAATAGCAGGCTCCCGACAGCGAGATGGAATATCGATCGGCAAGCGTACGAAACTCCCACGCGCTCAATGCTCCTCTTAGCAGCAGTAACAGGGTGTTCTTCTTCAAGTAAGGCACTTGTTCATTCCAACGATCCTGCAATCGGGTGTTATGGTGCACAATGCTATCAATATAATCACCCAGCACCTTTAAGTCACCTTTCTTGTGATCGCCAATGGAAAGCCTTGCGAACAAGGTTTGAATCGGGCTATATAGCCTTTTGGTGCCGAACAAGGCAATGCCCATCCACAGCAGCACAATACATCCGATCATGACCCACGTGAGAAGCCGGATGCTGTCCGATTTAGCCGTTGTATCCTTCAACGGTGTGATCGCGATATATGTCCACCGGCGATTCTCCGATTGCTGGGAGGACAGTTGATATTGTTCACCATTGAGTTTCAAGTTAGATTGAAACGAGCCGGGATTTTTCCAGTAATGGTACAGGTTGTCCGTTGGCGTCAATATAGTTCCGACTTCATCGGCTGCCGTACTAATCACAATTCTCCCTTCCCGATCCAAGATGAGGAGTTGGCGATTGCCGCCCAAATCTGAGGACTGGAGGACACCATGAAATAAGGAAGGCTTGATATGAAGCACAATGCGGCCGATGGGACGAATCCCCGCCGGGGAAGTGACGGTTCGCATCATGAGATAGTCCTCTTGACCGGCGTACGTTCCGGGCGGCACGAGGATCGAACCGCCGTACCCCTCTGCTTCCTTATGTAACAGATCGGGAAATGGAAAATCCTCAAGCGGTAATATCCCGTAATGGTTAGAATAGATCTGATTGTAATCGTCATAAATCAAGGAAAGATTGAACATTGCTCCGTTATAGCTGCGAAAGACGCGCACGCTCTCCATCATATCGAGCGTAGCCTCCAAGGTTTCCAGATCATCCATGGAGATGCCCCGCTCCATCGAATGGATGATGCTCGGATCATTCGCCAGCTGCAGGGAGAACGTATCTAAGCTTTGAATGATCGTTTCAATCTGATACTGTACTTGGCGCAGGATGATTTGCTGATTGTAATCCGTCTCCTCTTGAATGCTTTCTCCGGCAATATAAGCAGAAGCAATTCCCAGCATAATGACCGGCATCGTGCTGATCAGCAGTGTGAATAGGATGAGTTTTCTCTTAAACGTCAGACGGCTCAAATCCGAAAATTTCTTCATCACCGGAATCACTTCCCCAAACTAGAATCAACTTCCATCTCGTCTATAGCTGTTCTTCATGTCTGATAGAGATGCATTGATATTCCAGTATGTTTCTGTCAGCCCCTATAGAACACCTCCGCCATGTTCCGTAATCGCCGTCGAAACCTTCTGCATTCGCAAGTATTCATTCTTGACCAGGTTCGGCCGGAAATAGGCGAATAAGTTGGCCGCGTCATCAAAGGTGAGACCCGGATAACAGACTACTTCTTGGTTTGTATAGGGGTTATCCATGAGGATTTGCCATTCGCCTTCACGATCGCCCGGCGGCACCTTACGGTACACATACACTTTCCAGTGAAGCATGTCCCGCAATTCCCTCCATACGAACTGCCACGACGGGCTGAACTTCGCCGGATCCGGGAACAATCTTTCGGCGACGTCGATATGCTCAACCACCTCTTGCTCATCGATCTCGGTCGCCGTCTTGATTGCGGATTTGAACTCCTCGACCAGGTCGCGAAATGCGCCGTAGCCCTCTCTCTCAATATACGCTTTCAATTGTGCCCACTTCGCTTCATGCGAGCGGGAGAGCTGATCATACAGCTTGATTTTGCTCATACGTTTACCTCGCTTTTCTATGTAACGGACATAGGCGACCCTCAGAGGTCAGAATGGATGATCTCGTATTTGTAACGGACAATGTTGCAGCTTAGATTGCTTATTAGGCATGTTTTCGTAAGTTTTTTTGCTCTAAGCAGCTGTCGTGTCCGTTACCATTACGCCATGGCTATTTCCTGCCTCTAGGCGGCTTTCATGTCCGTTACACCGGAACCGGTGTACAATCACAGTAAAACCGGTCCAGCCTTTAGCGGGCGGAACCGGTTTCGACGCGGATCGAACCTTCTTCGTCCAGAAACAGCCTGCGGTTCGGATCGTTATTCAATTTGACATTGAGCAGCTTGAGCCGGGAGTCCGTTACATGCAGCACAAACCAATCGGGATTTCCCGCCGCAGCTTCTTCCGCCTCATCGGCAGCGGCCCACCACCGGGCTCCCCAATAATCGAGGCCGTAAATATTCCGCAAGAACGCTGCGGCGATTTCACCGGTTTCATGATTTCGCAGTAAATATGGCATGATTACAAATACGGATTTTCGTGTTTCGCCTTCAGTCTCTTCCAGCGGCGCTCCACTTCATTCTCGAATGATTTATAGGCTTCCTCATACTCCGGCTTCGTCATATGCCTCGTCTTGCCCATAAGCTTCAGCCAGTCGCTTAACGGGATGCGCTTCGATTTCTCTTCCGGATCGTACGTGATCGTTGTGACGCCTTGTTCGACTTCGTACAGCGGGAAGAAGCAAGAGTTCACCGCGTTCTCGATAATGGCTGTGCCGTCCTTCTCCTCCGACAACCAGTTCAACGGGCAGGTGATCAAGATTTTGCCGTAAACCAAGCCTTCTTTCTGCGCATAATATTGCGCCTTCGCGGCTTTCCTCAGCAAATCTTGCGGATGCGCTTCGGAGCCCGTGAATACATACGGGATGTTCGTCGCCGCCATAATTTGCGGTGTATCCTTATGGTGAAACAGCTTGCCGCCTTGGTGTTTGCCGACGTTCGACGTCGACGTGCGGTGGCCGAGCGGCGTCGAATACGACAATTGCGCGCCGGTATTCATATACCCTTCGTTATCGTACTCGATGATGATCATCTTATGATTGCGCAGCGCGGAACCGATCGCCGGTCCCATGCCGATATCCATTCCGCCGTCTCCCGTTACCATCACGAAGGTGAAGTCATCCTTCAACCCGAGATGGTCGAGTTCGCCGCGGCGCTTGCGTTCCCAGAACATTTCAACAACGCCGGAGAGCGTAGCGGCACCGTTCTGGAACAAATTGTGGATATAGGTTGCCTTATGGGAAGAATACGGATAGCCTGTCGTCACAACCATCGCGCAGCCCGTATGGTACAGCGCGACGATATCCCCCTCGATGCCCTTGAAGAACAGCTCCAGCCCCGAGAAGATCCCGCAGCCCGGACATGCGCCGTGTCCCGGCGCAAGCCGCTTCGGCTTCTTCGTGAGCGAGCGCAGCGGCGGAATTCTCACCTTCAGCTTGCCTGTATCCTCGTCCTTCTCCACCTTAATCAATCCGGTGTTGAGCTCCTCGTAAGGAATCGGCTCGACCACCCGCTTCGGCGCCTTCGCCGGGTCGCCCGGCGTATGGCCGTAGTAATCGAACGGCTTCTCGACAAATCCGTTCTCTATGGCTTCCAAGCCCGTTTCAAACAGGTGAATCGCGTCTTCGAGGTAGAAGTCCTTACCGCCTAGGCCGTAAACACGGGATATGACGTGAACGTCCTTCACGCCGTGCGTGAACAATGCGGCCTTCACTTCGAGCACCATGTTGCCGCCGTGGCCGCCATACGAATCGGCGCGGTCGCCGACGACGACCGCTTTGGCATGTTTCAGCGCTTCGGCGATTTGCAGCGCCGGGAACGGACGAATCATGTTCGGCGCAATCAAGCCGGCCTTAATGCCCTTCTCCCGCAGCTTGTCGACGGCCACCTTCGAAATTTCCGATGCCGAGTTGAGCACGAACAGGACAACCTCCGCATCGTCCATTCGGTACAGATCGAGAATCGGATACTCGCGGCCCGTAAGCTTCGCGTATTCCCGGCTGATCTGCTCGAACACGGCTTCGGCTCTATACATCGCCATCGACTGCTGATAGCAGTTGTTAATATAGTCAGGCTCGTTCATATACGGCCCTACCGTGATCGGATTATTGCGGTCAAGCACATGCGGGAACCCTTGCGGCGGCTCCCCGATAAACGCATGCACGTCTTCCTTCCTCGCGAACGTCTGCACCCGGCGCTTCTGGTGTGACGTGAAGTAGCCGTCGGAAGCGACGATGACTGGGAGGCGGACGTCAGGATGCTCCGCCAGCTTGATCGCCATAATGTTCATGTCGTATACCGCTTGAGGGTCGCGGCACATCAAGATCGGCCAACCGGTGTTAAGCGCATAGTACAAATCCGAGTGGTCCCCGTGAATGTTTAACGGACCGGATACGGAACGGCAAACGAGGTTCATGACCATCGGGAAGCGCGTCCCGGATTGGACAGGCATCTGCTCAAGCATGTACAAATAGCCGTTCGCGCTTGTCGCGTTAAATACGCGCCCGCCCGCGGCGGATGCCCCGAAGCAGATCCCCGCCGAGCCGTGCTCGCCGTCGGCCGGAATGAGCTTGATGTCGTGCTGGCCGTTCGCCTTCATCAGATCGAGGAATTGCGCTACCTCGGTAGAAGGCGAAATTGGGAAATACCCCATAATATGATAGTTAATTTGATGCGCGGCGTATGCGGCCATTTCGTTGCCGGATTCGTATACGATCCGCTGCTCGACCTTCCCGCCGGAAACTTCCTTATCATATTCTATTGCCATTAACGTTTCACCTCATCTTCTCATCGTATGAAACCGGTTTATTGGACTTGCGCCAACTTGAAACGGTGAGGCACGCGATGCTCTTCGGCGTATCCGTCCGTCTCGCGCGCGCCGCTCAACGCTTCCGTCGGACATGCGTACACGCACTTTAAGCAGCCTTTGCAATATTGGTAATCGATGCCCTGAAGAAACATCTGCGGGCGGCCCTTCTTGTCTTCCTTCTCCTCCCACACGAAGCAGAAGTCCGGGCACACGTTATCGCACGCGGCGCAATGAATACATTTGTCTTCGTGGAAATGCGGCATCATGCCGTTTCTCGAGATGCTTACGTCCTTCAAGATGCTGTTCCCCGGATTCGTAATCGTGCCGCCGATCGGCTGCGTTTCGTACCCGAGCACCGGGATGTCCCATCGCTTCGGAAGCGGCATCTCGGTGCCCTCCGGAAGCGCGAACGTCTGGAACTTCACCTCATCATACCCCCGCTGGAACGTGCGAAGCGCAGGCTCCACCGCCAGCGGATATTTCTTCTCCAGCGATTTGCGAATGACGCCGCGCATGTGGTCGGCATCGAGGAAGCTGCAAAGCCGGAACAATGCGCCAAGCATCGCCATATTGACGCGATTCTTCTCCTCAAGCGCGATGCCGGTAGCATCGATGACGGCAATCGTTCCGCCGACCAGCTTCAGCTTCTCCTTCAACTGTTCCGGGGTTCGTGCGGAATTGACTAATACAGTGCTGTCGGCATAGATGCCGCTGACAACGTTAACGGTTTTCGAAAGATTTTCATGAAAAATACCGACGACATGCGGTCTTTCCACTGGCGTTGTGTCGCGGATTTCCGCGTTCGTATCGCAAAAACGAATATGCGCCTTGACCGGAGAGCCTTTCTTCTCTGATCCGTAAGACGAAAAGCTTACCCCATTGAAACCGCTTCCAACCACACCCGATTCTGCTAGCATTTTTCCAGCCAAATTGGCGCCGAGCCCACCGATCGATTCCAGACGGATTTCGAAAAAGCCGAGCTCGTTCACTTTTGGCAGAACTGCCATACTTCCCACTCCCTCCTGAAGTACAAGTGAAACTGGTAGAATGAAACAGCAACTTTAAATTAGTATAACAGGAAACAACAAGGATTCACACTACTTTTTTCCTTATTTGGGGCGGCGACAGCGAAGCTGACACCGCCCTCTGTACATCACAAGCCAAATATCAAGGTGAAATTTTATACCTGCCGGCGTACACGATTTGCGCGTTCACATTCACCGTTCTTAAGGAATCTTTGTTTAATACAGTCCCCCCGGATGCAATCCGTTTCCAAGCACTCGGATTCCTGCGAAAAAGAGATTCCCCTAAATTATAAATATCTATCTTATTTTCAAACGCGATTTGAAAGGTCTCTCTAATTTGCTGTTCAATCTTCTTTTCAGCCATCCGCGTGAGCTCCTGCTCCGTAAGGTCCGCATGCAGCTCGTTTATTCCGAACTTCACCTTAACGGAAATGTCGAAATACGCTTTATCATGTTTCGTCGTTGGTTTGATGTCGTATTCAGTATCTTCTGCGACGAGAACTGCAACCAGCTTGTGATCGGAAAACAAATCAACGGGTATTCGGACGGTGTGTTTATTCAGCCATGGCAATCCTTTGATTTCATCGAGGCTCATGCGCGCGTAATAGTTGTCCTGATCATATATTTGTAAGCCTGAATATTCTAACGGTTCCTGCGGTTTGTGATTTTCCTTCCATTGATCCTTTCGAACCGATAATTCTGGAATGTAGCTGACCTTCGCCTTTTCGTTTGAATCCATTACAAAATTTTGCAGGCGGACTGGAGCGAGAATAGAACGCTGCCGAAAGTTTTGTTCGGAGTTATGCAGAATCGATGCTTTGGGAGATAATCTGAAAAATGGAGTCGCAATTAAGATCTCGTTCAGAGGATCGCGCGTGCTGTATACCCAAGTTAAGTACCTTATCTCGCGATACCGGTTGATCAACTCCAGCACTTCTCCGACTTTTTGCTCCTTCAATAACCTTTCGCTAAACAAAATCGCAGAAACTTGTCCCCAGTTTATCCTTTGTTGCGAAGAGCTGTACAAATCATTCGCCGCTTCTGTAAACGAAATCCCTTCTCCTCTCCCGATCCAAACCGGAGGCTCATCCGCTTCCCGTTGCCCTTCCAGTTTTCCCACTGTCGAGAAATCGAGCAATTGCGCATAAATGTTGTATTGACCTTCCACATAGTCAATTCCAACAGCAGAGACATAGTTTATGTTTTGCACTTCGTATTTGCTCCAACATCCCGTGAGAAGGAAGAGCAGAAGAAGAACTGAGGAAAATTTGTATATTTTCATTCCTGCTGATCCCCTTGGCTAGTGGAATCTTGGGTATGTAACATGTCTGGCCGAGTTTTCCGCCACCTCCATGGTAATCGGAACAAGACATTGGCGAAGTCTTTATATGGAGGCGAGATTGGAGCCAGGTAAGGTAAACCGCTTGTTCGCAAAGAGGCTAAATGAGTTGTCACAATAAACAAAGCAAGTAAAAAACCGTAGATCCCCATCATGGCAGAAAAAATGAACAGGAAGAAGCGCAAAATGCTTATTGTCCCTGACAGTGACTGGCTGGATAATGTCGAACCGAATACATGTGTAATTGCTCCTATGACAACGATGCTGGGGGACAAAAATCCTGCGCGTATGGCTGCATCCCCTAAGATGAGCCCTCCCACTACCGTAATTGTAGTTCCGATCGCTGAAGGCAACCGGATCCCGGCTTCCCGCAATATTTCCAGAAAGATGAGCGCGAGAAACATTTCCTCCGCCACGCCAAGAGGAATGCCTATTCGGTTGATGCTCAGTGTTGCAAGAAGGTGGTAAGGCAATTGATCCTGATGAAACAACAGAATGGCGACCCAAAACCCGGGCAGCATGAGCGATACGCACAAGCCGAGCAAACGAAGCGTTTGTCCAAACGTAGACGATAATGCGGTAAAGTGGATGTCTTCCGGCGTTTTCAAGTGCAGATACAAATTTGCCGGTGTGATCAACGCGGCCGGTGTACCATCCACAATCAGCGCTACCCGTCCATTCATTAAGCAGTTCACGGTAAAGTCCGGTCTTCCGGTATAGCCCATCAAAGGAAACAAGGCTTTGGCCGGTTCCATTAACTCTTCTAATTGGGTGGCGCTGAATGCCCCGTCAATGGTAATGTGATCCAATTTCGTCTTGAGATGTTGGACGATGTTCGGGTCAACAATGTCTTTCATATAGAGAATTGCAATGGTTGTTTTTGTCCGGGCACCTATTGTTTTCGTTTCGAATACCATGCTTGTTGATTTAATCCGTTTCCGAATTAAGGCAACATTGACACCGAGCTCCTCAACGAAACCGTCCTTCGGACCGCGAATGGAGACTTCAATATTGGATTCTTCGGGCTGACGTGCCGGTTTTTTCGGTATGTCGAGGGAGAACAATGCGTTTAATGTTGAAATATACAAAAGCAGCTTTCCCTCAAAAATGTCCGTTTCGGACTTCTCCTCCCACGACTCGGCGGAAATACGCTCCAACTGTAACTGACTCGACTCAAGAACTTCTTGGTTCTTTTGAAAACCGTAATTTTCGTAAAACCGAGTCAAATTCGGAAGCACCACATCCTGAATGAGTGGCTGGTTATTACATAATCCATCGCTGTATAGTAAGACGATCCTTGATTGATCGTCGCCGGCTGCTAACTTATAAACATGTTGCTTTACATCATGGCACTTCTGGAAACGTTGTAGAAGTGTTTGTTCATTAAGCGGTTGTGTATTCGTCGCTCCTTCTTGTCTCATCTTCCTACGCCCCTTTTCCTCCATGTTGAAATCAATATTCGCGCGGTGAATAAGAACATGATCCCAATAGCAATGACACAAAACGAAGGGAAATAAAATCGACTGAGCAGCTCTTGAAAAAACATATCACTGATTGGCAGTAATGTGGCAGCCAGCATGAATAAAGCGCCAAGAATCATAGGCACCCATTTATACTTTTGCGGTTTCCACAATTCTTTTAAGAGAAACAGCGAAAGGGAAACACGTATGTACATACCGGATAACCATTGGTACATGGAGAAGAAGTCGACATGCTCCACATACTCGCCTAATCGAACCATTCTCCATTGTTCGTATGCGGGGTATCGTTGGTGTGCCGCTTCATCCGGGCCGAACATAGCAATCGAGCCCACTAAAGGGCCGATCATTAGCCCGGATAATAGCAAGCTAACAAGCATTAAGCCTTTGAAGCTTGGCTTCTTTGTGATCTTGTGCTGAAACAAAATCAGCACCAACAACTCCAATAACCCCCCGGCTGCGTAGGGAATCCCTTTCCAAAGCGGAAGAGTCCCGTTTTCAAGTAATGGAAAAAGCATGGTGTAGACCTTAAATTGAAAATTTGCAATCGCGACAAGATGACCCAGAATAATCACAAAAGGCAGCAAGATCCCGCTTAAAATGGCAATCGTGCTAAGCCCTTGAGATGCCGCGAATAAGCATCCGACAAGCGTTGCACCTGCAAGAACAAGGGTTGGAGATTGAGGCATGTACGTTGCAATCGTCCATGTAACAGTGTCCTTGATGGAAATAAACCCCATGAGCCATACAAGTACACTGAAAAGCAACACCAAGGCTGCCGAGAGAACCCTTCCGAAATGTTGCCTTAGCCAATCCTTCACATGCATTCCGTTCATGTTTTTCACAATATAACTCATCATAGTAACCCAAATTGGTGAAGCGATGAGCACTAGAAGCACCACAATCCATCCATCTCGCCCCGATGCATCGAGCAGTAACGGTGTGATGATGACATGGTTTAGCAATCCTAATGAAAGCAGAATGATCATGTATGACTGTAACACCGAAATTTTAGGCATCCACTCACCTTACCCTGCGACATACGAATCTAAAGCAGTACTTATACTTTTTCCTATCTTCTTTATCTTCATCCTAAATTTTCATTGCGGAATTTTTGACAGCAAAAAAGGCTCCCCTTAGTATTTCATAAGAGGAGCCTGCACGTTAGGCAAGCGAAGATATTAAACTCGAAGCAAACCGCGGAATCCCCTTGCGCCATAGTAAGAATCTGCTCCATTATGATACACGAACACGGTATCGTAACGGCGGTCACAGAAGAGGGCCCCGCCTAGTCGTCTAATATGGGCCGGCGTTTGAATCCAACTGGAGGTTTTCGTATCGAAGGTTCCGAGTTTCTGCAGCTCCCGATATTGTTCCTCCGTTAACAGCTCGATGCCCATATCAGCCGCCATATCCACGGCGCTGTTTTCCGGCTTATGCTGTTTTCTTGACTCCAGCGCTTCGCGGTCATAACAAATGCTTCTGCGGCCTTTCGGACTTTCCGCCGAACAATCGCAGAATAGGTATTCCCCTGTTTTCTCATCATAACCAATCACATCCGGCTCGCCGCCGGTTCTTTCCATTTCGTGCAGGGACCACAGCTTTCCCGGATTCGCTTCAAGCCTGGCTTGGACTTCGGCCCACTCCAGACCTTCATGGCGAACCATATGTTTCTCAAAACGTACCCTCAATGTTCTCAGCAGATCCTCACGTTCAATCAGCAACAACTCTTGTTTATTGTTCACGGATGTTAATCCTCCCGCTTATCGCCTATGAAGAAAAGCGCCACCGTTCCAGGGCCGGTATGGGAACCAATGACGGCGCCGATGTTATTGATCATCACACGCCCACGGAGCAAAGGAAATCTATCCTCAATGAGGTCCGCCACTTGGCGCGCGTCTTCAACGCATGCCGAGTGAGAGATGAAGCACTTCCCGGAGTAATTCACGCCGTCTTTGGCGTGAGTCTCCATCATGTGCACCATCTCTTTCATGACCTGTTTTTTGCCGCGAATTTTCTTGCGGGGCGTCAGTTTTCCCTCATGGTTCATGTTGAGCAGCGGACAGATGTTAAGCAAGCCCCCCACAACCGCGGACGCAGCCGATATACGGCCTCCGCGTTTGAGATGAGTGAGATCTGTGGAGAAAAACCAATGATGGACCGTAAGTTTATTTTCCTGAAGCCACTGATACACTTCCTCAAGCGCTTTCCCCTGATCCCGCAGATCCGCCGCCAGATCCGTAAGCAGCCCGTATCCCGACGAAGCCGCCAGGGAATCAACAATCATAATTTTCCGCTCCGGATACATCGAGGAAAGCTGCTCTTTGGCAATCACCGCAGATTGATAGGATCCCGATAATCCGGAAGAAAAAGAAAGATGAAGAATATCTTTGCCGTCCTTTAAAAAGGGTTCAAAAAAATGGATGTACTGCCCCACGTTTACCTGCGAAGTCGTCGGCATCGCGCCTGCAGCAATGTTGCGATAAAACTCTTCAAAGGGCATCGTCTGGCCCAGATCGTCCGGATATTCCTGTCCATCCAAAATATAATGAAAGCACACATAAGGAATCTTTCTTTTTTCAAAGTAATCGTGAGGCATATCCGCCGTAGAGCAACAAGTTAAAATGTAATCCAATTCATTCAACTCCTATATGCGCTTGATCATGTTTCTATTTAGTGTTACCCCTATGTATTGTTCTAGACTTCGGGCCAAATCCCTTTTTTGAAATAAAAAAGTACCCCGATCCGAATCCGGTTAAGGGTACCCCATCAGTGTTGCGATCCCGTTTACACCTTGAATCGATGAACCATGGCTCTCAGCTTCATCGCCATCTCATTCAATGCATTCGAAGATTGATGAATTTGTTCCATTGCGGCGATCTGCTCCTCGGTTGCCGCGGAGATTTGTTCGGAGCTTACGGAAGATCTCCCCGCAATGCGGTCCAGCTCTTGCAGGGATGCGTAGATTTGTTCCGAGCTTGCGGACAATTCCTCCGCCGTCGCCGATGCCTCCTGGATTTGGCCGACCACCGATTGAGCCGAACTGACAATCCGCTCGAAGGCGGTACCCGTCTGCTCGATGATATCTAATCCATGTTCAAACTCAGTGATGCTGACGCTTGTTGATTTCGAGGCTGCCGCGATCTCCAGCTGCACTTGTTGAACCAGTTCGTTGATTTGTTCGGATGAAGCTTTGGACATCTCCGCTAACTTCTTGACCTCTAAAGCAACTACAGCAAACCCTTTCCCTTCTTCTCCCGCTCTAGCCGCCTCAATTGAGGCATTCAAGGACAAGAGGCTCGTCTGGGCTGCAATATCGGTCATCACTGTAATAATGCCGCTGATTTCATTCGACCGCTGGGTTAAAGCGTTCATGACCCTAACGATGTGTTCCATGTCTTGCTGCACCGAATGCATCTTCTCAATCGACCGATTGATTAAGATGTTGCCTTGTTTCGCCTCCTCTTCGGATCGAACTGACGCTTCGAAAGCCGAGGCGGATGTGTCGGCGATCCTTTGAATCCCCTGCGCGATCTCTTCCATGGCCCTTGAGCTTTGTTTGGTGCTAAGGGCTTGATTCTCAATGCCGGATGCGATTTGCTGCGTGGACTCCGCAATATTTCTTGAGGCTTCTGCCGTTTCCCCGATAGAAGCTTGCAATATCTTTGACGCGTTCAATACCTCGTTGGAACTGGAAGCGACTTGCTCTACCAATGACTTAATCTGCTGTTTCATTCTATTAAAATCACTTGCAAGAGCCCCAATCTCGTCCTTGTTCCCGACAGTCACATCTCCGGTCGTTAGATCTCCAATAGACACCTTCTGCGTATCTTCGGCAATTTTTTTAATCGGCGTTGCGATGTGATTTGCAAAGAGGATCATCCCTGCTGCGCCTATTGCAATGCAAATGGCGATCGTCACGATGGTAGTCAGTAAGATTTGCCTTTGGCCTGCATTATAATCCTGATAGTATGATCCCGCGACAAGGATCCAGTCCCATTCCGGTATTTCCATCGCGTATGTAATTTTAAGCGCTTCCTTGGAACTGTTCGGCAACGCCCAGTTGTAGAAGGTAAATCCCCCGCCATTAAGCCCTTGTTGAATCACATCTTGGATATAATAATATCCGTCCGTGGTTTTCCTGTCCCAAATATTTTCCCCTTCTAAGTTCGGGTGCGCGAGCAGCAAGCCTTGATCGTCAATCACGTAATAATATCCGTTCGGACCCAAGTCGATCAACTTATTGATCGGCCGTGTACCGTCGGACTGCCTCGCACCAAGCATGACCGTTTTCACGTTTTCCTGCGCTTGTTCTAATGTCAGCTGTCCGTTGTTCACCATTTCAATGGATGATGCAATATTTTGGCTCATTTGCTTTACGCTGTTTTCAAGATTTTTCTTAATCAACTCGTCCGTTGCGTTCTTGGCGACGAAATAACTAATAGAGCCGACGATCACGCTTGGCAGTGCCAATAAAATGATGCAGAACAGCAACATTTTCGAACGAATCGTAAATTTGTAACGCTTCGTTCCCTCTCCCAAATTGCCCAAGTAGACTTCCTCCCGTTACATTCCATTATATTCCTATAAATTTTATAATGTCTGGAGACATTAGGCAACATAATTTGACATTATTCGAGGTGACTCGAAAGCGCCATAAACCATCGTTATGGTAAAATGAAGCAAGCCGTTAAAATCAGCCATAGGTGATATAGATGAACTTTCGATATTTGAACACATTCGTGAACGTCGTTGAACATCGGGGATTTACGGAAGTGTCAGGAGCCATGGGCCTCACTCAATCCGGCGTGAGCCGGCAAATCAAAGCGCTGGAAGAAGAGGTCGGCGTTCGATTGCTTGAGCGCACTCCTTCCGCTGTTCACACTACAGCCGCCGGCGATCTGGTGTACCGCAAGGCGAAACAGCTGCTGGCAGAGTGGGAGCAATTGATGGCAAGCTGCCAGTCGCTCAAGCATGAGCATGCCGGCCAGCTGAAGATCGGCGCAAGTACGATTCCCGCCGGTTACTTGCTGCCGCAAATCATAAGAACGATGCGGGAGAAACATCCCCGAATTGATTTCAGCATCCATGCGGATGATTCGGAGGAAGTGCTGACGATGCTGCGGAAACGCCGGATCGATCTTGCCTTCGTTGGGCAAAGCATCGAGGATGAAGAACTGCACGGGGAATATATAACGGCCGACAGGCTCATATTGATCGGCAGCAATGATCTCCCGCCGCTAAGTTCTTTGGAAGAAGTGCTGCGGAAAGCTCCCGTCGTGATCCGCGAGAAGGGCTCCGGAACGCGAAGCGCCGTTGAGGAAATGTTAATGAACGCAGGAATGTCCTTGGACGACTTACACATTGCCGCAGAAGTGAACAGCGCGGAAGCCACGCTTGCTTTAGTAGAGGCAGGCGTAGGTTATGCGTTCGTATCGCACTGGTCGCTTCGGGATACGGGCCGTCCAAACCTAAGAATCTTGTTCGAGGTTCCGACCGAGCGGGGCTTCTACTTGTACGCGCATCAATCGAGATTGTCCCATCCGCTGATTCGTCTGTTTACGGAAGAGGCATTGAGCCTGTTTCCATCATAATTTTTCCGCTTTACAAATGATTGCCCTGGATGATAAGTTTTCATAATGATGATTTCTTAGCATATACCTCATGAATCATTGTCATGAAATATTATCAATAGGGTGATTACAAATGAATCAACAATTGGCTTCATCTGTGCGTCCGAATCGCAAGGTCATGCTATCGGTCGCTCTATTTCTCGTTATTCTTGTTGCGGGATTAGCATACGTGAAATGGGTACCCTATTATCATAAAGCTTTCAGCGCGGCTGAGAACCATTCGATCGGCGCGTCGATCGTCTCCGGTTCGGAGGCTGTCGCTCCGGCTCCTTCGTGGAGCGCGGCTTGGTCTTATGCCGTGACTTATTATAAAGCCGTATGGAAAGCAGCCGTTTTTGGCATTTTACTAGGGTCGCTTGTTCAAGTGTTAATTCCAAAGCAGTGGCTGGTTCGTGCTCTTGGCAAGGCTACCTTCGGCAGCACCGCGATCGCCGGCATCGCGTCGATTCCGGGCATGATGTGCTCGTGCTGCGCCGCGCCGCTTGCGGTCGGCTTGCGCAAGCAGAACGTTTCCGTGGGAGCGGCGCTTGCGTTCTGGCTCGGCAATCCCACCATCAATCCGGCAACGCTGATCTTTATGTTGTTCGTGCTTGGTTGGGAGTTTACCGTATTGCGGTTGGTCTTCGGACTGCTCTTAGTTTTCGGCGTCAGCTACTTTGCCAACCGTTTCGCGAAGGACACCGCGCTGCCGGAGGAAATCAGCAAATCGCAAAGCAGCATGTTGGAGGACAATCGCCCGATTTGGCTGCGCTGGTTGAACAGTGTATGGAAGCTTACGCTAAACATTGTACCCGCTTATTTTATCGCTGTGCTCGTATTGGGGGCTTTCCGTGCTTGGCTGTTCCCGAGCGTCGGCGAGATGGGTTCCTTCGGAATTCTGGCCATTATTGCTCTCTCCATTGCCGGGATGCTGTTCGTGATCCCCACCGCCGCCGAGATTCCGATCGTCCAGACGATGATGTCCTTCGGGATGGGCCCGGGTCCGGCCGCCGCGTTGTTAATTACGCTGCCTTCCGTCAGCTTGCCATCCCTGCTTATGATCAGGAAGTCCTTCCCGGCTCGCGTACTCGCGTTTGTAGCCGCTTCGGTTGTCGTTCTAGGCATCTTGTGCGGGATCGTCGGGTCGTGGGTATTATAAAAGTATAGAAAGAAAGAGGCACTCGCAAACCGAGTGCCTCTTCTTTATTTTGCGCTGGATCTCAACTCAGTGGAAACCGTGCTCTGCTTGCGCAATGGGATTAAGATGACCGAAGCGGCTACGATGATCACGCCTAACAGCGCCACTGACCAATACAACCCGCCGTATCCGAGTTCCGCGGCCCTTCTTGTCATTTCAGAAACGCTGGTTAAGACGACTTCCTTTAGAGCAGGGTCTTGAATCGAATTCACGATTTCATTCATTTGGCTTGCGTCAACTGCATCTGCGCCGGAAGACATCCGTTGACCGATCTGGGCCAATTCGCTAAGCGCATCCTGAGATAAATTCGCCTGCGCGATGTTGTCCTGCAACACATCCGGGAACTCATTCTCGAACAGGTCACCCATATTGTTGTAGCTGCGCGCAATGAAGCCTGCATAGATGGTTGGAGCGATCGTCATACCAACCTGGCGAAGCAACGATAAGGAAGCAAGCGCGGTACCTTTATTGGCTTGTAATCTTTCCGTCGCCAATATATTTAATGGCGCGCCTAATACGATACCAATCCCAACGCCTGCAATCATGCTTGAAACAACGAACTGCCATTTCGCTTCGATCCATAAAGGGAACAACGCAAAGCCGACGGCGGCAATGATTCCGGACATCATGACCGTAAATACCGGCCCGCGCTTCGAAACAAGCGCACCGCCTAACCCGGCGCCGACGCCTGCCGCCAGCGCAAGCGGCGTCATCCAATATCCCGATTTTTCAGCGGCGATCCCGAGCACATTCTCCGTAAATGCCGGAATGTAAATCATACCTGCCAGAATTGCGCCCGACAATGCTCCAATAAACAGCACCATTAAGAAGCGAGGCTGTCTGATTAAATATAAGGGCAAGATCGGGTCGCCGTTCGGCTTCCGCTCCAGTACGGACTCGTAAATCATAAGTGCGGCAAACAATATGATTGCGGCACCAATAAAGCCTGACACTTCCAGCAGCTTGAAGCTTGACCAAAAATCGATCTCGATATTCGTCAGGCCGTACATCAAAGATAAAACGGCGAACGATAAGATGACCGTTCCGGTCAGATCCAAGCGTCCAGGGCTTGGGTCCGACGATTCTCCCAGCTTCATAAAGGCAAGAATAAACAAAACAATGGCGATCGGAACATTAATTAAAAATAAAACATGCCAATTGCCTGTCAGATCAAGCAAGAAGGAACCGATGTTCGGCCCTAACACTGCCGCAACCCCGTTCATCCCGCCTAAAAGCCCTAAGTATTTAGCCTGCTTATCCGGCTCTACGGTACTTAAAATGTGAGAGTTCCCGATAATAAAGATGCCGCCGCCGCCAAGCGCTTGAATAAACCGCGCAGCTAAATAGAAACTAAATGAGGGGCTAAGCGCTACTAATAATGAACCAATGCCGAAGAGGGCAATTTCAACAATGAAAAGCTTCTTTCTGCCATACCTGTCGGAAAGCTTACCGACAATCGGCAAGCTGATCGCTAAACCAAGCGTATAAATGGTAATCCCCCACGCTCCCCAGTTATCCGTCACATCAAAGTGACGATTAATGGTCGTGAGTGCAGAACTGATAATTCCGTTATCGAGCTGCGCCATAAATACCCCGATTGAAAATAACAGCAATGCCCAAAATTGGGATAACGGTTTTGCCAAACAAACCGCCCGCCTTTCCGTTCTTCCCTAATCATACATCCACGAATCCTTAACTTTCAAATATTACGATGCGGTCTGCTAACGGACCGTAATGACGCTGTTTCCGCCGAATCCCTCAAAACAAAAGATTAACGGACCTAGAAAACCTTACGTGTGACAAAATGGCCCTTTACAGGCTCCAAAAGGTCAAATAAGGTCTCGCCGGTCCGTTAGATCATTTAGACAGTGCCAATTGAATATGAGCTAAGTGATGCTCCTCATGCCAAGCTAATTTCGCAAACTTTGCGGCCACTGTGACGATCCCGTTCGTTTGATGAATGAATGTCCGCTCAAGCTGCTCCTCGGTTAAAGCTCTGCCTAACGCTGCGATTCGCTCATTGATCCCTTCTACCATTTTCAACGAACTGTCAACAGGAAGCTCATTATCCGGTAAAACCGCCCACTTCTCTTCATCAAAACCGGGTATGGAGGGGTTGTTATCCGTTAAAGCTAACTTCAAACGTTGATACATGTTCAACTGAGAGTCTGCGATATGATGCACAAGCTGGCGGACGGTCCAAGAACCTTCACGGTACGTTTGGCTCAATTGTTCATGATTTAATGACTCAACCGTTTCTCTTAAGCGGGCTGCATAAGTTTCAATTTGCTTTAACCACTCTTGAATCGTATCCAATGTTACCTTCTCTGGAACCTGTAATTTGCCGATTGGAAATCTTGCATCCATTGTAAGACCTCTTTTCTGCTTTTTATGGAATTACGTTTAATGTACCAATCGGCTAAGGTGTTGTAAACCTTCAGCTCGGACCCGTTCCGAAAATCGCTAACCATTGCATCAAAATCGCAAACTTGGATCCATCCCAACGAAGTGTATTGACCATATATCCTAAAGAATCGGCATGGTACAGTCCGCTAAGCTGTTGGTAGGCGCGGATTTCATACACACCATTACGGTCGATGTCGACCGGATAGAAGCCGCTCACCCCATCAGCCCATCCTTGAATCGGTTTCTTTAGGGTTCCGTCCGTATTATAGATTTGCGACAAGTACTCTCTGCCTCTACCGCTGATGTCGATGATATACGTTTTACCGGCAGCGAAACTGACAACCTTCACCTTATATTGATCTAAGTAAGTTACGGTATATTGATTTTGCTCATTATATTGGTTGAAATCGAACAATTTCCGGGCTTGATTCTGAACAAATGAAAAAATGTAATCAAACGTATAGGCTCCCGACCCGCCGGAATCGATCGAGATCAGGATATCTTGTACCCCATCGCCGGTGAAATCGCCTAGAAACAATGTAGGATTATAACCCGAATTCCCGTCCTCATCCAAAGCAATAACATAAACTTTCCTCGTCGCCCCGTCTTGAACATGCAATGTAATCTGCTTCAAATAAGGGCTGGAGGGGTCATCCTTCACTGCAGATAAATAAACATGATCGGGAACCCCATCCCCATTGACATCCCCATATGCATTGCTTACCACGACCGGTTGATTGACGCGGTAAGGCATACCGTATCCATAACTTCCATATTGATACCCATAGTACATACATCATCGCTCCCACTAGGTATTTATCCTTGTGTTAGTGTATTCCGCTAGAGGGCGATGGTGAAAAATATCGATGCCGACTGGCAGTTTACAAACATCTTGTAATAATAAATCCTCTTCTTGGCCGTTCCGATCAACAACCAGAACGCCATGCCTCCGATTCACGGAAACACGAAAGCATAAATCATAAAATTCGAATATACGCCAAAGCTGTAAATTTCATAGATCCACCCAAAGGCCAGGCAAAATAAGGTGATCGGAATATATTTTCTGGCTCTCTTCAACGCTTGCTCTCGATCATGCTCAATAACCGATGAAGACAATATCGCTCACGCTCCTCTCCCGAATCGTTCTGCCATCCGTAGTAGGATGATTGATCACACCATAAAGAGACAAGCCCTCGCTTGAACTTGTCCGTCCATCCGAAACGACAAAGGCATAATGAAGATCATCTATGATTCCAATGGCGGTGCGAGGATTGCTGCTATTCGCCTTCCCGACTTCGTCTCTCTCCGATACCGCAATGGAACCGTTCTGAATCAATCCCGGCCCGAAGGCAAGTGATTCTTAAATGCGGCGGCGCAAAATAAAAAAACGAAGCTCTTAGGCGATTGGCGCCTGAGAACTTCGTCTATGGGAACAAGGGATTGAGGGGATTACGCTTCGTGGCTGAATTGCCACTTAATGTTGAACTTATCCGTTAAGCTTCCGTAAGCTTTGCTCCAAGGTGTCTCCTGCAATTCCATCTCTACCTCGCCGCCTTCTTTCAGCTTCTCGAAAGCATCCCGGATTGCTGCTTCATCTTTGCTAACGTAGGCGATCGTGAAGTTATTGCCTTGCTGAAATGCTGATCCCCCAGGAAAATCGTCAGACATCATTAATTTCCCTCCGGCAATATCCAAATAAGTGTGCATGATCAAATCATGAGCTTCCTTAGGGATATCCTCGGAATGCATGGATCCGTAAGTCAAAAATTGGGGTTCCGCCGTACCGAACACTTGAGCATAAAACAGAGCAGCTTCCCGAGCATTTCCGTTAAAAATCAAATAAGGATGCAAAGCCATACATTTCACCTCTTCATTGTAATTGTGGAACATGCATAGTTTACCATAACTCAACCATTTTATCAAACATATGTTCCTGTTTGGGAATCAACCCCACTTCCTTAAACACCGGCTCAAAAAAGCTCCTCACACATTCTAATGAACGTGTGAGGAGCTTTTGCATGAGTTCCTCTTTAATTGGACGAAACCAAAATTTTAATTTGATCTTTGTCATTTACCAGCGTTTCGAAGCCTTCCGCAACGACATCATCAAGCTTAATCCGCTTGGTGACTAACTGATCTGCCGGGAAGTAGCCCTTGGTCATCAAATTCATCACCGCCGGGAAGATGTCGCGGTACGCGATAATACCTTTGACGCTGCGCTCAGACAGCACAATGTTATTCGGCTGGATCGAAGCTTCCTTCTCCCAGATCGATACGATTACCGTTTCGCCTTCGAACGATGTCGAATCAATCGCTTGTTTTAATACGACCGGTACGCCTGTTACTTCGAACGCTACGTCTGCGCCGCCGTTCGTCAACTCATGGATTTTAGCCGCGACATTCGGTTCTTCAGCAGGATTAATCACAGCTGTCGCTCCAAGCTCCAGCGCCTTCGCCCCGCGCTCTTTGGATAACTCAACGGCATAAATTTCCGATGCGCCTGCAACTTTCAACGCCTCGATGACCAATAAGCCGATGGGCCCAACACCGAATACAACCGCTTTATCCCCTGCTTTTAATTTACTCATCCGAACTGCATGCAAAGCAACAGCAGCAGGCTCTACGAGAGCGCCTTGCTCTAACGTTAAGCCTTCAGGCATTTTATGGACCCAACGCTCATCAACAACCGTATATTCAGCGAAACCGCCGCCGCCGCCGGACAGACCGTGGAAGCCCAGATGCTTACAAATATTATATTTCCCTTTTAAACAAGCGGCGCAATTGCCGCATGCTAAAATCGGTTCTACGACAACCGGATCCCCGACTTTTACACTCGTTACCCCTTCGCCCACTTCTACAACCGTTCCAGAAAATTCATGGCCCATCACGATCGGCGCCACATCTTTACTTACCGGGTGCGGTGCATCCACTGGAACGAAAATCGGTCCCGCCACATATTCGTGAAGATCGCTGCCGCAAATTCCTGTCCATGCCACTTGGATCTTTACGCGGCCTGGCGTTACTTGAGGCTCATCAATGTTTTCTACGCGAATATCTCTTGCTTTGTACCAACGTGCTGCTTTCATGGAACTCACTCCATTCGATGTAGTTGCTATACATGTAGCATCGATATAAGTATAAAAAACTTTAGAACGGAAGTGATGTGAACGTATTGTTAAGTCATTTGATGTAAGCAGTGAGATAATCTGTAGGCGTCGCAAAAAGCCTGCGTTTCCGCAGGCCCCAATAAAACTTGCATGTTTATTTTCTTGCAGAAGACCACAAAGCCTCCATCTCCTCCAACGATCTTCCCTTCGTCTCGGGCACGAGCCTCCATGTGAATAGGAGAGCGAATAAAGACATCGCACCGAAGATCCAGAAGGTCGACGATGGACCGATCGATCCAAGCAATGGCGGAAACGTCTGCGATACGACATAATCCGCAGCCCATAATGCCATGGAAGAAATTGCCGTCGCCTTCCCGCGAATGTGGTTCGGGAATATTTCCGCGATAATAACCCATACGACAGGACCGAACGATACGGCGAAGGAAGCGACATATAACAAAATAAACACTAAGACCAATGGTCCGGAAGGCTCTCCCGATTGGAATGCGGCGCCAATCACGGCTAAGCATACGGTCATGGAGGCGGAACCGATGAGCAGCAGCGCTTTTCGCCCCACCTTATCGATCAGCCAAATGGCAAGGATGGTGAAGAGAAAATTAATCAAGCCGACCAGAATCGTCTGAATCAGAGAAGCATTCGTACCGGCACCCGCTTCTTTAAAAATTTCCGGAGCATAGTACATAATTGCGTTAATCCCCGTCACCTGCTGAAGAATGGCCAGCCCCACACCAACGATAAGTGCAAGCCGCAACGCAGGACTAAACAGTTGTCTGAACGACGATCCGCTCTCTTGCCGGAACGACTCCTTAATCTCCAGCACTTCCTGTCTGGCCAAATCTTCACCGTGGATCTTCACCAATATCGGCAAAGATTCTGCAGCCCTGCCCTGTTTAATCAGCCATCTCGGACTTTCCGGGACGAAGAAGAGCAATACCAAGAACACAACGCCTGGAAGAACACCGAAACCGAACATCCAACGCCAAGCCATGGCCACATCCCAAGCATCGTCACCCAATCGCGTGATGCCTAGATTGGTAAAATATACAAGGAAAATGCCGGTCACTGTCGCAAGCTGATTCAAAGATACAAGACGCCCGCGATATTTGGCCGGCGCTATTTCCGCATTATATAGCGGACATAATGTAGAGGTAATCCCGATCCCAAGCCCGCCGATCATTCTGGCAATGATATAACCGGTGAATGTCTCTGGAATCGCGGAACCGATGGAACTAATGATGAATAGAGCCGCCGCCATAATCAGAACTTTTTTACGACCGAACTTGTCCCCCAGCACACCGGCTACCGCCGCTCCAACGATACATCCGATGATTAAGCTGGAAACGGCCCAACCGACCTGCACCTCGTTCAGATCGAAATGCTCTTGCATAAAACCGACCGCACCCGACACTACCGCTGTGTCGAATCCGAATAATAAACCGCCAAATGCGGCGATCATCGAAACCAGCGTGACAAACTTCATGCTGATTTGCTGATCTTGATTACTTACTTGTGAATTCATTCGCAATATCCTTTCTGACTGACTCGCATGTTGAACAATTCATCATTATAACA
>Ga0180215_1000687_pt1 | contig 40850 bp, 46 predicted proteins | sample eDN3rd37CBELigBY_FD_128871 | JGI IMG/M metagenome (GOLD analysis project Ga0180215, IMG submission 128871) | Enriched backyard soil microbial communities from Emeryville, California, USA - eDNA 3rd pass 37_C BE-Lig BY (version 2) (version 2) | ecosystem: Environmental > Terrestrial > Soil >...
CGGATAGTACACCTCTGTCATCCACAGCTCTTTGCCCGCACCTTTCTCCTTGAACAGCGGATACGGGAAGTCAGCGTACTGTGTGCCGTATAGATGAGCGCCGAGGATATCCATGTTATCAAGTGCCTGCGCATCCTCTAGGATCGGATCTGATAATCTCTTAATATATTGGAAGGATTCCGGTGCGATCACTCTCGTATTGATCGTGCCTGCATTCTCTTTCAGGAACCGTATGATCTCTTCTGAAGTCCACCATGTCCAATCATGCGCGTAGTCGGGCTCATTCTGGATCGAGATCGCATACAGCTCTACACCCTGCTCCCTCATAAATTCTACGAACTCATTCAGATAAGCTGCGTATTCATCGTACATATCATGCTTAAGCCGTTTCGCGTTCTCATGCTCAGCATATCCTGTTACGCTCAGCCTATCGATATTCGGTCCCGTAGACCCTGTCGTTACGAGCTTTACCTTGTTATCATTACCGGGCTTCATCGGGATCTGGATCGATAGCTCTGCCCAGCTCGTCAAGCTGCCCGTTGCTTTGAATTCGACATCACTAAGCACTTTGTCCCCGTTCAGGTAGACGTCTAATGTACTCGTCCCGGATTCAAGTGCATACCGAATGGCGAGGTTCTTCTTGCCTTCGATCCCGATGACGACATTGTTCCACTCAAGTGAAGCACCCGTATCCTCTTGGAACGCCACATATCCCGTACCGGTGTAGCCGGCATGTGTGCTTTCTACCATCGCGTTAGACAGCGTCGTGTTCGTCTCCGCTTGATAGGTAGAGCCATTGCCCGTACTCATGCCGATCGTCGTTCTCTCAACCATCTCCTCAGGAGGATTCCATGGTGAGGCGAATACGATAGCTCCATGCTCGATCGCTCTCTTCGCTGTCTCTACTTCTCGTTGCCAGTTGGCCTTATCTTCATGTATCGGAATTCGCAAGACCGAGAAGCCGAGCTGGCCGTCGCCATTACCGAAAGCGGTATCCCGCTGTTCAGCTGTCAGATCTCCGATCCATGGTACGTGATTCATCCCACCAAACCCACGTATCACTTGATGCTCAGCCGATAGATCAACGATCACATCGTGCCTCATACCGATGCCAGGAACGGTGACGGAGACATTCTTATCGACCGTAGCACCGTCGCCGAGCTTCGTAATCGTTAGCACCAGATTCACGGTCGTATCCGAATCTGGCGGTACGATCGTGCCATCTGTCGATATCACTTCATGATCGGAGCTCTTGATCGCGATGCTGAATTCTTTCGGCACAGATGGTAGTGTTAGTAGCGTCGCCCCTTTGGCAGGTGGTGCGATGCCTGTTATCCCTGCGGCAACATCTTCAACTGTCAGATCCGACAGCTCGATGACGAATGTCGTCACGCTTTGCGCCGGGAGCTCCGCGAGGAACGTGTTATCCACAACTTCAACGGATGCTCCATTCGCAAGATCTTGCGTTTCGTCAGAAACCCATGAAGATACCTTCGATATCGCACCATTCTGTAAGACAAAGCTCCCGTTCGTTGCGGAAGTCCCTTTGTTCACCGCGACGATCACGGACTTCCCTTCGCCCTTGTACGCGGATACGTATACATCCTGCTCCGGATTCGGCGTTGCATCCACGCGGACATAGCCTGGGCGAACGAACTTCGAGTAGTGGGCCATCATATACCCGCGCTTACTGATCGTGCCGTCCTCGCGCATCGGACCATAGCCTCGACGGATATACCACCAGACATAAGCCTGGAACTCTGCATCGACCATCGAATGATGGATATGCTGCGCGACCTCCAGGGCTTCCGGCCAGAGATCCCCCGATGTCATATTGCTATTCGGATAGTACACCTCTGTCATCCACAGCTCTTTGCCCGCACCTTTCTCCTTGAACAGCGGATACGGGAAGTCACGATACTGCGTCCCGTATAGATGCGCACCGAGGATGTCCATGTTCGCTAGTGCTTCTGGATCGTTCAAGATCGGATCGGACATTCCCTTCACATACTGGAAAGACTCCGGCGCGATGACTCTCGTCTTGATCGTGCCAGCTTGCTCTCTCAGGAAACGCACGATCTCATCTGCCGTCCACCATGTCCAGCCCTCCGCATAGTCGGGCTCATTCTGGATCGAGATCGCATACAGGTCTACCCCGTGCTCCTTCATGAAATCGACGAACTCATTCAGATATGCCGCATACTCATCATACATATCATGCTTCAGTCGTTGACCATTCTCGGTAGCCGAATAGCCAAACATCGAGAGCTTGTCGATATTCGGTCCTCCACCCCCCGTAGCGACCAGCTTGACCTTATTCTCATTACCCACGACCGGCATCGGCAGTGTGATCGACTTCTCTACCCAACGTGTCCAGCTGCCCGTTGCCTCGAAGACAACGTCACTTAGGACTTTCTCCCCGTTCACATATACATCGAGATGAACAGAGCCTGATTCCAGTGCATAACGAACCTTGGCCATCTTCGTCCCTGCGAATCCGATGATGACATTATTAAACTCAACAGACGCATCCGAATCTGCTTGGAACGTGACATAGCCTGAACCCGTGTAGCCGGCGTACACACTCTCTGTTACGGTATTAACCAGCGTTGCACGGCTCTCCGCCTCATAAGCAGAACCAGCACCCGTCGCTCTCTCGATCGTCGCTCTCTCGACCATGTCCGCTGGCGGATTCCATGGAGAGGCGAATACGATAGCCCCATGCTCGATCGCTCTTCTGGCTGTCGCCACTTCCCGTTCCCAGTTCGCTCTGTTCTCATCGATCGGGATCCTGAGCACGGTGAAGCCGAGATCATCGTCCCCATTGCCGAAGGCTGTATCCCTCTGCTCAGGTGTCAGATCACCGATCCAGGGAACATGATTCATACCTCCAAAGCCGCGTATGACTTGCCTCTCCGATGACAGATCGATGAAGATATCGCTTGCCGTTGTATCGGCTATTACTTTCGTAGAAGCTGGCGCAGCCCATAATGGAAACGCTAATAAACACGCCAATAATAACACTAGCGCTCTTCGCAACTGTAACCTCATCTAGTTCTCATCTCCGTTCTGCATACTATGAATCAACGAGACTACCATATTTACTATTCAATCCATAAGATTCGACCTACAGCAGCTGTTACCAAGCTTACAGTTCCGGGGACTTCCTAGCACCGACCCCCGTTAGAATATCAAGCTCCCTCCTTCTTTATGAAAGCTAGCGGCTTCGACCGCCTATATCGTGTGTGACAACCATTCCGAGAACTACATATCCCTCCTCACCCTTTATTTTACTTTGTTACCGCTTTCATAAGCATTATATCTGAACCCTAGATTTATAGCAGTATGAACTTTTATATATTTTTTGCAATTATTTGATATGCTCATAGACTGTTCCCTTTCTAACAGAAAAAGAGTTCCAGGGCCACATCCCGGAACTCTTTCTATATATTACAATATTCGATATGATTCGCATGCTCATGAATCCGATATAGAACTTATCTGTTCCATATGGCCTAGACCTATTCGCCATCAATCTCCGTGACGAACGTGACGACACTGCGTGCAGGCAGCACAGCGGTAAATTTACCGTCTGTTATCGTGATCGGGATCGCGTCCACCATATCTCGCGTACCGTCCGTCATCCATGCGGATACTGTATCAGATGATGCTGTACCATTCTCTAGTACGAAGTCCGTGGTGACCGCTGTCGTCCCTTTGTTCACGGCGACGATAACAGCTTTACCATCACCCTTATATGCTGATGTGAATACATCCGAATCCGGCTTCTTCTCTGCTTCGACTCTTACATAGCCTGGGCGTATGAACTTCGAATAGTGAGCCATCATGTAGCCGCGCTTGCTGATCGTGCCATCTTCCCGCATCGGTCCATATCCTCTGCGGATATACCACCATACATATGCATTGAACTCTGCGTCAGCCAGAGAAGCGTGGAAATGATGCGCAACTTCTAGTGCCTCTGGCCACTTGTCTCCCGAGTCCATATCGCTATTCGGATAGTAAACTTCCGTCATCCATAGCTCTTTGCCCTCACCTTTCTCTTTGAAGAGAGGGTATGGGAAATTGCCAAAGCTCGTTCCGTACAGATGGGCACCAAGGATATCCATGTTCGCTAATGCCTCTGGATCATTCAAGATCGGATCGGAGAGCGACTTGATATACTGGAATGATTCAGGTGCGATGACTCTTGTATTGATCTTGCCCGCGTTCTCTTTCAGGAATTTTACGATCTCCTCTGACGTCCACCATGTCCAATCATGCGCGTAGTCAGGCTCATTCTGAATCGAGATCGCGTAGATGTCGACACCGTTGTCCTTCATGAATTGGATGAATTCATTCAAGTGATCTGTATATGCATCGTACATATCGTGTCTTAATCGCTTGCCTTCTTCTGACTGGTAAGCAGCTACCGATATTCGGTCGATATTCGGACCACCGGTACCCGTTGTGACGAGCTTGATCGAGTTGTTATTTCCCGTCTTCATCGGAATCTGGATGGCGAGCACTTCCCACTTATCCCATCCGCCCGTCGCTTCGAAAGCAAGGTCGCTCAGCACCTTCTCATCATTCAGATACACGTCCAGAGTAGCCGTTCCCTCTGCTAATGCATATCGGAAATCGATGTTCTTCGTCCCTTCAACGCCGATGATGATCCCGTTCCATTGGATCGAAGCATCGCTATCTTTACCGAATACCCCATACCCGCTTCCGAAAGATCCGGCATGCTCCTCCTCGATGACTGCATCCGTCAGAGCAGCCTTCGTCTCGGTCTCATATACTGTGCCGTTGCCTATTTTCTGACCGATCTTATATCTCTCGGTCATGCTTGGCGGTGGGTTCCACGGCGATGCGAACACGATGGCTCCGAGCTCGATCGCTCTCTTGGCCGTCTCTACTTCACGTTGCCAGTTCGCCTTGCTCTCGTGTACGGGAATTCTCAAGATCGAGAAGCCTAACTGGCCATCATCGTTCCCGAATGCTGTATCTCGTTGTTCCGCTGTAAGGTCTGGAATCCATGCGGTATGGTTCATCCCGCCAAAGCCACGGATCGACTGCTTCTCATCCGCCAGATTGACGACCATAGCCTTCCCAGCATCCTTGACAGTAGCGCCTTCTTCTGGCTTCGTCATATCGATCGGGCCGAGATCTACGACAACCTCGGGCTCAGGCTCAACTTCTGTTGACGTGTTTGCATCATTTTGTCCATCTTCACTATCTGAAGACCCTGACTCCTGATCCGTGCCCGTGTTATTATTCACATCTTCCGTGTGATTCCCCGCTACTGGGTCTGTGTTCTTCGACCCACCATTCACGAGTAACACGATGATGATGGCTAGTGCGATAACGACGACCAATCCTATACCTAGTGTGTATTTCTTGCTTAACATCTCTCTCTCATCTCCCGTAAAACATATTCATGACGTACGACTCGCGGAAGCGGCCTTCTTGTTGGCGCTTACATAGAATTATATAACATCATAGTAGAGGATACCTATTAATTATTATATATAATTTGTAGATACTAGACATAATACGACAAGCCGCTCTAGTAGAATCCATCTTCTGCCGAGGTCACATCCCGAAAAATCATAGATTCCCGAATGCTCGAAGATATCCATGAATGACCCTATGCGGGAGATTGTGCTCTGTATCTAATTGGCTATCCCCCGAATCCGATGAATCAGATATTCCGCATCCATCCCGACTCCACCGATCAGAGCAGAGCTTCTCCGGTATTGCCATGGCAAGCCTAAGAAGTACAAGCCCTCCATCGGACTGACCCCTCTCTCATGGAGCGGTCTCCCATTCCGATCGAGGACACCTGGGATGTCGACCCAACTATAATCTGGGTGAAATCCTGTTGCCCAGATCACATTCTGAACCTCCACATGACTGCCGTCAGCGAACGTGAACGTTTGATGCTCGACTGAACTCGCTTTGGCTTTAATTTTAACTTTGCTGTTCGTTATGAGTTTCTTAAGCTCTTTCCCGAAGATCGGATCGCTCTGCCGTCTCACCCATTGACCGCGCTTCGTCTCGATACTCGCCCTATAGATACCCAGCTTATCGAACCACCAGAAGATACTTCGGTTCCCTAGCTGGAGAGGTAAGAACTTCATCCGATGTCCGACAGAAAGATACACTTCCCGATCCTCGCATAGCTCCACGGCGATCTGCGCACCCGAATTGCCACCGCCCACCACTAAGACCGATCCATCCTGTAGTTGTGAGGGATTGATATATTCCGCCGTATGTATCTGATACACCTTGTCCGACAGCCCCTGTGCGAACTCTGGTATGAATGGCTTCTGGAATGGTCCGGTTGCGACGATCACCTGATGCGCGAGAATATCTCCTTGATTCGTATGGACAGCATACTGACCGCCTGTCTGTCGAAGTGACACTACCTCTGTATCCAATTGGACGGATAGCGTATGGTAGTCTGCATAGGCTTGTAGGTAATCCGCTATCTCATCCTTGGTCGCATACCCATTCGGGTCGCCCGCCAGCTTCAAACCAGGCAGCGAGCTATAAGCACGCGGTGTGAATAATGTTAATGAGTCGTATCGGTTCCTCCATACATCCCCGATGCGCTTCTCCTTGCCGATGATGTGATAAGAGATGCCATGTTGTTGCAGATAATAACCGACCGCGAGTCCTGCTTGACCCGCGCCGATCACGAGAACTTCAACTTCTGTCTTCATCGATATCACTTTCCCCTATAGCATGACTCGCCAACCGAAGGGATCGTCAAGCTGTCCCGACTGTATGCCTGTGATCGTCTCGTATACACGCATGGATAGCTCGCCAGCCGTACCGTCTTGGATCTGCAAGTGCTCGTCCTGCCAGTACAGCGATCCGACGGGTGAGATCACCGCAGCGGTTCCGGTCCCGAACATCTCCTTCAAGCTTCCGTCTTGCTGTGCTTGGACTAACTCATCGATCGAGATGAGGCGTTCTTCCACCTGTAATCCCCAGTGCTTCAGCAGTCGAATGACTGAATCCCGCGTGATACCGGGCAGTAGACCGCCCGTGAGTGCTGGCGTAACGACTTTATCACCGATACGGAAGAACACGTTCATGCTACCGACCTCCTCCACATATCGGCGATGTACGCCATCTAGCCATAGAACCTGTGTACAGCCTTGCACCGTTGCGCCTTCCTGAGCTTTCAGACCTGCTGCGTAGTTGCCGGCCGTCTTCACATGACCGACTCCCCCCGCTACCGCTCGAACATAATCGGACTCGACATAGATCGATACGGGCTTAATCCCCTCCGCGTAGTAGGCACCCACTGGGGACATGATGATCATGAACTTATACTGCTTCGATGGCGCTACACCTAGCGCTGCTTCCGTGGCGATCACGTACGGCCGTATATACAGCGAAGTCTGTGGCGCCTCCGGTATCCAGTCCTGATCGATCAAGACGAGCTGTCGCAGCGCTTCCAGTGCCAGCTGTTCGTCGATCTGCGGGATGCTCATCCGGTCATTGGAGCGGTTAAGCCGCTTCATATTCATCTCTGGACGGAATAGTACGACCTCGCCCGCTTCTGTCCGATATGCCTTCAAGCCCTCGAATACCGTCTGACCATAGTGGAATACTTTGGCCGCTGGATCGAGCGTGATCGGTTGATACGGGACGATCCTCGCGTCATGCCATCCTTTATCGGCATCATAGTCAAGCATGAACATATGATCTGTGTAATATTTGCCGAATCCTAATTCACTTGCCTGTGGCTTCATCTTGGGATTCGTCGTACGTTCGATCTGGATCTGTTGCATCGGCCTTATCACCCTTCGTAAGATATGATGGTTAATTGAATCGTAACCGATTGGAGAGTATATTGGAAATATCTATTTTGTAGAAACGTCATACTTTTGAGGTATAGAAGAAGGAGACCAGCTCATCCATGGATATTCGACAACTGCGTTATTTTCTAACCGTAGCCGAAGAGGGAACTGTGACCGCCGCCGCCAAGCGTCTGAACATGGAGCAGCCACCTCTTAGCCGGCAGATGAAGCTTCTAGAGGAAGAACTCGGTGTCACGTTGTTTGATCGCAGTAATAGACGGATGACGCTCACGCATGCTGGCGAGCTGCTAAGTCGTCGAGCCGAGCAGCTGCTTCGCCAATTCCAAGAGACGATCGAGGAAGTACAGGAGTTGGACGAGGGTGTCCAAGGCACGCTGTCGATCGGGTCTGTCGTCTCATGCTTCTCGCTACTTCCACCGCGCATCGAGCGGTTTCATGAGCTCTATCCTCAAGTTACCTTTAAGATCTATGAAGGTGATCATTATCTTCTAGGAGAGCAGCTTGAGAATCGGAAGCTTGAGCTGATCATCGCACGCCTCCCCTTCGAGGCTGTAGCCGATCCGGATCACTATGCGGTATTGCCACTTCCTCCCGATCCATTCGTCGCACTACTGCCTAGTAGCTGGCACCATGGATCAGATAACCAGAGGATGGGGATGGGAGAGTTGTCGGAGCATCCCTTCCTCAGCCTGAAGAGCGATCATACGATCGGTATGCACGAACGTGTGCTGAAGGCCTTCCGCGAGTCCGGATATGAACCGCATATCCTCTGCGAATGCTCTAGCGTTGCGATCATCCTGGCGCTCATCGCCGCGGGCATCGGCGCGACCATCCTGCCGAAGTCGGTGATCACGTCCTTCCCGTTGATGAATATTCGGATGGTGGAGCTGTCACACGAGCCGTTCTACTCAGAGGTCGGCCTTATCTGGATCAAGAATCGCTACCTATCTAAGAGCGCGCGCCATTTTATCGAGACCTTCGCGGGAGATGGCGGTGAAAGTTGATCTTGTCCGTTCCGTTCAAACTATTATACGGACTTAATCTGTCGCTATCGGTGCTATTCGCTCTATCGGTGCGATTCGCTCTATCGGTGCGATCATTTCGATCGTAGCTCTCGGCTCGATCAGTTCGATCGGTGCTATTCGCTCTATCGGTGCTATCGTTGCTCTCGGTGCGATCAGTTCGTCGGTGCGATCGGTGCTCTCTGCTCGATCAGTGCGATCGGTGCTATCTTTGCTCTCGGTGTGATTCGTTCGTCGGTGCGATCGGTGCTATCTTTGCTCTCGGTGCGATCAGTTCGTCGGTGCGATCAACCTTAACGGAACTGTGATCCGTTATTAGTCGAATTTTCGATGTTTTGAACATGCTTACGGAACTACGATTCGTTATATCGTCAAAATGAGCTGCTTCCACCGTAGTTTGGAGCATATAAGGCACCTCAGTTCCCTTAACCCTTGAAAAACACCCGTTTTTCGTGAAATAACGCACTCTAGTTCCGTAAGCATGACCGACCGCCGTCATGCAGTGAAACACCGCTCGCTGGGAGCTGCGCGCGGTGCGAATCCTCCGAGCCCAACCACATGATCCGCAAAGGCTTTTCAAACTACCGACATATTATGTATTATGAACCTACAAATATATGTAATGGGGTGATAGTCCTGCGGGAATATCCGACATGAGGTATTAAGAACCCCACGTAATGTGCACATCTATTTCGTTTTCCTTATATACTCGTACCTATCCAATTAATTCCCAATCAATATGACCCTATCCGCTATCGCCATCATCAAATAAAAGAGGGGGCTATGAAGATTTCCCCCTCCTTGTCTATCCTATATGCTTGATTTCTAATCCCTATACCATCTCCATACTCACCTTCATTACAATCCTCTACCGCTTTACTAGCTCTCCCCGAAAACCTCAGTTAATGTCTCGACCATGATATTGAAATCGTGCTCATTGGGATAATGCGCTGACTGCTCCAGTGTTATAAACATCTTCCCAGCGGATGCAGAGATCCGATCGAAATATTCCTTAGCAAGCTCATAGTTGGTTATCTTGTCATGCTTTCCTTGGAAGAAGTATACGGGTACCTCAAATTCACTGTATTGCTCTACTAGATTCACCGCGTTGATCTCTTCTTGCAGATTGGTCGCCTTCCTGAGACTGAATACAGCTCCTGAAACAACAGACTGATATATGTCCTTCAAGGAGTAATCTGGCGATAGGAGTGCCGGCCACATCATCCCGAAGATGCTAGCTTTCTTCGTCTGCTCGTCGCTGTAATTATCCCCACCGTATTGGGATATGTAACCCATCAGCTGCTCTTCTTGTTCCCCGACCAGGAGCGGTTCTCCGAGGGATCTAACGTTCTCCATCAAGCTCTTGTTGTCGTCACGTTCCGCGATATCCACAAGCCAGTCGATCGCACGCTGCTGATTCTCCGTATGCCCGACAAATTGTGAGAGACCGATATAGGCTTCGACCTTTTCCGGATGATAATAGCTGTACTGCGTTCCAACAATCGTGCCCCAAGACATCCCACAGACGATGATTTTTTCTCTGTTGAAACGATCCCTCAGATAGTCGACCACAACGTCTGTATCCTCGGCAAATTGTGCTATGTTCATCGATTCCATGGGGATGTTGTTAGCATAACTCTTGCCTGAGCCTCTTTGGTCGTAATATACAGCCACAAAATGGTCTGTGATCTCTGGGTAGGTACCCCTCATTCCAACGCCGAATGGAAATGGTACCCCAGGGCCTCCATGTAAGAACAACAGCACAGGCCTATCCTTACTATTCCCCTCGATCAACAGATACTGCTCTGTGCCATTCACATGAAGCTTGACCAGCTCACTGACGCCGCCGTTCTCCATGATCCTTTTGCTCTCGCTCATCGTGAACCATTGAGAAGCTTCTCTGAACAGTAGTAATAATATGATGCCAGCGATGATGATAATTCCAAGCATTGCCCCGATCCGAATCAACCATCTCATGAAACGCCACCCTTTAGGTGTAAGATACCTTGCGTGATAAACCATGCAGGAATGGCCGTCAACCCCCCAACTCCGATTCCGATCACGACGAACGGATGGAAACCGATCGCGTTTCCTAGAACCGTTAGTAGAAGTAACGCCCCCGCAACTATGCCTAGCAGGCTGGTTTTGCGATATGCTGCTCCGCTCTTAAGTACCGCTAAGCTTAGCGCGAGGATCCACAATCCGACACCGCCAAAATCCAACCAGCCGTCTGGACTTAGCTCCACAAAGCCTGCCCATCCTATCACAACAGTGTGAAGCACTTCTCCTCCCGCCATCATAGCTTCATGAGCAAGCTGGTGGTCAAGCCCCGTCTGCCGAAAGTTGTTAATCGACATGAGCGCAAACCCAATCATCGCGATCAAGCGAGTAAACGACAAGAACGGTGTTGGTTTCCGTGCCAGGTTATCCGTCAAAGCGGGTACAGCAGCAAGTCCAGCCAAGCCTAGAAACGCAAGTAAAAAGTGTCCCACGTTCAGTATAGAAGCGTAATGATGATGATCGATCACGGCGTTCTCCCCAACGGGTACGACAATAAACAACATAACCATGCCTATGTATAAAAAACCTGCTACGATGGAGCTCGCAGCTCCAAAACGATTGCGATGCAGTTCCAACATAATCCCTCCCTATAGCAGAACGCCAGCTAAGTAATTTCGAAAGGCGTCAAACTGCTCTTTGATCTTGATGTTGTTCGCTCCAAGATGAAAACTGTTCACATAAATTCCGTCACCAAACGTAATAATCGTTCGTGCGACATCCTCGATCGGGACCTTGGGAGAATACTCCCCATCATCGACACCACGTTGGAGAATGCGGACCAGATATTGCCGCGTCTGCTCTATCCGATTTTCCAGCAACGCAATATGTTTTTTCGTCCCCCTGCCCATGGTGAAGTAATATTCATAGATCGCGGGGACGAGCGGATCTTTTTGCTGTTCAATCCCCACCTGGATCTCTTCGAGGAGAGCGCACAGTGCTTCCCAATTCGAGGTTTCACTTGGTAGTATCGCCGCGAGAGTCGCCGCGTCTTCTTGGTCCCTGCGTCGTAACAGCTCGATAAAAATATCTTCCGTATTCTGAAAATACGTATATACGCCCCCTCTGCTTATGCCTGATTCATCGATAATGTCCTGAATCGTCGCCGCATGAAATCCCTTTCTGATAAACACTTCTTTCGCTGCATGAAGAATGGCAAGCTTCCTCTCTTCTCTGTGCTCTTCTGATACGATAGGAGGCATCAGGATCGTTCCTTTCCGTATAAGAGTCATTAATGACTCTTATATTATATCTCTCTTCCCATAAAGTCAATCCATATAAAATGAGAAAGCCGCTAAACTCAAAAATGAGTTGTTAGCGGCTTGTTGCATGTTGCTCAATAGCGGTAAATTCATTTTATTGAACTATCATCTCCCGTTAGATTAATGTCATTTCATTCTGTCCTTTTTAACTGAATGACTTCAAACATATTCCCATCTGGATCAAAAAAGCTCATGAAAAAGGCAAATCCGCCATCTTAGGTAAAGTATACCATGCTGTAATATCCATCATGTGTATTTTTTTATAAAATACTACTACCTGTTACTTCAATAGGAATTGTTGAACGCAACAAAAGAAAGGATCGGTTCCACCGCCGCGCTCTCGTTCCCGATAGTTCAATAAAAAGGACGCTCCCTCGCCTTCGCTTGGGCTACGTCCTCCTCATTCCATTCCATTCCCAATAAATAGTTAAAGAACATGCGCGGGTAGCATGTAGTGCTTAATCAGGGGACTTATCTCAAGCTAAGCACTAAGATAATACTTTATCTTCACTGAAACAATTATAATGTCCATTTCACAACATTAATGTTACGAGACAGCTGTGGGTTATAATAACAAACGACACAAAAAACCGTCAAAAAGCATTGGTTCTATATCTACAACATGACATAATGTATAATAACAATTGTCATAAAGTAGGGTTTTGTATACCTTCCGGTGTCATAAACACCACTAGAATTTATTCACACCCTCTCAGCAATCATAATCTCATGGAGATTTGCTTTAACAACCTTAATATGTGCGACGATTTCTGGATAAGTCATAAACAAATTTTTGTATGTTTCGTTCAAATACCCAGCTATCGCATCATTCGTAATTTTCTCTCCGTTTTGGCACAATTCAGAAACTGCCATATCCACAATAGCTTTGTATTCTTCGATTTTTTCCAACCTCCGTTTTTCCTTATCCGCTTTCGCTCTGGATGAGATATATTCCCTTAATTTCGGATATTTACTCCATAGATTCGAATATGACAAACCAAGAAACGCGGATACATCTTGTGCTTCAAACGGTTCATTTTCGTATTGCTTCTCTTCTATATATTGTCGGCATAATTCCAACAAATGATTTTCTTCTGCATTTTTCCGTTTGTCGCGTTGTTCTTTTGCAGCCTTTTGGATCGTATCATCAAATCCAAATGAAGAAAGCGTATTAATTGAAACATTTAAGCTTTTTGCGATAGCTTTTTTTGTTACATCACGGTCATCCGCTAAAAACAGTTCAATTTCATCAATCACTTTTTGTTGTAACTCCGATTTGTCATACACGCGGCGCTTCATCCCTACTTTCTGCCGCGTCTCACGATCAAGGTGTGCATCAAAAATTAAATATTGTTGCACCGCCGGCTCAGCCAGATAGTAATAAAATGTTCTAGTATCCCAGCCTAGCAATTGCCGGGCATTAACAAGCATTCCACCTCTACCTTCTTCTTTGACAAATGTTTGGAACCATTTTACTAAATCATCTTCAAGCGATCTTGTTGGACCGTGTTCATGATTCATATCTTCGATCAAAAGTCCGTTTCGGCATAAATAACCGACAATCTTATTAACCGTCATTCTAGATGTACCTAACCGTCGACTGATCTCCCTTTTCGGTTGTTTCTGATTCAGGAGACTTCGTGTTTGATTGGTCATCTCCACAAGATTACCGATGGATTTCCAAGTCTTATCATGCGCATCAACACCATATTCCATCCAGCAGGCAGTACAAACTGAATGGGAATTATACACCTTTCCATCGTGCGTTACGCGAGGAGCGTTTAATACCTTTATTAAGTTATGATTTTTTCGATATGAACAACACCAAGGAGCCAGACAAACAGGAGTCGATTTATCATTAGATAAATCCATGCAAGATATTAAAAAATCATGAGGTATGTTTATTGCTGCAACCTCTTTGACCGTCATTCCCGATTTACGTATTATCTTCAAAAGATGGTCAAGATCCGCATTCAAATTACACTCATCGGGTTGAGATATGATATTGCGGTATTTATAAATGTCGTTATGTGATAAGATGGATCTGCTTTTTGCAGAAAACGGCATCTTTTGTGTTTTGGTTATATAAAGCAATAAGACCGCTAAACACTGATTCCGGTTTAGTCCTTCTATATTAGGAATGAAAGTTGACGTCGGGTCAAGCAAAAATCTCCAATCGTCATACTTTTTTAATTGATCAATTACTTCGGCTTCAGCAACAGATTCTTGCGATTGATTTTTCAAATCGTGGTTCCCAGTCTCGCATTGGTAGTAGCTGAGATTTTCAGATATATATGATTGGTCTGTTGTACAATTTGCACAGTCAGACGTTAATTTCGTTAAATGACGGTCGCATATTTCTATTTCAGCGACCTGCCAAAGCAATTGATATCCGCGACCTTCTTTCAAGCATTGTGAACAGAACCGTCGGCGATCTTTGACGATAGATGTAGAAATATTGGTACGAACCGTGCCTTTCGGCATTACGATATCTTCGCCCGAAAATAATTTTTTAACTACTGGAGAAAATGTGGTTTTTTCAAGAATATAGTTTGGTTGTCCCATCCACTCAGACAACTTTCCTATATCAACTAATAGCTGTGGGTAAATATCAAATAGATATGTTCGATCCCGAACTGTTTTTGGAAGAGACTTTATTTTAAGCTCATTGGTTAATTTCTTTACATCAACCCCATTAGCCGTTGCCATTCGCATTAAGTATCCCGATAAAGATTCTCCAGGAAGAGGCTTGAAACGAATGCCCAACCTTGTACTACTCCCCACCTTCAATTCCCCTTTTGACAAAATAATCATTATACAATAATTATACATAGGATAGCAATAGTTTTCATTGTTATATTTTTCCGATAAATCCGCCATAATCTGTATAAGGAATTTTTAGGGGGGTTATGGGAATAAATATGGAATCATTAACTGTACGCCAAAAGCCATTTCCTGGCGAATCCATTACAAGTTATTTATTTCGTTTAAAAGATGGCAACGGAGCAGCTGGTCTAAGAATTTTTAATTTATTTACCTCTAGAAATAAACACATTCAATCAACAGACCTGTTAACTCTCGACATCTTTCCAAAAAGTTTTATTGATGTCGATAAACTATCCATAGCAACTGGTTGTTCAAATGACCTTTTATTAAAAACAACTTTCTTTCCTGTTCTAAAGACTTTTCGGGTTGATGATGAAATTGAACATTCCCGATTTATTAGCGGCATGTTATCGAACGAATATCGATTTTGTCCATATTGTCTGAAGGAAAAATCTTATTACCGTTTACTTTGGAGAATCGCAGATATATCGATATGCGCTGACCACGGTTGCAAATTATTGAACAGTTGCGGGGCATGCGGCAAGCACATTTTACTATCCAATATGTATAAGACACATCTATTCGAATACCTGTGTCCGTTCTGCAACTCATATTTATGCAATTCAAAAGCTTCACCAGCTAATGCGAATGAATTGAAAAAAAATAAATGGACAATGAAAGCTTGGACTTCACTTTTAACTTCACCAATTTGCATTGATTCGAAGGAATTAGCAATTCGCCTTCTTTACGTCATTGGCAACTTTGAATCAGCTTTTTATCGTGAATCATTTTCCAGTTCTATTCCAAATAAAATTCTTCTTGCCTCATTGTTACAACACGCGCGGGGTTCTTTATCTCAAGATCGAACGCTTCATTTGTCGTTTGTGCTTCAAACGTTGTATCAACACGGAGTATCAATTGAAGAATTTTTAAAACTTGAGATACCGCAAAGCTTCCGAACATCACTACAGTACAATTTCGGTCGGAAAGTAGAGCGTTTTATGTGCCAAGCTCCGTGGTGCCAAGGTTATCAAGTCCCTGGCTCTTTAATAAAAACAGGTACTTCCGTTAAGAAAATGAACACAGGTGAAAAATTATCATATTATATGGCATGCCAGAAGTGCGGCTGTGAATATGCCATTCAAGATAGTGGGCAAATAGTTGAACGGACATATTTTATTGAAGGTTACCGAAAACTTTCAACGATTTCTGGACGTGGTTCAAGTATTAAGGCACTTGCACGGGAAATCAATATAACGGAAGAAAAAATTCGTCGCTTGTTAGCATATTTTAATAACCAAAACTTATTTCAGGGTTTTTATCAAGCATTGCAACCAAACGGAAAATTATTAACTGCGGTTATCGCGGCAATAAAAAACGGTGTAACCATAAAAGAGATCCAGTCGTGGGAATGTTGGAAAAATGATTTTCATTTTCTTGTTTATCGTTTTCACCCGTTAACTATGCGTGCTCTTTTGACGTTAAAACGTCCCCGCTTCAATAAGCGGGAAAATGATAATAAATATGTTCATCAAGTCCGTGAAATTTTAGAGAAGATGCTAGATGGCGATAAGAACATTTCAATTTCAGCAGTATCTAGACAGCTTAATGTTGTTCCAGAAACATTACGGCACTGGGGATGTAACACTTACATCGCGCAAATGAAGGAAATTCAGATGAAGCAGCGATTAGAAAACTTTAAGATGCGTGTTTATAGACAAGTCGATGTTTATTTGCAGAACCGGCTTGATCAAATAATAACCTCTAACGAATTGTATAATCATCTAGGTGTAAAACGCACCGTCTTATGGCGAAATGCACCAGAATTGACTGCATATATCACTGACCGGCTACGTGGACACAATCAATCATTTAATAATGAAACTATTTGAATCTTCTAGAGTAGATCTTGAACATTATCATTACAAAGCAAAAAAGCCATCGCCGTAAGATGTCGTAAGATGGCTTCTTTGCTTTGATTGAAGTTAGAAAATATGATTGCGCTTGAATTCTATCTCACCGAAAATATAAAGAACAATTGCAGCCATCAAATAAATAAATTTTTTTGCAGAATTAATTTTTAACAGACATAACGTCATTAATAAACCAATGTTTTAATTCGGATATTTGTTTAAACATTTTATAATCATCCGAATCATTTCCAGGTAATACAAAATATTCGCCATCATAAGCATTTATTTTTAATACAAAGTTTTTATTTTTATACACCAATTTAATTGAGAATTTATCTTCGAAAACGAAACTTGCACCGACCGCTTCAATCCAACCCTTGAAATTCAATAATTGTGATAAAGCAAAGTCTTTTGACGTATTCTGACTTCTTTTACAAATGGTTTTCAATCGGTGCATTTCGAGTTCCTCCAAATACCCATTTTTTTCACATTATTCCCAAATTTTTTGAGATAATTCCACAGACCTCGCAAGCCCTTGGGGCTACCAAAGGACAATTTTTGCCGTCAATCTAACTTAAAATAAAGAAAGCACAGCTACTCCCAGTTGGATTAACAGTGCTTGAAGTGATTCAAAAATACTTAATTTGATGATGTCTTAGTTGCTCTTTCGATTACGTAACACTGAAAAAATTGATTTTGGAGGAGCCGTATATTCTCATCCGGTGGTCGGTTAACTTTGATACAAGAAACGATAAGAATACCCTAACCATGTGGGCGTTCTTATTTTGATTTTGGATTTTCAGAGACCGACCTATCCGTCTTGTTTTAAAGTGATAACGTATTCTTCGAACAATTCAGGCTTTAATATTCCAATAAACAACTCCCTTTCATACCGGGTTTGTTCTCCATCGCTCAGAAAATATCCTGTTACTGCTCTGCCCGTTGTATAAGGATGAAGCCCAAAACCGTTACATCCGACAAATAGTTGATTTTCAGGCGTGCGATAAGCTTCTGCTAAGACTTCTGGCTTAAGAACTAACACTTGGTTCTCGTAGTCCATCTTCCTACTGCCTTCTATCACATCATCTTGTCCAAAAAGTGTAGTTCTTCCTCTTAAGTCCATATTTGTTTCCTCCAAACTTTTACATCAGCCACTGTTAAACTATATTTTATTATTGTTGACCACTTTCAAGAATAAAATTCTAAATATTGAAATACTTTTTTAGGCTATGTAAAAGACTGGTTCTTTTATCCTTTCAGTCTTCGCAATTTTGCTTGAATTCCTCATAATTTATTCCGTTATCCCATGTCGCAATGCCATTTAACAAATCATGCCCTTTAATTTACACCGGGGGTCAGTCGTGAACCTTTGCCGATGCTCGGAAAATACGATCGGTTATGCAAAATCAATATCTGAAACGTTATTGCTGTTTATGTTGCTTTTGAAGATAAGGATGCAGATAAGATTGAATGGAAAACAAGCAGAAACGGATAATGTGACAATTATAATTCCGTAGTTTATCACGTGGAGTTGGTGGCACAATTTCCTGCATAATCAGTCAAGCTTATTAATTCGGGCGTTTTTAATTTTAATTGAAACGATGTTACGAATTCGATCGTTCCTTATCATTTGAAGCATTTAGACTGGCGAGGATAAGAAATGGATTTATCTTTGGTCAATTCTCAATGCTGGACAAACGGACTGATGCGAAGCCCCAGTTTTGTAGAATTTAATTTTATAAACAAACCCGCCAATATAAAAGTTTGGCGGGTTCTACCTTGTTAGTACATAATTTTTTTGTGAAGAAGTGCTTGTAACCGATATTCTTCATAATCGCGAAGCCGCTTTTGGAGCTCAATATCGATCAGTTGAAACAAGACATTTCCATGACGGGTTAAAAATTCATAATCGTCGCCCTGTTCAATGAGCCGAGTCCCCCTGCTTGTTGTTAACATCACAAATTCACGGTTCTCAATATCAATTTTACAACGGAGCCGTACGCCGCGTACATTTATGCCCTTTTGCCGGTGTTTATTAAGCGGCTTAGCGTCAGTTTCCAATATCTCAAATGCCAATAGCTTCATCGCATCCCCCCATTCGTCTGAGCATAGTTCTTAACCCTAGCATGTCCATAATAGGGAGAAATCATATATTTTTCATTTTTCTCGAGATTTATATTCCAAATAGCTGCTAATAAATAGAAGGATCAACAAGAAAAATAAATATTCTTTAGATGCAGGCGGCTCAATCATTTCATACGAATTAATCATTGTATTCTCGCAGTTTTTGATAAAATTTTAAATTCCATTGTTTTTTTGACTTGCTTCCAAATCAATTTCATTTCTTTTTTATTAAAAACATGAAAGTATCCATCTTCGTTGTAACCGATGTAGTCTAATGGCAACATTTGATTTTGGGCTTCATCGAACTTATACATGATATAAAACGGTTCTCTGTTCAAAGCTTGTTGCAGCGCATAATACGCATAATAAATATCTTTTTCTACATATTTGCGATATTTACAAAAATAATTGATATTGCTAAAGCCCAAGATCTTAATCTTCATCTGTCCGTTTATCATGTCGGCATTCTTTTCATATTCCGGACGTAACACAACTCCTCCTGGAGCTCTTCGTTACGCTCTAGAATCGATTCAGCGATGTCCTGAAGGGTATCGATGTCTAAACCCTCTTCATTTTCTGAAAGGGCGTCCTGAATCGCCCACAGAACCATCTCGCACGTATGTATTCCTTTGGCGAGTTTAATTTCCTGTCGCTTGTTGCTCATGCTGTCATCTCCTTTGGTTAGCGTCGGAGACGATCTTAGCATACAGATAGTGTATTCCGTCAAAGCCCGATATATGGGGAATTCGTTCGAATTGGACCGTTTTACAGCAAGGAAATTTTTTTCTCTTGAAGCAATCCATGATTTAATAAGCCGCAGAATTTATTATCTGTTTTCGTTAAAATTCACTGAAAATAAAAAAACCGCGCGGCGGTTTAAGATAAACTCGATTTGGCTAGAATCCCCAAATAATGTTTTGGACTTGTTCTATCATCCCGTCATGTTCACGAATTTCTTCGTCAACTTCATACAGCCGGGAGCTTGCAATTTCGTCGTCCAACTCGGTTCCGAACAACTCGTTGATTTACTTAACGATTTCAGATAAATATTTAAAACTTTCTTGTTTCTTTACGACAGCGCCGGTCCCGCCTGTAAGCAAAACGCTAGCCCCTTTTTCAAGCTCGATGGCGCATTCCTCGGCTAATTTTTATCCGGTAGTATTCTAGGTCTACCAAGTCATCGTCCATTGTCCATCCAGTCTTACCGATCGGGTTGCTAATCTTTTTAAAAATTAAGCGTATAAAGGCAAAATGTAGGATTAAAATTATTTCGAAAATATCTTTCAAGTGCTGGATCAATGATCAGAAGCTTATTACGAAAAATGGTTTATACAAAGACTGATATGCTGCTAATTAATGATTCGCACACATGGAAAGAATTAATACTGCTTCTCATGATAATACTGACTATTGATAAATTATAATCGTACCCGGAGCATAGATATGGAAAAAACAATGTTGTGGAGTTTCGTAGTTATTTGGCTGGTCTCGATTCCATTCTGGATTCGAAAACAACCAATAAAAGATTGGATCATTATTTACTTCCTCAAAGGATTTTTATCCGGTTTTCTAGACTCCATTGTGGTTGCTTATAAATGGATTGAGTACCCAATTAGAATGATGCCGAATGTTTTTCAAATCCATATCTTATTTGATTTAGCGGTTTTCCCCGTCTTATGCGTATTTTACAATCAAACAAGTTATCATTCGCGAATAAAAGGGATCGTTGGGCAAGCAATTCTTTACAGTTTGCCAATGAGTCTTTCGGAATATTGGGCAGAAAAAAATACCCGTCTGATTGATTATCACCAGTGGAATATTGGTTACACCTTCATCTCATTGGTAATCACATTTCTAATGGTTAGAGTATCGATCGCTATAATAAGAAAATATTCGCAGCCGTAAGCATAAACTTTAACTTTACGGCTGCAAATATTATTTGTTGTAATTTGTGATCGTTATATCCACTTCTTCTATTCCGAAATGGGAAAGTGTCTTCACCAAAAGTCGCTTCATTTTCTCCCTCTCTGCTCTGCAACAATCGACTTCGCTCATATCAATTATGATTTCCCCATGTTTATCCTTAAATAACACCAAGTCCAGTTCAGCTGATGCAGGAAATGGATTCATAAAACCATCGTACTGTGCAGCCAAAAGCAATTTGATTGCTGTAATTCGTGGCGCACGCACCGACGTAAGGTTCGTGTATATTACCTTAATCGGTACAATCTCCTCATTTTGGAATAAATAAATTGTGTATCTCTCTTCGCTTTCACGATTCTCTTCAATTTCCCTTCGCTCCGACTCTCCTTGGTTTATCTGTTCCAGTAGGTTAATCACATGCTCCGTTTCTAGAAATTCCTGCACCCGATATTTTTCGTTCCCGGAATCATCAATAAAAATTGTGGTTGGATTTTTCTTTACCCGATAAAAATTAGTCATTTCTGTCTGAACATCTATGAAAACCGTCTCTAACTCAATTTTTTCAAATATCCTTATTACTTCCCTTAAAACAGTGCCCATCGAACGCCCTAACGGGCAAGCGCTAAGGGTAAAAAGCATAATTTTTTTAATTTGGCTGTCCATTAAGCACCTCTTTGTTCCATCTTAGATACAGATTGATCCATAATCTCATAATTGATGGCACCTTGAAATTTTTCACGAATAATGCCGTCAGAGTCGATCAAATAAGTCGTTGGATAAGCAACCACTTGGTACAGCTTACTTACTTGTCCCTTTTCATCGAACACGATTGGGAAAGTAAGTCCGAAATCAGCAACGAAAATCGGAACATTCGCAACCGACTCTTCCGTATGAGTTAAGTTCACGCCAAGAATGACCACTTCCTCTGTTTTGAAATCGTTATAGAATTTCTCCATATGAGGCATCTCCACCCGGCAAGGAGGACACCAGGTTGCCCAAAAATTTAGAAGCACTTTCTTTCCGCGATAATCTGTCAGTTTTACCTCTTCCCCATCTAGGGAAACAAGTTGAAAGTCTGGAGCCATGTTACCAACTTGAGTACCAACTTTCACTTCGGCTGTTTCTTTTTGTGTTGAATTTGAAGCTTCCAGATTTGACTGGGAATCACGGGAATCATAAATCCCCCATCCCACAAGCGCCAATATAACGATGATTGCTATTACGTTTTTCTTCATTTCCATACACCCCGCCTAATAAGTAAATTGAGCAAGCCAAGAACTCATTTTTTCAAGATGACCTGTAAACAGCAGCAGCCCCAAGATCACAAGAATCCAACCGTTTGCAACGGACAAGTAAGGCAGCCATCGATTAATCTTTTTTACAACATTCAATGAATAGGTGATGAGAAGAGATATAAATAAAAAGGGCAGTCCTAATCCAAGCGAATAAATGAATAGCATCATTACTCCGCTGTACACCGTATTAGATGAGCCGGCTAACAGCAGAATGGAAGAAAGGGCGAGTCCAACACATGGCGTCCATCCGGAGCCAAATGCCACACCCATGATAAATGAGTTCCCGCTTCCTCTGCCGGTCAGCTTTTGCCCAAACCAGCTTTTTTCAAGCATAAGCATTCGTAATTGCAGAATCCCTGCCATTTGCAGTCCAAAAATAATAATCAACAATCCGCCTAACTTTCCAATCATATCTCTGTACGTAACAAAGAACTGACCTACCCAACTGGCGGACGCACCCATAGCGACGAAAACAACGCTAAAACCAAGGATGAACCATACCGACCGGGAGAATATCGTTCTTTTTTTAACAAGAATTTTATTATCTCTTACCATCGATCCGGTCAACTGGGATACGTAAGCCGGAATAAGCGGGAATATGCACGGTGAAAAAAAAGATAATATCCCAGCGGTAAATGCTACGAAAAATGTTACGTTTTCCAAATGAGTCCCCCCCTTACCTTCGACCTCTTTCTATACCAAGTGAAACTACCACAGTTATTGCTGCAAGAACTAAATACAGGCTTTGCTCACCATTGAGACCCCAGAATACATCAGGAGCATGACTAAAGAATTGGATAAACGCATGTCCGATCAAATACCAGAGCACATATTGAATGAATCTGGGCAGGCTTACTTCTTCCCTTCTGATCCAAACTCCCAGTATCACGTGTGACCAAATCATAGCCAACAAATGGAACATCCAAGTGAAATGGTTCGTCGTAAAGAGCAGTAAATGGTACGTCCCATACATTCCAAACCAACTTACTGCCGCGCCATCCAATAATATTGACCATGGAATACCGTTTTTTCTTTTTTTAAGAAATAAATATATGAGGACCGCTCCAACCGCCAGCCATATCCCCGTAATCCCCCCATCAAAATACAGAATCATCGCTGGTTGTCTGATTACTCCCAGCGGGTCGAAGAGAATCAAACTAAATTTCCAAACTAAAAATGATAAAAGAATAGAATTTGTAAACATGCTATCCATTTTAAAACTACTGGAATCTGTTTTATTGATTCGAAATTTCAAAACAGCGTAACCCGCTAAAACGGAGAGTAATAAAAAAAACATCTCCCTCTCCAAAACAAAAGGACCTATAGTCAGCGGCGTCATGGCACTCCCCCTCTACAAGCCCTATCTTAATTACCCAATGTTAAGATTCGTTAAAGCAGGATGGAAAATTTTACGCCCAGGTAGGCTCACACCTCCATGATAATTTGTATCCAAGGCTCTTACGTGAGAGTCAACAAATGTAACCAGGAGGTTTTTACATGTTGAAGAGTAAAATTGCTGCTCTATTGATCCCTGCAATGCTAGGAGTTTCATACGTTGCCGATCATAACGCTGCTTTTGCAACAGCTAACTCGAATGGTCTAGTGGTCAAAACGGTTAACTTCAGAGAAAAACCCTCGTTGTCAGGGGATCAAATTCGCTATCTTTCATCTGGGGAACAGCTGAAGATTCTTGATGAAGTCAATTCTTACTGGTACAAGGTCGAAGATCGGAATGGAACGATTGGTTATGTATCTTCCCAATCTCAATATGTTCAGGTGGTCAACAGTGAAACTGGTGTGGTCACTAGCAGTGTTAACTTTAGGGACAAGCCTTCCCTGTCTGGAAAACGCATCCGCTATCTTACATCCGGTGAACGTGTCGAGCTTATCGAAAAAGTGAATTCATATTGGTATAAGGTGAAGGATGCAAATAGAACCATTGGCTACGTATCTACCCAGCCAAAATATATAAAATTCGGGGCATTGTCCCCCACTCCAGGTAAGCCAGAAACAGCGCCAGCAAACATAGAAGAGATCATTCAATCAGGAATGAAATACTTAGGAACGCCTTATGAGTTTGGATCGGATCGCTCCACAGTGTCAACCTTTGATTGTTCTGATTTCGTACGTCAAGCGTTTAAAGAAGGAAGCGGTATTACTTTACCGGCAGATTCCAGAAAACAGGCTGATCATGTAAAGAAAATAGGAAAAACGACTACAAATTGGCGAGATCTTAAACCAGGTGATTTAATGTTTTTCATGTCTTATAAGGGTTCTAAAGAATCGAGTTACTCCGGGATCAATAAAGCTAAGCAACGGATCACACATGACGGTATTTATTTAGGTAACGGGAAAATTCTGCATACGTATTCGAAGAAGTCAGGCGGGGTACGAGTGGATACCATCGAAGGGAAGCATTGGGAGTACCGGTTCGTTTTTGGAGGAAGTGCAATCAAATGATCCATTCTATGGGACGGCAGAAGCCGTCCCTTTTAACGTTTCACTTGGGATGCTTGTATAACGCAATGCTTGACGGCGAGGGGCTCTAAATCAACGGCAACGCAAAGCGTTTCAAACCATTCCGTTTCCAGGAAAGCCAATGCTTCTTGACGTTTCTGAAAATTCCCCCCGCCTTTCTTTGATCTCATTTTTACATCTGAGAACGTAAGGAGCAGTAATTCACAAATTAATTCCGTATAGCCAGCGGGCAACATTCAGACATCCCTCCTACAAAAAACTTAACAACGAACTGTTAAGGTTCTTTAAAGAGGGGGTTGGAAAATGCTGTTATGATTCACTTTGGATATAGCCATAATAAGCATGATTTGTGCAAAAGGAGGACCATATGGCATACGAACTTACGATTATTCAACAAAATGATACCCATGGATATATCGAAACGCACCCGGAGTTTTTTTGGGGATTTGAAAAACCACAGTATCGGATGGCTGGTGGGTTTGCGCGAATTGCCTGCTACGTAAATACTGTCAAAAGAGAACGTGCAAACGTTCTGTATGTGGACGGAGGAGATCTTTTTCACGGGACAGGACCAGCCGTCTTATCCCAAGGAAATACAATAGTCGAGCTCATCAATGCAATGAAACCGGATGTTTTTGTCCCTGGAAACTGGGACTTTGCATATGGTGCTGTACAACTACAAAGCCTAGCGGAGAAAGTAAACTGCCCGACAATTGCTGTGAATGTACATAAACAGAACTCAAAAGATCCCTTCTTTAGCCCGTATACCATCAAAGAATTCCAAGGTTTTAACGTTGGAATCATTGGTTTAACCTATCCCTATGTTGATCAAACCATGCCCGATTCATTTTCCAACGGCTTGTCTTTTTCTTTAGGGTTGGAGGAACTGCAAATTCAGATTGAAACACTTCGAAACAAACTCAAAGTTGATTTAATCATTGTAGTAAGCCATATGGGTCTTCCCCTGGATGTAAAGCTATCCTCTATTGTGCGCGGGATTGACATCATATTAAGCGGGCATAGTCACGACCGGCTAACAGCTCCGATTGTTAAAGACGGCTGTATGATCATTCAATCAGGGTCAAGCGGCTCTTTTCTTGGCAGGCTTGATGTATCGATTGATAACGGTAAAATAACTGGAGCAGCGCATCAATTAATCCCCCTATATGCTGAAGATTTTCCAGAGGATCAAGAAATACTGGAAATGATTGAGGATAACCTAAAGCCCTACAACAGCATGCTTGCAGAAGAAATTGGAGTTCTGAAATCTCCCCTCCATCGCATGACGTTAAACGAGGCTCCAATGGACCGTTTGATAACAGATGCTTATCTTAGCTTTATAGATGCTGACGTGTCTTTTTCGCATGGCTGGAGATACGGAGTACCTGTTTTACCGGGGAAGATCTGCTTAAAGCAAATGTATCAGATCATTCCGACCAATCCCCAGCTATTTGAGCTAGAAATTGAGGGGGCAAGATTACTTCAATCGTTAGAAAATAATTTGGAGCAAGTTTTTTCAGTTGATCCTTTTCAGCAGAAGGGTGGTTATGTATTACGTTCATCAAATTTGATGATGGCATATAAACCTTATAATCCTTATGGTCACCGGATACAGCATATTGAAATTAATGGGAAGCCGTTAGACCCCAAAAAAACATATCGCGTAGTTGGAGCAAGTGATCAAATTTTTAAAAAACACCAAACCAACCGCAAGATCTTACAAATGAAGGCGCATGACGTAATCAAAGCCTATTTTTCTTTAAAAAAAGAAGTAGCAATTGATGAGAAACGATTTATCTACTCCATATAAAAATAACCTTTGGCGGGACACATATATCCCGCCAAAGGTTATTTTTGTGCAATGATTACGTAATGAGAATCGGACGGAAATGTTGTTGAGATCACAGAGAATCCATGTTCCTCGAATGCCTTCTTCATATCATCGGAATGAATTCGATGTTCAAGCGGAGGACCTTGCTCCATCGGTTTCTTTTCCCATTCAATACATAAACAACGTCCACTTGGTTTTAAAACTCGTTTTATTTCCTCGAGTCCTTTAGAGAGCGGTTCAACCTCGTGCAATACAAATGATGCGATTGCTTTGTCCACTTTTTCGGGATCCATTGGGATGTCTTCAATTACTCCTTGAACGAACTGAACGTTCATTAAGGCTTCTTCATCTGTCCGTTCCATTAACACACCAAGCATTTGCGATTCCACATCCAAAGCATAAATCGTCCCCTGAGTCATCTTAGCAGCAGGCAGAGTGAAATATCCGGTACCAGCTCCTAAATCCAGCACATCGTCATCTGGCTCTAGATTAAATTCTTGTAGTAACTTTTCCGGCGGCAAAGCCTTACGGCGTTCCGGATTATCCAGACGCGCCATTTTTGCAGGATCAAACCGGCGTTCATTCATTCGACATCGCTCCTTCTTTTCTCTTTCTATAGTATTTACCTTAGTATTTGAAATTAGCTGTCTATGGGCAATGTAAACCAAAATGAGTGTAAGCCCCCATCCGAATCCAACCCGACCTGACCTCCATGCTGCGTAATAATTTCCTTAACGATCGCCAGTCCCAATCCCGAACCGCCGGTTGCTCGTTGGCGTGCAGGATCTATTCTGTAAAGTCGTTCGAAGATGTGAGAAACTTTGTCTGAAGGAATAAAATCTCCTTTATTTGTTACGGTAACCCGATAAAGATGATCTCCATTTACTTTTCTGCCTTCTAATTTTATAAAATTTCCCCTGTTATATCGGATAGCATTGTGAAGTAAGTTATCCAATACTTGCTTCAGTCCAATTTCATCCCCCATAAGAACTGCCGGTTCTGTTTCAACTAAAACTTCAATGTTTTTATTAAAAAATTCCAGTTCAAAGAGCTGAACGCTATTATTGATCACTTTATCAATAGCAATCTTTTCTCGAACTGAACTATTCAGTCGTTTGGTTTCCCAAGACGTAAGCTGATGCAGTTGATCCACTAACCGGATTAAATGCTTTGCTTCTTCATGCAATGAACGATATAACGCCTTATCCCCATCTATAACACCGGAACTTAGTGCTTCGAGATACCCGTTTAAATTACTCAACGGAGTGCGCAGTTCATGCGATATATCTCCTAACATGTTTTTCCGGCTCTCCTCTGCTTGTTTAAGGGTGCTGATCATTTGATTAAAATCTTGGCTTAATTGCCCCAATTCATCATTTGTTACTTTTAAAGGATTTGGGTAAATACCGCTTGTCATTTGTCGTGCTGATTTAGTCAAAGCTTGCAATGGGGATAATATTTTTCGAATAAAAAAATAATGAATAAATGCGGCTACTATACTTGCAGTTATGCTTGCACGAAGTAAATAAAAGTGCATCGTTTCATTAAAAAGTTCGCCATTCTCTTTGTTAACGATGGAGTATTGGTTCACGAGAAAACACGCAAAATCCTTTACCGAAACGCCAGTCAGCCATATAACCACTACAATGACGATCACGTTTACAAATATGAGCTTCCAAACCAAGCTCTTGTTCCAGGACTTAAAAAAATGTTTATTAAAGAGCCACAAACCGATACCCCATTCCTCTTACCGTATCAATAAAGTCTGGCATGCCTGAGAATTCACTTAGTTTTTCCCTGAGCTTACTGATATGAACATCAACGGTTCTTTCGATAACGAGCTTCTCATCATTCGGATACAATTCTTCAAGAATTTGATCCCGACTAAGAATTTGATTTGGATGTTTCATCAGAAAATGTAACAATTTAAACTCATGCTGCGTGAGGTTTATGATTTCACCGTTGTATTTCACCTCTCCCCTTAACGGTTTAATCGTTAGCCCCCTGAAACTGATCTTGCTGCATCGATTTGCAGTACGCCGGAGTACGGTTTCAACCCTCGCCACCAATTCTTGTGGACTAAATGGCTTTATCACATAATCGTCCGCTCCCATCTGAAGTCCTTTAATTCGATCTTGCTCATCTACCTTAGCTGTTACCATGATGATCGGCACATCGCTCTTCATATCTTGACGAATCCATTGGCATAATTCTTCTCCGCTTTGTTCCGGAAGCATAAGATCCATGATCAGAAAGCAAGGGTCAACATGTTCAAACATGGTTTGTCCCTCTACACCATCTTTCGCTTCCCAGACTTCATATCCAGCTTGTTCAAGATATATTTTGATTAGTTGACGAATCTTTGGATCATCTTCAACGATGAGGATAGATTTCCCCTTTAGCTCCATAGAGTTCTCTCCTTGAAACTGGTATATGTTAATCATAAACATGCTTTTTAAAGAAACGTTAAAGCTACGAAAAATTAAAAAACGAACCATGAACATAAAACGTTCTGTTTTGAGGAGCAAAATTAAAGTTTGACAAAATTAACCGACATCAAAAGAGGGTAGGACTCCTACACGGAAAAAATAACAATGGGTCGATACATAAAATTGTACAAGAAAAACGCTTGGGGCGAAAAATGCCCAAGCGTTTTTATATAAGTAGTACGGAACCAGGCATTATAATAAGCAAATACTTGGAATATTCTTTTCTGTAATTAATTTCCACCAAAAAGGAGCAAAGGTGTCTTGTCAATAAATTCCTAAAGTAGTACATCACAGAAAATGTACCATTCCCAAGCCATAGTGAATAACATATTTTATACTTCTGCGAGGGGAATGAGTAAACAAAATGTATTACGCTGGATATATGTACCCATATCCATACCACGTTAGCGTACCAATGTATAATTATACAAGACAGCCTGTGTACTGGACGATTCCACAAGAAATAGACCATTTAAACCGATTTGGTTATTGGCAATCATCAAACATGAATGGAAATATTGAGTTAAACGACTATGGTCGAACACCATTTGTTGTTGATATTAACAAGGCTACAAAGCAAAATAACACATTTCGAACTGCTATATGGACAGGAAATAACTTACAAGTCACTTTGATGAGTATTAATGTCGGGGAAGACATAGGTTTAGAAGTTCATCCCACTGTTGACCAATTTTTGCGTATTGAAGAGGGGCAAGGCATAGTTCGTATGGGTGATACTAAAGATAATTTAAGTTTTGAAAAAAGGGTTTATGATGATTATGCAATCATGGTACCTGCTGGAAAATGGCATAATTTAATAAACACGGGCAATACCCCACTTAAACTTTATACTATCTATGCTCCGCCTGAGCATCCATTTGGTACGGTTCATAAAACGAAAGCAGATGCGATGGTTGCTGAATAAAACCATATAATTATAGCATTCTCCATTATTCACATCATTGAAGGAGCTTCCCTTATAAACAAATTCTTTAATATTACTAGACCCGACTTATTATAAATCAAAAAAAGGGTTTGGCATCAAAATTGCTAATATAATTGACACCGAAATTGACACGTGATTTGACACGAGTTTTTGTCTCTACATTAGTTATTTCCGAAAAAAATCCCTTTAAACATTCTTTAGCCAAAATAACTGTCAGCTTCAATACCAATTCCCGAATTCCCATGATACGAAAGAAAAAAATGACGTGTCAATACTGTTGTCAGTTTGACCGTCATTTTATTGTCATTTTCGATTTTGCACCTCAAAACGGAACGCTTTACCATGAACAATGGTTCGTCATTTTAATATAGGACTAAGACAACTACTAACGCTAATAGAAACAAATCAAACAAGCCTAAACTTGCAAACGTGACCCATATAGACAATTTGGGCGACCGGAATGTATCAGTGTTAATGCCTTTCTGTTTACTCAAATAATCCCTCGTCGCGCATCCCAATATGATTGCACCAAAAACTACAGCTCCTACGCCGATCAGGGCTGCAATCCAATGTCCGAGCTGCTCGTGAGCTGTTGACCGAAAGACAACTCCAGCCGCCAAAAAGCCTAATCCCACAATAGCAATACCTGTTCTTACCCAAGCAAGAAATGTTCGTTCATTCGCTAGATGCTGCTGTATATATTTAGAGTCAACGGTTTTCTCTTGTCCCAAAGTAAGTCAACAACCCTTCACTTCACTTGCTCTTATCGATGCACGCGATCAATCGTTTTTCGACATCCTGTGCTATTCCTTTAAGACCTTCAAACGATTCATTTTCAACCATCCCAATCAGCGCAGAAGGTTTGGGGAGACCAATTTTAGTCTGACCCTCATGTTCATAAACAGCAATTTTACACGGTAAAAAATATCCAGCTAAATAGTTCTCGCTTAACACCCTTTTCGCTTCAACCGGATTGCAAACCTCAAGAATTTTATACTTTTGATTAAATTCGATCCCTTTTTCGTTTAATTTATCTTGAATGCTAAATTGCCAAAGGACACCGAACTTTTCTTCTTTTAACGTTTGTTCTAAAGCGGCAATGGCTTCCTCGACTGATTTTTCAGTATCGACGGTATAGTGAAACATAATGATCCTCCGTAATTTTCCCAATATTTTTTATTTAAAATTTCGCCGTTTTATTTTATAATTCAAAGTATACAACTTGGATTTAGGGGGATTAAAAAATGAATATCTTCAACAGCTTATTTTCTGAAAAATGCCCAAAATGCAATCAGGTCTTACTCACAGACAAAAGCAATGCTTTATTATCCCACGTCGTAAAATCTTGTCCAAATGGTCATTATGTTAAAGAATTTCATCCTGCAATAGAAACCTACATTGAACACAATGGCGGAAACCATTGACATTCTATATTCTCCCCTGAGAAATTAGGTAAAATGTATGTTAATAAAAAACCATCAGTCGGAGGAAAGACTGATGGTTTCAATTATTTTCGTACCTGTCCACCCCATGCCATGATACCACCTTGCAAATGTGCCATGTTCAAGTAACCATGTTTGCTTAGGATACGAGCTGCTTGTTTGCTTCTCATCCCGCTCCGGCAATACAGGTAAATACTTTTATCTTTTGGAATTTCTCCTACTCTGTTTTTAATTTGAGACAACGGGATGTTTATTGCTCCTGGGATATAACCTTGCTTTACTTCGCCAGGTTCGCGGACATCAATTAAGATTTTATTATGATTGCTTTTCAATTCATCCTGAAACAGATTGGGCATAAGGTTTTTAAGACCTTTGACCCCGGCAAATCGGGAATACACAAACCAGGCAAGAAAGGCGACCAAAACGATGTTAAAAATCAAGTTATAATCCATGGTATAACCTCTTTTCTTAGTTCATTAACGGCTTTTAACTAACAAATCCACCGCCTGTTTGACGATCTTGCTTGTATCTCTGCCAGCTTCTCTTTCCTCGATAATGCACTGTTCAAGGTTTACCGCAACGATGTAGGCTATTGCCTTATCCGCTGCACTTCTAACGGCAGATAATTGGGCTACGACATCTTTGCAAGGTTGCTCTTCCTCCATCATTTTCAAAACACCGCGAATTTGACCTTCTACACGCTTCAATCTTCTTTTCACATCATCATCATATTGCATTCGTATTCCTCCTTTTATACGGGTATAGGTATATAATATCATTATTATTCACATAAATAACGTAAATTAAAACAACATTTCAATATTTTCATACTGGTATGGGTATTACTTAATAGTAAAAATACTTTTTAAATAAACAAATTCACTTTTGCATCAGTGGCGTCACCCAAATATGCAGCCACCCCTGCATACTCAATTCCATCGATCAGTTCTTCCTTTTGCAGACCAAGCAGATCCATTGTCATGGTGCAAGCTACTAATTTTACACCTTGCTCTTTTGCCATTTCAATCAGTTCAGGCAAGCTTAAAGCATTGTGCTTCTTCATTACATGCTTGATCATTTTCGGTCCCATTCCGGCAAAATTCATCTTCGAAAGCCCAAGTTTATTTGCGCCGCGAGGCATCATCTTCGCAAACATTTTTTCTAAGAAACCTTTCTTAACAGGTACTTGTTCATCTTTGCGCAGAGCATTTAGCCCCCAAAATGTAAAGAAAATGGTGACCTCGTGGTCGTATGCTGCCGCACCGTTTGCAATAATAAATGCAGCGATCGCTTTATCCAACTCACCGCTAAAAAGTACAATTGTTGTTTTTTCTTTATTTTGTGTCATGAATTTTCGTCCCTTCATTCATTTGATTTATACTTATACTTGTATACGTATCTGTTATGGCAAAAAAATTATTTAAAAACAAAGTTCATGCTGTCTGCCCTCTTCACAATTCCGCTTTTCATTTTCAATCCATAAAGAGCCAGCAAAATTATAAAATCCAGATTTCATAAGGGTTCGTGCTGCTTTTTTGATGTGATATTCAGAAGAAGATACGATAATGATAACATCATTAATATCAAACTCTTTTTTACTGACGTAAGGAAGCCTCCCGACATAAATGTTGATTGCTCCTGGTACATGACTTTTTTCAAAGTCCATTGGATCACGGATATCGAGTATCTTTACATTTTGATTCTTCTTTATTTCGCAAAGGATTTCTGCATCTATAAATTTAAGACCTTCGACCGGTTTAATTCTTTTATAAAAAATGATTAACATTACACTTAAAATGGTGAAAACTAGCCAGCTCAACTTTCATCCTCCTTTCGTCCAAATACCCATTGGGGTATACACATATAATATACCCTATAAGGTATAAAATCAATAAGAAAAACTTTGGCGCATTTGGGAAATTGATGTTTCAGAAATGCACAAATAAGTCGGCTGTTGCGGCTTCGTTTAAGAGCCATTTTAATGGTACTTTTTCATAAGGAATGTCTAATAACGTCTGTATTTCTGTTAAGTCAATATCAGGAACAACAAACCGAACACCTAATTCAGTTGCTATAGCTAATAGTTCCGGAATCGATGGTACTGGAAATTCCGCTAAAGCATTTGCAAGATATTCTTTTCCTTTTGACGGAGTTGGAATATAGCTTGGATCCAACATATTGATCCCTTTTCTTGAAAAAGCTAATACGACATCAGCACCCGATGAAGCGGCTCCAATTGAAATATTTAAAGGAGGATAAGCAGATTCCAATTCATCATGAAGAGCGAACACAATGACTTTTTTGGTTTCCATGCGTTTTCACCTCTCAATAACTTAAAATAGCATCTGCTTCGTAGGCTAGGTCAAGAAATGTAGCTACCCCTGCAAGCTCCACATTATCGATACAATCCAAGCCCTGTTTAAACATCACATTCATCTGACAACCATACAATTTTACTCCTGAATCTATTGCAGATTGCAGTAAAAATTCAAGATCATCGGATTCTTTTTCTTTTAATTCAAGCAGATAACGTTTATCCAATACTCTGGATCCATCTAAATCAAAGAAAATTAATACTTCATTTGATAAAGACTCATTAATCGCCTGTCTTAAAACAACAGAAGCATTACTGCTTAATGTAACAAAATAAATAATTCTTTTTTTTCTTTGCATAATCACACCTCCGGTACCTATCACGATTTGGAAATGCTTTTAAAATTCCTAATTTAAGACCTATCATGAAACCAACAAACTTAAAATCTAATAAAAAAGGAGAATGACAATATTTAATTGCCATCTCCCCCATTTCATTTACGCTTTTTTAATCCAAAATTTGTAAACCCCATTTTCTTCTGCATCGTTTAGTAGTTCATGTCCTGTGCTTTTCGCCCAAGCTGTAAGGTCATTTTTAGCACCTTTATCCGTCGCATGAACTTCTAACACTTGACCGGATTGAAGCTCATCAATCGTTTTTTTCGTCCGTACGATTGGCATCGGACATGCCAATCCTTTTGCATCTAATACTTTATCGCTGTTCATTAAATTAACTCCTCCTTATTATTTATCATGAACTGCACAGCGGTTTGGTCCAATTTCCATTTCACGCTGCTCTTCTTCATTTGGTGTGATTTTACCCATATTGGTTTGACGAATTTCTTGGTACGCATTTGGCTGAGGCGGCAGGTTCTCCGTTACAGTCTTACGGAATTCACCTTCATCATGGATGTTAAGCCCTGGATTCTCCTCGTATAGCTTACCTAGACGACCAGACACAAGTCCACCTTCGCCGAGTTCAGTTACTTTTCCAAAGTGAGCCGGAAGCACAACCAAATCCTCAGAGAGCTTTTTGTAGCGTCCATAAAGTGTTTCGCGCAGATCGCCTACCCAATCCTCAGCAAGCCCTGCAAGGTCGGGACGACCGATCGATTCAACGAAGAGAATATCTCCAGTAAGAAGGTATTTATTATCAACAATGAAGGATGTAGAACCAATTGTGTGTCCGGGCGAATAAATCGGGTGCACGACAATTTTTTCGTTCCCAACAAGAATGTCCTTTCCTTCTTCCAGTTTTTCGTATTCAAAAGTTACTTCCGTAGCATCTTTCGGTGGCAGATGGTATGTTGCACCATACTTTTGAGCCAGCGCTCTTCCTCCAGAAATGTGATCGGCATGGAGGTGCGTATCAATGGTGTGCTTGAGTGTAACTCCCTTTTCTTTCATAAATGTTTCGTACTGATCAATCATACGGTTGGTGTCGATAATTGCAGCTTCTCCGTTGGATAGAACCATATAGGAAAGGCAGCCTTTGCCGATGCGAACAAATTGGTACAACTCTCCGCCGCTGGACAGGTCAGCGACTTTTACAGGCTCCAGGTACTCACTCCACGACTTCATGCCACCTTCAAGGTACGAAACATTGCTTCTCCCTGCTTCAGCAATTTGTTCAGCGACCATCATGGACGAACCTTCTTTCGCGCAAACCACCAAGATAGGTTTTCCGTCCGGAATTTTTTCCAAAGCCGGATCAACACCATCCAATAAATCGAAATACGGGATGTTGATGATCTCCACGCTTTGTCCTTCGATTTTCCAATCGTTAAAGTCAGATTCGTTACGAACATCCAAGATAAACAATTCTTCGTTGTTAAGAACTTTTTTGGTCACTTCTTTTGCGGTCATCTTTTTTATCGTCATTGTACTCATTTTAAGCCTCCTTAAATTTAGAATGTTAATGTAACATTTGCGTCTTGCGCAAAGTCAAGAAAAGTTACTGCTCCCCCAACATCAATGCCATCGATGAAATCTTCTTTTTTCAGATTCATTACATCCATGGTCATTTGACATGCGATGATTTTCACTCCCATTTCTTGCGCCATATTTGCAAGCTCTGGAATAGATGGTACTTTCGCAGCTTTAAACCCTTCCTCAAAATGCTCTTTTCCGGCGGGCATTGGAAGCTGCTGATACGCCTGCTTATGAATCAAATTCAATCCTTCGAACGTAAAGAAGATGGCTACTTCCGAATCGGTCGCCGCAGCAGCCGTCGCAATATTAAACACTTTATAAGCATCAAACAGTCCGCCGTTACTTGCGATAATTGCTACTTTAGTTGCCATTTTGAATTCCTCCATTTTTTTAAAATTAGTCTTTTTCAACTTCTCCTGTCCATTGGGTCATGCCTTGGACAGCATTTTTTACATTTTTAAAACCCTTCTCTACTAAGGTTTGGCAAGCCGTATCACTGCGATTTCCAGTGCGGCAAACCATGTAATATTCCTCATTTGGATCAAGCTCAGAGAGACGCTTTTCAAGCTCTCCTAACGGTATCGATTTTGCTCCAGGAATCCGACCAAAAGCATATTCAGCCGGTTCCCGGACATCAATTATGTTTAGCTTTTCCCCGGCAGAAAGTTTATTTTGGAGCTCTTCGTTGGAAATTGTATGCGGATGTTTGGTTTCTTCCTTGGTTTCCGATGGATCGGATTTTCGGATGTAATGGCGAAATACCCCATCTTCTTCCTTCAAGCCAATATATTGGTGTCCAGTGCGCTTCGCCCAACTTTGAAGATCAGCAACCGAACCTTTATCGGTCGCACGTACTTCTAACACTTCACCTGTATTCAATTCCTCAATCGCTTTTTTGGTGCGAACAACTGGTAACGGACATGCCAAGCCTTCACATTCCAATGTTCGATCTACTTGCAAAGTTGTCATTTCGTATATTCCTCCCTTATTTTCATAAAAATAATTATTTGCCGTATTCGATATCGCCGGACCATTCCGACATGCCACCAGGCATATTGACTACGTTATAACCAAGAGATGACAAATATTCACACGCTCTTCCGCTTCGACCGCCACTGCGGCAAACAACAACGGTTTCTTGCTTCGGATCAACTTCATTCAGTGCTCTGTTGATCTCACCTAAGGGAATATGCTTTGCGCCTGGAATATGCCCGGACTCCCATTCATCGTGTTCACGTACATCAAGGATGTTAAGCTTTTCCCCTTTTTTTAGACGCTCTGCTACTTCATGCGGCAATTGTTCTTTTGTCACAGTCATTTATTAACTCCTCCTTAAGTTAAAATATCAAGCCAAATTTTTATGACTGTAGCAACAATTAAAGCTGCTAAAATCCATTGAAGGACCTTGGTGTTTAACTTTTTACTAATCTTAGCTCCTATAGGCGAAGCTACTGTACTTGCAACCACCATGGCGATCGAAGGGATCAGAAGCATATGCCCTCCCATAAACTTGCCGACCGTCGAACCAATCGATGAAATGAACGTGATGGCAAGAGATGAGGCGATCGCTACACGTGTCGGGATCTTCAATACCACTAACATGACTGGGACGGTGATAAATGCACCAGCCGCTCCCACAATCCCTGACAAAACACCGATGACTGTTGCCAAAATTGCCGCAAGCGGCTTATTAAATTGTAATTTTGTAAAATCCGAATTTTCGTCTCCCTTCTTAGGGAGGAACATCATAATTGCTGCAATAAGCGCGAGTATTGCATAAGTAAGATTGATTGCTTCATTTGGCAAAAATTTCGAGCCATAACCCCCGATAAAACTGCCGATAACAATGGCTATACCCATGGAAATAACTAAGGGTTTGTTAATATACCCACCTTTACGAAAAGCGAACATTCCCGCTAATGTTGCAAAGAAAACCTGTACTGCACTGATCGCTGAAACTTCTTGGGCTGAGAAAGCTACAAAACCAAGTGCAGGTGGAATGTACAGCAGCATCGGGTACTTAATAATGGAGCCGCCAATACCCACCATTCCCGAAATCAACGACCCTACAAAACCGATTGCGAATAAAGTCAATATCCACCCGATATCCATTAGTGGCTTTTCACCCCTCTGTATAAAATCAAATTTAGGTTTCTCAAAAATTAAAATAAAATACATATACGACATGGGGTATTAAAAAATAAACTTTCTGACTTCAAACATGCTCATTTATTGCAATCAATTATACCCTATGGGGTATAGAAATGAGTAAAAAAAATTGGGTCTTAGACAAGCAAACTGTTGAGCATATTTTTCAACTGCTCCTTAGATTTAAACCCTACAGATGTTCCAAGAACTTTTCCGTTTTTTACGAATTTCAGCGTTGGAATACTCATAACTTGCTGTTGAATTGCTGCCTTCGGATTTTCATCAACATTCACTTTAGCAACAGTAACTTGATCGCCATACTCATTATTGATTTCATTTAGTACCGGGGATAACATTCGACAAGGTCCACACCAGTCTGCATAGAAATCAACAAGAACTAACTTGCCGGACTTCATAACCACATCATCAAAGTTTTGATCTGTTACATATTGAATTGTCATTTGTTCCATTTACCTCCCTCACTTTTATTATACATATACCCGTTGGGGTATGACAATAATATAAATGTTTTCTGATCATCCGTCAAGCCCCTAATCACAATGAAAAATGTTCAACAGTGATTTTGCTCACACCACTCCTCATACCCCCTACCGTATAATTCAGTTACGCCGATTATGCGGCTCGCAGAAAAAATGATCTGGTATCTAATTCAAAGTATCTTTTTATAGGAGGAAACGAAATGAATAAGAAAGTTCTCATTGTAGGCGGGGTCGCAGGTGGTGCTTCCGCAGCAGCAAGATTGCGTCGGTTGGATGAAAACGTCGAGATCATAATGTTTGAACGAGATGATTATATTTCTTTTGCGAATTGCGGACTGCCTTATTACATTGGAGAGACCATTCAGGAAAGATCAAGGCTTCTGGTTCAGACCCCAGAGGCAATGAAAGAACGATTCAATATCGATGTGCGAATTCGCAGTGAAGTAGTTGCCGTCAATGGTGAAAAGAAAACAGTTACAGTTCGCAATCAAGAACAAGGGATATATGAAGAGAGCTTTGATGAACTCATTCTTTCTCCAGGTGCAAAACCAATAAAACCGCCCATCCCGGGGATTGACAGCAATATAATTTTCACCCTTAGAAATATTCCGGACACTGATCGAATCAAGAGCTACATCGACCAGCACGAAATTAAAAAAGCAATCATCATCGGCGGCGGATTCATAGGAATAGAAATGGCGGAAAATATGATTCACCGTGGTATTGATGTTACTGTAATTGAAGCCGCTCCTCATATCCTTGCTCCCTTTGATTCGGATATGGTGACCTATGCGGAAAAAGAACTTCAAGATCAGGGAGCGCGATTGGCGCTTGGTGATGGAGTGGAGTCATTTCAGGAGGATGGAAAAGGTATCGCTGTTAGATTGCAAAGCGGCAATGAATTTTATGCCGACATGGTGATTCTGGCAATCGGTGTCCAACCGGATACAGTGTTTCTTCGTGATTCAGGAATTCAACTCGGCTCAAGAGGGCATATTATTGTAAATGAGAAAATGCAAACCAATCTGCCGGGTATTTATGCCGTTGGCGATGCAGTGGAGATTACGCATTTCATTCATGGTCAAAAAGCAGCCATCCCACTTGCCGGACCTGCAAATAAGCAAGGAAGAATTGCCGCAGATAACATCGGTGGCGTTGAAAGTGTTTATAAAGGGACGCAAGGTACATCCATTATTAAAATATTCGGTTTAACTGGGGCAGCAACAGGCTTGAATGAGCGGGCTTTGCAGCAATCAAATCAATCGTACCGAGTCGTTCATGTTCATCCGGCTTCTCATGCGACGTATTACCCTGGAGCCACACCAATTGCACTTAAGCTGATCTTTAATGATGAACGCAGAATCCTCGGTGCTCAAGCCTTTGGACAAGACGGTGTTGATAAGCGCATGGACGTCATCGCTACGGTCATCCGTTTAAACGGTACGATTGATGATCTCGCCGAGCTGGAACTCTCCTATGCTCCGCCCTTCTCCTCGGCGAAAGATCCAGTCAATATGGCGGGGTATGTTGCTCAGAACATTCTATCACACAAAGTCGACGTATTTTTGCCAAAAGACCTGCAAAATTGGGATAAGGAAAAGATACAATTGATTGATGTGCGCACGGAGAACGAACACAGTAAAGGGGCAATTCCAAGCTCCGTTAATATCCCTGTTGATCAATTACGTGATAGACTAAACGAAATTGATACCTCTAAGGAAACGTGGGTTTATTGTCAGGTTGGATTAAGAGGCTACACTGCTTCCCGAATTCTTACCCAAAGGGGCTACCGTGTTAAAAACTTAACCGGGGGATACAAATCCTACTCCATGGAGCTTTTTAAAGCCGAATAACTATTTAAGGGTGGACGTCAGTTCCACCCTTTTTAATGCAATGTTTCCTTGATTCATGGGAAAATTAAAAATGATCTGTTAGTTCATCATGATGGATTAATATAAGGAGGAACAATTCATTGAATTTCGTTGAAATTGTAAAATCAGTGTTTCAACCTTATTTAGATGGTGAGAAACCCCCCTTGCATGTAGGAGAAGCGTATCACCTATGGTATTACAAAAATGGGATTGAACAAACGTTAAGAAATGCAGAGGTCGGTTACAACACCGTTGAAGATACCGAATTAAAAGATAAAATTAAGGATCTCATTGATAATGTTCTTACTCCTATGAGGAAAGAAGTAGAAGAATTTCTAAAGGATGAACACGTCCCTCTTCCGATTGTTTCTCCTGAGAAAGCTGTAAGTGAGTATTCAAATACTCCAAAAGACGCAAAACTATCGGATGAAGAGATTGCTAATCAATTGTCTTGGGCAATTTTAATGGGTATCCAAATTGGTGTTCGGGGATTAACAGAATCGGTTCGGGCGGATGTTGGGTAAGCGTCAAATCCTCCCCACCTTCTAAGTGAACTTCAAGCATGAGATCATAGGAACATCCTAGAATAAGGGGTGGCCATGAGATGAAAAAACATGAAGCTACACGTGAGCTCTGGAAGTC
>Ga0180215_1000688_pt1 | contig 40800 bp, 28 predicted proteins | sample eDN3rd37CBELigBY_FD_128871 | JGI IMG/M metagenome (GOLD analysis project Ga0180215, IMG submission 128871) | Enriched backyard soil microbial communities from Emeryville, California, USA - eDNA 3rd pass 37_C BE-Lig BY (version 2) (version 2) | ecosystem: Environmental > Terrestrial > Soil >...
CAAGCTGGAGGTCGATGTCGTGTACACATAAATAATCTCATCGTTCATCAGCTTGGTCGTAATCCACCATGTTCCTGTTGCCGGATTATAGGCAATATCGCCTATCGCTGTATGGCCGACTGGCTGAGGCAGCAGCGCTCTGCCGTTGAAATGGATGCCGTCGCTCGAAGCCATCGCATAATTGGAGCCGCCTGCGCCTTGCGTTGAATCGTAGTAAGCGAGATGCACGGTGCTGCCCGTTCCGTTCAGCCGATAAGCCGTCTGCATGCCAGCGCCGTAAGTGGCGCTAGCGTTGCCGAGTGACGAAATGATCGGACTGCCGTATTTGACCCAATTGATTCCGTCATTGGAGAAGGCGACTCCGATTTTGGAATCGTAGCCGATCGCATTGTTGCTGCCCGTATAATACATGGCATAGGCATAAGTGCCGCCATTGAAGTTAAAGGAACCTTTGACGACAGACGGATCGCAGGCATGGCTGCTGTCCCATCCGCTCGCGGAGCGCTGCAGAGCGACCTGCGGAGTTCCCCAGCCCGAGCCGGTCCATTTGGCGTAATAAACGGCATCTCCTGTAATGGAAGGATTATATGCGCACCACCACATTTTCAGCCCGTCAGTATCAACCATAACAGATGGCGCATAATCGTAATCCGGACGCGAGACGGTAACGCCGTCATAGGAAAGCGACGCTGCAAAAACAGAAACCGTTTGCCATGTCATAATGAGTACCAAAGAAATAGAGACTAGCAGTTTAAAGCCGAACGAACGTTGTCTAATTGCCATCATGCCCAACTCCTCGTTTTCTAGTTTGTATAATCAATTGATGTAACCGGCTGCCCGGAGCAAACGTATAACCATGACTGCTGTTTGCGCTCGGGTAGCCTGCTCATTTGGAGCAAATTTGCCGTCCTTGCCATTTACAATGCCGGCAGCCGCAGCCTGAGCGACAGCTTCCGCCGCCCAACCGGCGATGTCGCGCTGATCGCTGAATGAAGCCGCGCCTTGCTCTGAAGGCTGCTGGTTCATATTCAACTCATTCAATAAGCGAGACATCATAACAGCCATTTCCTGACGCGTAATGCTTTGATCGGGCTTGAAGCTGTCCGTGCTGTAGCCTGTAATGAGTCCCGCATGCACTTCGGCTCCTACGGCGCCGGCATACCAGGACTGCCCGCTTACATCATCGAAACGAGCCTGTTCCTTCGCCTCTTCCAAACCTAGTGCCCTGACTAAAATAGCTGTAAACTCGGCGCGGGTAATGTCTGCATCAGGCTTGAATAAGGTGTCGCTCACTCCGTTGACAATAAGCTTGGAGGCCAGCTCTCGAATTTCAGTCTCAGCCCAATGCGACTTTACATCCACGAATGACTTTTCATTCTCGACTACGACATAAATGCCGCTGCCGCTAACCTTCATGACAATCTCCGTCGTGCCGTCAGGTTTGACCGTGAACAGTGCAGGCACAAAAGTGAAGTCACCGCTTGCTTCGTCGAAGGCCAGAACCGCTGCGCTCTTCCCATCCAATGGCTTGGATACGGTTCTTTTCACTTCTGTCCGTTGGCCGACGGGCACACTCGCCTCATTTCCTGTAACATTCGGAATTGTAACCTCCAGAATTGGTTCTATTAAGGCTAGCCCGCGCTGTTGAGCCAACTTCTTGACCAACTCAAGACGGCTGTCCTTCAGTTCCTCTGTCTTGACGCCACTGTTATCCGAAGGCGTTGTGCCGCCGCCTGTGCCTGGAGATGTGCCAGGATCAACAGGGTTTGTAGGAACGGTAGCTTTAACATCCGCAAGCACCAGCGTATTCAGCGCTCGTGAATTCCATAGCGACGAGGAATCGCTATTACCGTGATCGAGCAGCATATCGTTCAAGGATCCTGCCGCGAAATCCAGCATAATGAGCCCTATGCCAAGCTCGTGCCCGGCCTGAGGCGTAAACGTCTCGCCCTTCTTCGTCAGCGCGCTCCACGGAATGAAGGCCTCCAGCACATACCCGTCATCCTTCAGCTGTCCCGCCGTTTCAATGCCTGCGGAACTGTCCATGCCTTCGTATTTCCAGTGCTCATACCAGGCTGCTGGACCGCTGCGGTCAGCGCCGGACGCCGGCACAAAATCGAAAATATACGCATTCTCATTTGTTGTCGCATACGTGCGGACCGGATCGATCAGCATTTGAACCGCATCCTGCGAGTTCAGCGGCTCGCCTGCATTTTTAGCCGGATGGCTCATGTCTGCGTCCTTCACTTCTGTTGCAAAATAAAGCCCTTCTTCCGTCCAGCTCCAATTCATAATACCGGTCGGCCTCTCGTAACCTGCGCTGCCTCCCGTAAGGCTCGTTCCCGTTCCTTCTTTCACCCATTTATCGTAGCTGACAGGAATAACAAGATCGTCCTCATGCGTATCCGGCACGCCGTCAATAACAGGCTTCATATCCGATTTGTTGACGACATAAATGCTCCGCTTATACTGGTCAAAACGAAGCTCATTCAAATACTGCGCGGAATCCATCTGCTCCATGCTGCTTCCATAATCGGCCAGCAACATGCTGCTTGAAGCGAGACTGATGCCAAACCCAAGCTTGCTCGTCTCTCCTACCGCAGCCAAGCCGTCAAATGCAGACCATGGAATAAAGCCCTCTATTACTCCGCTGCCTGCTCCCGCGGAGCCTTTAGCCTCAAGGCCTGCATCGCCGCTTACGCTCTTCCAGTCCTCACGCCAGCTAACAGCGCCGCTGCGCTTTAATTGGTATGTGAAGCGATAGGCGTCATCCGTGCTGTTCGCGAATACATTCGATGGATCGAATACGAGCGACAGCGTATATTCGTTCAATCCTTTAACGTCGGACATCCAGTAAAGCCCCTCGTCCGACCATTGCAGGCGCAAATCGCCGCTTACCGCTTCGGCTGCCATTTTTTCATTGGTCCAGCCAACGCCTTCTTGAACGAAAGCTCTATAGCTCAAGTCGATTTTTGCCGCTTGCTCCCACTCCCCGGCTGTGCGCTTACCATCCAGAACCGGCGTCTCAAAAGCTCTTGCAGCTGTGTACGTCGGCTTTTCCTTCACTGGCGCGTCATATTGTCCGACGCCTGCCTTCACCACAATGGTATTGGCCTTGTACCCGCTTTTGACCGCTGCAACGCTAATGTCGGTGCTGCCGTCCTTCAAGCCGTGCAGGCTGAGAATCCGGCTCTCTCCTGTGCCTGTCAGCGCTGCCGTTGCAACCGACTCGTCGGATACGGACACCGACACTTCATCAGCGCCCTTTGGCAGTACGATGCCAAGCTCCTTCGTTTCTCCTATATCAAGGAGAATATCCTTCCCTGATTCCGGATTGCTCTCAAGACCTGTCATGCTCATTGGAAGCTTCTCTTCCTTCAGACGAAGCACGTTAAAGCTCTGCGCATTTACCCAATTCGCGGTTTGCCCGTAGCCGTAATCCAGGAAAGCGTCGTTCATGGCATTGCCGGAGCCGTCCGTTTTGAAATCCAGTACGATAATGCCAAAGCCTATCTTAGCGCCGTCCGCGAGCTCCAAAGCTTCTCCATTCTTTTGCAGCGCCGTCCAAGGAATAAACCCCTCCAGCTGATAGCCGTCATCGCTTAATGTGCTAGCTACTTGTACGCCTTCATCTTCCGATTGCGCATTATATTGGAAATGCTCGAACCACGCTGCCGGACCGCGCTCATTCGCAGCCTCGGTTGCAGTAGCCGGCGCAAAGTCGAAAATATAGACGCCCTCGTTGCCGCTCCTCTTCCTGTTAAGCGGGTCGATTACGAACTGAATGCCGTCCTGCGCATTCAAGCCTTCTCCAGCTTTGCCTTTCACCGTTACATCGGCGTCATTCATTCTCGCCAGGAACGAAATGCCCGCGTCATTCCACTTCAGCCGCATCGTTCCAGAAGCCCGCTCCAAATCAGGATTGGACTGCATAACGCTTGTGCCATGGCCGGAGGCCATGAACGCTTCATAGGATAGCGGAATTTCAAGCGCCTCCGCCCATTCGCCGGCTTGCTCTGCGCCGTCAATAGCCGGCGCATCGAAGGAACGCCGCAGTTCATATACGAGCGGCGGCTCGGACTCCACTTCAACCAGAAGCGAACCATCCGCTCCGGCTTCCTCCATTGACAGCGGAATGACGATTTTGCCGCCCTCCAAACTCCAATCCGGGCTTGCCAGCTCCACTCCGTTTTTGAATACGCGGAACACGCCCTCCGGCTTGCTAAATACGGCTTTCACATCTCTGTCCGCGTCACCGCGAATATTCGTAATCTCAATAGAGCCATTCGTCGTTTTAAGATCATAAGCGGTGCCATGGTACTGCAGATTGTGCGCTCCCCAATAGTCCAGCTCATCTGGAATTTGCGGAGCAATAACCAAACCGCCATTCTCAGCCTGCAGTCCGAGGAAGCCTCGCGGAATCGCGGCATACAATAACGCGGCCTCCAGAAATTCCTCATCCAGTCCGATCGCGCCCGCCGTACCTCCGCCCTGCAGCGGAGTGCCGATGCTTCTATAGTAAGCACGGTAAAAATCGGTCCCTTCTCCGCCTGCATCCTCGACTTTGTTGTACCAAGCCTGAATGCCCTTCAACCGATTGAAGGCATCGTCAGCGCCATATACCTTGAGACGGGACATCAAATCATAATAGGAGATGTACGCCGTGCTTCCGCCATCCTGCACCTGCGTGCCGAAAGCGCCTCCGCCCCAAACCCAAATATAATGGTTTTCATTTTTCTTCGTAGTCGCTCTAGGTGCGAATTCCCACGCATAAATATCAGCGCCCGTCGAAGTATCGCCGGATACGATGCGCTGCCCGGACACCCAATCCATAATGGAACGCTGCTGCTCCTCGGACGCCAGGCCTGTATCGACCATTTCCAGGTTAAACGCGACTAAGCCGTAATCCTGATATTGGCCGAGCGCGTTAACGCCGATAATAAATCGGCCTTTGCCCGCATCCCAAAATCCGCCTTGCGAAACAGGCTTTCTAAATGCCGTTTCGATCGTACGCCGAAGATCGGCAAGCGTCTGCGCATTCTCGGCATAGGCGACTGTGCCTGAGCCCAATGGCGCAACAACCGACGGCATCGGCGCATTCAGGCCGAGATCGGAAGCTGCTTGCTCCAGAACTTGCATCGCTATTACGGCTTTATAGTAATAAACATTGCTGTAGGAATCCTTCGGCCCTGTCGAAATAATGTCCCAGTACCCATTGCCAATCCCTCTGCCTACACCGCGAACGCCGTCATGACCCGTGAAATAGTTCTGGTCAATGAGCCCGGTCTCGCCGTTCAAATGCGTCAAGTAGAACTGCATCGCGCTGCGCAGCTTTGGCAGCATCGCGCTCAGAAATTGCTCGTCACCTGACCACAGATAATATTCCATCGAGCTTGTAATCAAAAGACTTTGGTTGTTGGCATGACGCGTATCATAATTCATTCTTACGAAATTCATATCGAGCCGCAGCGGCTCAGACGAATCCGTCTTCACGACTAGCTTAAAGCCGGTTATCGTTTCACCCGCCCATCCATCGTGCAAGTACATAGGCAAATGCAAATACTGCCTGCCTGGACGCTGCTCTGCCGACAGCGTTGCATAATCGAATAGGTCGACGCTGTTGCTTTCGCTGTACTGCGGTTCATTTTTCGTCGTCCACCACAGCTCTGCGCCGCTGATTTTGTCCAGGCGGCTTGCCGAGCCGTCGGCGGATCGAAGATCAAAATCCAGCTCCGCGAACGGGCTGTGGAAAGCGCTTACGTCAATGCTTGGCGAAACGACTTCATTGACGGATTGCTCAAGCATGAACTGCGCATAGCCGTCCTTGACTGCAGGCGCGCTGCCGTTAGCCGTCCAGCCCCCGCCCGTTCCGGCGTTGAATTCCCATCCTGCCGATTTGCCCGTGCTTTGCGAGTAATCAGGGAATGGCCAGCCTTGATTGAAATATGTGCCAGGTCCGCCGGTTGCAGGCTGCGGCTCGTATTTGTTAGACCATACATATCCGAATTTATCGACGGGAATCGAATAAATCCAGTCCTTCAGCATTTGCCTGCGATTATCGGCAAGATGCTCGGAATCATTATTCATCCACAGCAGAGCCATGCTTTCCCATTCCTTGTTGAACAGCACCGAATTACCCAAGGATAGCGGCCCGATCCGATTGCTGTTGTAACGGAGATGGCGTTCCAGATAACTGTTGATGAAACGGTCAAGCTCCGCGTCGGAACTATAGAAGCTTACAAGATCAGTATCGCTGATCGGCGTTTCCTGCGATTCCGATTTCCATCTGGACACGCCGCCGGTCCATTGTTTGGAATCCGGGATGACATGGCCGTTGGCATCGGCAAAGCCCGCCAGTATTTCGAACGTATCCGTGCCATCGCGTTTCAGCTTGAAGCTGGAATTCGCATGGACGTACAGATCCATCTGGTAGCGGCTTCTTCCGGCCCCCAAATGAATCATAAAAGAGGCTTCCTTGTCATTCTCCTCCGCCATAATTTCGCCAACGGTACGGCCGTTCACTTTCAAGGAATTCCGCAGGCTGGGAAGAACCTGCTCCAAAATGGCAAAGCCGTTCTCATCCATGCCAAACGGATTGCCGGCTCCTTCGTGCCAAGTGCGGCTCGAAGCGGCAAAATTGAGAACCGGCCATGATTCCGGCGTTATTGGCTTATTGAATACGATGGAAATGAGCTGATGCCCGTCTCCGTTCACTGTAATATTACGAATTGAATCCACCTTGAATTCTGTCTCCTCCGCATTTGCGTTTCCAGCGGGAATGGCCAGGGAAGAAATTAACAATAAAGATATCAGTACCATAGCCCACTTCTTCAACATCAAGTGCTTGGCTTGAATATACATAAGATCCTCCTGCGACATCAATATAAAAATCTACGCTCTATGGACTAAAAAACAGCGCCGCTCTCCCTTTCGTCCCCTCCTTCCTTCGTGCAGCATCAACTGCGCATACAAGCCGTAATCATTTCAACATTAAATAAAGAATACTTTAGTATATTAAGCTTATAATAATAAGCTTTAATGCCATTATAACAATCTTAATTATGATTTCAATATACTTAATAATCTTTTTTGTAATTAATTTATCTGGACTAGCCTTTCATAACGCAAATTCCAACTTTGTTTACACAACAAAAAAAGCGCTCGCAAGAACGCTTCTCAAGTTTCATTTAGCGGCATGAAGTGCCGATGTGCTGCCGCGGACTACGATAGACGGTACAATTTCATCCTTTAGCATGCAGTCATCACCGTTATCTCCGCTGTTTAAAAGGATTTCCACCGCCCGCTTCCCCAGCCTGCAGGTGTTCTGATTCACGCTTGTTAATCGCGGATAACACAGCTCTCCTATGCTTAGATCGTCATACCCGATAATGCTTATATCGCCGGGGATGCTGATCCCCATTTTTCTCGCCTGACGCATCGCGCCAATTGCTTTGTAATCGCTCGTAGCGAATATGGCCGTCGGGGGCTCCGGCAGCGACATCAATTGCTGAAAACCGATCGCGCCCATATCCTCGTTCTCATCCGTCCCGCTCACAACAGCAACATTTTCAACCTGAAAAGGAATCTTGTGCTGGGATAACGCAAGCTTGTAGCCCTCCAGCCGAAGCGAAAATTCCTGATTAAGGTCGAACAGCGACTTCCCGGTCATAATGATTCCGATCTTCGAGTGGCCTAGAGACAGCAGATGCTGCGTTGCCAAATACCCGCCTGTAAGATTGTCGATAATGACATACGGAATGTTCAGATGCGGATAGTAAAAATGGACCGTCACGAGCCGGCGATTGTCGGCTTTCCATTTCGGCAAATAAGACAAATCGAAATTTTCCTGATTGCAGAGCAAAATAACTCCCGCACCCGGATCGCTTGGCAGAGCATAGTCACTGTCAATATCCCACAAATAAAATGCCAAGCCGCTCGCTTCGCACGCCTCGCGGATGCCGTTGAGCATGTTCATGAAAAAGGGATGATTAAAGCGGCTGATCCCTTCGATTCGATGAACAAAATATACGGCCTTCATCTCTTGATGAGCAGGGCCAGTCTTAACCTCCTGTACAAAGCTGCCTCTGCCCCTTATGCGATAAATATATCCTTCCGCCACCAGCTCGGATAACGCTTTTCGAGCCGTAATTTCACTCGTTTTAAACGCTTTGGCCAGCTCGATTTGCGTAGCAATCCGATCATGCGGCTTCATAACGCCCTTCCTAATATGATCCTTTAATAGATCTGCTATATGTTGGTACATAGGCGTCTTATCAGCTTTCTCCGCTGCCATCGCTCCTCACTCCTTTAAGCGCACTTTCATAGTGACAGTGTTACGTATAGTATACTTTAATTCCATATAGATTGACATCTTTCTAGCAGCTATATTTATAGATTAATAGACGGACAAACAGACCAAACTACCACTCCTGAATATGTTATAGAATCACATACAAAGGAGTGATGACCTATCAGAACGTTTAAAGCCTGCTTAAATGGCAGAAGGGAAGTGCCTCCTGTTCGCACTATTGCTACTGGAACAGCACTCTTCAGGCTTAACAGCAGCGGTACACAATTGAGATTCATCCTTAGCGTCCGTAACATCGCAAGAGTCACGCAAGCCCATATTCATTTAGGAAGAGTAGGGGTGAACGGCCCTATCGTTGTCTTCCTGTTTGGGCCGTCCAAATTCGGCATATCGGTAAGACGCGGCTTAATCCAAGGTGTGCTTACATCCAGCGATCTGGTTGGACCGTTGGCGGGAAGAACGATCGCCGATTTAGTCCGCGAATTTAGAAACGGTAATGCATATGTCAATGTTCATACGATTCAAAATCCAAACGGCGAAATTCGCGGTCAAGTAAGAAAACAATAGCAAGGATGATCATCAAAAAAGGATGCACGCCTCGATAGTGGCCGGCGACCCGCGAAAGAGTCGCTTTTCATAGAGGCAGCATCCTTTTTATTTTGTTCCAATCCAACAATATTCAAAAAAGCATCCCTTATTTCGGGATGCTTCCTGTGATGACCTGCCCTTACAGTCCCAGCTTCTGCCCCTTCTCCAAACGGAGAATTTGCTGTTCGCCGGTATCCGCCAATTCTCTAAATTGGACAATCGTATCGCGCATTTTCGGCAATGCTTCTTGCTTATAAGTGCTGATCGAATCCAAGGCGGATAGGACGTCCGAGAAGGCTGTCTTGAGCGTATCCACCGAAATGCTCGCTTCAAGCGATTGCTTATGGATTGCAGCGCCTTGATCCTTCAGCATTTTAGATGTGCCGCTAATGAGATTATCCGTCGTTTGATTGAGCAGCTCGATTTTTTTCAATACGATTTTTTGATTATAAAGAGCGCTTGCGACGGTTACGGCAATTTTCAGCGCGGATACGGTCACATTGCGAGCCCGGTCTACCCCTCTTATCAGCTCTTTATTGTTGCGCATAACGACCTCAATCGCCATTATGCCTTGCTGGTTGACGACCTGCATCTGCTGCAAATCCATAACGCGCTGGCGCAGTGGGAACAATACTTCTTCGGTTATGAAACGGACTTTGTCCTCCGACTCGTAGCGCGCTTTAGCCGCATCAATCTGCCGTTCGATTTCCTCGTCCATCAGAACGCCCAGTTGAATTTCCTTTTGCAGCCTTTTCGTCAGATCGCGAAGCGCCTGCTGCTCGAACTCCAAGGTCGTATTGTCATTCCGCAAAATCGTCTTGCCCTTATCTAAAGAAACGATAATGTCCGATATAACCGAATCCGCCTTCTGGTATTTGGCGAAATAGTGGCGCAGCGGGTTAAAAAGCTTTCCCAGCAAGCCGCCCTTCGCGAAGTCGACAATGCTCGGATCAAGATCTTTCAGCTGCATATTCAGTTCCGTCAAGCCTTTGGCAACTTGGCCGCCTTCATCGCCGGATTGCGACAGCTTGCCTACCGATACCTGCAGCAGGGAATTTTTCTCCCCGGAGGATCTCATCGTGCTCATGCCGAAACGGTCGATCGACTGCAATATTTCCTGCCGCTTCTCCAGCGATTCGATATCCAGCTCCAAAATCGTCGTCACGTTGTTCACTGCCAGCTCCCGCAGCTGGGATACTTCCTCCGGCTCCGGCTTAACCTCTTCCTCGATAACCGCCTTCAGCTTCTCTGGCGCAACAACTTCCATTGTAAATGACATTGCAACCCCTCCTAATAAAGTGATAAGTTCAGACTGGCCTTGAACAAAGAGCTGTAATTCTGCTAAAAAAAGCTACATTTGTGCGTTAAGCAAATTGCTGATTTTGTACACGACATCGTCCGTATCCGCATTGATGCTTGCCGCTTCGTTGATGCTCGATATGCTTTTGAGCGCTTCGATGTTGGCGTTGTAGCCGATTGTATAGATCGGAATTTTGTACGTTTCAATCAGCCCTCGAATATCTTTCAGCGAATGCCCCTCATTCGTCTCGCCGTCGCTAAGGACGAATATGATCGGCTTCACATCAGGATTATTAGCCATTTCCTCCTGCAGCATCTTCATCGCGACGACAATGCCGTCGAACGTAGCCGTGCCTCCGCCTGCTTGCAGGCTGCCGACCGCTCCGACAAACATCGACTGCTGATTCGTATCATACTTTGCGATCGGGAGATTTACCGTGACATTGTTGGAGTAAGAAACAAGACCGATGCTGTTGTCTTTGCCTAAATATTTTTGGCCCTTTATCAGCGATTCCTTCAGCCTGTTCAGTCGCTCGCCGTCCATGCTGCCGGACACATCGGTGACGAATACAGCGGCAACCGGCTTGCTGCCGTTCTTCTTCTCTTTCCAAAGCTTCTGCGCTGCGGATATCGTGCCGCCGTCCACGACCGCCATTTCGGAGTGGTACTCCTCAAGGCCGTTGAATCCTTTTTCCGCGCCGAGGCGCTGGTATTTGTCCTGTACCGTAAACTCCGCGAACTTCTTCAAAATTTCGCGCTTATATTGCGGCAAATCGCCTAGAGCGTATAACGGGCTGTCATGCCTCACGCCAAAAGGGGTAAATACATATCCGCTCTTCAAGTCCGCCGCATTGACAAACGTCTGGTATTCCAAAACAAATGCGTCAAGCATGCCCGTCTTCGCCGCCTCGCGCATTTGCAGCGTAGTCGAAGCAATGAACGGCACATTCGCCTGGAATCGTTCAAAGCCTTGTACCGCCTTCTCTCCAAGCAGATCGGAACTGTCGAAGGTTTGAAGCGCGGTTACAAGAAAGTTCAAGCCGGTCGAGCTTGCGAAAGGATCGGTATAGCCCATCGACAGCTCATTGTCGGCAATCGCATCCGTAATCGTCTTCACATTCAAGGCACCGTACTTGTCGATTAGCGCGTCATATTTCGCTTTCGATGTGACAATGCCCGTCACATTGCCGACAAGGCGTTTGGAGACGAGCTCCGCGGCAATGCCGTCAGCTTTAACCATTTCCCCCCAGAGCTCGTTGGAAGGGGTGAATCCGTCCGGGACATATTTGCCTGAGCGGATATAATCCGCAGCCGTACCGGAAGCGATATTGCGGATTTTGACCGATACCGGTTTGCCGTCCACCTGGATGCCTGCCTTATTGAACTCCTCAGCTACCTCGTTCAGCCAGCCGTCAATGCCGGTTCCCGATTTCTCGATTGAGGAGAAGATTTCGACAAAGCTTTCCGTCGTATTGTTGACCGATATCGGGAACTTCGAAATATCCGGCAACGAATCGCCGATGGAAGCCGGATCAAGGTCGATCTGTCCCTTAATCGGCTCCGAATAGCTGACGGAAACGTTCTTGTACAGCTTATCTAGCTTTTTGTCCGCATCCTCTACCGTAACTTGCGATTTCGTCTTGCCTAAATTAGACGTCAAGTTAATGCCGACGTACACTAGGCCGAATACGAGCACCGCAATGACGATAAATACGAAAAACGCCTTACCTTTGCTGGCCATATTTTACTCCCCCTTATCTCATTGCTTGTAAAATTTAGTTTGTTTGATGAGCGCGTCAATCTCCTTCATGCACGGCATATCGTCGACATCGCGATAATCGGCGCTGCCGAGCAGCGAAATTTCCAGCATCAATTTGTCCAGCTTCAGCAAAATTTCTTCATTCGCTCCCAAGTATCCCGTCACGTAAGACAGATACTCGTTGTACAGCTCCGTTTTTTGCTGCATCAGCCTGTTTGAGAATGACGCCGCGCCTTGCTGTGCCGCCGAGCCGGAGAATGATGAAGCGTCAAAGACGCTAAGCTTGTTCAGAATGCCTCTGGCATTAAGGTAAAACAGCTTCTCGACCTCCGCGATGACTGCCGCGAATTTCTTGTAGCTCAGCTCCGCGCTGTTGAACCGCTGACCGAGGACATCGAACAGCGTTTTCTTCTTCTTCTCCATCCGCTCCAGCTGGTCTACGGCAAGATCGACATCCTTCCTTAACGGCTTGACGTTCCGGTAGTAGTTCAACGCCTCTACGTAATCCTCATGATTTTGTACATTTTTTACGGGAGGAGCGGCAGCCGGCTTAAACATTAATGCATAGCTTCCGTAGAACAACACGAAAACGCTGACAATGAGCACCGTTACCCCTGTCGCCGCCTCAAGCGCATTGCCGCTTCTAATATTCACCCCTGCCAAACCAGGAGACAGTATGATTATATTCAATAGCGCTATTCCAAAAATAAGCCCCAGCAGCTTCAACGGTTTCAGGTTATTCAATAAAGGACCTCCCTTGCTCGTACTGACTCAAGCCATCTCACATTTTACCATATAAAATATTGGTTTTGATTGTTTATTTTTCATTTTATGAGTTCTATATCACCTAATACGACTAACAGTGTTAATCGTTGCAGCTTTTTCCAACGAAAAAAAGAAGCGGCGCTCTTTATGCAAGAGCCCGCCAATTGCTTAACTCCTATTCAGTTATTAAACTGTACGCCGATATTTTTCTAATTCGCATCGAGACAAGCAGAGAAACGAGGTAAGCTGCCGATATGAGCCCCGCACAGAGTCCAGATACAAGCGCAAGATTGACTGTAAAATGCACGCTTTTAATTCCGGCGCTGGAGAGAAGCAAGGCTAGCAGCGGATTGGTATAGAAATAGCCCAGCACACTGCCAAGGATGACGCCGATCATAACGACCGGAACGAAGCTCCAAGCCATTTGATGCATCAGTTGCAAGGTTGTATAGCCGACCGCTTTCAATATGCCGAGCTCTTTCTTCCGTTTTAGAATCATCGCTTTAATGACAAGATACAGAATAAGCCCAACGACCAGCACTGTCGTTGCCAGAATAACGACCATCACGGCAAATACGGCGGATACATACATGCCCGTCTGGCTTTTCAGCAGCTCATCGACATCGGAAATATCGGCTATGGCGCTGCCGTGGTTCTCCTTCAGCGCTTGGATCAAACTCTTCTTATGGGCATCGTCTAAATAGACGTTAAGAACTGTACCCGCATAATCCGGAAAAAGATGCTGCACCCCGGTTAAAGTTAAAGCGGCTGTCTGGCCCATATAATTGATCGATTGACTGAGGCCTGTAATTAAATACGTATAGGACCCCGAGCCCGCTTCGACGACAACGGTGTCGCCAATCTCCTTATGGAGCTGCTCCGCCACCAGCCATGTCAAAGCAATCTCATTGTCATACCTGGGGTTTCTCCCTTCAAATACGGTATTATTGTTCAGCTTGCCGTAGTCCTCCGAAACAAACGTATAATATTCAATACCTTCCAGCTTTGTTGGAATGACATCAAGCCAAGCGACCTTATCTACCCCTTCATGCCGTTCGATTTCCTCATAGATATGCCTGCTGTCCTCGCCGCCCTTTATTTGAACAATAAGATCCGATGTTTCAGCGCCGACCAAATGAATAAACGCCGTTTTATCCGCCGCAATATTGAAATACAGCACGATGGAGAAGACCGACGCATAAGTAACGGCCGCAATAATGATCGTCATCATTAGCATCTGCTTATAGTTAGCCAGCAGCGTTTTGCAAGCCAGTATGAATTGAAGACCGCCCTTCGCTTCTGCGATCGGGAGCATATTTCTCTTGAAATTATGAGTTGAAATGCCGCCTCGCAGCGCCGCGACCGCGGTAAGCCTTCTTATCCGAAGCGCGGAGAGGACGATAACGATCATGACTAGCGTCGCGACGATCGCGATGCTCATAAGGTTAATGAACGGATTGAAATAGTTGACCCAAACGAGTCCCGTTAAGGATGAAGCAATTCCTCCAAACGCGGGCATTCCTAAGTAGGACACGCCGACCGCAACGAGGCCTGCCGAACAAGTAATAAGCATAAATTGAAGCAGAGTCGCAGAAAGAATTTGCGAGCTTGTATATCCCAATGCTTTTAACACGCCAATATTGACCATGCCGTCTTCAATGCTGTTCGATACGCGAAACTTTATGACCAGCAGCGATACGAGTACAATAACTAGGGCGAACGCCGCCACAATCATTGCGATAATATTGACCGTCATCGTATTGGAGTTCTTAATCATCACGATATCGGCACTCCAGTAAAAGCCTGTGCGATCCACCGCATACAATTGCGGAAATGCATGATTGAAATCGTTAAGCAGCTGGGGGGACAATGAGCTGTCCTCCGTAATAGCCGATAAGAGCGTCGCTTCCGCCTGCCCCCCGAGCTTATCGGACATTTCGCGATACGCGGCATCCGGCATAAGAAACTTCATCATGCCCATATTGTTCGATCCCAGCATTGTGCCTTCGAAAAATCCCCCGATGCGGAAATGATACTTCTCATCCTTATACGTAATTGTAAAGCTGTCCCCCAGTTCATGGCCGCCGCTTGTTTTAAAGCTGTAAGGCAAATAGATCGAGGCAGTCTCTCCTATATGCTGTTCTTGGACGAGCTTTAACGGCGAAATGATTCGGTCCGATTCAGCGTTCAAAAGTACAATGCCGTTGCTCATTTCGCCCTCCCCATAAGGAAAGGCTGCCGATTCCAGCAATAGAACTTCTTCCGTCTCGGCCTTGGTCACGCCAGCATATGTCCGCAGAAATTTCTCCTGGTTCGGCTCGTAATCAGTGCGATTAATAATGACGCTCGCATGCGCATCCTGCAATTGCTCAATCTTGTCGTCGTAGAACGTGTTCATGCTCGATATAACCATCATTCCAACATTGAGCAGAAGCGTTGCCAAAAAGATTAACACAAACAGCGAAACCGCAGCGCCCTTCCCGCTTCGAAGATTTGCGGCAGCAAGATTTACGATCTTCATCTTACCACCCCATCTCGGAAAGAAACGCTTTGAGCAGATCCATTCGCTGCTGACTATGGCTTCCCTTATACGTCCCTAGCTGCAGATCCCCCTGAATGGTCCCGTCGCGCAGATAAAGAATACGATTGCCTCGCAGCGCAGACTTCATATCATGGGTAACCATGACAATGCTTTGCCCGCTTTGATTCACTGCGGTCATCACGTCGAGCACGCTGTCGCCTGAGGCTGAATTAAGCGCGCCGGTCGGTTCATCCGCAAACACCATTTTCGGGTTATTAATAAGTGCCCGTACAATAGCCGCTCTCTGCATCTCGCCGCCTGACAACTGGGAAGGAAACTTGCCCCAAAGCATTTCATTCAAGCCCACCTGCTTCAGCAGCGTCTTGGCCTTGTCCACAATCTCCCGTTTCCTTTTATTTACCAGCAAACCGCTCGCCAGCACATTATCCAGCACGCTCATATTGTCCAGTAAATGAATTTGCTGAAACACAAAACCGCAGTTATTTCTTCTGAATACCGCGAGCCGGTCATGGCTAAATCCCGAAATACAGCTCCCGTCAAAATCGATCTCGCCCAGCGTCGGTTTATCCATTCCGCTCAGCGCATAGAGCAGCGTAGACTTCCCCGATCCGGAGCTGCCCATAATAACCGTAAAGTCGCCCTCGATTAAGCTCAGCTCGATATTTTTAAGCACATGCTGCTGCATGCCGCCGCTCGAAAACGTTTTGCACAGCATTTTCGTTGTAATAATTGGTTTTGACATTTCACCGCTCACATCCTGACCGTAATAATGAATTACAGTCCCATCATATCGAATCCATTCTTAGTTAATCTTTGCGCAATTCTTAACTGATTCTTAAATCGTTAAGCCAGTTTAATTTTCAGCGTAACCGTAAACCCGTCCCCGCGATTGCGGCACTCCATGTCGCCCTGCATATTTTCCATAAAAAAATGAGAGAGGTACAATCCAAGCCCGGAGCCGGACAGCCCCGCTGCATTGCGGCCGCGATAAAACTTTTGAAATAGCAGTGGCAGCTCCTGCTCATCGACGCCTTTGCCGTAATCATCAATTCGAAGCATTAAATAATCGGAATCTATGCGTGAGGAGATTGCAACGGGAGTGCCTGCATACTTGTATGAATTGCTTAAAATATTGTCCAAAACCTGCCGCAGGCGCAACACGTCCGTTAAAATGATGCACGCCGGTATCGGCCCGCAATCGATTTGGCCGTCATAGTTCACATTCTCTATCATTTCGGCCAGCACGCCGCTCTCTTCCTCCGCAACGTTAACCTTCAATTGCTGCAGCTCCTCCAAGGTGGCGTGGAACATATCGGTTACCAAATGGTTGACCTGCTCCGCCTTCGCTTGAATAGTATTCAGACGCATGACAGTTTTCTCATCCGTTTCTTTGAGCAGCATAAGCTCGCTTACCGCTTTAATGGAAGCTACAGGCGTCTTAATGTCATGGCTTAAGCTTGCAACGAGCTCCTTCTTGCTCCGATTAGCCTCGTACTCGCTGCGGCGCGCCTCCGCCAGCTCCTCCCGCATAATATCGAAGCTTTCCGTGAAGGCGCCGAATAAATTTTTCTTGTCCATATGCAGCGGAATATTCAAATTTCCCCTCGCAACATGCATAGCAAAGCTTTGCAGCTTATTAAACGGCTTAAATATCGTACGGTCCAAATAATAAACATAGCCAGTCGACAACAGCAGAAGAATGACAAAAAGAATAGTCAGAATCAGCACCAATTCACGCTTCATTTGCCCGATAATATCCTGATCCTTATTGTGCAGGATGATCTTTCCTGCAATTTCGCCCTGCCGCGTCAAATCCATTACAATGTCTCTATTTTTGATAGCCGCATAGACTGTAGTCGAAATGCCGTCCGCTGATTGATAGACAACTTCACCGCTATTGTCGATAACGACGAACTGCACACCCATGGAAACGGAAAGCTCCTCCAAAAAAAGATTATTTCTTTGGTCCATATACGTCCAATTGGCCTCGATCGTTTTGACCATCTCATTGATGACAACCGTGTCCGGGCCTTCCGTTTCTTTATCCAAAATAACGGCTGCAGACAGAGCAATGCCGGTTGTGCATATGATGAAGAGGATCATAGCTATTTTTCTTACGCTCATCGTCCGTCATCCTCTAGCAAATACCCTGTGCCCCAGACTGTTTTAATATAGCGGGGCTCATTCGGATTCTCTTCAATCTTCTCCCGCAAATGACGTATATGTACGTTAAGCGTGCCGTCTCCGGTAATCGAGTCCTCCCACACCTTATGAAAGAGCTCCGCCTTTGGGACGATACGATTTTTATTCGCAGCCAAATAGCAAAGAAGCTTATACTCTAGCGCTTTTAGCCTTACCTCTTCGCCCTTTACACGGACGCGGCAAAGATTGCAATCGATGACGACATCACCGAATGCAAGGGTATCCGCCGCATTATGGCTTCCGCCGTGCCTCTTAAGCACAGCCTTCACCTTCGCCAGCAGTATGCTCAGCGTATAGGGCTTATGAATGTAATCGTCGCCGCCTATGTTTAGCGCTATTAATATATCGTCGTCGCTCGAACGGGCGCTAATAAACAAGATAGGAACCTGAGTCGTTGTTCGCAGTCTTTTGCACAGCTCGAAACCGGAGGTATGGCCGAGATTAATATCAAGCAATATAAGCGATACCTCGTTATGATTCAAAAACTGCAGGCAGTCCTCTGCACTGGTTACATATGCCGTGCTCACTTCAAACATATTGAAATATTCACATGTCGTTTCCGCAAGAACAATCTCATCATCGACAATTAAGCAATCGTAATGCATGGGCGCTCCTTTCGCTGGCCGGTCATCTAAAAAAAGCCCGCCTGGCGGCGAGCAGTTTTAATTCAAGAGTTATTTAAATGATACATCAGCGCTGCAGTTCCGTCATCTAAAATTCAATTTCATTTCAACAGCTGGGCAGCAGCTCCTTTTTATACTTCTTCTGCTCCGCCTCGGCGCTGCCTACTTTCGCATGCAAATCTTCCGAAATCATATAGCGATATCGCTTACCTCTAATCGCTTCCTTCAATTGAGCCGCATTCGCACATTCATCATCGAGCACATTCACGACGCAGCCAAACTGCAAAGGCTGGTGCGTATCGCTGCCCGCGACCGCAGGCAATTCCAGCTGATCCGCCAGATGCTGCACCCTTTGCGCCATATTCAGCCCGTACTTATGAAGATCTCTGCCGTTAATATCTAACGCATCTAAACGTTTCAACAAGCTGCCGTCCACTTGAAATAGAGGATTTTCCTCGCGGTACGGATGCGCCCCTATCGTTAAGCACTGCTGCGCTTCGCTTAAATCCAGCAATTGCTCCAAGGGGATGAAGTCCAGGGACTCCCTATAACGGTCTAAATGTGAGCTGACAGCCAATATGCTCTCCCTGCCGCCAATAACGAGAATATGACTCCCCTCTGCAACATCCACCTCGATCCCCGGAAATATTTTAACACCCTCCATTAAATAATAGCCCTCCTCATAAGGCGCCGCTTCATCCAAAGCCTCAAATATATGATGAAAATTTAACGTGTTAAAATGCTCGGTCAGCGCAACCGCATCCAAATAGCGGGACGCCTGCTTCATCATCTCCGCATAATACGGAATGGAGAATTCTATATTTTTGGACCATTTGCCATGTGTGTGAAAATCTATTCTCATCCTCTGCCCCTCCTGCACCGCCGATTCGGCCTCTCGATCTCATTATAAGTGAAAAATAATTATCATTAATATAGTTTTGAGAAAAATTAACTCAAACTCAACATAGCGTTAACGATGCTCTAACAAATCAAACCTATTCTTATTACAGAAAGCTCAGCATCAAGGCTGCCATGCGCCATGCCAATATAACCTTTAGGAGGAATGAAAATGCAAGCTTCCGCTTTATCGAATCGCCCGGTATTAACCTCGCAACAGAAGCTAATGATTTTCGTTTTATCGATGTCGCTGTACGGGATTTCCAACATGATCACCGAGCTGCTGCCTGAGTTCAGAGTCGGCCCTGTCGAAATCAAGGTTGAGTATTTCATCTTTATTCCGCTGCTGTTCGCTATTTTGTTCAATCCGCTCTATGCGGCATTGGGCGCTTGCGTAGGCGAAGTCGTGTTCGGCGAATTGCTGCTCGGACAGTTCGGCGGCATTAGCGAGCTCGAGAAGTTTATCGAATTCTCGCTCGCTATATTCGTAGCCGGCATGCTGGTTACCGACCCGAAAAATAAACGGCAGCTGGCAATCGCCGCTTACGTTGCGATCGGCATCGACCAATTGCTCGGGACGATTGTCGATATCGCGAAAGTATATATTGGCATTGAAGACCTGGAGGCCGTTCCGGGACTGCCGGAGAGTATCCTCGCCATTGAGGGCTTTTCCTTCCTTAACGCCATGATTATTTCCGGAACGCTGTTCTCGCTTCTTCCGATTTTGTATCTGGTTCCGAGACTGTACGGCAAAGTGGAGCCTCTGCTCGGCATGAAGCCGCGCGACGGGCGCGCAGCCAGCTCCATGGGCGACTTCGTTACGCCGCGCCTCATCATTACGGCGATCGTTCTGTTCGTCATTGCGGGCGCAGCTGAATTTTTGTCGGAATCGGATTTCTCCTTCTTCTCGTGGGAATGGGAGGCCGACTTCGGCAATATCGCCCTTTGGATTAGCTTGGCCGCTGCCGTCCTTGTTTTCATAGGGGCGATGACATGGATCAAAAACAAAAGAAAATCGGCAGAAAAAGGTGAAACGACAGCATGACCGGACTAAGCGCCGATAAAGCGCCTATTATTGAAATCAAAGATGTCACCTTCCGCTATCCAGGCGCAGATCAAGATTCGTTAAGCCAAGTGAGCCTGACCGTCGAGCGCGGCGATTTTATAGCCATTATCGGCAGCAACGGCAGCGGAAAGTCTACGCTGTGCAAATGCTTGAACGGCCTGATCCCGGCTTATTACGCCGGCGATATGGAAGGCAGCGTCGCGATTAACGGCATGCTTACCAGTAGAACAAGCATTGCCGAGCTGTCGAAGCAAGTGGCCTATGTATTTCAGGATTTTGAGAACCAGCTAGTTCGTCCAACAGTATATGACGAGGTCTGCTTTGCGCCTCTGAACTTTGGCTATGAGAATTATAAGGAACGCGGCGCAAGAGCGCTGCAAATGCTTGAAATGGAAGACATACAGGGCAGATGGATCTGGCAGCTGAGCGGCGGGCAAAAGCATATGACCGCCCTTGCGGCCGCCCTCTCTCTAGATCCGGAAATTATTATCGTGGATGAGCCTGTCGCCCAATTGGATCCCGCTCATGCCCGCATGATTTATGAGAAGCTGACCTTGCTGAACCGGAAGTATAACAAGACCATAATCGTCATTGAGCATCATACCGAATATATTGCCGACTACTGCCAGAAGGTCGTTCTAATGGAGGCCGGCGGCAAATTACGCTGGATGAAGAACATTCAAGAAGGGCTGTCATCCGTAGAGGAGCTGTCATCGCTCCATATTCAGCCTCCGCAGGTGACGCAGGCGTTCTATGAGCTGCGCGCGCAGCTGTATGGAGCAAAGCAGCCTGACATATACCCGATTACCATCGAGGAGGCGGCTCAATCCCTTCAGCATGCTTCGCTTCCCGGCGTGCAGTCCCACCAGCTTGAGACAAGCATGAGCGCCTCTGACTCGTATACGGGAATAGGCAAAAGGCTTGTCCATTTCGATGGCGTAGTTAGCGGCTATCAAAGCATGGATCGCAATCAAAAGCCTACTCTGCAAAATATTAATTTGGAAATTTGCGAAGGAGAGCGCATTGCGCTGATTGGCAACAACGGAGCCGGCAAGTCGACCCTGCTTCGCCTTATTGCAGGCATTCGAAGGCCTTGGCAAGGCACCGTTACAGTATGCGGCACCGATACAAGAACAGCTTCGCCGGAAAACTTGTCGGAGCATGTATCGTTTATTTTTCAAAATCCGGAGGAAATGTTTATCGCCGATAACATCCGATCGGATATCGAGTTTTTTCTGAGGGCTAGAAAGCGAGAGTCGATTGAGCCTTTCGTTGACCATATTGTGCGCACGTTCAAATTGGAGCATTTGCAGCAGCGCGACGGTCGGCTGCTGAGCGGCGGGCAGCAGCGACGGGCTACGCTCGCCATCGGCATGGCGATGCGGCCATCGGTCATGCTGCTGGATGAGCCGACGGCAAGCCTCGACATCGCCAGCCGCCGTGAAATGACGCAGCTCTTCGACGAGCTGCGGGACGATGTCAAAGCCGTCGTCGTCGCGACCCATGATATGCAGCTGGTGGCGGACTGGGCGACCAGAGTCATCGTAATGAACGCAGGGACTATCGTTCTGGATACGAACAGCAGAGACGTATTTGAGCAGAAGGATATTTTGGAGCTCGCCGCGCTCATCCCGCCGCAAATCGTATCGTTCAGCCATCGCGCCGGCATCGCGCCGGCATGCTTGTCCGTGCCCGAATTCGTCGGCCATATCCGAAAACTTCAGGAGGTTTACAGTGGAGCTTACTAAATCAACGCCCAAAGCGACATTGTGGGAAAAAATTAGCGTAGAACGCATTAAAGTGGAATTGCTGCGGACGGCATACGGCCATTCCTTAACCTTTCTGTCCCGATTCGATCCGCGAATATTAATAGCCTGGTATTCCTTCTTTGCTATCGCGCCTTGGTTCATTCACAACAAGATTGTTCTGCTGGGCATGCTGCTTCCGATCGCGGTTCTAACCTATACATCCAAGCCAAGCGTTCTTGTGCTGCTGGTGCTCGCGCTCGGCCTTGTCTCCGACGCCGCTTATATGCTCGTCGTTTCGCTGCTGTTCGGAGGCGGCCTGTCCGCAGCATGGGCGCTTAGCACGCTAACGCTGAAGCTGCTCATTATTACGCTCGCCAGTATCGCGATCTTCTCCAGCATGGATCCCGAAAAGCTGAGCGACGGCCTGCTAAGCCTAGGCATGCCTGCGCAGTTCAGCTTTGGCGTCGCTTACGGCTACCGGATGCTGCCGATTCTGATCGAAGAGTACAACAATATCCTGTATTCCTATCGCCTGCGCGGCAAAGCGCCCGAGAGAAAGGGTTTTATAGGCTGGAGAATGATTGTGTATACCGGGAAGCTGTCCATTCTCGCCTTTTATCCGCTTATTTTAAATACGGCCAAACGTACGCGCACGACGGTCGAAGCATTGGAGGTCAAAGGGTTTACTTACGCCATGAAAGACCCGAAGGTCAAAAAAATTAAACTGTCCTACTTAAAAATATGCGCCCGGGATTACATTTTCATCGCCGTTACTGTGCTCTATTTAAGTCTGTTATTTTATTTCGGACAGCACTTCAATCTGTAGTCGAAGGAGATTATAACGTTGAAAATAGATCTGCATGCCCACGTCAAGCTCTCGAAAAAGACGGAGTTTTCGATCGCCTATTTTAACCAATCGATTCAGGACGCAAAAGACGCCGGACTGGATGCGATCGCGATGACCGAGCACTTCAATACCGATAATTTCTTTCACATTTACGAGGAGCTGGATCGTCATTATCCTTATCGCGAGCACTATTATGACGTTAACGGTTTTAAAGTGTTTCCCGGCATGGAGGTTGATGTCGATGGGGGCGGGCATATTCTCGTCATTGGGGAGCTGCCGTCCATATTGGAGCTGCGGATTAGGCTCGAGCCGTTTACAGTCAAAGGGGCTTTCATTGCATTCGAAGGGCTGCTCGACTGGTGCGATGAACTGAATCTGCTGCGAATCGGCGCTCATCCGCATCGGGAAAGCAATCCGCTGACACAGCACCCGGCGGAGCTGCTGAAGCGCTTGGACGCTTTTGATATCAACGGGAAGGATCTCTATTCATATGGCCTGTCCATGATCGATGAGGTGAAACATTTGGCGGAAAAGGTCGGCATTCCAGTTACTGCGGGCAGCGATACTCATCAACCGCTCCAATTTGGCTGTATCGTCAACGAGCTGGAGGACGAATGCGAAAGCTATGCCGATATTAGAGCCTGCATTCAGCATGAACGGAATAAGATTCATATATCCGATTCCCTGCACATACGGGTAAAAGCTGCGACTATCGTCAAAAAATTGCTGAAGGAGCGCGGCGATGTCCTTCTGCCTTCCTTTTAGTTGATTCATTGGCAAGGGGCACGTAAAATAAAGCTGAATCGAATGATAGACGCCATTGTTTACAACTCGAATAATGGAAGGATACCTATGAACAGCATCGAATTTCTCGTTCCAATTGAGCAAATGTCCAAAAGCCAGCAAAAAATCGCCGATTTTCTATTAAAGTCGACGGAGCATATTCCCTTTTATACCGAAGAGGATATTGCAAGGAAATCGGGCGTCAGCATTTCGACCGTCTCCCGCTTCTGGACCATTATTGGATTTGATAATTTAAAAGCTTTTAAAAAGCATCTGCAAGAGGCCCAGTATTCGACGCCTGCCATTAAGATGAAGCAGGTGCTGGACAAAACGGAGCTGAACGTCGTATTCCAAATGATTACGTCCGCGCAATCCAATTTGTCGGAGACGATGCAACGGACCAGCCTGGATGCCTTTAATGAGGCGGTTGCCGCGTTGTATGAAGCAAAGCGCATTTTTATACATGGGCATGGCTCCGCGGCCTGCCTGGCTCAGCTGTTCCAGTTCCGGCTCAACCGGATCGGAATTCAGGTTCATATTATGGCGGAGAGCGGCCACGCTCTGCTGGAGAGTCTGGTACACGCCGGCGAAGGAGACGTCGTTCTCTTCTTCGGCTTCGTCAGAAAGTCGCCGGAGGCGGCCGTTATTATCGAGCATGCCGCAATTGCTGGGTACAAAACAATTTTGGTAACAGATCTGCTGCTTTCCGATATGATCGACGGCAGCGATATCGTGCTGCAGGTCGACCGCGGCGAGAGAGACGCGTTTCATTCCCTGGTCGCTCCGATGGCGATCATCGACAGCCTCTCGATCTCTCTGGCCGGACGGCTCGGCGACCAGGCCATGCGCAAGCTGCAGCTGCTGCACGATATTCGCAAGCAATACTCCGCTTTATTGCCGAAATAGCGCTAGACATCATAGGGTACCGTCTCGATCGAGGCGGTGCCTTTTCTTTTTTGCAAAGGAACCATCTATCAGCCTATATGAACAAATGTCCACACATGCTGTACACCCCGGCAATATGATACCTAAGATACGATTGAGATTGGGAGCTATAGAGCAAGCCAAAAGTCTATTGTCAGGTTGGTGAAACTGGAATGATTTATACAGCTCTTGGTGATTCGATTACATTTGGCGAAAGCGCCTCCTCCTTCGAGAACGCCTATCCGCAACTAGCCGTATCGGCCTTAAATTCGAAGTCCCGCAAGACGGAAGGACGCGTGCTGGCGCGGTCCGGCTGGAACAGCGGCGATCTGCTGCGCGCATTGATGTGGCGGGGCACCCCTATGATTAGAGACGCTTCCGTTGTATCGGTATGGATTGGCGGCGTCGACCTAGCAAAATCGGCTTTATTCTCGTATAAGCTCGGTTTGCCGATACCCGGCAATCGGATCGTTACAAACTATAGAAGCAATTTCAGCGCCATTTTGGAGCATATCAGAAGAAACAGCAGCGCACGAATCGTTTGCTGCACGCAATACAATCCATTTCCGAATAGTTCTCTGGCGGTGGAATGGATTGGCCGGCTAAACGGCTTGACGAGCGAGATCGCCCACAGCTACGATGCCCAAGTCGTTCCTTGCCACAAATGGTTTGAAGGAAGGCAAGCCGAGCTTATATACGGCTACCGCAACGGCATGGTTGAGGACGCGCTGGGCGGCTTTTACCCTATTCACCCCAATGACCGGGGGCATCGGGTGATCGCAAAGGGATTGGTTCCTTATCTTGGTTCTCGGTAAAGTTAAGAGTTAAAAGATCCCCTTCCTTCACTGCACTTATAGCAAGTAGGAGGGGGATCTTTTCGTTTGAAACGCTTATTGAAAGCCATCCTTTAGCCAGCCGCATGCAAGCGATATAGCGCTTCGGGCGGCGGCAGTGCCGGACAACGCATTCAGCATGACAAAGTCGTGTATCGTTCCTTGATAGCGCACCGCCGTAACCTCAACGCCTGCTTCCCGCAGCTTATCGGCGTAAGCTTCTCCTTCGTCGCGAAGCACATCGGCTTCAGCCGTAATAATAAGCGCTGGAGGAAGATCGCGAAGCTGATCAATCGTTGCCCTAAGCGGTGAAGCGGTAATCTCCTTTCGGTGTTCGGCATCCATCGTATATTGGTCCCAAAACCATTTCATCGCGTCCCGGCGCAGAAAATAGCCTTCCGCAAATTGATGATAGGATTCGGTATCGAATGCGGCATTTGTAACGGGATAGAAGAGCAGCTGTCTTCCAATCGCAGCCCCCCCGCGCTCCTTCGCCATCAGCGTAATAGCAGCCGTCATGTTGCCGCCGACGCTGTCTCCCGCCACAGCCAAACGGTTCGGATCAAGCCCCTTTAACCTGCCATGCTCCTTAATCCAATTAAGTGCGGTATAGATTTCCTCAATGGCTGTCGGATATTGCGCTTCGGGAGACAAGCTGTATTCCGGGAATACGACAACTGCCTCGCTTCCTACTGCCAGCTCGCGAATTAGCCGGTCATGCGTATGCGCGTTGCCGAATACCCAGCCAGCTCCATGAATGTACAAAATGACGGGAAGCTCCCGGTCTGCAATATGCTTCGGCCTTATGATTCGAAGCGATAAATAGCCGGTTGGACCGCCTGCCATATGAATATCCTCGACATTGACATCTGGCTTTTGAACTTCTCCCGACTGCGTCTCATCAACCGCTTGCCTGCCCTTTTCCGGCCCCAGCTGGAATAAATAAGGCGGGTTTGCCGTATCCTCAACAAACTTCCGAGCTTCCGATTCCAGAATTATTTTTTTGCTCATTGTCATCCCTCGCCTTCCATGTTTGCTTGCTCTATTTACTTAACCGTTATATAGGCTCTCCTAACAAGAAATCATTCAGACATAGGGCAATAGCAAAAAGCCCAGCCATAATGGCCGGGCTTAAACTAGCGCATCGCACTCTAACCGTCTGTCATCAGGCAGCGGCGTGGAAATAGAGCTAGCTGTTAGCTCTATTTCCATGAAATATATTGTATTGATGCGAATAGAAATAGTTACTAGACCTATTGAATAGCTTACTAACCGAAAACCGTATGTCATCAGGCAGCGGCATGGGAATAAAGCTAGCTTTTAGCTCTATTTTCATGATATACGTTGCATTGGTGCGAATCACACTGACTGCAAGCCGCCGTCGGATTGAGTAGCATAATGCGGCAGTGTTCAAAAAAAGATGCAAAAGTGCATTTTTTTTGAATATATTACGCGGCTATACAGAGAAGCCTGCGCAAGTGCAGGCTTTTCGGCTGTAATATTATGAATTGGGCATTTGGCGCATGAATACCTGCATTATCGCATCTTTTTCATCCGAACCGACTGTCTTTCACAAAAAATGGTGTAGATTTGCATCAATTTCAGACTGTCAGCCTTGTTACCCTTTCAACCGATCCGCGAGCGCCTGCAAATCGAACCCCTTCAGCGCGCCTTCGATCAGCTCAGGCAGCTTATTCGGCGAGCAGCCGAAGCTAGGAATGCCGAGTTTGGCGAGCTTCTTCGCGACATTCTCGTCATAAGCCGGAGCGCCGTCATCGGATAGGGCCAGCAGACATAGCGTCTTGACGCCGGCACCCTTCATCTCCCCCAAGCGGCGGATCATCTCAGCCTGATTGCCGCCCTCGTATAAATCGGATACGAGAATGAACAGCGTTTTGTTCGGCTCCGTGATGAACGGCTCGCAATACTTGATCGACTTATTAATGTCGGTTCCGCCGCCAAGCTGAATGCCGAACAGCAAATCGACGGGATCATGAGCGCACGCCTCGCTTAAATCGACGACATCCGTATCGAAGGCGACAACCTTCGTCTCGAGTGCCGGCATGCTGGCAAAGATGGCCCCGACGATAGAGGCGTAGATGACGGAGCTTGCCATTGAGCCGCTTTGATCGATATCGAGAATAACCGTCCATTCCTTGCTTTTGCGGGCGCGGTCAAAGAAATAGACTTTCTCCGGCAGCAGAAGCCCGCGCTCCCGGTCATAGTTGCGCAAATTGCGGTTAATGGTCGCTTTCCAGTCCAGCGCGGACGCCGAAGGAAGCGGCGAATGCTGGCGGCGGTTAAGTGCTCCGGTAACCGCGCGGCGCAGCTCCGACTCCATACGCTTCATAATCTCGTCGGTAACCGCCCGCACAAGCTCCCTAGCAGCATTCTTGGACCGCTCCGGAATTTGCCCGCGCAGCGACATAAGCGTAGCGACCATATGAATATCCGGCTTCACCTGAGACAGCAGCTCCGGCTCGAAGAGCAGCTGCTTCAAGCCCTTCCGTTCAATTGCGTCCGCCTGAATAACGGATACAATATCTGACGGGAACAACGATCGTACATCGCCGAGCCATTTGGCGATGCGGGGCGACGATTTGCCCAATCCGGCATTCCGTGCTCCTCCGCCGCCTTGGCCCGAATCTGTTCCTCCTTGATAGGTGTCGTCATAAATAGCCGCTAGCGCGTTATCCATGACCGACTCCTCTTCCGTAAGCAGCGATCCGCCTTTATCCGACATCGCGGACAGCTGCTCCTCTGCCGCCGCGCCAAGAATGAGACGCCATCGCTTCAGCTTTTGCTCATTATTTTCTCTCATAGGCTACAAATCCCCAAAATCAAAGTCATTAAGGTCATCAAGCATTTGCTGTTCCTCCTCAGAAAGCGGCTTTTGCAGGAGCTCGTTCGTTTGCTCCGCTCCATCGCCGCCCCCCCAAAGCTCTCCGAACAGCTCGGCGACTGCCGCCTTCTGCCTTGGCTCGAATGTAGAGAACGCTCTTCGCAAATAAAGCAGCGACCGCCGGAACTGCTCTTCATCCAGTGAATCAATATAGGCGTCCAACTGCTCCCATAATGCAGTCCGCGACAGAAGTGCGTAACGATTAGACTGCGACAGCCCTTCGAACCAGCCCGCTCCTAAATCGGCGGGAATGCCTGGGGACAGTCGCCTCGACACTTCCCGCTCGATAACCGTCGACGAGAAAGTATCGCGATCCAGCAATAGCGCGAAAGAGAAACCCGACAGCTTCGCATTGCGGTCATCCCTCGCAGCGAGCCGCTGCAGCTCATCCAGCCACATAGCGGAATTCACTTCCTCGTAGTGCTCTCCTGCAACCTTATGAAGCAAATTAATCGCGGAAAGGACGTCCGCCGCCGCTTCATCGTTGCAATTCGCCGCATCGTTAAGCGACAGGGCACCGCTAAGAAACAGCTGTTGCAGCAGCGGCACGAACGATGCCGTGTCATACCTGCGTACCGAGCTGAACCGGATAAGCAGCGAAAGCTCGTGCGCGGCCTCCGCAAGCTTCGTGAAATTGCCGGTATCGACAGCAAGCATTTGCAGCGTCCGCTGCGCCTCGCCCATCGCATTCGTCAGCCCGCACAGGCTTGCGGCTCGAATAATTCGGGCCGCCTCAACGATGTCGGTGCATGCCTGCAGCCGCTCATGAATGACATATGCCGCCGCCAGCTCAATCGTTTCGCCCTTTAGCGTCGATTCTACCGCCTGAATTTCCGTCTGGGGCGTCCATTGCACCGTCCAGTTCTCCGCCCAAGTAGCCGCGTCCTGCCTTACATTCTGTTTGCGAGCAAAATTCATCCCGAGCAGCTCCAGCCGATGTAGAAAACGCGACCGGTTCAAATCCTGATACGCCAGCTCCTCCGAGCGGACGCGCCGGTTCTCCCGCAAATCCAGCTCCAAAGTCTGAGCGACCGGCGATTTGAACTTCTCCAGCTTCAGCCTGCGCAGCTCGCGGTTCAAATCATCCTGAAGCGGCGTCTGGCTGACGCCTTCAGGCAAGCTGCCGATCGCCGTTCCGATATCGACGCGGGCAAGCGCTTCGGCGATGACGGACAACTCGCCTTCGCCTAAGCAGACGACAGCTGCATCCCGCAAATCCTTCCAGGTCGGCTGGCTGCCGTCCCTGAGCGAGGCAAGCGCCTCGGCCATCCTTACCGCTTCTATTACGGAAGCGGTTGAACGATGCGTGCCAAGCTCCCTCATACAAGCGGCAAGCTGCGACATGTAGCGCATAGACAGCTCGGACAAAGCTCCATCCTTCAACGCCCGCCAGAAAAGCTGGAAATATGCCGGCGTTTCATTGCCGGCCCCATATCCAGAGCGCGACGACAGCTTATAGAACGTATAAGGCATCATCGTCAGCCTGCTGCCTGCTGAAGGAAGCGCCGCAAGCTCTTTATCCGTCATCGTCGGCCTGTCGCCGCCAAGAGCAAGCGCGTGATAGGCACCGGTCACGACGACCACCTTGGATGGCTCGTGCCCGGCCGCCAGCGTCTCACGGATTCGTCTTCTCATGTAGGCTTCGCGTATTTCATTATAGGCTGCCGCCTGCGGACGGGAAGCGCGTTCCTCCCGCTCCGTCATATCCCTCATCTGCGTCGAAAACTCCGCGATAGCGCTGCGATAGGCTGCGGAGCTTCCGCTATGCTCGAAATGCCGTTCCCAATACGATTCGTAATTCGGCTCCTCTGTCAGCTCGGCAATTCGTTCGTACAGGCTATGCTCATATCGGGCATGCTGCATGCTGCGGTCCTGCCCTTCCGCATCGCTGTCCGCCTCCTCTTTCAGCCCATACAGCGCCAGCGCATGGCCCGAAGGCAGATCGATGAACTCGCACGGCACACCCTCTCGGGCAGCCCACAGAAAAGCTTGATATTCAGGCGAATATTCCGCCCACGGATAAAGCAGCGTGCGAATCGGCAGCTCTTCCGTGTATGCGAGCATAGCGACCGGAGGCACGACGCCTTTAAGCGTAACCTGCCTAATGAGCTCACCCGCATCGCTCGGCCCTTCGACCAGCACTGCGGTTGGCCGCACCTCATCCAAAAAAGCGTTAAGGTGCCAGGCTCCAGCAGGAGACAAGTGGCGAATGCCGAAGACCCGAACGTCTTCCGCGCCGCCCATTACTCGTTCATCTCTCGGCATGCGTTGTACAGCCCCCGCCATTCCGATCCCCGCTTTTTCATCACGTTGTCCAAATATTCCTTCCAGACGATCCGGTCCTTCTCCTCGTCCTTCACGATGGCTCCCTGCAGCCCTGCGGCGATATCCTCATCCGTTAATCGGCCGTTGCCGAAGCTGGCCGCAAGCGCCATGCTTCCGGTCAGCAGCGAAATGGCTTCCGCGGTGGAAATAACGCCGGAGGAAGGCTTGATCTTCTCTTTGTTGTCCAATGTTGCCCCATTTCTGAGCTCGCGGAAAATCGTCACCACTTGGCGTACCGCCTCCTCTTCAGGAAGCGCGGCCTTCAATTCATAACTCGCCGAAATTTCCGCAACCCGCCGTTTGACGATATCTACTTCCGTCTCAATGTCCGCCGGCGACGGAAGGACGATGATGTTGAAGCGGCGCTTGAGCGCTGCCGACATCTCATTGACGCCCCGGTCGCGCGTATTTGCGGTCGCTATTATAGAGAAGCCTTTAGAGGCCGATACTTCGCGCCCCAATTCAGGAATTGCGATCGTTTTTTCCGACAAAATAGAAATAAGCGCATCCTGCACCTCGGAAGCGCAGCGCGATATTTCTTCGAATCTGGCAATGCCGCCGCCTTCCATCGCCCGATAAATCGGGCTCTTGATCAGCGCCTGATCCGATGGCCCCTGCGCGAGCAGCAGCGCATAATTCCAAGAGTAGCGGACATGCTCCTCGCTCGTGCCCGCCGTTCCTTGAATGACTCTCGACGAATCGCCGTTAATGGCTGCCGTTAAATTTTCAGAAAGCCATGATTTCGCAGTGCCTGGCTCGCCAATCAGCAGCAGCGCCCGATCGGTCAGCAGCGTAGCGATCGCCATTTCGACGAGGCGACGGTTGCCGATGTACTTCGGCGTAATCACTTGGCTGCCTGCCGTCCCCCCTGTAATATAGGTCAGCACGGCGCGCGGCGACAGCTGCCAGCCTGCCGGCTTCGGATCTTTATCCGCAGCCTTTAATGCTTCCAATTCGTGAGCGTACAGCCGCTCCGAAGGAAGCCTTAGTGTATTTTGCTCATTAGCCATTTAGCCCACCCTTTCCCTTCATCCTTCGTTTCAATTGGCTTGGATCGTACCGCTTCAGCAATTTCTGCAAAACGGTCGCGCATACTGGTAGACAAACCCAAATCCTGCGAGAATGCGGCCAGCCAGTCGGCATCGGACGACGGAAGCAGCCCAAGCAGTAAAATCTGCTCGTCGTACAAGTAATACATCTTATCGACACGCTCCGGCGTATAGACGCTCTTCAGCAGCTCCGGCGCATCCTTATAGCCGATATAAAATAAAGCGAGCAGCGCCTCATCATAATGTCTTCGGAAAGCCTTGGAGCCCTCCTTGCAAATGCCCGTTAAATATTGAATCGTCCCTTTATCGCCCTCATGCGCCAATCGGCATACGAGCGCGGGCTCATCAAGCTGAATAAGATCATTGACCCAACGTGAATCCCGCAAGGAAGCAGGCACTTCTTCACTGCGCGCAATCTTGTTATAGACGCTTGGCAGCTCGCTGTAAAGCACGTTAATAATCGCTGCCCCTAATGATTTCGGTTTTGCACCCAAATAATCGGAGTACTGCACGTATAACTGCTCAGCCGATAAGCTATGCAGCGCCGCTTCAAAGCTGCAGGCCAAAAACTGCGGATGCTTTGTATCCTTAAGTGAAATTGCGAAAGCCTTCGCTTCAGGAAAATCAAGCCCGGCAAGCAGCCGCAGCGCGGCTTCCTGGAGGCGTGTCTGGTCTTTTGCAAGAAGTGCCTGGTCGGACAGCAGCTCTTGCAGAAGCTCCAGCACCTCATAGAGCTGGCAGCCGTCCAATGCGGACAACGACGATTGAAGACTGCTGAGTATCGTTTCATTATTTCGTTCCTGCTTCAGCTGGCCGAATGCAGTTCTTGCATATTCGACCACGCGAAGCGCCAGCTGGAAATCGCTGCTGGCAATGACCGCATCTACTGCGATTTCCCGATCTTTGGAGGTTAAGGCCTCATAGATGCGATCGGAAGCACTGGCCGTGCTAAAATGCGCCAATGCCAGTAAAGCTGCCCGGCGAATATCTTTACGGCGATCCTTCGATTGCTCGAGCAGAAAAGACTCCTGCTCCGGATAGCCTCCCAGCAGCTCGATCGCAGCTGTTTTCAGATCGAGCGAGCCTTCGACAGCCGCCTGCTCATACAGGCTCATGCCGCTCGCGCCAAGCAGCCGGTGGATGAGCCGCAGCCTTCTGGCATCGCCCTTTCCGCCGTCCAAACGAAGCTGACCCTGCAGCACCAGAAGCGCAGCATCGCCGTATTCGGGAATAACTTTGTATTCCAACAGCTCGGGGATATCGAAGTAAACTTCATCGAGCGCGGTAACAGCAGGAATAAGCAGCCGGGTATCGCGGAATATCCCTTCTTCATAAGCTTCGCGAATGACCTCAAGCCTGCCCTGCCCCTTCTGAAGCAAAGCGTCCTTTACCGGCTTCAGCTTGCGGAACGTCGTTTGTGTCGCCGTAAAATCGCTTGTACCGGCGAGAGGCGCCATTTCGCCCTTTGTCTCCGTTTGCCCTTGCGTATACATAATAGATTGAAGCAGCGAAGCCAGCTCCAGCAGCCTTTCCGCGGCATTTTCCCCTTTCGGGTCAATCGTAAGCTCTACAGCCTGCGACACTCTCGCAAAGACGGGAGAAGCCTCTCCCAGCTTGCTCAGCTGCGGCTGAAGCTTTCCGAGCCGCAAATCGCCAGGCGCCAGCTTGCTGCCCGCAATAAGAAGCCTGCGCACCTCTTGATCCAAGTTTTTCAGCACTTCTATGCTCATCCGATTATTCTCCCTGTTCTGTTATTAGTACATGAGGCGAATGACGCCTTGTTCCGTAACGATGCTGAGCGGCTGCGCCGTCAATCGGCTGCTTGCCGGGTCATGCTCGAACATGACCAGCATGGCCTGATTCCGCAAATCCTCCTGCTTCAGCAGCGGCAGAAGCTGTGCAGCGGGCTCATCCAAGTAAGCGATGTCCGAGAGCGTCAGCCCTTTGCCTTGCTCATCCACGAGCACATGCTTGCCGTCGCCCGCATCCGCAATTTCGCGGAATGCAAGAAGCAGCGCCGGATGCTTGTCGGAAAGCGGATTTTTAATTTGGTTTTTGACGAGCTTCACCGCCTCCGCTATGGAGCGGCAAGCTTTTGCTTGTATGGCGCTGTAGTCTTCGGCGGTCGGGTCGCGGAAGGCAGCTTCCTCCCAGCGCGCCCTTCTATTCATCTCCCCGGGATAAATAGCCAGCTCCTTCGGCTGCGCGACCGCAAAAAAGCTGTCGTCCTCGCGAATATGCTTGGCGGCCCGGTAAGGACGATAAGTCCGGCTCATAAAAATTCGGCCCGTGCCAAGCTCTATCCAATGTCCTTCATCTATAAATTCATCCCTCGATTGATCGGCGTAGGAACGGTAGGCGAGCTGGAGCAGCTCCGCGTCCTGCTCGGTTAAGCCGTGCTCCCGCAGCTCGGCGAGCTGCCAGGCATGGCCGATCGCCTCCTCCAACGTTGTCGTCGTATCCATAATTACTTGTTCCGGGTTATCCAGCCTGCTTATTAAATGCTCGCGGCTCTTCTTAATTAGCGAATAAATAGCCGTCAACTGCGGTATCGCCTTGGTATATGCGGCTTCCCGGTCTTCATCGACTTTCAGTGCCAGCAGAAGGCTGCGGAAAGCGGACTGTATGCCTGCTATATAATAGTTGCCTAGTCCCTTTACTTGATCCTCCAGCGTCTTCAGCGTTCTTCCGTCTATGACGCCGAGACCGGATTGGACCACGCTTTGAAGCAGCTTGTCAGCAATTTCGATGCCCTCCAGCTGCGCGCGGATTTTTTTCGCGAGCGCCGCTTTGTTCGTCTGGCGCTTGCGCGGCTTATCCGAGGAGCCCTCGGAGTCGGACCCGGCCTCGACAGCCTTCTTCTTCTCTTCCCGCTTCTCGAGCTTCTCCCGCTTCTCGGCGATATCCTGCGGCACCTCCGCTGCCGTAAACGGCTGGCCTTGCGCATAAGCGTACATGAGCCCCAGCAAATGCTTGCAAGGAAATTGCCGGCTTGGACATGAGCAGCGGAACACCGGACTGTCCGGCTTAATAAAATCGGCGGAGCATCGGTACGGCTCCTTGCCGCTCCCTTTGCACTCGGCAAACAGAAGCGTGTCATCTTCAGAACGATTGAGCAGCGTAAAGCTTTTCTTTTTGACCAGGTCACGGCCGTTTTTGATCGCACTCGCGTTTAATGCAAGGCTGTCAACATGAGCTTCGGTTAGTGTAATCATTTGATCCCTCACAGAAAAAGTAATAGCAAAGCCGTCAATGTAAAATGTAGTTCGCCGAATCAAGGTGTATTCCTTCCCACAAATTAGGAGCTTCTGTGTCGTTGTGCATACTCGCGCTTCATTTATGCCAAACTATGGAAGCGTAACGCTATGAATATATTTAAAAAGGAGACGTCTTATGCCGCACAATCAAAATCAGACTCCGAACGACCCTGCTCAAACGAAGGCGCAAGCACAAGAAGCGTATCCAAGCAAAATGCCGCTTGCCAGCAAAAACGACGCCGAATTTTCGGCGGATGAAGCCGAGGCGGCCGAAGCGGCCCAGCTGAAGCCCGAATTATACGGCGAGAATAAGCCGCAGTAGCTGCGGGGGGCGCGAATCGGTACCGTTGCCGCATCAGCGTCAGCGGCCCAGCTTTCTCCGTCCGCAACACTACCATGATGCGGTCGCTGAGGACCGTCAGTCCGTTATTTTGCGAAATCGGTCACAGTTTTCGCAATTTGGGGACTCAGATTCCGTTATTGCCCTGAAAGGTTCCATTTTGCACGGCTTTTGAGCAAATAACGGAATGTGAGTCCGCTTACGCGCGGCGCTCGCATAACGCAGCAAGCCAAGCACGGCAACAAGCCCCATCCGTATACGGATGGGGCTTGTTGATGGTCGAGTGTCAGGCGTATCTTATCCCGCTATGCCTTGCGAATTTGCACATCCTTATACAGGCTGTCCGCCGCAGTCGAGCATGAATAGGACATCCCCTCCTGCAAGTCTAGTAAAGTTAGGCGGCAGCCGTGCTTCGCTCCGGTGTCGATGCCAATCTTACCAGACCGGCGCCATATTTGGCCGTCAGAAGCGCCCAGCTTGAAGGTCGGCGTATGGCCGAAAACAACCGTGTAACCAGTTGCCTGCTCCTCCGTGCCCCAGAACGCCTCGCGAATTTCCGTCATATCCTTCATCGATTGTTCGGATAACGGTACGCCCGGCCTCACTCCGGCATGGACGAATAAATAAGGGGCACTGACAATATACCCCGGAAGCTGAGCCAGCCAGTCAAGCACGTCCTTCCCCCGAACAGCCGCTTCAACTCGTTCCTGCTCGTCCTGCTGCGCAGCCAGCATGGCGAGCAGTCCCATTTCAAGATTGCCCGGAACGGCTTGAGCGCTTTCATCAACCAATTTCTTAATAAACGCCAGTGTAGACCACGTTAACGGGTCTTTATCAATATAATCGCCGAGCAGCACAAGCTGATCCGCTGCGGGCTTGTAGCCGGCTTTATGAAGCAATAGCTCTAATCCCTCTTGATGTCCGTGAATATCCGATATGACGAGCAATCGCATTGTTGCTGAATTTTTCAATTTACAATTCCTCTTCTATTAAATATAAATAGGCGTGTTCCTTCGGCAGCGACGCGCAGATTCGGCTATTCGCCTCCAGCGGCAGATCCGTCGTTAAAAAGAGGGCTGCCTGCCCCTCAACTTCCATAACGCTTCTCCACTTTTTCCCTTCAAACGTGCAATGCTTCACCGTCATAGGCAGCAGTCCGGTATCGTTAGCCGTAACGTTCTCTGCAGACAGCACAAGATCCTCGGGGCGAAATAACAGCTCGCCCGCCTTGCCCTCCGCGCCTTGCAGCGATAAAAACGGCGCGCCTTCCCAAATCGTATTGCCTACCCGCAATCCGTATCCGCTTGATGTACGGACGATAGTGCCTTGCAGCCGGTTAATAGCGCCCAGCAAGCTGGCCGCCCAGCGGCTTGCCGGCCGGTGGTAGCAATGCTCCGGCGTTCCGATTTGATCGAGCCTGCCATTTCGCATAATTAACAATCGGTCGGCCATCGCGAACGCCTCATCCGGATCATGCGTCACATGAAACACGCTGATTCCAAGCTTGCGGAACAAATAGGCCATTTCGGTCCTCATTTCAATCCGCAGCCGCATATCCAAATTGGACAGCGGCTCGTCGAGCAGCATTAAGCGGGGTCGGGTGGCCAGCGCTCTTGCGATGGAGACCCGCTGCTGCTGGCCGCCGGACAGCTGCGGCGGCAGGCGCTTCTCCAACCCTTTCAAGTGGAGCATATCCAGCAGTTCCCCGACGCGCCCTTCCTTTTCGCTTTTGGACAGCTTCGTATTTTTAAGCCCGTAGGCAATATTGTCAAACACCGTCATATGCGGCCACAGCGCATAATCTTGAAACACCATATTAATGCCGCGCTTTTCCGGCGGCAGACTTTTTCTAGCCGATGCGATGCACTCGCCGTTCAGCACAATTTGACCGCCGTCCGGCTGGCTTAATCCCGCCACCAGCTGCAGCAAAGTCGACTTGCCGCAGCCCGACGGACCAAGCACGCTTATAATTTCACCCTCATTCATTTGAAAAGAGAGCGACGATAGCGCCTGAAAACGACCGTAGCTTTTGCTTAACTCCTGTACCTCAAGCAGCGGTTTCGGGCTACGCATGGGACACTCCCCTTTCTTTTCTTCGCAACAGCAGCTCGAGAATTAAAATAATAACGATAACAATGCCTCCGCCAAACATCGTCGCAGCCGACGCGTAACCGAAATTAAGATCTTCGAACGCCTTATTGATCGCTACCGGCAGTGTCATATAATTAGGCGGAAATAATATCGAATTAATCGCAAGATCGAATACGCTGGAGCCAAAAGCGGTCAATGCGGCAGACAGCAGCGCGCCGCGAATGAGCGGAATCAGCACGAGCTTAATCCGGCCGAAGAAGGAGTCGCCTTGCATTTGCGCGGCATCCAGCAGACTTTTCGGCACCTTCGCCATCGCCCCCGTCATAATTCGAGTAATAAGCGGAACGGCGCCCGCAACCGCGGCCAGCACCAGAATGGCAGGCTTGCCGTACAGCAGCAGTCCGATGTCGTCCAGCCATTTTTGATTCCATACAAAAATGTATCCAATGCCCAGCACGACGCCGGGAACGGCGAGGCTCACCAAGGAAAACACTTCAATCCATCGCTTAAATTTAAACTTGGAATAGATCAATACGTAAGAAACCATAAGGCCGAAAATCAAGCCGAATATCGCCGCGCAGGCAGAGATGAGCAATGAACGCCGCAGCCCGACAAGCAGCTCCTGCCGCCCTTCGAATAAGGCGCGATAATGATCCAGCGTAAAATTGCTGGCGGACAAGCCTGCCGACGTCGACTCGAATACCGACATCAAAGCGTTCCCTCCGATCGGAATGCCAAGCACAACGGCTAGAAACAAAATGTTTAATGCCGTTAGCAAATAGGCTTTTGCGCCGATCGCTTTCGGGACGGTTGGCGTTGCGCGCCCGGACAAGAAATCAAAGCGCGAGCGGCTCATCGCGTAGTATTGCAGCAAAATCGCAAAAAAGATTAGCAGCACTAAATAAAAAGAAAGGACGCCCGCCATATCGAACCGGATTGGCGACGTATAGATCGCTGAATAAATACTGTATGGCAGCGTCGGAAAACGGTAAATGGCTGCAATGGACGCTGGCAATCCGAAGTCGGATATTGTGTCCATGAAGACGAGCGCCGCGCCGGCCAAAAAAGAGGGCAGCAGCAGCGGTGCTTGAATCGTCCGCCAGACGCGGAACGGCGATGCTCCGCACAGCCTAGCCGCCTCCGTCAATTGATCGACCTTCCACTCCATCGCCGCCCGTACGCTTAAATAGGCGAACGGAAATTTGCTAAGCGTCATAATCGCAATCAGGCCCGCCGGCTGAAACACAGCTGCTGGCACCCAGCTCCAGCCAAAGAGCTGTACGGCGAAGCCGCTTTTCGCAGAAAACATCATCCAGCCCTGAGACAAAATAAACGACGGCGTAATTAACAAAATCCAAACGGCGGCATCCAGCAGCTTAGCCGTCGGAAACTTCCAGCTCGAACGAATCATCGCCAGCGTGCCGCCGAGCAGCGTGGCGAGCAGCGTCGTGCAGGAAGCGAGCAGCACTGAATTTTCAAGCGCTTTGCGCCACAGCGGGCGTTTGAAAATATCCAGCAGCATGCTCAAATTGCCGATGGCCAATTCGCCGAAAAACACCCCTGGCAGGAGCACCTGAATGATGACTGCTGCCAGAGGGAATATGACGAGGATGGCCAGAATAAACGTTACAAGCCAGCCTAATCGATCATCCGGTTTCATGTTCAGCATTGCGCTTATTGAACCGCCTGATCTGCGAACCATTGCTTGATTTCAGCTTCATTCTGAGATGCCCAAGCCGGGTCGGCAATGACCAGCTTCGCGTCTGCGCTGCGGTCATCCTTCGGTTCGACTCCCTCGACTGACGGCTCGAAGTACGCTTCTTCCCCTTGATCGATCAATGCCTGCTGCGTCGCAGGGTCAAGCAGGAATTCAATAAAGGCTTTTGCCGCATTCGGATTTTTCGTATCCTTTTGAATAGCAGCTACACGGACAGAAGCTGGAGCTCCTTCTTCTGGCCAAATGATTTTGACCGGCTCGCCGCTATTCACCATTTTGTACGCATTCGATTCTTGCAGCGCGGCAGCCTTAATCTCGCCTGCAGTCAACGCCGTTACAACGTTAGGGTTTTTCGGATAGACGCGAAGCCCGTTGTCAAACAATGTTTTGAAGTAGTTTTTTCCTTCCTCAAGTCCAAGCTGATTGAAGAACCAAGCTACATAAGGATAAGCTGGCGCTGCAATGGCCGGATCAGCCATGCCGACAATACCGCGGTAATCTGCCTTCGCAAAATCATTCCATGTTTTTGGCGCTTTATCCTCAGAAAGCTCTTTTGTATTGTAGACGATGACGCCTGCCGCATGAGCGCCTGACGGATAAAAGGCCCCATTGTCCGGCACCAGTCTTTTGTACGTATCGTTCAGGTTGCCCGCATTGTCAGGCGTCCAGCCCTCAAGCAGCTGTCCGTCCTGGCCAAGCCCATAAATAGAAGGCATTGCGTCGATCCATACGACATCCCAATGCGGATTGCCTTTCTCCGCCTGAATGCGCGACATTACCTCGGCTCCGTTGCCAGATACAAGCTCAACCTTATAACCCGTCGCCTCTTCGAACATCGGACCGATCATTTCGTCAAAATCGTTCAAGTAAACCGTTAAGACGCCTTCATCCTTCACTTCAGGCTCTTTCGTTGCATCAGGCGTTGCCGGCGCCTCCGTCGGCGATGGCGGCTGAGTAGCCGCGCCTTTGTTTTGGCCGCCTCCGTTGCTGCCATTTCCGCACGCGGAAATAATCAGCATAATGGCAATCAGCGTTAACATCACTAGCTTGTTCGATTTCATTTTCACTTTTCGCTCCATCCCTTCTCATCTTCATATTTCTCTTGTATTAAGCTTAAGGGGCGCACGTAAAGCGAATGTTAGAGAAATTGCATAGTTATATTAATTTTATAAATAGATATTGAATAACACATTCATTTTATCTATACTTTGATCGGGTGATGCTATATGAACATTCAACAGCTGAAAATATTAATCGAGCTGAGCAAGGGCAAATCGCTTCAGGAAACGGCAGCGGCGCTTCAGCTAACGCAGCCGACCGTCAGCTTTCACCTTCGCAAGCTGGAAGCGGCGCTTGGCGTTCAGCTCGTCTACAAAAAATCGAGAAGCCTCGGACTAACCCGGGCAGGAGCGGAGCTGGTGCCCTATGCCAAACGAATCGCCGCCCTGCTGGATGAAGCCCGCACACGTATGGACGAGCATAGCAAGCAATTCAATCAACGGCTGCGGCTAGGCGCCAGCTATACGCCGGCTACCTTTTTCATGCCCCCGTATTTGCAACGGTTCCAGCTGCAGCATCCGGAAACGCAGCTTATGCTGACGGTCAACCAGGCCCACTATATTTTAGACAAGCTTCATGAGTATGAGGTGGACGTCGCAATCGTGTCGCTGCCGGTTGGCAGCTATGAAGGGCTGACTGTTCATAAGCTCATTGAAGACGAGCTGAAGCTCGTATTTTCTCCCGAGCATCCCCTTGCCGGCTTATCCGACATCGATGTGTCCGATCTTTCCGGGGCTGTATTCCTGCTGCATGAGCCGGGATCGACTTCCAGGAAGCTGACCGATGAATGGGCGGAACAGGCTCAGTTGCAGCTCAATCAAACGATCGAGCTTGGCGCCATCGAGACGATCAAGGAAGCGGTTCGCCACAATATGG
>Ga0180215_1000689_pt1 | contig 40790 bp, 41 predicted proteins | sample eDN3rd37CBELigBY_FD_128871 | JGI IMG/M metagenome (GOLD analysis project Ga0180215, IMG submission 128871) | Enriched backyard soil microbial communities from Emeryville, California, USA - eDNA 3rd pass 37_C BE-Lig BY (version 2) (version 2) | ecosystem: Environmental > Terrestrial > Soil >...
AAGGCATAATTCCCTTAATAAAAAGGGGTTATGCCTTTTTGAATTCAACCTAATTTTAGGACTCTGTTGATTGGAGTGGAAGGCGGCGAAGACTCCTGCGGGAGTACGGGGCAGGGGAGACCCCACAGGTGCCAAAGGCACCAAGGAGGCTCCCCGGCACGCCCGCGGAAAGCGAAGCCGCCTGGAACGGAAATCAACAACTATGTCTTAGCACATTACTAAATTTCGAGGGACTTTTTCAGTGCCCTCCTTTTAGGGGAGCGCTTTTACATGTAACTACCTACCACAGTTTATAACCTTTGGATCCAATAGGAGCATTTTCAATTAAGTCTATGAATGGAATCGTATACGCAAATGCGATTAGTAATACAACAATTCCAAGCCATAACTTCCAATTTTCAAGTATCATTGGTGCCTTTTCTGTAGTGTTAGCTGCCTCTCCAACTGGGAACTCTTCTTCTCCTTTAGGAGCAAAGAACGCTAAGTTAATAAAGATGTATAGAACAAGAATAATAGCGATGAAGAGAATAGAACCCCCAACTGCTTGAGCAATTTGGTAGGGGACCCACTCTGCAGCTTGTGCAGCTCCACCGTACTCAGAGTAAGCAGAACGACGAGGCGCTCCGAGAAGACCAGCAAAATGCATTGCACCGGACATAAAAGTCATGCCAATCGCCCATAAAACACCTTGAAGGATAGCAAGCTTGTTCATTGCTTTCGTCAATGTGCGTCCCGTTAAGTGAGGGATCAGCCAGTAACTAATTCCGAAAAACGTTAGAATAACGGCAGTAGCGACAGTTAAATGGAAGTGTCCAGTTACCCAAATGGTGTTATGGATAACTTGGTTCATCTGATTCGAAGCATTAATAATTCCACCTGCTCCACCTGGGATGAAGCTTAGCATTCCAATAAATGGTATAAGGAATCGAGCATCACCCCATGGAAGCTTTTTCAGCCAACCGAATAAGCCAGTTGCACCTTTTGAACGACCAAAGGTTTCAAAGGTGGCGAATAAAGAAAATGCTGTCATTAATGATGGAATGATAACCATGAACGTAAGAACTACCTGTAGAAACTTCCAAGCAGGATCGATTCCAGGCTCCATTAATTGGTGATGGAATCCTACTGGAATTGAAAACAGTAAGAATAAGATAAACGATAAACGTGCTAGTGAGTCCGAGAAGATCTTTCCACCTATTATTTTTGGTACAACTACATACCATGCCATATAGGCGGGCAGCAACCAGAAATAAACAAGTGGGTGTCCGAAATACCAGAACAAGGTTCTACTAATCGCAACATCGACGCGTTCAACAAGTCCTAAAGACCAAGGTAATAACTGGAACAATACTGTTGAAGCTACCCCGATTGTTGCAACAATCCACATAAGTGTGTTTACTAGAGACATAAACGTGAGCAATGGACTTGGTTGCCCAGGATTTTTCCTTCTCCAAGCCACGTAAGCCATAATAATCGCAGATCCACTAACCCAGCTTCCAACTATCACAAGAGTTAACCCAATATAGAAAAGAGCATGAGCTTGAAGTGGAGCATAGAAGGTATATAAGACAGATGCTTCATTTAATAAAATCATGACAGCTGCCATGACGGTTCCGATTGTCATCAACCAGAAACCAACCCAACCTGTGTTCCTTTGTTTATTCGTTAATGTTCCAGCAGTACGGCTTACGGATACAAGTTGGAACCCCATAATAAAATAAGTGGTCATAACAAGAGCTAACACAACGCCGTGTAAGGTTAGGAGTTGGTAATAACCAATCCCAGCCGGTAGAGTAAACTGTCCTGATCTAACAAGTGTTTGTAGCAACCCAGCCATCCCACCAATGAAAAGACCAATGAATGCGACATAAAAATGTGCCATTCCTAGTTTAGCATCGCGAGGGTCAACCTTTTTTATCTTTTCAACGAAAGAATTCATTATTCCACCACCTTAATCATAGAAGACATCATGTGGTGTCCTGCACCACAGTATTCGTTACAAACAATTAAATATTCCCCAGCTTTGTCAAAGGTTGTGACATACTCAGAGATATACCCTGGTTCAAGCATCATATTGATGTTTGTTCCAGCGACATTGAAACCATGGACAACATCTTTTGTAGTCGCGAGGACTTTCACCTTTGCACCTAGTGGAACTTCCACTTCACCAGGCGTATAGTTAAAGGCAGATGCAACGTAAACTAGTTCATAATCCCACTCTTTCCCTTCAACCTTATTTAAACCTGGCTTATCGAAGGGGGCTGTTGTATCGACTTTTTCTGGATTAATCGTTGCTAGGCAACTTGGTGGTTGATTTCCAAGGTAAAAGGCACTTACACCAATGACAGATAAGAATACGAGTAGTGTCGTGACTCCAAAGATAAGCCAAATTTTCTCAAACTTGTGGATATGCATGTTTTTTCTCCCCTTTGTCTCTTAAAAACGTTTTACAAATAATAAAAATACTCCTATCCATGTAATAATTAAGAAGAACCCCAACAAGAAAACAGAAGCTAGTGTTCCTTTTAAAGAGGATTGATCTTCTACCTTCGTACTCGTACTTTTTTCGAGTCCTGGCTGAGCCACAATGACCACTCCTTTCAGGTGATTTTTTTAATTTTTGTTTTAAAATTAGAATGATTACATTTTCATCATACAAAACAATTCGCGTATTTCCAGACTGTTTCTGGCAGTTCACAAATTGTTCATTCGTTATATATTCACTATGATAATAGTAAAAAGTTGAAGTGACGGTGATTTTTGTCACAATAATAAAGGTGGAATTGTGAAAGAAATGTGAACGCTAAAATGTGAAAACATGAACATTTATCCTGGGTATTCGTAACTGTGATTTGGCGCATTGACAAGGTAATGAAAGAAGGCTTGGTTATTATTCCGAACCTTTAGTAATTATTTCTAAAAATCATTCGTCTTTTTCTGTTGAAATAAACTGGTTTAATGGTATAATTACTTATAAATTAATCGTTCTCTCATATAATCGCAGGGATATGGCCTGCAAGTTTCTACCAGACTACCGTAAACAGTCTGACTATGAGTGAGTAATGAGGAGTACTTCTGTATTGGGAGTCTCTACTTACCTTTGTGCTAGATGCCTGGGGGTCATTGCTACATTCATTAAATGAGTGAAGCAATGACCTCCAGGCATTTTTTATTTTTATTATTAATAGGGGGATATCATGGAATTACTACAGAAGAAGATTCTTACAGAGGGTAAAGTATTATCGGATCATGTTTTAAAAGTAGATTCTTTTTTAAACCATCAAGTAGATCCGAAACTTATGGAGGAAATTGGTAAAGAGTTTGCGGAAAGATTTAGTCAGACACCAGTTACGAAAATTCTTACCCTTGAGTCATCAGGAATAGCCCCTGCAGTGATGGCAGGTCTATATATGAATGTGCCTGTCATATTTGCTCGTAAAAGAAAATCGCTAACTTTGACAGATAACCTTTTGAGTACCAAAGTATATTCATTTACGAAGAATGAATATAACGAGGTTTCGGTTTCGGGTTCTTTTTTACAAAAAAATGATCATGTTCTGATTCTCGATGATTTTCTAGCGAACGGTCAGGCGGCGCTTGGCTTGATTGATTTAACCAAGCAAGCTGGTGCAACCGTCGCTGGTATCGGCATTGTTATCGAGAAATCCTTTCAAGATGGTGGAGACCAACTTAGGGAAATGGGATTCAAAGTAGAATCTCTTGCCCGGATTAAGTCGTTAAAAAATAAACAGGTTGAGTTTTTAATCGATAATAGAAAGGAAGTACTAAAATGACTAACAACTCCTTGAAAATCGCTTCCCTTGGAATTCAACATGTTTTAGCTATGTATGCAGGTGCGGTTGTTGTACCCCTAATTGTCGGAGGAGCAATCGGACTTACTGGTGAACAGCTAACCTATTTAGTTTCGATTGATATTTTAATGTGTGGAATTGCCACATTGCTTCAGGTTTGGAAAAATAGATACTTTGGGATTGGGCTACCTGTAGTACTTGGTTGTACCTTTACGGCCGTAGGTCCAATGATTACAATCGGGGCGGAATATGGAATCTCTGCTATTTACGGGGCAATCTTAGTTTCAGGATTATTCGTTGTTCTTATATCCAAGTCCTTTGGGAAATTAATTCGTTTCTTTCCACCTGTTGTAACGGGCTCCGTTGTTACCATCATTGGGATTACCTTGATTCCGGTAGCGATGAACAATATGGCCGGTGGCGAGGGAAGTGGAGACTTTGGCTCATTATCAAATATTGCTCTAGCATTTGGTACCTTAGCTTTTATCATTTTACTGTTTCGATTTTCTGCTGGATTTATCCGTTCAATTTCGATTTTACTAGGTTTAGTAGCGGGTACAATTGTGGCTTCCCTTATGGGGAAAACTGATTTTTCATCTGTAGCGGATGCATCATGGTTTCATATGCCTGCCCCATTATACTTTGGAATGCCAACTTTTGAGGTAACGCCTATTTTAACGATGATTTTAGTTTCATTAGTTGGGTTGGTTGAAGCAACTGGAGTTTACTTAGCGCTGGGAGATATCTACAAACAAAAGCTCTCTGGGAAAGATATGGCACAGGGGTATCGTGCAGAAGGGATAGCTATTATTCTGGGTGGGTTGTTCAACTCATTTCCTTACACAACTTTTTCCCAAAACGTCGGTCTTATCCAGTTGTCAGGTATTAAAACCAAAAACGTCATTTATACAGCGGCTGGATTATTAATCGTTTTAGGTCTCATGCCGAAAATCGGTGCATTAACCACTGTTATTCCTGCAGCAGTTCTAGGGGGAGCAATGGTAGCGATGTTTGGAATGGTTATGGCTTATGGAATTAAAATGCTTGGGAAAGTAGATTTTTCATCACAAGAAAATCTATTGATTATTGCTTGTTCGGTGGGAATGGGTATGGGGGTAACAACCGTTCCGAATTTATTCTCTGAATTTCCTAGTAGTCTGCAAATCTTAACAAGTAACGGGATTGTGGCAGGAAGTATCACAGCCATTATGTTAAACATACTATTTAATGTAATCCCATATAAGAAGAAGGCAAGTTCCGTTTTCAACGAGCAAAAAGCATCATAATTTTTTCGTCATTTTAAGGACCATTTCTGACTTTTTTAATACACTAATAGTAAATGGATGATGTCAGGGATGTGTATCTAAATGCGTAAATATTATTGTGACCGTTGCCGGCGCTTATACAACCAGTCAAACAATTGTACGTGTTGTGGCACGGCTGAATTAAAGGAAATTTGGATTGAAGTTCAAAACCAATCTGAACAGAACGATTAGCGTGGGCACCGATTTAATCGGTGCTCATTTGTTTGTTTTATTCTAAAGCATGATAGAATAAAGAGAAATTTATCTATTGGGGGGATACATATGTTTTTACCTTCATTTCGACTGGATGGGAAAATCGCCGTCGTCACTGGAGCTGGGAGAGGAATTGGTCGAGCACTTGCAATTGGACTTGCCGAGGCGGGAGCAGATATCGCTTTGATCGCTCGTACCCGTGAAGATTTGGAAAAGACAGCATCTAACATTCATGAATTAGGGCGACGTACGCTGATTCTCCAGGCAGATGTAACAAAAAGAGATGAAGTCCAACAGGCTGTTGCACAAGTACATAGAGAGTGGAAAAATATCGATATCCTTATTAATAATGCTGGAATGAATATTCGTTCAAAGGCGCTAGAAGTAACCGACGAAGAGTGGCAAACTATTATGGATACCAACCTAAAGTCGGCATTTATGTTGTCACAGGAAATAGGCGAAATCATGAAAGAACAGGCTACAGGAGGTAGAATCATTAACATTTCTTCAGTAGCTGGTCATGTTGCCTTAAGAACTGGCGTTGTTTATGCATCTACAAAAGCAGCGATGATTCAGATGACGAAAGTCCTGGCGATGGAGTGGGGAAAATATGGCATCAATGTAAATTCTGTGGGTCCATGGTATTTTAAAACGCCACTTACAGAAAAATTACTTGCAGATGAAAACTATGTGGGGGACATTTTAGCTGTAACCCCGTTGAAGCGTGTTGGGGAACTACCGGAGCTTGTTGGTCCAGTGGTGTTTTTGAGCTCTGGTGCAGGAAGTTACGTGACTGGCCAAACATTGTTCGTTGATGGAGGAATGACCATTCACGGATTTTAATGCTTGGATTAAAATTGGAAAAGTTTATCTACTGTAATCAGGATTAGACTCAGATATAATAAAAGAGCACAGCAACTCCTTCAAAACGTTAGGCTTTCCCAATTCTTGGGGAGGCCTTTTTTTATTTTGAGCCTAGCTTGTGTATACTCTCTCGGAAAATGGAAAAAGTAACCTTATTAGACATGAGGAGAGTTATGGGATGCCAACGATACTATCTGTTTCTGAAGCTATACCGCCGTTTTCTATCACACAAGATCAGGTAATGGAATTTGCAGAGGAGTTATTTTCAGAGTCTTTTCAAGATATTAAAAGGCTATTACCGGTTTTTTTGAACGGTCAAATTGAGAAGCGTCATTTCGCCAAAGAATTAGACTGGTTTAAGAAAGACTCTTCTCTCCAGGATAAAAATGAAGCTTACCTTGAATCTTCAGTTGCTTTAGGAGTTGAGGCAATTAAGAAATGTTTATCAACACCTACATATCTTAACAAAAATATCCCTTATGAAGAAATTGATGCCATTTTTACGATAACGAGTACTGGAATCTCAACTCCGAGCTTGGAAGCCCGGATTATGAACCTCCTTCCTTTTTCCGCACATACAAAACGTATTCCAATTTGGGGATTGGGGTGTGCTGGAGGAGCCTCTGGGTTATCAAGGGCCTATGAGTATTGCCTAGCTTTCCCGAAATCAAAAGTCCTCGTTCTCTCGATTGAGTTGTGTAGTTTAACCTTTCAAAGAAATGATCGCTCAAAAAGTAACCTTGTGGGTACTTCCCTTTTTGCTGATGGTGTTGCAGCGGTAGTTGTATGTGGAGAAGAGTCCAACTTTCAGGCATACCAAAAGCTACAAGCTTTGCCTAAAATAATCGGAACAAAGTCAACATTGATGAAGGAATCTCTTGATGTCATGGGGTGGGAGATGAAAAATGAAGGACTCCATGTGGTTTTTTCAAGGGATATTCCTACAATCGTTGAGAATTGGTTAGAGCCTAATGTTCAGTCCTTTTTACAAGAACAGAATGTGACTATTAAGGATGTATCCCATTTCATTGCTCATCCGGGTGGAAAGAAAGTGTTAGATGCCTACGAAAAGGCATTAGGTTTGTCTAAAGGCATGACGGAAATTCCCTTACAAGTTCTTAAGGAATATGGAAATATGTCTTCAGCGACCATTCTATATGTCTTAAATAGATTCATGAAGCATGCAACATTAGGAGATTTAGGTCTTGCTGTAGCGTTAGGACCAGGATTTAGTTCGGAAATGTTGCTAATGAGGTGGGAGTAGGATGGTCTTTTATGTATTTGTGGGTTTTATCATTGTTCAACGGCTAACAGAGTTAATCATCGCTAGAAGAAATGAGCGCTGGATGAAAGCGAAAGGAGCGGTTGAGTTTGGTTCGGGTCATTACCCAATCATAGTCTTCCTTCATTCAGCTTTCATCGTGAGTTTGAGTTTTGAAGTATTGTATTTTCATCGTGAGCTTTCTTCTTTATGGGGAGTATTGCTCACCGGATTCCTTTTCACACAGGCAATAAGGGTCTGGGCTCTGTGGTCTCTAGGGCCATATTGGAATACAAAGATTATTGTGCTTCCGGGCGCAGAAGTCGTGAAAAAGGGACCATACCAATTTATTAAGCATCCTAATTATGTCATTGTAACATTAGAAATTCTCTTAATTCCGTTGTTATTTAGTGCGTATACCACTGCAGCTTTATTTACAGTGTTAAATATTCTGATTCTATCTGTGCGAATACGTGCTGAAGAGAGCGCGCTAGCGGAGTGGACCAGTTACGAGAGTGAGCTTGAAGGAAACCGTCGATTCCTCCCCGTGTTGAAGAAAAACCCAACTCGGTCATCATAAAAATTTGTTCAGAGGTTCATAGGACAGCAGATGCTAAAAAGAATTTGTTAAAGAAGTATGACAATTCAAAATAGACGATTGAAGATTAATCTGAAACATGATAAAATTCCAATTGAAGATGAAAATTATTCTCAATTAAGTATCCTCTACAAGGATGGTGGAAAAACAATGACAACATTGTTTGTGATTTCGACTGTAGCTGTGTATTCTGTCGTTATGAAATATGTATTAGACAACGTTGTGAAGGCACATTAATTTTATACTTACTTTTGAAACTCGGGGAACCGGGTTTTTTATTTTGTCTATCCATTCATTCAGAACTTGGAATTTGGGATATAAAGGAGACCAGGCTTCCATAATGCCCCTGTGAAAATTTCGTACCAAGAACAGAAATCAATAGCCGCATATAGGCAGCTTTTATTTATAAGAAGTTTCACTTTATTCTGGGAATAAACCGAAAAATCATATAAAATGAAGGTGTTCACAAATTCGTCACAAGGGGTTTAATTTATGGGTCTATTAGTTGCTCAAAAAGATAAACAGCTTCTAGGAAAAATAATGAAGCTTCACCATTTGTTCACTCAGCATGAAGATCTCGAGGCATCAGCAAAGTCAAAGGAGCTGGGAAGAAAGACATTGGAAAGAGAGTTTGCAATTGCCTTTTGTGGCCATTTTTCTGCAGGAAAATCAAGCATGATTAACTCTCTTATTGGAGAAGACATCTTACCTTCAAGTCCAATTCCTACAAGTGCCAATTTGGTAAAAGTTAAATCTGGTGAAGAATACGCACGTGTTTTCTTTAAAGAAGGAAAACCGAGACTATATCCTGCCCCATATGATTATGACACAGTAAAAAATTACTGTAAGGATGGAGACCAAATTGAATCTTTAGAGATTAGTCATAAAGGCTCAGGTTTATTAAATGATGTGGTCGTCATGGATACACCGGGAATTGATTCGGCAGATGATGCCCATCGTATCGCAACGGAGTCTGCTCTCCATCTAGCAGATCTAGTCTTGTATGTAATGGACTATAATCATGTTCAATCCGAGTTGAACTTTCTGTTTACAAAGCAATTAACTGAGGCTGGGAAAGAGCTATACCTCGTTGTTAACATGATTGATAAGCATCGCGAAGAAGAACTACGGTTCGAAGATTTTAAGAAGAGTGTAGTTGACTCATTTGCTGCATGGGGCGTTCACCCGAAAGGGATTTACTTTACATCGCTTAAAAAACCGGACCTGAAGCATAACCAATTTAATGAGCTTCAACAGTTTCTACAAGGACGAATCCTAAAGCGTGAAGAAATGCTCCCTGAGTCTGTATATAAATCGCTTGTTAAGGTTTCAGAAGATCATGTGAAGCTCTTGACAGATAAGGCTGAGGATCATATATCAGTCCTAACAGACTGTTTACAAGAAATCCCAGAAGCGAATTGGGGTCAGTTAACGGAAGGACATCAAAAAATAAAAACAAAACTGATTGAGCTAAAGAGTCAGGAAAACAAAGTACTTTCGAACTTTACGAATGGAATGGAAGATCTATTAAAGAATGCCTATTTAATGCCATTTAAAACTCGAGAACTAGCAGAATCTTACCTTACGTCCATGCAACCTGATTTTAAAGTAGGTTTGTTCTTTGCAAAACAGAAGACCCTCCAAGAACGAGCAAATAGGCTTGAACTGTTTTATTTAGATTTGGCAGAGAAAGTCCAAGCTCAATTGGATTGGCACTTGAAGGAATTCCTACTTACTAATTTGAAGGAACAAGGCATTGAAAATGATGGTCTTCAGGGAATGGCTCAATCCTTTAAAGTGAATTTTCCCAAGGAACTGCTTCAACAAACAATTAAAACGGGTGCAGTTGTATCAGGGGATTACGTCCTAAATTATACAAATGATGTTGCAGAAGCGGTGAAAAAACAAGCGCGTGAGCAGCTTAGAAGCTTTAGAGAGGCATACCTAGATGCTGTTAGATCATTATCCGAAAAGGAATTGGCAGAAGCGAGTAAGCAGGAAGAAAAACTTCGGCAGTTGGTTGACACCTATGAGGAGTTGCTGGAAATAAAAGAATCACTTTCTAATAGGAAAGAGGCCGTCTTTGAGGTTTTATTTGGCGACGTACAATCCCTTCCCCGTATGGATGAAGCAGCTTCTCTGTTCATTTCAGAGATTGAGGAAGAGGTTGTGCTGAATTCTGGAAATAACGCAGTCGAGAAGCCTTCTAAAGGGCAAGCTAGTAGATTAGAAGAGCCTAAAGGAGAAAGCGTTAGTAAAGAGAATCTGAAAAACTACCATGCCGAGGTAAACAAGCTGGTCGAAAAATTACGCGTGACAGCAAATGAAGTCGAAAGCTTACCTGGATTAAAAAGGATCCGAAAAGAGCTCATCGAGAAGTCTCAGCGCCTTGAAAATCAGCAGTTCACAGTTGCGTTATTTGGTGCATTTAGTGCTGGGAAATCTTCGTTTGCTAATGCCTTGATTGGAGATAACCTGCTTCCTGTGTCGCCAAATCCAACTACAGCTGCGATTAACAAAATTAAACCAATTGATGATGAGCACCCTCATGGGACTGTTCTAGTGAAGGTGAAAAATGGTAAACAATTGCTTGAGGAGATAAACCGCTCCTTAAAACTGTTTAAGCTTGAAGCTGCTGATTTTTTCCAAGCGATTGATCGTATTGCTTCCATTCAACTTAGTCAAGCCACTACAGGGGCTGCAGAAAAGCTTCATCATTCATTTTTACGAGCTTTCTCAACAGGGTATCAACTATTTGAAAATAGGATGGGGAATGTTTTCTCAACTGATTTGGATTCATTCCGAGGTTACGTAGCAGATGAAGAAAAGTCGTGTTTTGTTGAATGGATAGAAGTTTATTATGATTGTGAGTTGACTAGGGAAGGGATTAGCCTTGTAGATACACCAGGGGCTGACTCGATCAACGCTAGACATACAGGTGTCGCCTTTGATTATATTAAAAATTCGGATGCAATTCTGTTTGTTACTTACTATAATCACGCCTTCTCTAGAGCAGATAGAGAATTTCTTATTCAACTCGGCAGGGTCAAGGATACCTTTGAGCTTGATAAAATGTTTTTTATTGTGAATGCTATCGATTTGGCAAATTCAGAACAAGAATTGGAAGACGTTTTGGAATATGTTACAGGTCAACTTGTGCAATATGGGATAAAGAATCCACACTTACACCCTGTGTCTAGTCTACAAGCTTTGAAGGAAAAAACTGAAAATAAGGTAGGAAGTTCAAGATTTGACCAATTTGAACAATCCTTCTATTCGTTTATTTCTAATGACTTAATGAAAATGGCAATGGATTCAGCGGAAGCGAAATGGCAATTATCCTTACAGACTCTTGGAACACTCCTTCAATCTGCCGAGGAAGGTCAGGAGACAAAAGAGGAAAAGCTTGCTGCGCTTGAGGGAGAAAGAACAACAATCCTTCAGCACATCAAAGGGAAAAACACTGACTTTTTACAAAAACAACTCATTCAAGAAGCAGATGAACTTGTTTACTATATTAAACAAAGAGTGTTCTTAAGGTTCAGTGATTTTTTCCGGGAATCGTTTAATCCTTCGGTAATTAAAGATGATGGACGTGACTTAAAACAAGCTTTACAATCAGCTCTTGATGAATTAATAGAAACAATTGGGTTTGATTTTCTTCAAGAAATGCGGGCTACTACGTTAAGGGTTGAATCCTTCATCACAAAACTGTTAGAGGAATTTCAGGCACGTTTGAGTGATGAGCTAAACACCATGTCTGCCGATTTAGCTCTTTCAAGATTGGAAATAACGAATTATGAAAAAGTTGATTTTAACATCGCTTTCAAAGAACTAGACAAGAAGATTTTCAAGAAAGCACTTGGTATGTTTAAAAATCCAAAAGCTTTCTTTGAAAAAGACGAAAAAAGAGCCATGAGTGAAGAGATAGAAAGGCTTCTACAGCTGCCAGCAGATGAATATTTGCAAGTGCAAGGCAAATTTTTGAGGGACCACTATCTCAATGCTTTAGAAAAGCATCTTGAACACTTACGAACTGAATGGCATGAACAGACGGAAGAATATTACACAGGACTGAAGTCAACTCTTTCAACCGATTTTCCTATAGAAGAACTAAAAAATACTTATAATAAGGTGAAGTCTCTATCTTAAGGACGTGAAGGAATGGAAGATTGGCTAGATCAAATTGAAACAGAATACAAGATTGAAATTTTGTTTGCTTGTGAAGTGGGAAGTCGAGCATGGGGATATGACTCTGTTTCTTCTGATCAAGATATCCGTTTTATCTATAAACACCGAGACACACGGAAGTATTTCTCAATTGATCCTCCCCTTGAGGTCATTACGGTTAAATCTCCGTATGATGCTCAAGGTTGGGATATCCAGAAAGCTTTCCGTTTACTACGGAAATCAAATCCTAATTTATTTGAGTGGTCTTTTTCTCCAAATGTATTTAAGAACAAAGCTGATTTTCAGAGGAAGTTGCAGCATATTGTAGAAACCGGGTATTCTCCTTATTCATTGGGAATGCATTATTTACACCTTGCAAAGCGCATTTTAAAAGACACTGACACAAATAAATTTACAACCCAAGAGCAAAAACATCTTCTTTATTGTCTTAGGTCGTTAATGATTGTTAAAGGTTTATCTCATTCCCGTACGGTCTCTAGCCAACTTATACCAACTGAAGAGAATATAAAAATGATTGGGTCTGTTCCTGAACAAAGGGTTTTTTTAAATATAATAAACGCTAAGAAGAAAGACGAACTAGTCGTTGCGGAAGATAGAAAAATTGCTCATAGCCTAATCGAACAATTAATATGCGACTATGGATTGGAAATAGGCGCACTGGCAAAAGGAACTAATCTAACCAAACCACTAAATGAGTGGCTATGGGATATACTTGGCCTCTGGGGGGAATAGGACGGTGGAACGTTTTCAAGTTTGTGCTTCCTGTGTCAACTTCCAAGCAGTTCGAACAGATGAAGGGATGAAATATTTTTGTCGTCGTCTTGGGTATGAAACGAAAACCACATATAAGTTCAATTGTTGGGAGCCCAAACCACAGGTCAAAAAGCTGATGGAAAAAAGAAAAGGTTAACTTACTATAGTTGCCTGAACAATAGGATTACTAAGTCTTCCTTATGTTTCTAGGAAACAATTTATTCTCTTTTCCTCAAAATTCTCCTAAGCATGTTATAATGGATAGGTTGTCTTTCGTAAAGTCCACCTGAAATCTCAAGGATAGAATTGCTTGAAGAAGAATAAGGAGGAAATATAATTTGAAAAATTCAAACTTAATGTTAGTAGATGGTATGGCTTTATTATTTCGTGCCTTTTATGCAACTGCAGTAACAGGGCAATTTATGATTAATACTAAAGGGGTCCCAACGAATGGCGTCCAGGGATTTGTTAAGCATATGATGACAGCAGTTGGAAAATTCAACCCTAGTCATGTAGCAGTATGTTGGGATATGGGCAGCAAAACATTTAGAACAGAGATGTTCCCTGATTATAAAGCGAACCGTGGGGAAGCACCGGTTGAATTAATTCCTCAATTTGAACTCGTTAAGGAAGTTGTAGAAGCTTTTGATATTCCTAATATTGGCGTTCCTGGCTATGAAGCAGATGATTGTATTGGAACGATTGCACGAACCATTGATGAAGACGTTCAAGTGTCTATTTTAACTGGCGATAAAGATATTCTCCAACTCATTAATGATCGAACTTCTGTTATTTTATTACAAAAAGGCTATGGAAATTATCAAGTTCATAATCGTGATTCTCTATATAATGAAAAGGGAATCTGGCCAGAACAGATGATTGATTTAAAGGCATTGATGGGAGACCCTAGTGATAATTATCCCGGCGTTAAAGGGATTGGGGAGAAAACAGCGATAAAGCTATTACAGCAGTTTGATAACGTTGAGGGGATCTTGGAAAATCTTGATTCATTAACGAAATCCCAAAAAGCGAAAATTGAGCAAGATTTGGAAATGCTCCATCTGAGTCGCCAACTCGCTGAAATAAAATGCGATGTTGAGGTGAGTTGTTCTCTGGAAACAGCATCACTTCAAATAAATCGTGAAAAAGTGCTAAACAAATTTCAGGAAGTGGAATTTAAAGGTTTGCATAAATTTATACCTATTGAAAAGGAACTTGCTTAGAAGAAACGGCCGAATTAACTCGGCCGTTTTTTGTAGTTGTTTTAAGGGTTACATTGGTGAGAATGGCTTGCTCAAATACATAGCGACTAGAGTGCTCCATATAAAGGAGACCTAAGATGTTTACTTCGTATTGCTTTTTTTTGCAGCGTTTTCAAGTTTGGTCTTGGGGCTCTCAGTAAAATCAGCGTCTTGACCGTATCCTTGTGGATTTACACCTGGAGCCTTTGTTCCTCGTCCTTGTTTTTTACTCAATCTTTTTCACTCCTTACGATTAAGTAGTGGCTGGAATATACAGCCTTACTGAAATAGATTCCCAACTGTAAGGGATATTTCAGTTTATTTCATCCTTATTATGCTTCGAAAGAATAAAAACAGCCGCTTTTTTTCAAATTAATAAAGAGGTGAGCGATTTGAATAAGGGTATAGGTATCGCATTATCAAGTATTGGAATCGCACAAGCGTTAAAAATTCCAATCCATTATCTAAAGAAACAGGAATGGAAACCGAATCTCTTTTTTGCAACAGGAGGTATGCCTAGTTCCCATTCTGCGGGAGTAGCGTCTTTAAGTACGTATGTTGCTTTGAAACGAGGAGTACCTACCATTGATTTTGCTCTTTCAGTGGTGTTTGGAATGATTGTGATGTATGATGCACAAGGAATAAGAAGACAAACAGGTGAACTAACATTAAAGGTAAATGACCTCGATGAATTGATTGATAAAATTCATGACCATGAGACAGTCAAGTATGAGGAGAAAACCCCTGAGCCCCTGAAAGAGGTCCTTGGGCATAAGCCTGGGGAAGTAATTGTGGGTGCAGCTGTTGGAATCGCATTAGGGATCATTGGATATCAATTTTCGAAAAAATCATAGAAGTATGTCGAATTATCTGGTAATATCTATTTAGGAAATGGAGATTCACCAGAGAGGGTTGGCCGGTAAATGAGTACATTAGAGGAATACTTGCTCATTTTAAGAAGCAAGGGCTTTCATTTTGGCGAAGATGCAATTGGCTTCATTTATTTTGGAAAACAATATACTGAAGCATCAGACGTATTAATCAAGACAGCGATAGAGTTGACATTAAAAATACAAAAAGAGTTTGATGGAAGTTTTTATATTTCATTGCTAGAAAGCTTTACGGCAAATGGGATTAAAGACCGTAGTGAAGCAATTGCTTATGTACAGGATAAGCAGATCCTCCCTACGACATAACCTGAAAAAGGAGCTAATTTAGAGGTTGTTATACCTCTGAATCAGCTCCTTTTTTTGCTTGAAGAACGGTCTTGGTCCTTAGTTTAAGTATCCCTTTATTAGCAGGAATCTCAGCGAAAATCATCCCGGCAAAAATGAGTAAACAACCTACCATGGCACTTAAAGACAGGCGATCCCCAGCCCAGATATAGCCTGTTATCGCTGCAAACACAGGCTCCATAGCAAAAATGAGTGCAACTCTAGTAGGAGTGGTGTATTTTTGAAAGTTTGTCTGGATAAGGTAAGCAATCGCGGTTGCAAAAACGGCAGTAATAACCAAAGCCAATGTAACCTCAGTGGTGAATAAAATGGATGGTTCAAATGCTTGCTTCCAATTCTCAAACAAAAGAGATGTAATACTAGATAAAACAGCAACGGTTGAAATTTGGATAACGGTTAATAATAACGTCGGATACTGATTCGTGTACTTACCTGTTAAAAGAATCTGAAGGGCAAAGCCAATTGCACAGATAAATATTAACCCATCCCCAAGATTTAACCCCGAAACATCGGTCATCGTTAATAGATAAAGTCCGAGTGTAGCCGTAACAACCCCAATATAAGCATGAATAGAAAGGCGCTTACGTAAGAGGAAGATTGTAAATAATGGGACCATCACAACACTAAGTCCTGTAATAAAGGCCGCCTTAGAGGAGGTGGTGTATACCAAACCTAATGTTTGAAAGCCATAACCAATGAAGAGCCAAAATCCAAGTATGATACCTGCTCCTAGCATTTTAATGTTGAAGGTTTTTAATTGCTTGCGTTCAAATAACAATAACCAAACAGTTAATAGAATGGCTGCAATTGTGAATCGTACGGCGTTAAAGGTTAAGGGCTCCAAAAATGAAATCGCATTTTGGACGACAACAAATGTGGCACCCCAAATCAAAGCAACAAACAATAATGAAAGATCAGCAAGAGAAGAAGATTTCATTGTGTTCCTCCCTCGTGTTTGTTGCTCCGTATTGCTTTCCGTGCAAGCTCGTCAGCACTTTTATTCATCGCGGAGGGAATCCATTTCATAAAGAAGAGGTCAAACTGATTTGATAGACTTAATGCCTTCTCAAGCAATGGCTTATAGGTTTGATTCTTAACAAACTCCTTTTCTACGGCCCTGTTGACAAGCTCCGAATCGGTTCGAAAGGATACCGTTTTAAACCCCTTCTCATGACAAATTTCCAATGCCTTAATAAAAGAGTGATATTCAGCCTCATGGTTCGACATGCTCCCTAATGGAATAGAATACGAAAACACTTCTCCATTCGCCTTAATAAAGATGCCAGCTCCACTTGGACCAGGATTACCCGCACTTGCCCCATCAATATAAACTTCAATCAAGAATCATTTCCCCTATTCATATATTGTATAATTTCAGTGTATCATAATATTTTAGATGAGAACGCTAATAAAACCAGTATAAAACAACATAGCATATTTCTGAAATGAGAGGCGAACAAAATGAAATATAAATTAGAATGGAAGTATAAACTAAAAGGAAAAGAACCGGTATCCTTTACTTCTGACTGGCTAGAGGGAGATCATGCTTTATCTACTGGAGAAGCCCTCGAAAGTTCTGGCAAGGCCATTGATATTTCTTTCGCTGATGAGATTGGTACATCCTGGTCAATCAAGGAAATGAAGAAGCTTTTAAGTGAAATTGAAGAGGAACCTCATAATCTGACGGTCTTTTTTGATGGTGGGTTTGAAAGGGAAAGCAATCAAGCAGGATTAGGGGCAATCGTATATTACCAACAAGGGAAGAAGAAATATCGACTGCGAGCGAATCAACTTGTTGAGGCACTTGACACGAATAATGAGGCCGAATATGCTGCCCTTTACTTTGCTTTGAATTTGTTAGAGGAGTTAGATGTTCATCATCTTCCATGTGATTTTAAGGGTGATTCACAGGTCGTTCTAAAGCAACTTGAAGGAGAATGGCCGTGTTATGAGGAAACGCTTAATCGTTGGCTTGATCGGATCGAAGAAAAAATGAAAAAACTTGGCCTTCATCCTAGATACATCCCAATTGAACGGAAGTTAAACAAAGAAGCAGATAAATTGGCGACTCAGGCCCTACAAGGAAAATCAATATATAGTAAGATGCAAATCCTCTAAGAAAGGTGGGAGTAATTTTGTCTAGAAAACAGGTACTTGCAGAAGTAGAAAATCTCATCAATACTTATTGCAGTGGCTGCTTTTTAAAGCAACAGTTTAAAAAAGACTATGGAAAACGGTATGCACACCAATTTTGCATTAAGAACTGTACCGTTGGTGAAAAAATAAGGGGATGTGGGGAAAAGTTATTGGATGAAAGTAATGTAACACGGTAAGGAAAAAATAGGAGTTTTGGTAAAACAATGGAATGCTCAGGTTTGTCCACACACTGATATTTTTCTTTTTGATCACAATAAAAAGGCTGGCACTAGGCCAGCCTCAGTTCAAGCGATTAATGATAATCTATTATAATTTCACGACGTTTGCAGCTTGAGGTCCACGGTTTCCTTCAACGATTTCAAAAGAAACTTCTTGGCCTTCTTCTAGAGACTTATAGCCTTCTCCCTGAATAGCAGTGAAATGTACAAATACATCGTCTCCGCCTTCAACTTCGATAAAACCGAAACCCTTTTCATTGTTGAACCATTTTACTTTACCGTTTTGCATGTTACTTTTTCCTCCTAAGCCTTTTCGAGACACAAATGATGTGTCAAAGTAAAAAATTTTCATTTAGCAGATATAACTTGTTTTAAAATAATAATATATTCTGATAAATGATGCTTTTAATATACATGATGGGCCCTCGCCAGTCAAGATAACAATGCAAGAATTACCATAAAGTTCACAGATCTTTGGACAATTTGTTTTCAAGGAATTAGAATAAAAATTATGATTCTCTCATACTTTTATTTAAAAGAGAAATGGGTGAGGGGATGTACCGATTCTCAATTGACGGACGAGAATGGATTTTAAGATTTTCTCAACATCTAGAAATAGAAGAGAAAGAAAAAGAAAGCATTGTCCAATCGGTGATAATTTGGCCGAAACTGAAGGGTTTTTCTCATGGGGACTCGTTCTTGCTATGTGATAAAGAAATGGGAGTCATTGTATTTAACATTGAAACAGTCCCATCTTTTATCCTAACCGTATCCACAATAGTACCTAAAGAAAAGTGGTTTAGGAAGAATGGGGCGCTAATCAACCCCTATAATTAAGGAGCTTTGTTTGAACAAAGCTAATGGGAATGAAGGCAGAGGCAGTCTGGAAAAAGCTGCTTCTTTTTATTTGTGTCTTTACCTTTTAAGATAGGCTCGGCTAAAATAAGATGAGACTTTATTTTATTTTAGAATTGTGTAGGAGGACCTATGAAATTAATTATTGCGGAAAAGCCTGACCAAGGCAGGACGCTTGCCTCCGTTTTTAAAACGAGAAAACGAGAAGGGTTTATTGAGATCCTTCCAAATGAGATTTTCCCTGATGGAGCTTACGTCACATGGGCAATTGGTCATTTAACCGAACTAGCTGCTCCAGAAAAATACGATGCTTCTTGGAAGAAGTGGTCACTATCTACATTGCCGATTATTCCTGAGCAGTTCCAATACGAGGTCGTTAAATCGAAAACCAAACAATTTTCTATCATACAAAATTTATCCTCTGATTCAAAAATTACGGAAATTATTCATGCTGGAGATGCTGGGCGAGAAGGGGAATTGATTATCCGTAACATACTACGACTTGCACGGTGTTCAAAACCAATGAAAAGGTTATGGATTTCGTCGCTAACCCCCAAAGCTATCACTGATGGATTTCAAAAGCTCCTTAATGAATCGGAAACCAAAAACCTTTACTATGAAGCCTATACAAGGTCATGTGCAGATTGGGTTGTGGGTATGAATGCTTCAAGGCTTTACACCTTGCTTCTCCAACAGCAAGGATTTTCTGATGTCTTTTCCTTAGGGCGTGTGCAGACACCTACTCTTGCACTCATTGTGAAGCGGGAACAAGAAATTGACCAATTTGTTTCTGAGCCGTTTTGGGAAGTGATCGCTAATTTCAATCTTAATGGTAAAAAGTACAATGGAAAATGGGAGAATGACGGTGATTCAAGGGTTAAGTCAAAAGAATTAGCTGAAAAGATTGCCGGTTTTTGTATGGGCAAACCAGCACAAGCTGCGGAAGTAAAATCGGAGAAAAAAGAATTTTCACCCCCGCTTTTCTATAATTTGTCTGCCATCCAAGCAGAAGCAAACAAAAGGTATAAATTTTCACCAAAGAAAACCCTGGATGTTCTCCAAGGACTTTACCAACGCGGGATGGTATCTTATCCTCGTTCTGATTCTCGGTATGTTACTCCGGGAGAGGCGGAAGGGTTTCCTACAATTTTATCTAAGCTCCAGGCAAGTGAGGAGTATACGGAGCTTTTCCCGTTGCCCATTGAATCTATCCAGAACAACAATCGATATGTAAACGAAAAGAAAGTAACGGATCACTATGCGATTATTCCCACCGAACAAGTCCCTAACTTAAATAGGTTAACACCGGATGAAAAAAAGCTTTATGATCTACTAGCGAGAACCCTAATCGCTGCCCATTACCCTGCATCAATTGCAGAATACACAACAATTCGCACAAAAGTCGATGGAAGAGCTGAATTTGTTTCAAAAGGAAAGGTTCAACTTGAGGAAGGCTGGCGTAAAGTTCTACCTCAAAAAGAAAAGGACAAAGAGCCAGAGCTACCAAAGATTATACAAGGAGATACAGGTGAAGTCCGGAAAGTGGAAGTGAAGGAAAGCAAAACACAGCCGCCAAAGCGTTATACAGAAGGTCAATTAATCACTTTAATGAAGACCGCCGGGAAACATATAGAAGACAAAGAATTAGAGAAAGTGCTAATGAAAACCGAAGGACTCGGGACCGAAGCAACGAGAGCTGGCATCATTACGATGCTTAAAGATAGAGGGTATATTGAAATTAAAAAAAACCTCGTTTATGCTACTGCAAAAGCGAAAATCCTCATTCAAGCATTAGGTGGACAAGTCCTAGCCTCACCTGAAATGACGGCAAAATGGGAACAAAGGCTAAAAGAGATAGGTCAAGGTGAAGCTTCACCAAAGCAATTTATTGAACAGACAGAAAAAATGGTCGCTCATTTAGTCATGCAAACAACTGAAGCTTCAGCCTCCTGGAGCTTCGAGACAGAAATAAAGGATGCCTTTATACCTGGTAAAATGAATGGAAAAAAAGTACGGAATACAAGTCTAGGGAACTGTAAATTATGTGGCGGCAGTGTTGTGGACAAAGGAAGTTTATACGGATGTTCAAACTATCAAAAAACAAAATGCTCTTTCAGCATCTCGAAGAAAATCCTTGGAAAAAACATAACACAAAAACACATTAAACAATTATTAAAGGATGGAACCACTGAGGTTATTGAAGGGTTCAAGGGGAAAGAGAAGTCTTTTAATGCTAAGCTAGCCTGGGATGAAAAAGAAGGGAAAACAAAGTTTAACTTCGCCAACAATGGGTGAAAAATGGGTCAATCCTTGTCTAACTAAAGCATTTATAGTAAAATTTATGTGGTTATGGAACAATATTGGAGGTTAAGGGATGCCGACACCTAGTATGGAAGATTATATTGAACAGATTTATATTTTAATTGAGGATAAAGGATATGCGAGGGTATCAGATATCGCTGAAGCATTATCCGTCCATCCCTCCTCGGTAACTAAAATGGTTCAAAAGCTAGATAAAGATCAATATCTGGTGTATGAAAAGTATCGTGGCTTGGTATTGACTGCCAAGGGTCAGAAAACGGGTAAACGATTAGTTTACCGCCATGAATTGCTTGAACAATTGCTGAAAATAATCGGTGTGAAAGATGAGAATATCTATCAGGATGTTGAAGGGATAGAGCACCATTTAAGTTGGGATGCGATTGATCGTATCGGTGATTTAGTTCAATATTTCGAGGAAGATGAAAATAGACTTGAAACTCTTAGAGAAATCCAACGGAAAAATGAAGATAATGAGGCGTAATAAACCTAACACCTGACTGATAGTCAGGTGTTTTTTAATAGAGTTCAGGTAGCTGATCGACAAATGTGGATTCAAAGTCAATAGAGGATACGCTTGCATCCATTTCTGCAATATTAACACCTGTAAGCGTCCCTTCCTCAGCCTCCATCAACGCTTTGCGGTAAGAAATAACCCTTCCTTCTGACGTTAAGAAAGAAATAATGTCTCCAGCATTATTACGATATACACCTGTTAGCTGTTCTTCTTTCAACTCTTCACTTCCCTTCTTTTCCTAGTGTTTCATTTTTATGTGGAAAATAAACGAAGACTTAAAGTTTTATATAAAAAAAAGGAGGTATTCTTCAAAAAAGAATACTCCTTTGGTTCTTTCATTTCCACTCATATGGTGTTTCTTGGTACACATAGTAATTTAGCCAATTCGAGAAAAATAAATGCGCATGAGAACGCCAACAGTTAATTGGCATTTGATCTGGGTTATCCCCAGGAAAGTAATGAGCAGGCACAGGAACGGTTAAACCTCGTTCTAGGTCACGTGAATACTCTAATGCTAACGTGTCGGTTTCATATTCTAAATGGCCAGTTACCATAATCTGCTTGCGGTCTAGAGATTGAACGATAAAGGCCCCTGCTTCTTCAGAGGAAGCTAATAATTTTAATTCCGGTGAATGTAAGATGGCTTCTTCTGATGTGTCAGTATGACGTGAATGTGGTGCAAAAAATACATCATCAAACCCTCGCAAAATCTTTTCCGTTTTATCAAACATTCTGTGAGCAAAAATACCAGAACACTTTTCTGGTAGTTCTTGCTTACCAATCCCGTAATGGTGATACAAGGCAGCTTGAGCACCCCAGCAAATATGCAGGGTCGACGTAACATTTGATTTTGTCCATTCAAAGATCTCTTTAAGTTCGCTCCAATAACTTACTTCTTCAAAGGGAATCAATTCTACTGGTGCCCCTGTAATAATCATTCCATCAAACCTCTTATGTCTAACTTCATCAAAGGTTGTGTAAAATTGTTCCAGGTGATATCTACTAGTATTTTTAGATTCATATGTAGCCGTTTTTAAAAAAGTGATATTAACCTGGAGTGGCGTATTGCCGAGTAAACGTAAAAATTGTGCCTCGGTTTTTTCTTTTTCAGGCATTAAATTTAAGATTAAGATATTTAATGGTCGAATATCCTGTTGACTCGCCCGATCCTCATCCATAATAAAAATATTTTCTTCTTCAAGTATTTCCCGCGCTGGCAAAAGCCTTGGAATTGTAATTGGCAATCCATACCCCTCCTTTTACATCATTTCCGTATGATTAATTATAAAGGCAGTTCTACTTTCTAGCAATTTAAGAATCCCAATTTTTTAGATAAATCGCACTTTTTGGATGAGTCAAAGACAAATGGTAAAATAACGATAATAAAAACAGGGAAGTGTGGGGATGAAAGATGTTTGATCCAACAGCTTTCGATAATATTAAGGTAGTAGTCGAAGGAGCAATTTATGACAAAGATCTTGATGGAGAGGTACTGGTTACAAAACGTGAAGACCTGGTCGATTTGGCAAACTTATCACGAGCATTTAATCTTGCTTTCTCCATCGTTCAATCAAACAAAAGTGATTCTTATGCGGAATTTAAACTTCGAGCTGATCTAAAAAATCTTGCTTCAGAACTATTAGAGATGGACCATGCCAGCACATTAGCAGGTTGTATGGTTACTATTCATTTTTATTTAACACACGGTAATGAAGAGAAAATATTTTTAAACATTCAGAAAGTTTTGGAGGATATTTGGGGTAAAGATAGAAAGATAGAACAAGCTGTAAAAATAAACCCCTTAAAAAGGAAAGATACAATCGTCAACGAAGCAATTGTCCATTTTAATAGGCTTGTCTTAGAGGACCAAATAGAGGACCTAACTGAGATGATTGATTACGTCGTTCTAACATTAAAACAACTTGAAAACGTCATAAAGTAAGACAATTACATAAGTATAGTAAGAGTAATCACTAATAACTTGCAAAAAGTTCTTATCGGAGAAAAAGGGGAAAACCTTTTTACATCTTTTTATTAGGCTGTGTTAATGTACACGTCAATTCTTCGTGGTGATTAAGCATGATTCAACACCAAGTTACACAGCTTTTATAAGAATATACATGTGTTAAGGGGGAGCTACTCGTGACAAAAATAGCATGGGTTACTGATAGTACATCAATTTTAGATGAAGAACTGAAAAACCATCCTGATATTTACTTCATTCCGTTATCGATAATACTTGACGGTGAAGCTTACACGGATGGCGTTGATTTGACGGCAGAAGAGTTATATGCCAAGTTGAAAACGTTAAAAGAACCGCCAAAAACTTCTCAGCCAGCAATAGGAGCATTTAAGGAACTCTATGAACAGTTAAGTAAGGAATATGATGAAATTATTGCTGTCCTCATTTCGAAAAAGCTAAGTGGGACGATAGACTCTAGTGAGCAGGCATCCAAACTCCTTGATAAGCCCGTTATCACAATTGACTCAAAAATATTAACATACCCGCAGACTGCCTTGATAAAAAAAGGAATACAACTAGCTGAACAAGGTGCAACAGTAGAGGAAATTAAGAATAGGTTAGAAGAAATTTGTGACCGCAATGAAACGTATGTATTAATAGGGAGTTTAGAACAATTGCACCGAAGTGGCCGCATGTCCAGTGCCAAGTTCTTTCTAGGCAGTGTTTTAAAGGTTAAACCGATAATATCCATTGAAGATGGTGCTCTAGAAGTTAGGGATAAGGCTCGTAGTGAAAAGAAGGCGAAGGAGAAAATCTTCGAGCATTTCCGAAGTGCATATCAGAGGAATAAGTTCAAGGAAGCATGGTTGCTTTACGGATTACATCCGGATACTGCTAAGCAGTGGAAGGAAGAATTAGAAGCTGAATTTAAAGAGGTTGTATTTAGTTGTTATCCACTAGGCGCAGTAATTGGTGTTCATGCTGGTGAAGACACTATCGGTATTAGCTGGTATAATGAAGAGATCTAAGTGCCATATTTATTGGCACTTTTTTTATTTTCAAGTTCATGAAGATTATAGTATTAAGTACTATTCGTGTTAAAATAGCACGGTAGGAAGAAGGTGTTGTACTATGAATGAAATAATAAAAATAACAGAAGATTTTGTCCGAGGTGTGCTTGCGGATGAAGCAACAGGACATGATTGGTACCATATAGAAAGAGTTTGGAAAAATGCCCTCTTAATCCAGCAGAAGGAAGAAGCAGGAAATCTCTTTGTGATAGAAATGGCGGCCTTGCTTCATGATATTCCAGATGAGAAGTTGAATAGTTCTGAAGAAGCTGGATGGATGAAGTTAAATGAGTACATAAACAGTCTTGGTCTTCCAGGGTCTGTAGTATCACATATTGTTGATTGTATTGAATCTGTTTCTTTTAAAGGGGGGCGTGTAACGAATTTAAAGAGTATTGAGGCAAAAATTGTTCAAGATGCCGATCGTCTTGATGCGATAGGTGCAATTGGCGTCGCGAGAACCTTTGCTTTTGGAGGAAAAAAAGGGCAGCCTCTTTATGATCCAGAGATTGATGTTCGTACTCAAATGACGAATGAGGAGTACAGAACAGGAAAAAGTTCGTCCATTCATCATTTTTATGAAAAATTACTTAAGTTAAAAGAATTAATGAATACGGATGCCGCTCGGCAGATTGCGGAACAGAGACATGAGTTTATGGAAAATTTTCTAAAACAATTTTACAGGGAATGGAATGGTCAGGCTTGAAAATGATTTCGATTGAAAATATTACAAAGTCATATGGAGAAAAAGTTTTATTCCATGATATCAATTGTACGATTGGGGAGCGTGAACGGGTCGGGCTAATTGGTGTAAATGGAACAGGGAAGTCCTCATTATTAAAAATAGTTGCAGGTATCGATCAGGCAGATAGCGGGGATATCGTTTCAGGGAAAGATTATCACATTAGCTTTTTATCACAGCAGCCAGATCTTGAACCTGAATTAACTGTGCTAGAGCAAGTATTTTACGGCGAAGCACCTATTCTTAAGTTAATGAAGGAATATGAAACGACATTATTAAGATTGGAAAATGATCCTGCAAATGCGAAAGTCCAAGATGAACTAATGGACCTACAACAACACATGGATAGTGCGGATGCATGGGATGCCAATACTGCCGCCAAAACAATACTAACGAAACTGGGTATTACTGATTTTACTAAAAAAACTGCTGAGCTTTCTGGAGGACAAAAAAAGCGAGTTGCTCTTGCTCAAGTATTAATTGAAGCACCTGATTTACTAATACTCGATGAGCCAACCAACCATCTAGACTATGAGACGGTTAAGTGGCTTGAAGAATATTTAAGTCGTTATACTGGATCATTGCTCCTCGTGACACATGATCGTTATTTCCTTGACCGGGTCACGAATCGCATCTTTGAGTTAGATGGGGGCTCCCTTTATAGTTATAAAGGGAACTATGCAAGCTTTCTAGAAGCAAAGGCAATTAGAGAGGAAAATGAGGCAGCCACACTTGATAAGCAAAAGAATCTTTTTCGTCATGAGCTTGAATGGATTCGTAGAGGCGCCAAGGCAAGATCGACAAAACAAAAGGCAAGAATTCAACGGTTTGAAGAGCTTGAAACACAGGTTGCTTCAGGAAAGATAACTGAAAAACTAGATATTTCCCTTAGTGGTAGTCGGTTAGGAAAACAGGTCCTTGAGTTAAAAGAAGCGTCAAAGTTTTTTGAGGACAGAACCATTCTTCGTAACTTTGACTTACTTATCAAACCTAAAGATCGGTTAGGCATTATTGGACGAAATGGGACTGGAAAATCCACCTTACTTAATATTCTCTCAGGTAGACTCCCACTTGATTCTGGTGAACTCATTACTGGGCAGACAGTAAAGATTGCTTACTATACCCAAGAAAACGAAGACTTGGATGAAAACAAACGCATGATTGAGTATCTAAAGGAAACGGCCGAAATCGTCCATACCTCTGATGGAAAAACGATTTCAGCTGCACAGATGCTTGAAAGGTTCTTATTCCCTCCATTTAGCCATGGTACACCAATTCGTAAGCTATCTGGTGGAGAGAAACGTCGCTTATATCTTTTAAAGCTTCTAATGGAAGAACCAAATGTCCTTCTTCTTGATGAGCCTACAAATGATCTTGATACCCAGACCTTGACAGTGCTAGAGGACTATCTCGAAGATTTCCCAGGTGTTGTCATCACCGTTTCCCATGACCGGTATTTCCTTGATAAAGCTGTGGACACCTTGCTTGTACTAGAGGGAGATGGGGAAATTTCCTTGTTTTATGGCAATTATACGGATTTCCTGGAAAAACAGACAGAAAAAGCAGCTGCTCCAGTGGTCGAAGTAAAAAAAGATAAAGTAGTCGATAATCAGGACAAACAACCTAAGAAGAAAAAACTGTCCTATATGGAAAAACGAGAATGGGACGAGATTGAAGATAGAATTGCTGCAGCTGAATCTAGAATAGAAGAAATTCAAACAGAGATGGCTGGTATTGGCAGTGACTTTGAAAAAGGTCAGAACTTAATGAAGGAAGAAGCAGAATTAAATGAACAACTTGAACAGTTAATTGAACGCTGGAGTTATTTATCTGAATTCGCTGAGTAAGTTTTCATCCTCAGGATTCGAGTGTAATAAGCAGAGTCCATGAACTAGCTATCTTCTTATGATAAAATAACTGTTAGCTTAAACTATAGGGGTGGAATCATGAAAATAAAATCAATCGAACCGACTCCAAGCCCAAATACGATGAAAATTAATCTTGATGAAGAGCTTCCGATGGGCAAAAGTAATAACTATAAAAAGGAAGCGCAAGATGGGGCGCCTGAAGTTGTTCAAAGAATCCTTGATATAGAAGGGGTAAAAGGGGTTTACCATGTCGCAGATTTCCTTGCTGTAGAGCGGAATGCACGCTACGACTGGAAGGTGATATTACCTGAAGTTCGCAAAGCGTTTGGTCAGGAACAAGGAGATGCAGGCGAACAAAACCCTGAAATCGACGAACATTTTGGTGAGATTAAGGTTCAGGTTCATATGTATAAAGGAGTCCCTGTGCAAATCAAATTGACAGATGGCTCAGAGGAAAAGCGATTTGCTCTTCCTGAAGCGTTTGCTAAAGCAGCGCTTGAGGTTCAAGGACCAGACGATAATCTTGTAATGGTTAGAAGATGGAAGGATTATGGTGTCCGCTATGGTGAGTGGGATGAAATTGGAGCTGAAATGAAAGAAGAGCTAATGGCAGCCTACCCACCGGAAAGATTGAATGCACTTATTGAACAAGCAAAGAATCCTGAAACGCAAATGACTGGGAAGGAACGGAAACAAGTCAGCTTAGCCGATTTTAATCATCCGGATTGGCGGGTACGTTATCAGTTATTAGAGCAAATGCCTGATCCAACAGTTGAGGATCTTGCTTTGTTGAAAGCAGCGTTATCCGATGAAAAGGCATCGATTAGAAGACTTGCCACTGTTTACCTTGGGATGATTGAAGATAAAGCTGCACTACCTTACCTTTATCAAGCCTTGAAGGATAAAAGCGTAACGGTTCGACGAACAGCGGGGGATTGTCTCTCCGACCTGGGTCATCCCGAAGCAATGGAAGCGATGATGGAGGCACTGGAAGACTCTAGCAAGCTTGTCCGTTGGCGTGCTGCAATGTTTTTATATGAGGTCGGTGATGAACGCGCCCTTCCTGCACTAAAAAAGGCAGAGCAAGACGCTGAATTTGAAGTAAGTCTTCAAGTAAAACTAGCGATTGCTCGAATTGAACATGGAGAAGAAGCGAAGGGGTCCGTTTGGAAGCAAATGACTGAAGCTAGGAAAAATAATTAATCAAAAAGTCTGTTTCTAATATGAAACAGGCTTTTTTTTGTTGATAGTGCTTTTGAACTATTTTTAAGAGTGGAAGTGACAAAAAAGATGAATAGAGGAAAGCGTACAACGTTTTTTTGCATTTTATTGAGATATAATTTAGTGAATTGTCAAAAAAGTGGAAATTACGTCGATGAAATGTGGTTTAATTCTTGGTGAGGGTCTGTTAAGTTGAAAATGATTATATAAATAAAGGATTGTTAGATTAGGAAGCTTTGGTTAGAAAGAAAAGGTGACATTCACCAGAAAAACAGTACCAAAGGAGATTCTGATGAAAAAAAGGGAAATTTTAACACTATTATTAGCGGGAGGAAGAGGAACAAGACTAAAGAAATTAACGGAAAAAATGGCTAAACCTGCAGTCCCTTTCGGTGGGAAATATAGAATTATTGACTTTGCTCTGAGTAATTGTCGGAATTCGGGAATGAATACGGTCGGAATCCTTACTCAGTACCAACCTCATACACTGCAAAATTATATTGGCAATGGTGAGAATTGGGAATTAAATCGCAGAGATTCAGGGATTACTTTTCTCCCTCCGTTTCAATGCGATGATATGGATCGGTGGTACGAAGGGACCGCACACGCGATTGCGCAAAATCGCCAATATATACAGTACCATAACCCTGAATATGTTTTAGTGATTTCAGGGGATCAAATCTACAAAATGGATTACAACAAGTTACTTGATATACATAAAAAGAATGAAGCGGATGTAACCATTTCGGTAACCTATGTACCTTGGGATGAGGCGTCAAGATATGGTGTGATGAATGTAGATCCGAAAACAAAACGAATCCTCGGCTTTGAAGAAAAGCCACTTATTCCTCATTCAAATCTTGCATCCATGGGCATTTATATTTTCAATTGGCACACTTTGAAGACTATTTTTGAGCAGTTTCATGGTGAACGAGATTATTTAAAAGATTTTGGTAAGGATATTATCCCTTACATGTTAAAGTCGAATTATCGTTTGTTCGCCTATGAATTCAATGGATACTGGAAGGATGTTGGTACTGTTGAAAGCTATTGGGAGGCAAATATGGATTTGCTTTCAAAAAAGAAAAATTCCCTTCTTCACCAAAAGGATTGGCCTATTTATACAGCAGATTATTCATTGCCCCCCACCTATTTTGATGCAAACTCATCTTTTACTGAATCGCTAATAGGTGAAGGGTGTGAAATTTATGGAGAAATACAAAAGTCTGTAATTTCATATAGTGTCACAATAGGAAAAGGATCGGTGATTAAAAACTCTGTTATCCTGCCAAATACAATAATAAAAGAGAATGTGGAAATTAAAAATTCGGTTATTAATGGCAACACAGTGATTGATAGCAATCTTAAATTTAATGAATCTTTCAGCAATATCCTTCGCATCAATGATAGGAAAATCCTAAACCGACGGTAATTAAAGAAGGAGGGTACCGCACTTAAGTGGCGCGTCTAAATTGCAATCAATGGTAAAAGATAGTATGCTAACACTGCAACTAATGATAGGAGTGATCTAGATGTCAATGGCTTATGAAGAATATATGAGACAAATGGTAAAGCCAATGCGTGAGGAACTTGTTCAAGCAGGCTTTAAAGAATTATTAACACCTGAAGATGTTGAAGATTATGTTGAAAATGCATCAGGTACAACCCTGGTTGTTGTAAATTCTGTCTGTGGTTGTGCAGCTGGATTAGCTCGCCCTGCTGTCAATCAGGCATTGCTTCGTGCAGAGAAAAAACCAGATAACCTTATCACTGTATTTGCAGGGCAGGAAAAAGAAGCTACCGCGAAAATGCGTGAATACTTTACCGGAATTGAACCTTCTTCACCGTCTATGGCACTGTTAAAAGGAAAAGAAGTTGTTCACTTCATCCCTCGCCATGAAATCGAAGGTCGATCAATGGAAGAAGTAATGGAAAACCTTGAGACTGCATTTGAAGCGAATTGTTAATGAGCAGGTTAAAGAAGAAAAGGATGTCGATGACGTCCTTTTTTCTATTTGTCCTTGGGCAAATATTACAATGATAAAAGAAAGTGGGTGGTATTGAGGTGATTGTTACAACGGCCGGACGAACAACCGAAGATATGATTGAGAAAGCAAAGCAAACAGCACTTGAATTAGAATCAAGGTATGTTACTAGAAGAAAACGTTCCGTCCTTTCCGTTATGGAAGCAGAACAAGAGGATTGTATTGTTGTTGGGAAGAACCGTCTGGAACTCTATCCCCTAGGGGAGGAAACCCCTTTTTTCTTTCATCCCAATTCATCTATGTTTCGGATTAAACGGTTGTTGAAAGGTGAAAAAGATCCATTTATAGAAGCAGCTCAACTAGAGGCTGGAATGAGTATTTTGGATTGTACGTTAGGACTTGCTTCGGATAGTATCGTAGCTAGCTTTGCAGTTGGAGAGACCGGGAATATCGTCGGGGTTGAGGGAAATCCTTATCTGGCCTATATCGTAAACAAAGGTTTGAAGCAGTGGAACTCAGGCATAGATGTGATGAATGAGGCAATGAGAAGAATTACAATTCAACAGAATGATTCACTCGATGTACTTCGAAAGCTTAATGACAAAAGTTTTGATTGTGTGTACTTTGACCCGATGTTCGAGGAAACCATTCTTGAATCAGATGGAATTAGAGGGTTAACAAAATTTGCTAGCGCTGAAGGTCTTTCTACAGAAATGATGAAACAGGCACATCGAGTTGCCCGAAAACGCATTATATTAAAAGATCATTTTCGTAGTTCAAGGTTTGCACAGTTTTATTTTACGGTCCATCGAAGAAAATCAGCTAAGTTTCATTTTGGAGTTATTGAAAAAACGGAAAATAATATTTAGCGAAATTCACGTTCGGTTGTGAGGTGTAGGCAATGCAGCCCGAATAAGCAGGTATACGGACAGACTTAGTTGAAAAATCAAGAACTCAGTTCGAATAAGGTAGAGTTCGGACAGACTTAGGCGAAACGCAGGAAGATCTGTCCGAAAGATTCCTATTAGAAGTTAATGAAATTTCAGGTGGTATTTCTGAAGAATGTGAAAATAGATCCTTCCCCCAATATTCCCCCATTAATCTGTAGCTGTTAGGTAAACAAAATATCCGAGCATGATTAAACTGATTATAGCGACTGTCCAAGTCATGCGAATTCCTCCTTTTTAAGCTTCTGTCTTAAGACTATGTATGATCGATGTACCGTAATACTTGTATTTAAAATTTAACCTTCATGAAAAGATGGAAAACCTTTCTCCCCCCCAAAAAAAAATGTATAATATTCTTAATAGATAAACTAGATTACTAGCAACTTTTCATAGAAACATTGTACGAAAGGGGAGTCATTATGCCGTTGTGGTTGAGGAATTCGCTGGTTGTTTTAATAACCATTATTACATTTGGCTTGGTTTCACCTGCACAAGCATCAGAATTACTATCTATTGATCCAAAAGATACTGACCGTGCCGATACCTATGAAAACGTATCAATTCCTACAGATCATTTAACGACAAGTCAAGAAACGCATGAAAGCTTCGTGAGTAGAATGATGAAGGAAGCAGAAGAGCAATCACTTGAGAAGTTTGGAACCAGGATTGGTCCTGTAATAGAAGACGAATTCCGTGAAATCATTCTTCCAAATATGGAGGCTGCAATTGCAACAGTTTCTGAACAATTTCCCGAAGAAGCTCTAGTGAATCTTGAAGTTACTGAAGTACCAGGCGGAGGATTTTCTGAAAAAATCTTTCATATTGTAAATGAGCAAAAAAGCGATATCATTCGTTTCCATGTTCGAAGAGATAATCCTCCTCAAGAAGGATATTGGTTTAATTTCCATTACCATACGTACCATGACCAATTTCAAACGCATTATGAATTAGGTACAATCTATTGGGACAAGAATACCCCACCTAAGTGGAAAAGTTAAAGATAAGGCTGTTTTCATAAAGATAGAACTGTAAATTTGAAACGGAAAATTAATTCAATTAAAGATAAGAGAAAGAGAGCAATCAGTTATCGATTGCTCTTTTTCTCTTTTTCCTTGTTTGCAAATAAAGGCACAAAGTTGTTAGAAGATATAGCGCGAACACGATGCTAGTAGAAACATAGACTTGCACAGGTACACTATAAAACATCACAACAAAGAACAACGTGTAGAAAAACAAGTCTAGCAGGATTAATTTACCGGAAGTGACCACTTGCTGATATAGCTCAAGATCAGAAGCTGTATACTGTTTGCGTTTTGATCCCGTGAAAAACATGTTATTTCACCTACTTCACTATGTACTGAACTATATGCATCAGAGTTGAAAAGTGTGAGAAGACGAAGGGGATTCCTTATTCTGTAAATTGCTAGGATACAGAGGAAAACGTAATAAATATGATATAATTTTAATAGCTTCATAATAGAACACCATTTAAAAGGGAGACGATGAGATGCGCAGGTTGAGTCAATTTTTCCTCATTGCCGTCCTCACTTTTTTACTTCCAGGTAGTTTACATGCGAATGTGAATGGAATGCCATTAAAAAACTACCCTAAACATTCATTACTATATGAAAATTTGAACTTAAACCATCTCGACTTACTTGGCGAAATTATTTTATTACCAGTAGAGTCCTTTGATTATGAAGAAGTAGCGAAAATTATTTCAAGAATTGATGCCCTTCCAGAAAAGATGTTAAGGAAAATTACAGAAGAGAGGATCTATTTAGCTCTTTTTAACGGGAAGCTCACAGACAATCCTTCTGCTCGTGATCTTCGAGGTGTGATCCCTAGGGGATATAACTCTGATAAAACATGGGACGAGGTACCAGGAGTCGGTGGATCTAAATTAGTTCTAGCTAAAATTGGAAGTAGTGAACAAGGGTTAGGTCATAGTTCCGTTAACCTAGAGTTACATGAACTGGCTCATTCGATTGACCGTCACGTATATAAGCTGATTCGTGAAGATCCAAAATTTCTTGAAATCTGGAAAAAGGAAACAAAATATCTATTTCCAGGAAGGGATTACTTTTTGAACTATCCGGAAGAGTATTTTGCTGAGACCTTCGCCATGTACTACCTAGGTGGGGAATATAAAGAGTTGTTACGGAAAGTTGCTCCAGAAACATATTGGTTTATGGATAGACTTGAATAAGTGATTGGAACGACAAACAAGGTTTGTCGTTTTTTGTGTGGATTTAATGCTCTTAGTATTCTAAAATAAGATAGACTGTTTTAATTTAAAGGTGGGATTTTCTATGAAGCAATATTTAGACTTGTGTAAACATGTACTAGAAAATGGGACAAAAAAAGAAGATCGAACCGGAACGGGGACAATCAGTACCTTTGGGTATCAAATGAGATTCGATTTAAATGAAGGATTCCCGTTAGTGACAACTAAAAAACTACATCTTAAAAGTATCATACATGAACTACTTTGGTTTCTAAGTGGAGATACGAATGTGAAATATCTCCAAGAAAATGGTGTGCGGATTTGGAATGAATGGGCAGATGAAAACGGTGAGCTTGGTCCAGTTTATGGCCATCAATGGAGGTCATGGCCGACTCCTGATGGTGGAAGTATTGACCAAATCACCAATTTAATAAATCAAATTAAACATAATCCTAATTCAAGAAGGTTGATTGTTAGTGCATGGAATGTGGCGGATGTAGACAATATGGCTTTACCACCATGTCATTGTCTGTTCCAGTTCTATGTTGCAAATGGAAAACTTTCTTGTCAGCTTTACCAGCGCAGTGCGGACGTTTTTTTAGGAATTCCTTTTAACATAGCCTCTTACGCTTTGTTAACGATGATGATTGCCCAGGTATGCGACCTTGAGCCTGGCGAGTTCATCCATACGATGGGGGATACTCACATTTACACAAATCATCTTAAACAAGTACAACTTCAACTATCAAGGGACCCACGTCCGTTACCAATAATGAAAATCAACCCTGAAGTGAAAGACATTTTCGGGTTCCGTTTTGAGGACTTTACTCTTGAAGATTATGACCCGCATCCACATATTAAAGGAGTCGTGAGTGTATGATATCATTAATTTGGGCGATGGATGAGAAACGGGTTATTGGGAGTTACAATAAGCTTCCATGGCATCTACCTGAGGATTTAAAGTTTTTTAAACGTGTCACAATGGGACATCCGATTGCAATGGGGCGTAAAACTCATGAATCAATTGGGAAGCCGCTTCCTGGTCGAGAAAATATTATCATCACCCGTGACAGGCAATATAGGAGTGAAGGCTGTACAATACTTCATTCAGTAGAAGAATTTTTAGACTACACAAAGAAATTCTCTGAAGATGAAGAAGTGTTTGTAATTGGTGGAGCTGAAATCTTTAAGGACCTCATTCAACATGCAGATCGCCTGTATGTAACAATGATTCATCACCAGTTTGAGGGAGATACCCTTTTCCCTGTATTTCATATTGATGAATGGGAACTAGAATCACGCCAAATGGGTGTTAAGGATGAAAAAAATCCGTATGACTATGAATTTCTCATCTATAAACGCAAGCAAGCATAAAAAAGGCAGCCCAAGGGCTGTCTTTTTTATGATTTATTAGAATTACCCATGTTATGTTAGCACAAATTCATATAATGGAAGATTAATAGCTTATCTTTCAGTTATAATATACTAGGTAAAATAGGTTGAGGAGGAAGACAATGCTACGTTTGGTATTTATTTTTTTATATATGAGTGGCTATTTAGTGTATAGCATCCCAAAGCTAAGAAAAATGCAATCCCTCCCGAAGGGAATGGCAGTAAAAGAAAAAGATATCCTTATTCAGGAAACACCTAAGAAATGGTCGGAAACCATCATGAAAATGACTGGTTCAAAGGTTGAAGTTCGTGGAAATCATCATTTACCAGATGGCCCGGTTTTAATCGTAGCTAATCATGAGGGGGATTTCGATATCCCGTTGTTGTTAGGTTTTTTAAACAAACCGTTTGGATTTATTTCAAAAATAGAAGTGAAAAAAGTGCCGGTTCTGTCGAAATGGATGGATGTGATGAACTGTGTTTATCTTGATCGCAAGGATCGGCGGCAAGCGGTACGATCCATTAGAGAAGGAGTTAAACGATTAAAGGAAGGTCATAGCATATTAATATTCCCAGAGGGCACACGAAGCAAGGGTGGGCCAATTGAGGAGTTTAAATCAGGCAGCCTGAGACTTGCCAAGGATGCGGGTGTTCCGATTGTTCCAGTTTCCATTGAAGGAACGGCCGATGTATTTGAGAAGAATGGGAGACTGATCAAACCCGCCAACATTACATTGACTATTTGTCCACCAATCTCTTTTCATGAGTATCAAGAGAAAGACCTGAAAGTTGTCGCAAAAGAACTGAGAGAAATCATTATTGAAAATAGAAAAGAATATAAAATTTCCTCATGATCATTCCTGTGCAATTCTGCGCAGTTTTTTTTATTCAGAAAGTATACAGTCTTAGCTGAATAAATTATTAGGCGCTATACTCGTGGCCACTAGTCTCCAAGGAAAGCTTTGGCAATTGGAACAACCACCGGCAACGATTGCCCTCAAACACTGGACGCACCTACGCCTCTACATTCTCCTTTATCTCGTTCTAAAAAGGAACTTAATTATTAAGAGACTGTTCGAACCTGATTAATGGTTCTAGGGTGCTGAATCTTAATAAAACTTTATTTAAGTCGCAACGCTATAGACCATCCACTGCTCAAGCAAAGGGTGGTTGGATTTTTCTTATTCGACGCATTAATGTGAAATGTTAAAAAACTTTCATCAATTAACGCTTTTTCATGATATAATGTACCAATTAATTATTTTATGAAACGAGGGTGCTGTATGGAACAAAAAACAGTAGCAAAAAAATGGGTGCAAGTTGAAGATATATTGATTGCCTACAGGCATCTTAAAGAAATTGTTGCCCATACACCACTACAGAAAAATGAACGACTTTCTGAAAAATATGGGGCGAATGTTTACCTCAAAAGAGAAGACTTGCAACATGTCCGTTCTTTTAAACTAAGAGGGGCTTATTACTCAATGAAACTCTTAGGTAATCATTTAGAAAACGGGGTTGTGTGTGCGAGTGCGGGAAATCATGCTCAAGGTGTAGCATTTGCATGTAGACAACTCGGAGTACAAGGGAAAATCTTCGTACCAGCTACTACTCCGAAGCAAAAGGTAAAGCAAATTGAAATGTTTGGGCGTGAATTTGTCGAGATCATCCTTGCCGGTGATTCTTTTGATGATGCATATAGTAAAGCAGTGAGCTGTGCCGAGGAAGAGAAACGTACTTTTATCCATCCATTTGATGATGAAAAGGTCATTGCAGGACAGGGAACAGTAGCGGTTGAAGTGATGAATGATTGTGAAGAACCCGTTGACTATATTCTTGGAAGTATTGGTGGCGGGGGATTAATGTCAGGCGTTGGCACCTACATAAAAAGTGTCTCTCCCGCAACGAAAGTAATTGGGGTAGAACCAGCAGGAGCTGCGTCAATGAAGGCTTCTATTGCGAATGAAAGCGTCTTGCCACTAGAGAAAATTGATACTTTCATTGATGGAGCCGCTGTGAAATGTGTGGGTTCCAAGACTTACGAGATTTGCAATGAATTACTCGATGATATTGTAGTGGTCCCCGAAGGAAAGGTATGCACGTCGATATTGGAGCTTTATAATGAACATGCAGTTGTAGCTGAACCCGCTGGCGCAATGCCAATTGCGGCTCTTGATTACCTCAAAGATGAGATAAAAGGGAAAACCGTGGTATGTGTCATAAGTGGTGGAAATAATGATATCAGCCGGATGCAGGAAATTAAAGAACGCTCCCTTTTATTTGAAGGATTGCTTCATTACTTCATAGTGGACTTCCCTCAACGAGCAGGAGCATTACGGGAATTTCTCGATGATGTGCTCGCACCACAGGACGATATTACTAGATTTGAATATACAAAAAAACATAATAAAGAAAGTGGCCCAGCGCTTGTAGGCATTGAACTAAAGGATAAAAATGAATATCCCCGTCTAAAAGCAAGTCTTGAACGAAAAGGCTTCTCCTTTCTCGAATTGAACAAAGATAACCAATTGTTTAATTTACTTGTTTAATCATCATATTAGAGATAAAATGTGTGTTGGAATCAAGTATAAATGTTACATGTAGCTTACTAAATTTCTTAATGTGAAAGTCTTATGAACATTTATTGCTAAACCACCAAAATGGTAACAAATGCACTATAATTATGGTAGATTTACAATGTGAAAGGAGATGTTGATCAATGTTATCGAACATCGGTGTTCCTGGATTAATCTTAATCCTTGTGTTGGCCTTAATCGTTTTTGGTCCGAAAAAGCTTCCAGAGATTGGTAGAGCTTTTGGTCAAACCCTTCGTGAATTTAAAAAGTCCACTCGTGAGTTGACAAGTGATGTTATGGAAGACTTTGAAGAAGAGAAGAAAGATATTCAAAAATCATTAAAATAGGTGTAGGACGGTTCGATTTTACATCCATTCGTCTAAAAAATGTCGCATACAAGCTACAGCGCGTGAAAGTGCTGTAGCTTTTCTAAATACGCATTCACGTTTGGTAGGGGAGATTTATGGAAGATAAAGAACTTAATGTAGTAGATCACTTGGACGAGCTAAGAAAAAGATTAATAATCACAGTTTTTGCCTTTTTAGTCTTTTTCGTCGTGGGTTTTGTCTTTGTTGAAGAAATCTATCATTTCTTTGTTAGGGACTTGGACGTTAAACTAGTTGTCCTTGGACCAAGTGATATCGTTTGGATTTATTTTATGATTGCAACAGTGATTGCAGTAGCTGGAACCATTCCGGTGCTCGCAACACAAATATGGCTTTTCGTTAAGCCTGCTTTAAAACCGATTGAACGAAAAATGACGCTTTCCTATATTCCGGCTTTGTTCATCCTTTTTATTGTAGGTCTTTTGTTTGGATATTTCGTCATTTTCCCAACGATTCTAAACTTCTTAGTTGAACTAAGCGGTGACATGGTAGCCACGAACTTTACAGCCGATAAGTATTTCCGTTTTATTTTGAATATGACCATTCCTTTTGGGGTGCTTTTCCTAATGCCTGTCGTCGTTATGTTCCTAACTTCCTTAGGGATTATTAATCCTTATTTCCTTGCGAAAATCCGTAAATATGCTTATTTTGTGTTAGTAGTTGTTGCGGTTGTCATTTCACCGCCAGATATCATGTCTGATTTTCTTGTAACCATCCCATTGTTATTCCTATATGAAATCAGTATTAATCTTTCGAAAGTTGTCTATAGAAGAAAGCTGAAAAAGGAAAAAGAATGGGAAGCGCAAATGGGCTATGATGAGGAAAATCAAGGTTAAGGATACTTCGAGTTATTTAAGGAAATAATCTAGAAGTTTCAAGGTTAGAATTAAAACAGACACAAATTCAGGGGACACTGATGTATAATATATTCTGGGTAAGGAAAGCAGATAGATCTTTTTTTGACAACTTGTTGTTCAAGTATAAAAGATGAAAAATAACGCTTTCCTCTTAGGGTGCCTACTAGGCACCTTTTGTTTTATTCACGCAATCATGGCAAGATGAATCCTCTAACGAAAAGTCTTCAATGGATGTAAAGTAGTTGGAGCAGAATAAAAAGCTGAGGCATCATGCTGAAAAAAATTGTACTTTAGAAAGGGATAGGTATGGCGAAAGTTAAAATTGTAACAGATTCTACAGTGGACTTGAGTGATGAGGATTTGCAAAAATACGGTGTACATGTTGTTCCCTTATTGATTACCATTGATGAGGAGAACTTTCTAGATCGTGTAACTATTACCCCAAGTCAATTCATGGAAAAAATGAAGAATTCTAAAGAGCTTCCCAAAAGTTCACAGCCTCCAGTAGGGGAATTTGTAAAAGTATATGAACAATATGCAGAGGAAGGTTATGAAATTCTCTCGATACATATGACGGGCGGAATGAGTGGAACTGTGGGATCTGCAGAAACTGCAGCAGCAATGGTTGCTGGTCATGTTAAGGTTATTGATTCACGGTTTATTTCTAAGGCCCTAGCTTTTCAAGTTATCGAGGCAGCCATATTGGCTAAACAGGGGAAGAGTATGAACGAAATTGTGGCAAGACTTGATGAAGTTAGAGATCAGACCCAGCTCTTTGTTGTGGTGAATACCCTGGAGAATTTAGTTAAGGGTGGTAGGATTGGGAAAGGAAAAGCCATGATTGGTTCATTGTTAAATATTAAACCAATTGCATCGCTCGAAGGCGGAGTTTATACACCTGTTTCAAAAGCCCGAAGTCATTCACAGGTTGTTAAGTTCCTTGCACAAAAATTTGCACAAGATGCAAAAGGAAAAATCATAAAAGGTGTTGGTCTTGTTCATGCAGATGGGTCTGAACTTGCTGACAAATTAAAGTCAGCGATTATCGAATTGACGGGCTATCATGATATCCATATTGAAGATACAACGCCTATTGTTAGCACGCACACAGGCCCGGGTGCAATTGGATTCATGTATTACCTAGAATAATCTTCAGGGAAACGCCTTTTTCATAACGGGACAGGTACCTCTAGGGTAGCACGAACTTTTCCTGCGAGCCCTATCTCTTCCTTAATGGAAAGACCTTTGCTAGAATGAGGATGGAATCATATTGAATTTAGTGGGGGAAAGTCATGAAAAAACAAGTGTATGCTGTGTTGCTCGCAGTTATATTGGTAATGGCTGCTTGTGGACAAAAAGGGATAGAAGGGGCATTAAACTGGCCAATTGAGAATCTCAATTCAATTAATCACAATGGTGAAGACTTTTCACTTGAAGATCTAAAGGGAAAGGTCTGGGTGGCTGATTTTATTTTTACAAATTGTGCGGATGTTTGTCCACCAATGACAGCGAATATGAAAAAACTGCAACAAATGGTAAATGAAGAGAAGCTTGAAGATGTAGAGTTTGTCTCTTTTAGCGTCGACCCAGAAGTGGATACCCCGGAAGTCCTTCAAGAATATGGCGAGCGCTTTTATGTTGATTTTGAAAACTGGAATATGTTAACTGGTTATACACAGGATGAAATCGAAACCTATGCAATGGACAACTTTAAGACGTTAGTTGTTAAACCAGAGGAAGGTGATCAGGTAGTCCATCAAACATATTTCTACCTTGTAAACCAAGAAGGGGAGATTATGAAGCAATATTCTGGTTTAAATGATATCCCTTATGAGGAAATTATTAATGATATAAAAGCATTAAAATAGACCTTTTATAGGTCTATTTTTTTGATTTGGCTCTATAATATTTGTTGGGGTTCTAATACAACTATGAAAGCATAAAAAAACACGCAAACATCCAATTCTTTTATACTTGAGTTGTCGAGAAACAAGTATGAATGGAGTTGCGTGTAAGTG
>Ga0180215_1000692_pt1 | contig 40671 bp, 21 predicted proteins | sample eDN3rd37CBELigBY_FD_128871 | JGI IMG/M metagenome (GOLD analysis project Ga0180215, IMG submission 128871) | Enriched backyard soil microbial communities from Emeryville, California, USA - eDNA 3rd pass 37_C BE-Lig BY (version 2) (version 2) | ecosystem: Environmental > Terrestrial > Soil >...
CGGGTCGGGGTCGGAGCCTGGCCCTCGCCGCGCTTGTAACACTGCCACTGCACGACGAACCAACGGGTGGGCGCGCTCCCCACCACCTGGGTCCGCAGCTCCCCCGCCGCGTCGTCGCAGAGGTGATCGCCCCACCACGCCGCGATCACGTCCCGGGGGCTGCCAGAGTTGAGGAGGGCCTGGGCGTTGGAGACCCCGACGTCGTAGGCAGAGGCGTTCGGGCCGAAGGTCACGTAGCCCTTCATGCCGACGTTGATCGCGGTGCGGGCGACCCCCGCGAAGTCGAACTCGAAGCCCGCGGGAAACGCGAGGCCGTAGCGCTTGCCGTCCTGCAGGGTCACCGGCTGCATCGGCTCACCGCCGGGGATCGGCAGCTCCTGGAAGGTGTCGGTCCACACCGCGGTGGTCAGGGCCACCTGCGCCCTCGCCGGGGCAGCGGTGGAGAAGGCACCTGCGGAGAGGAGGAGGATCAGAGCGCTGCGTACCATCGATCGACTCGTGTGCATGCCGGGATTTCCAAAGACTATTCGTCGAGACAGGCGTTCAAGTAGGTGACTGTGATCTCGGCGTCGGGCTTGGGGACGAAGAGCGGCGTGAAGTCTACGGCGTTCGCCATCGGATCGTAGCGCCAGACCTGGGAGTCCGCGAAGGTCGGCGCCCGCGGGATCCCGTTGACCCGAACCTCGATGTCGCGCTCGCTGACGGGGCCGGTGCCATTGCGGTTGCCGGGCTGACCCCGCAGGTAGAAGCGGGAGCTGTAGCCGAGAGCCCCCTCCGACATCCTGCGCAGGGCCGCCTCCCACTGGTCGTTGTCGGAGGTGGGAATGCGGATGTCGATCCAGGTGCCGCCCGTTGCCTCCACCACCTCCAGGAAGGCGGCGCCGGAGCCGTTGGCTGGCTCCGAGATCGCATGGAGGCGCAGGTTCGAACCGCTCCGCGGCCCCTTGACCTCCTTGAAGCGCTCCACGTACTGGTGGGGGGTGATTCCGAAGATCCAGGACGATTGCTCCGGCTCGTCGGAGACGAAGATCACCGAGAGCGCTGCGTCGTGTCGCAGGAACCCGGCGTTGCCATCGTCGAATCCGGTGCGGTACCTCGGATCTTGGTAGTTGTCGATCAGGGGAGGCGTGACCGCGCGGAGTCCGGCCTCGAAGGCGAACTCCGCCCCGTGGCAGAGCCCGACCAGGACGTTCTCTTTCCAGTGCTCCTCCATCTGCGGCATGTTGGGTCGCAGGATCCGCGGCCGCTCGCCGTTGATGGGGAAGAGCCTCCCGTCCTCGCCCCCGTCTGCGCCGCCAGGGCAGGTGGAGCTCATCGGTGTCAGCCCGGTGGAGGTGACGCCGATCTGGAAGTCCACGTTCTGCTGCTCGGTGTAGGAGAGGAAGGCGGAGAGGTTCTCCCTGAGCCGATCCTGGTACGGCGACATCGAACCCGAGTTGTCGATCACCCAGAGGATGTCGACCTTGGCCCGGCCCGCCTGGTGGAAGGTGTCGGTCTGCTCGATGGCCTCGGAGCCCTCCCCGTGCAGCAGGTAGACATAGGGCTCCTCCTGCCCCTCGATCCACACGAAGAGGGCCCCCTCCATCGCCCCGAGCCTGTCCGGACCGAAGCTCATCAACAGCTCCTCGCTGCGATTCGAGAGGAGCTCCCTCGGGAGCGGCGGGTAGCGGCGGAGCTGGAAGGCCCCTGCGTCGAGGGTGTCGCTGACCTCGACCCGGGTGATCCGCGCCGCCTGCTCACAGGCGTTGCTGAGCATCAGGCTTCGCGGCCTGGTGAAGCAGCCCGGTTGCGCGCTGCCGAGATCGATCGGATCGGGATCCATGACCAGGCAGGGCCGCTGCGACGATCCCCGCAGCTCGACCTCCTGCACCTGCCGCTCCCGATTCGAGATCTGGAAGCGGACCGTCCCTAGGAAGAGGGGCTCGTACGCGGGCGGGGCGAAGCGCACCGGGATCTCTAGGGTCTGCAGGGGGCCCAGCTCGATGCTCTCGATCGGCTCCAGCGAGAAGGCGGGATCGGAGCCATCGGCCAGGTGGAGATCGCTGATGAGGCAGGCGGTCTCCTGGTGGTTGACCACGGCGAAGCTGCGGACCTTCTCCTGCTCCCGGTTCACGACGCCGAAGCGAAGCTGCGCCGGGATCACCGAGAACTCGCAAGGGGGGAGATCGCGCCCGGTGCCGGAGACCACCAGGCGGGTCTCCTTGGAGAGGCTGGTCTCCAGGACGATCTCGCCGTAGCTGAAGACCTCCTCGGTCGGCGAGAAGACCACCTCCACCGCGAAGCCCTCGCCGCCGCGGTAGCCATCCTCCTTCGGTCCCAGGCCCCCATCCAGCTCGCGGATGGCGGCGCTGAACGATTCGTGGTCCGACCGGATCCCGAGGATCCGCAAGGGATCGACGGCGACCCCTGACGGGGTCCTCTCTTCGTTCCTGCAGCTCAAGCGCCTGGTCACCGGGGCCTCGAGGGCCACGGTGCCGAAGTCGATCGAGCCGCCGCTGCAGAGGAGCGTGGGTCCGCCTCCGAAGCCGCTGGCGCAGGCGGTCAGGGTCTCGGTGCCGCCCTTGCCGTCGGTGTGGACCAGCCCGATCTGGGCCGTGCGGACCCCGACCTCATCGGGCTCGAAGGTCAGCATCAGCTCCGCGGCTCCGTCGACGCCGGGCGGGACCACCAGGGGCAGCGGACTCGCAGCGGAGAAGATCCCCGCGTCCTCGTTCGCCACCACGACCCGGACGATCTCGATCGCCTCCGTCCCGCGGTTGCGAAGGCGCAGCGCCCCCTCCTTCGACTCCCCCAGGCCGACGTAGCCGAAGTCCAGGCAGGCGGAGGACTCCAGCTCCAGCGCGCTGGCCATCGTCTCCGCCTGCAGGGGAACCAGGGCCAGGGTCTCCTCGTTGTCGTCGAGGAGGACCAGGGTCGCGTCGTTCCTGCCCACCGCCGTCGCCTGGAAGTGGACCTCGAGCTCCACCGCCTCACCGGGCAGCACCTGCCTGCGCTCCTCGAAGGCGCCGCGGGTGGAGAGGGAGAAGAGCGAGGCGTGGTTGCCGCGAAAGCCGCCGAGCACCAGCTCGAGGCTGGCGTCGAGCTGGTTGGTGCAGCGCAGGTCCAGGGTGCGCTCCTCTCCGCGCATCACCAGGCCGAAGTCGAGGCTGGGCGGATCACAGGCGAGGGCGCCCTTCACGCCGACCCCCACCAGGCGGATCGAGCGGGTCCTGCCGCCTCCCTCGTTGGTCGCGAGCTCCACGATCGTCTCGCTCGGCGCTCCCAGCTCATCGAAGGGAGAGAAGCTGAAGGCGAGGGTGCGCTTGCCGCCGACGGCGATCTCGATCCGCTTGGGATCCCCCCCGATCCCAAAGGGCTCCGCGGGGCTGGCCACCTGGAGGACCAGGGTGGTCGCGCCGCCGTTGCCCAGCTCGATGGAGCGGGTGGCGCGGGTGCCGAGCGCAACCGCGCCGAAGTCGATCAGGTGATCCGCGCGCCCCGAGGGATCCGCCTCCAGCGCCAGCGTGAGCCGCGGCGCCTGCCCCTGCGTCCCGGGGCCCTCACCGCACGAGCAGCCGCTCAGCAGGAGCGCGAGGGCGAGGGCGGTGGCAGAACTTCTTCGCAGCGGGGACCACCACGCCTGCGGCGCGGCGGACGCTGCCCGCGGACTGAACTCCTTCTTCATCCTCATTCCTCTGCCCATTCTTCGAGGTCCTGCGAGGTCAACGGGGATCACAGGCGACCTGATAATCCACCGCGAGCTCGGCCCCAGCCTTGGGGATGAAGAGACGCTCGAAGATCACGGCGTTGGTCAGGTAGTCGTAGGTCCAGACGGTGGCGCCGTCCATGTAGGGATCCAGCACCTTCCCGTCGATGCGCACCTCGAGGTCCGCCTCGTCCACCACGAGATCGCCGCTTCGATCCGCGGGGGTCCCCTGCAAGCTGAAGCGGGAGGTCTGCTCGAAGGTCCCCGCCGACATCTTCCGCAGCCCCGCTGCCCATCCCTGTTGATCCCCTGCGTTGCAGAGGTTCACCCAGGTGCCGCCGGTGGCCTCGACCACGGTCATGATCCGATCGCTGCGCTCCTCGCTGTAGAAGCCGCAGCCTGGAAAGCCCGACCAGCTCGCGGGGATGGTGATCGCGTGGACCTTGACCTTCTCCGACCGCCACGCCCCCTTGATGGCGCGGAATCCCGCCAGGTACTGGGCCGGGGTCCTCATGAAGGAGTGGTCCATCTGATCGGTGACGAAGATGATGGAGAGGTCCGCGTGCTCCCGCAGGAAGCCCACGTTGCCGTCGTCGTAGGGAGAGTTCGGGCTGGACTTCTCCGAGACGATCAGCGGCCTGGTGAGGGCCCGCAGCGCCGCCTCGAGGGGTCGCTCCACGCCGTGGCAGACGCCCACCTTCATGTTGAAGCGCCAGTGCTCCTCGAGGTCCGGCGTGTCCGCCCGCAGGATCCGCGGGTGGCTCCCGTCGACAGGGAAGAACCTGCCGCCCTCGCCGCCGTTGGCGCCCCCACCACACGGCACCGCCCCGATGCTCATGGGGGTGAGGCCGGTGCTGGTCACCGCGATCCGATAGTCGCCGACGCTCGCGTAGGAGAGGAAGGCGGGGAGGTTCTCGGCGAGGAGGTTCTGGAAAGGCGCCATCGAGGTGGAGTTGTCGATCACCCAGAGGATGTCGACGGCGGCCCGCTCCAGTGGCTGCTGGAAGGTGTCGACCCGCTCGTCGGACTCGGCCCCCTCGCCGTCCAGGCGCACGAGGTACGGCTCGGACTCACCGGCGAGCCAGACCGCCAGGGAGCCCGCGACCTCGCCGAGGTGGGACGGCCCGAACCGCAGGCTGAACTCGGCCTCCTGGCTCGCCTCCAGGACGAGGGGGAACGTGGGCCTGCGGGCGATCTGGAAGGCCCCCGCGTCGGCGGTTTCGTGGATCTCCAGCGCCGCGACGGTGGAGGTCGTCGCGCAGACGTTGCGCAGGATCAGGCTGCGCTCGCGGGTGAAGCAGCCAGGGTTGGTGATCCCGAAGTCCACCGGATCGGGGGAGACGATCAGGCAGGGCCGCTCCGAGATCCCCCGCAAGGCGACCTCCGCCGCGGGCCGCTCGTCGCTGGAGATCTGGAACCGGACCTTGCCGGTGAAGAGCGCGCCGTAGGCGGTGGGGGCGAAGGTCACCGGGATCCGCAGCTTGCCGGACGGCGCCAGCTCCACGTTCTCGATCGGCTCCACCGAGAAGGCCGGGTCCGAGCCTGGGGCGAGGTGGAGATCGCTCACCAGACAGGCGGTGTCCCGGTGGTTCACGATGGCGAAGTTCTGGGTGAGGCGCAGGCCCCGATCGACGACGCCGAAGCGGAGATCCGCAGGCTCGATGCTGTAGTCGCAGGGGGGCAGGTCACGGCCGGTCCCGGAGAGGCGGACCCGGTGGGTTCCACCTGGCTCCTCGGTCTCCACCGAGAGGGTGCCGTCCTGGAAGACCTCGGCGGCTGGGTCGTAGCGCACCTCCACCACGAAGGCCTCGCCGAGCTGGTAGCCCTCGGGCTTGGGGCCGACGCTGCCGCTGACGGGGTCGCGGATCGAGGCGTGGAAGGCCGGATCGTCCGAGACGAGGCCGCTCAGGCGCAGCGGGTCCACCGCCGTCCCCGGGGCCCCGGCCCCATCGTTCATGCAGCGAAAGGAGCGGGTCACCGGCATGCCGATCGCCACCATCCCGAAGTCGATGGCCTCCCGATCGCAGAGGAGCTTGGGCCCCCCTCCGAAGCCGGTGACGCAGGCGGAGATCGCCGAGGAGGTCCCGCGGGGATCCGCGAAGACCACGCCGATCTCCGCGTCGTGCTTCCCCGCCACCGGAGGGCTGAACTCCACGAGGAGCTCCGCCGTCTCCCCAGGGGCGACCTCGCTGGGGAACTCGCTCAGCACGGCGAAGGTCCCGTTCGTCTCGGGGATCAGCGCGCGGATCAGGCGGAGCGGATCGGCGCCGACGTTCTTCAGGCGGAGGGTTCGCCGCACGGCCTCGTCGATGGCGGCGTAGCCGAACTCGAGGCATCCCTCGGGATCGATCATGAGCGCGCTCTCGACCGTCTCGGCCATCAGGGCGACAGTGGCCAGGGCGATGTCCGCGTCGTCCACGAGGACGAAGGTGGCGTCGTTTCTCCCGGCGGAGGTGCCTTGGAAGCGGACCTGGATCTCGAGCTGCGCACCCGCCTCGACCCGGACCCGATCGTTGACGGTGCCCGGCGCCGTGGCGCCGTAGAGGGAGGCAAAGTTGCCGCGGAAGCCGCCGAGGGTGACGTCGAGGGCGACCGCCGACTCGTTGGTGCAGCGCAGGGGCAAGGAGACCGTGCGCCCCCGCACCACCTGGCCGAAGTCCAGCTCGGGATCGCAGGCGAGGAGCTGCTCCACCCCCTGCCCCAGCAGGCGGAGCGAATGACGCTTCCCGCTCGCCTCGTTGGTGACGAGCTCCACGATCGCGTCGCGGGGCTCCAGATCCACCTCGTCCGGGCTGAAGCTGAACGAGAGGGCACCGTCGCCGCCCACCGCCACCGTGACGGACCTCGGCTGCTCCACCGCGAAGGGCGTCGCCGCCTGCCCCGCCTCGACCACCAGGGGCGCCGCGCCGCCGTTGCCGAGCGGGAGCCCCCGGATCGCCTTGGTGCCGACCTGCACCGGACCGAAGTCGAGGAGGAAGTCGGCCTTCCCGCTGGGATCCGGCGGGAGCCGGACCCCGAGCTTCGGCTCCTGCCGCCGGGTCTCGGGTCCGCTGCAGCTACATCCGATCGAGCCCGCCGCGGTCAGACAGACGACGGCGAGCAGGCTCCAAGCAGCACTTCTCGACTGCATGTACATCGACTCCTCGAGCCTGCGAAGGAATCGCCCCCGCGGGAGCGGGGCCGATTCTTCAGCTCGCGCTCCGCGCGAGAGGCTCCTTTTTCGTTTGCCCGCCTCCGGCTCGCGAGCGTTCGTGAGACACGAACTCTCAGGGTGCAGGCGGCTGCTTGCGCTGGAAGCGGAGGGACTGCCCCCCCTTCAGCACCGGCTCGTTCCACGAGTATCGCACGCCGGTGGTGCCCCCCGGCGCCTCGATCCCAACCGAGGTCTCGGAGCCCAGGGCCCGGAGGCCGCGGACGAGGTCCTTGTAGACGATGACGATGTCGCCGTCCTCCCAGAGCTGGACCTGGAAGGTGCCCTCGCCCGGATCGGGGGGCGGGGGGTTGAAGGGCGGGAAGAGCGGATCCACCCAGACCGTGGTCGTGACCCGGGTCCATTGCAGGATCGTCACCTTCTTGCCGTCCCGCTCCTGCTTCTCATAGAGGAAGGCGGCGTTGTTCGCGGCGGCGCCGATCCCCCAGTTCGACCAATGACCTGCGACGAAGCCCACGTTGAAGCCAGTCCCCGTCCCCGGAATCTCGCGGGCCTTGGGGTTCGAGTGGCTGCCGCCGAGTCCGACCACGCCGTTCTGGCTGATCCAGAGGGTGTTCACCGTCCCGTCGAAGAACGGCATGTCGAAGCCGATCCCGCCCGGGACCGCCGCTGAGACCGGCGGCGTCCTGCCCGTGCCGATCGCGAGCTTCGTGCCCGTGGGCTCGATGTCGATGAAGGGATCCGCCGAGTAGGCGTCCAGGATGTAGAGGCCCGGGAGGCAGCCCGCTCCCGTGGTCCCCGGGGTCCCGAAGTTGCCGGCGACGTAGCTCTCGGTCCCCTCCGTGCACCAGGAGCCCTCGGTCCTGTCGGAGAGGAGCCCCGGTCGATGCCTGCTGGGATCCAGGCTCTTCGAACGTCCGGACTCGATGGTCCATCCCTGCCAACGGGCCTCCGCGATGAGGGCCTCGGGGTTGGTGCCGTTGTAGATCGTGAGCTGGTCGTCCGCTGCGTTCAGGACCGGGATCCCGCCGTAGTTGTAGCTGGGGGTGAAGCCCGGGGTGGCCGAGGCGGCGAAGGTCAGATAGCCGCCCGGCTCCACAACCAGGGGGCCCCCGTTGTTGATCGTGTGGCTCCCGCCGTTGCCGACGATCGACATGCCGTTCATGTCGATGGGGCCGACGCTGGTGTTGCGGACCTCGAACCACTGGGCGGAGCCGGCTGCAGGCTGGAGGTGCAGCTCCGTGATCAGCAGGTCGCCGAGGGCCGGAACGGTGATCCGGATCGTCTCACAGACGGTGCGGGTCGCGTCGGCGATGCAGGCCTTGTAGTTGGTGGTCTTCCAGGGGGTCACCGTCATCGTGCCTGTGCTCAGGTCGACGGGCTCGAAGCGCCAGGACCTGCCGGAGAGGCCGCCGGTGACGACCTCGAAGAAGGCCAGCTCGCCGCTCTGCTTTCCGTCGGAGCTCTGGAAGCCGATGGACGCCGCCTTCCCGTCCGCGCCCTCTTGGTTGTTGTCGCTGCTCATGGTCTGGTAGCGGAAGTCGAAGCGGCCGTCCTGCGAGGCGCCGTCGTTGAAGAGCACCACCTGGAAGGTGAGGTTGTCGGTCTCGGACCCGGGGGTCGGAGCGGGCAGCACAGGGAGCTGGAAGCGGTTGAACTGGACGACGATGAAGTCCTCGCCTCCGACCTGGAACCGCTCCCAGTGGGCCTCGCCGACGCTGTAGGTCTTCAGCCCCGCCCAGAACGGACCGATCCGGGTCGAGGGCAGGGGGTTGCCGAGAGCCCCGACCCCCCCGTAGCCGTACTGATGCGGATTGCCCGACGTGCTGTGAAACGAGAGGGAGCCGTCCTCGATCACGTTGATGCTCGAGTGGGTCTCACCGAAGTAGCGGAAGCTGAAGCCCTCCGGGAAGGTGATGGTCGCGGATCGGGTCCCGTTGGTGAGGGCGCCCCAGGTGAGGGTGTTCTTCGTCTCGCTCTCGCTGATGTCGTGGAACTCGACGGGCAGCGAACGCATCGGGAGGGGACCGACGCTGACGGTGCCCTCCCCTGCGGCGCTCCAGGAGAGGGTGGAGGACTCGCCCGCCAGGAGGTTGGTCTTGGTGGCGGTGAGATCGCTCATGCGAACCGTGTCCACCGGGAGCTGGTAGGTGGTGTTCGCCGCCTTGCTGGTGAAGGTCTCCTGGCGGGTGGCGACCAGGGTGTAGATCGCCGAGGTCGCAGGGGAGACCGCCACCGAGCCATTGGTGGGGGAGAGCCCCGTGACGTCGATCGGGGTGGCGGGATCGCTGCCGATCTTCTCGGTCAAGGTGATCGAGGTCGCGTCATCGATGACCCAGCTCAGCATGGCCGTCTCCCCCGGGGTGATCGGCGAGGGGGTCGCCCGCAGGGATTGGATGAAGGGCGCGGCGTAGATCGGGGCCACGGCGCGGGCGTCGAAGAAGTTGTCGAGGGCGGCGCCGCCGGCGCCGTACGCCCGCACCGTATAGACCAGCTCCCCGCTGCGGTTCTCGGTGAAGGAGCAGTTGCCGAAGCGCATCTGGGCCGGATCGGTCTGGCCGCAGAGCTTGTTGCCATTCTCATCCAACACGTCGATGGCCTGGGCGTTCTGGCTCTGGCTCCAGGTCACGGTGAGCGTGTCCCCGGGGCTGGGCGCCGAAGGCGAGACGCTCGCAGTCCATTGGACGGAGTTCGGGAAGGGCCACCAGGCCCTGGGGTGGACGGTGAGCGACTGGGTCTGGGTGCGGTTGTTGGCCCCGTCGGTGGCGACGAGGGTGTAGGTCCCCGTGGTCAGGGGATAGCCGGACCACGAGCCGCTGGTCGGGAACCCTGCAGGCCGCATGGCGAAGGCCCAGCCCTCGAGCCCCCCCGGGTATTCCAGCTCGCCCGACTTGAGGCTCTTGCCCTCGGTGCCGTCGGGGTTCTGGTATCCGATGCTCAGGAGCGCCCCGAGGTCGGTCCATCCCAGGACCTTCAGCTCCCCGTAACGGAAGTCGAAGTTCCCGTCCTCTCGAAGGACGATCTGGAAGTTGAAGTCGGTCCGGGTGTCGGTGGGGAGCGCGATGTTGCCGGAGTGCATGCCCTTCCATTGGATCACGAGATAGCGACCATCCGCGTCCTGGCCGAGGTCGTAGAAGACGCCGCCGGGGCGGGTGCCGTTCTCGAAGATCTTGAAGTGGCGCCAGAGGGGGGCCAGGTGCACCCCACGGGCCAGCGGCTCGGGGAGGAGCTCCGAGTCCCTCAGATCGCCTGCGTAGCGCATGTCGAAGCTGAGGAATCCGTTCACCGAGGCACGCGCCTGGGAATAGGTCTGGCCGTAGTAGGGGAACTCGAAGCCTTCCGGAAAGTCGAAGCCGCCGCACTCCATGGGATCGCCGGAGCTCAGGTCCACCAGGCAGTCGTCGGTGAGCTGTAGCTTCTTGGCGGTGGGGCTCCCGCTGATGTCGATGAAGGCGTCGGTGGTGCGGAAGTCGCTGGGCTCGATCCAGACCTGGGTGGCGCGCCTGGTGGACCAGCTGAACTCCACCTCGTGGACGCTGGCCACCGCCACCGGTCGGCTCAGGCTGAAGGTGTCGATCTGCACGGGCAGCCGCTCCACCGTCACCGAGGACTGGCGGGTGGCGCCCAGCTCGTTGGTGACGATCAGCCGGTAGTTGCCCTCGGGGGGCTGGGGGACCACCTCGATCTTCATGCCTTCCCCGCGCACCTGGCCCGGATCGTTGCTCTCGAAGAGGGCAGGCAGGATCAGCCGAAACTCTGCGTCCAGCTCGTAGAGCGCCACCGACGCCGCGTGGGCGGCGGTCCAGGTCAGCTCCGCCGGCGCGTCGTCGTAGCTCGCGACCGAGGAGCTCAGCTTCACGGTGGGCTCCGGGAGGATCTCGACCGAGGTGCTGAGGGAGCCGTCGTCCGTGTCTGGGGTGGAGGCGACCAGGCGCAGCGAGCGATCGCCCGCCGCGGCAGGGGCGAAGGTGGTGCTCCCGGCAGCTGCGTCACCAGCGCTGATCGGGTAGGTCGATTCGTCGGCGGGGTCCTGGATCGAGAGGGAGGGCGCGCGGCCGTAGGCGTCGCTCTCCACCTCCCAGGTGAAGGTGATGGGATCGCCCTGGGTGCTGCGCACAGGCTCCACCGAGAAGGCGAGGACGCGGGGGCCCTCGTAGACCTCCACCTCCTCGGTCTCCTCGTCGCGCTCGGCGAGGCCGTTCTCCACGGTCAAGGTGAACGGGTGGAGGCCCAGCGACAGGGGCGCCGTGATGGTGCAGCTCCCCGCTGCGATCCGCTCCAGATCCGAGGTGGCGCAGGCAGCCTCCTCGCCTCCCGGGCCGAGGATCCGGAGGGAGCTCCCGCCCATGGTCTGCCAGCTCAGCTCGAGGGAGGCCCCCGGGGCGAGGCGGTTGGGGACGGCGACGAAGCTGACGATGGTCGGGGCGCCCACCGTGACCACGGCGGACCTCGCGACGAAGGCGCCGAGCTCGTTGAAGGCGCGGAGCTCGTAGACCGTCGCCGCCGCCACCGTCTGGCTCAACTGCGAGGCGAGATCACCGCCGGAGACACCGTCGACAGGGGCTCCGTCGCGCTCCAGCTCGATCCACGCGCCGTCGGTCACCGACCAGCTCAGCTCGAAGGGCTGGCCCGCCTCCACCCGCGGCGGCACGGTGAAGGAGATCGTCGGCAGCGGCACCGCCCGCACCTCGATCGTCTCCGTCGCCTGCCCTGCGGCGTTCTGTGCGATCAGGGTGAAGGTGGTGCTCTCCTCGATCGTCGTCGTGTACGACTCACCATCGGCGGGGACGCCGCTCCCGTTCACCTCCAGGGTGAGGGCAGCGGCACCCTCGACCTCCCAGGTCACCGTGACCTCCTGCCCTGCGGTGACCGCATCGGCAGAGGGCTCGAAGACGTGGATGGTCGGGATCTCCAGGAGCGCCACCTCGAGGGTCTGGCGCGCCTCCAGATCCCCGCTCTTTGCGATGATCTCGAACTGCCCGCTCGCGCCCACCGCGAGGGAGCTGGTCCCCTCCTCCACCAGGGACGAGTCGACGGTGACCTCCCCGCCCTCCGGGGTCGTGAGCACGACGTCGATGGCGCCGGCGGTCTTCCAGGAGAGCTCGACCGGATCGCCCACGACGAAGGGGCCCTCGGAGACCGCAGCGAACTCCAGCACCAGCGGGTTCACCTCGATGGTCACGGAGGAGGTCTGCTCCTCCTCGTCGCGGATCGCCCGCAGGGTGTAGGTAGTGGTCGACGACGGCGTGACGGTGAGCGTGCCGCTCCACTGGTCCTGGGTCTCCAGGAGCTCCGCGTTCCCGTCGGAGAGGCTGACGCTCGCCGCGGCGGCGGTGGTCCAGCTCAGGGTGGCGGACTCGCCCGGAGCGATGGAGGTCGGGGTCGCGCTGAGGGAGGCGACGAGCGCTTCGCTCACCCGGACCTCCACGCTCTGCTCGACCCGATCCCCGGCGGCGCCGGTGGCGCGTAGGGTGTAGAGGGTGGTCTCCTCCGGCCGCACGGTGACGGTGCCCTCGTCGAGATCGGCGTCGCCCAGCTCGATCACCCCGTCGACGTCGCTCGAGAGCTCCAGGGAGACCGCGTTGCGGGTGGTCCAATGGAGCTCGATCTCGGTGCCGGGGGAGGTGTCCCCGGCGCTGGCGGCGAAGTCGAGGATCTCGGCCTTGAGGGCCCCATCGAGCTTCGGCTCCGTGGGCTCGGAGGAGCATCCGATCGCCCCGAGGAGAATCGCAACCGCCATCGCCGGAACCAGTCGGCCCATCATCATGTCGTCGCCTCCAAGCATCCCTGCGAGATCAGGGAAAAGCCAAGGATCATCAGGATCCCATTGGGCGATGGACGGCGGGGGGAAGCGACGAAAAGTTTTCTAAAAGTTCGGCGCGGAGGGGATCTTTGAGGCGGGTGATCCGAGGGGCCGGCGATCCTCAGACGGGGGCCTGCACCACCCGGACCTCCGGATCGAGGAGGTATCCCTCCGGCTCTCGCGCGAGGATCCGCTCGAGGCCCAGGGTCCGCAAGGTGCGGATCGCCACGTAGACCCGGGACGCGGCGGCGTCCGCCTGGACGTTCTCCCCTTCCCAGCCCACCTCGAAGACCTGCTCCAGGCTCATCCCCTTCCCAGGCGACGAGAGGCGCAACGCGGTGAGCCCGCGCAGGATCCGCCGGAGCGCGTGCCTGCGATGGAGCGAGACCCGCTTGCCCTCGAGCTCGAACCAGGCGCCGTCCATGCCCACCACGAGCTGCTCCGGGGATCTGGGAGCGCTCTTCTTCACCGACTCGCCTGGCGAGGCCCGAAGCTCCCGCTCCGCCATCCGCTTCAGGTAGATCAGGTTCGTCGCGGGGCTCGCCTCGATGGCGGCGGTGAGCCGCTGGCGGGCTGCCTCCTCGGAGCGGCCCGAGGCGCCGGGACCCGAGGCCCCGCTCTGCCTCTCTTGCCGCAGGTCCAGGAGCCCCTCGACGATCTCGACCTTGGCCGCGGCGATCGGATCCCCCTCCCCCTCGAAGGGGCTTCGTGCCTCCTCCAACGCGCGGACGGCCTCCTCGCGCCTGCCCGTCACCGCGTGGCAGCCGGCGAGGAAGGCGAGGACGTGGGAGCGGTTTCGCTGATCGCCGGACTCCTTCAGGAGCTCGCTGGCCTCGACGAGGAGCTGCTCCGCCTGCCGGGGATCGTCGCGCTCGTACGTGATCACGCCCAGCAGATAGAGGCAGACCCCCTCGAACCTTCGGTTCCCCAGCCGCCGCTCCAGGGCGAGGGCCTCCCGAACGTAGGCCTCCGCCTCCTCGATGCGCCCCGACATCAACTCCACGCCGGCGAGGTTCGCGATCGTATCCGCCTCCAGGGCGGGGACCTCCAGATCCCGGAAGATCACGATCGCCTCGCTGAACACGTGGCGTGCCTTGGAGAACTGCCGCTCGTTGGCCCAGACCCCGCCGATCGCCTGGAGCGAGAGCGCCTCGAAGAGCCGCGATCCATGCTGCCGAAAGACCGCGATGGCGCGCTCGTTGAACTCGACGCTCGCAGGCGGATCTCCCCGCAGCATCTCCATCCAGCTCCGCAGCAGGTGCGCGTTTCCCAGATCGATCCAGGCCTCCACCTCCTCACAGGCCTCGATCGAGGCGTCGAGGTCGACGACCGCGCGATCGAAGGCGGCCGTCCGCAGCCAGAGCGCTGCCGAGATCCAGAGGAGCCGTCCCTCCGCGAGCCTCGCGCCGAGGCTCCGCGCGAGCTGGAGCCCTTCGTCCACCGCGGCACGCGCCTCCTCGAGCCGCCCCTGGCGGTGGAGCGCGAACGCTCTGGCATAGAAGGCCCGCGGGAGGAGGAGCGGATCCTTCGCCGCCTTCGCAGCCTCCATGGTGAGCCGGATCCGCTCCTCGTCGATGGGACCGCCCTGGATCGACAGCAGCTCCGAGAGGGCGAGGCCCGCCCGAGCGGAGAGGTCGGGATCCTTCGCGACCAGCCGGCGCTGCGCCGCCTGGAGGTTGGCGCGCTCGAGCTGCAGCCAGCGGATGGCCTGGTGCTCCTCTCTGCCCCGGCTCCGGGACGAGTAGTACTCCCCCTGCTCCACGAAGTGGGCGGCGTGGGCCGCGACCGCCTCCTCCTCCAGGCCCGTTCGCTCCAGCTCCATCCGGGCGTACTCGGCCATGGTCTCGAAGAGGGAGAAGCGCGGGGGATCCGCCTCCTCGAGCTGGAGCAGCGCCTTGCTGCGCAGGCCGTCCAGGAGCTCGAGGGCACGCTGGGGCTCACCCGGCGTGAGGAGGGCCTCCGCCGCCTCGAGGCCGAAGCTCCCCGGAAAGACCGACGCCTTGCGGAGGGCCAGCTTCTCCTCCTCGGAGAGGAGGCTCCAGGTCAGCGAGAGGGCGCCGAGGAGCGAGCCGTGCCGGCCCGGGCGGGACGAGGTCAGCAGGTCGAATCGATCCGACATCCGCGAGAGCAGCGCCCGCGGCGAGAGGACCCGCACCCTCGCAGCGGCGAGCTCGATCGCCAGCGGGATCCGATCGAGGCGGCCCACCAGCTCTTCCACCGCCTCCCGCTCCAGCTCCGGCGCGCCCGCCCCCGCCCAGGCGTGGTTCGCCCGCTCCAGATAGAGGCTGACCGCCTCGCTCTTCTCCAGGGGGCCCAGCTCGAAGCGGACCTCCCCCTCCATGCCCACCGGCAGGATCGAGGTGATCAGGATCTGGAGCTCGTCGCTGTGGTCCAGCCAGTCCTCGAGGATCGGCGTCGCCTCCGCCGCGATGGCGTCCAGGTTGTCCAGGACCAGGAGGGTCCTCCCGCGGTTCGCCAACGCAAGCGCCAGCCCGCGCCCCTCGCTCAGGGAGATACCGAGGGTCGAGCCCACCACCGCCTGCAGGTCCAGGGCGGAGGTGCAGGTGGTGAGGTTGCAGAACCAGGCGCCGCCATCGCCGAAACCGGACGCCGCCTCTCCCATCACCTTGCGGGCGAGGCGGGTCTTCCCCATCCCCGAGGGGCCGGTGAAGGTCAGGAGCCGGGTCCCCTCCTCCAGCTCGCGCGCTGCCAGCTCCCGCTCTCTCCGGCGGCCGATGAACAGCGTCCGATCGGGGATGATCCTGTTGGCGGCGATGCCCATCGCAGACTCCGGGTCCAAGACTGCGAAGCATAGCAAATCATTGGGGATTGGGCATCCGAGGCGAGAGCGGAAGGGCAGGTCCCGACCCGACGGCGATGCGGAGCGCCTGGCCTCAGGGGTAGAGTCGCTCCACGTGCCAGCCGGACTCGCTCTTCGTGTAAATCAGCCGCTCGTGGAGCCTGTCGGGCATCCCGGTCCAGAACTCGATCCGCTCCGGACGCACCAGGAAGCCCGACCAGAACGGCGGCCTCGGCACCTCGACCCCCTCGAAGCGGGCCTCGACCTTCGCCACCTCGCTTTCGAGGGTCTCGCGGGACGGGAGGACGTCGCTCTGCTTCGAGGCCCAGGCGCCGATCTGGCTCCCCCTGCCGCGGGTGGCGAAGTAGGCGTCCGCCTCCTCGTCGTCGACCTGCTCCACCTTCCCCTCGATGCGAATCTGCACCTCGGGCATGGGCCAGTGGAAACAGAGGGCGGCGTAGGGCCGCTCCCGCAGCTCCCTCCCTTTTCGGCTCTCGAGGTTCGTGAAGAAGACGAAGCCGCGCTGGTCGACGCCCTTGAGGAGGACCATCCGCACCGAGGGCCGCCCCTCTGCGTCGGCGGTGGCGAGGGACATCGCGTTGGGGAGGTAGACCCCGGCAGTGGTGGCCTGGGTGAGGAGCGCCTCGAAGCGCTGGATGGGATCGTCGCTCATGTCGCGCCTCTCATAGCGCAGTTCGGGGGGCGATTCGAGGGCGGTCCCGCCCTCAGGCGATCAGCGAGAGGGCACCAGGGAGGACGGTGATCGTGACGGGGAGTCGGCCCAGGGCCTCGCCGTCCACGTCCAGGAGGCACTCCTCGTCGCAGCGGGCCTCGACCTTGCGGGCCCTGCGGGAGCTGGCCCCCTTCAGCTCGAGGTGGGTGCCGTCGTAGAGCCTGCGGCTGTGGAGGGCGAAGTCCTTGAGGCCGAAGCCGCTCCAGATGGTGACGTCGAAGAGGCCGTCGTCGACCTCCGCCTCCGGCGCCACCATCATGCCCCCGCCGAAGAAGCGGCCGTTCGCCACGGCGAGGTTCGTGATCGAATGCTCTTCCCACGGCCCGTCGTCGAAGCGGACCTCGCAGCGACGCTCCCGGTAGGCGAGGAGGCCGCGGACCGATCCGATCATGAAGGAGGCTTTTCCTCCCAGCACCTTGGTGGTCCGGTTCACGTAGCGATCGACCAGCCCCGAGGTGCCGAAGGAGGCCACGTTGACGAAGTAGCGGCTCCTCGCCGCCCCGTCGTGGTCCTCGTATTCGATCCGCCCCACGTCGATCCGCCGCTTGCGCGGGGTCCGCAGCCTCGCCGCCACCGCCTCGGTGTCGGAGGACGCGTAGGCCAGGGTCCGGAGGAAGTCGGATCCGGTGCCCCTTGGAAAGAGCCCCAGGGAAGCCTCCGGTCGGACGATCCTGCCCTCCGCGTCGAAGAAGCCGTTCACCACCTCGTTGATCGTGCCATCCCCACCCACCGCGACCACCACGTCGGCGCCTCCCTCCAGGGCGTGGCGGGTGAGCTCTGCCGCCTCCCCGGAGCGGGAGGTGAAGAGCTCGCCGAAGTCTCCGATCCGGGAGCGGATCCGGGTGGCGAGGCTGCGCCACCGCCTGCCGGTGGAGCCGTTGGCGCTGTTCGGATTCACGATGAAGACGAACTTCCGGCCCATGAGGTCCCTGTCGTCTGGATGAGCCTGCACGCTGCGCCTCCGGCGTTTTGGGGCTCGTCGCGTCGCCGCGAGCCCTCAGTCCTCCACTGCGATCGCGCTCTCCCTTGCGATCCTGCAGAACCGCAGTCTCATACCAGGGCCGAGGGCCTTCAAGGCGAAGATCCACTCGCTCGGGGCGAGCTCCCGCTCGCGCGAGGCCGGAGGCGGCACGGGTGCAGAGGCGCCCTCCGTGCGCGGAGCTGGTGAGCGGAACGACCATCTCCCGGGGGTGGCGGCTCGCTCACCGGCTCCGGTCGTCCGCTCGGGAGCGGGGATCTCCGGCTCGTCGCTCGCGATCCCGAGCTCCTGTGCCGCGGCCAGGGCCCTGCCGATCGCTGCCTCCTGCCGCGGGCTCCCGGACGCGAAGGAGAAGGTTGCGCGCAGCGTGCGGGGCTCGGTCTCGCCGCCCGCGCCTGCGGCTGCACCGCCGCCGTGCCGCGATTCTTCGGCTGCAGGCGCCTGAACGGTGAAGAGGATCTCGAGGGGCGGGGAGAGGGTCTGGGTCAGGAGGATCATCAGCCGGGCGAGGGGCCCCGCCTCGCCGCAGAGGCCGAGGCGCACCGTCTCCTTCGGGATCGGACCCGCCTTCAGGGTCGCGGCGATCAGCCTCCCCGCCTCGCCGCCGCCGCCGAGGAAGAGCTGCTCCACGGCGGGTCCCGCGGCGGAGCGCGGCGCCGCCCTCGAGACGAAGAGGAAGCCGTTGGGGAGCGCCGCCTCCACCGAGGCCACCCCGGGGCCGAGCCTGCCGTCCTCCACCCTGCGGCAGGCGAAGGGGCCCTCCAGCCAGTCGGCGACGGTGCCTCGAAGGACCGAGGGGGGCTGCGGACCCAGGGTGAGCTTCGAACGCGCCAGGGTCGCCTCCACCTGCGCCACCGGCGCAGCGGCGAAGGCACGGATCCACATGGAGTCGGGATCGACGGGATCGATCGTCTGGGCGCCGCTGGGGTCGGGATCCAGGTGGGGGGCGCGTCCGGTACTGGTGCCATCAACTGCGCCAGCAACTGCGCCAGCACCTGCGCCAGCACCGGCGCCAGCACCGGCGCCAGCACCGGCGCGAGCACCGGCGTCAGCACCGGCGCCTGCACCGGCGCGAGCACCGGCGTCAGCACCTGCGCCAGCACCTGCGCCATCACCTGCGCCATCACCTGCGCCATCACCTGCGCCATCACCGGCGCCAGCACCGGCGCCAGCACCGGCGCGAGCACCTGCGTCATCACCGACGCCACCGCCGACGCCGCTGCCGAGCCCGCCAGCCCAGACGCCGTCGCCTCCCGCGGCGCCGCGATCGGCGGTCGCCGGCGACAGGCCCAGCTTCCCGGGGTTCAGGATTCCAGCCGGATCGCAGGCGCGCTTCAGCCCCCGCAAGAGCGACATGCCCCCCTCGCCCAGCTCCTCCGCGAGCCAGGGCGCCTTGAAGAGCCCCACCCCGTGGTGGTGGGTGAAGGTCGCGCCGACTCTGGTGGCAGCCGCGAGCGCCGCCTGCCAGGCCCTGTCGTAGCCCTGGATCCCTTCCGCCACCTCCGCTGCCCTGCCGGTGAAGGTGAAGTAGATCGAGCAGCCATCCGGGTAGGCGTGGCTGAAGTGGGCCATCACCATGGCGTGGGGCGCCACCGCGTCTCGCACCGCGTGGAAGAGCTGCTCCAGCTTTCCCCAGGAGGTGGCGACCTCGAAGGTGTCGACCCAGGCCCCCGACTCGAAGACCTTGGGCAGCTTGTAGGAGACCGAGTAGCGCTCGCGGAGCCAGCGGCGGCCGGGCCCCTCCCCCAGCTGCCGCCCCCCCATGGCGGTGCAGATCGCCGCTGCCTCCGCCGCTTCCGGCTCCGCCTCCCCCCGCGCCCCCTCGTGGATCAGCACCAGCATCGAGGCCCGGGCGAGGGCGGCGGCGCCGTTGAGGAGCGCGCTCCGTCCCAGCGCCAGATCGAGGATCCGGTCCTGGAGCCGCCCGCCGCCACCCTTGGAGAAGGAGGGGCGAAGCTCGTCGACCCCTGGGGGCGGCCGGGTCCTGCTCCCGTCCGCGCCGCCTGCGCCGCGATCGAGATGTCCCAACGCGATCAGGGTGTCGATCGGATCGTAGAGGCGGGCGACGCTGGGCCGCAGCCCCGCGTGGAAGATCGCCTCCATCGCGGCGATCCCCGCTGCCAGGGAGCGGAAGCGGTAGCCGCGGGGGAGCTGGAGCTGGGGGGCAGGCCAGAGGCGCAAGGCAGCGTCGGTGAAGATCCCCAAGGTCCCCTCGTTGCCGAGGAGGAGCTCGATCGGGTCCACCCCCTTCGCAGGGCGGCTGAGCCGCAGGATCTCGCCGGTCCCCAGCACGCAGCCGAGACCGACCACCATGTCCTCGATCTTCCCGTAGCGGGAGGAGCTCTGCCCTGCAGAGCGGGCGGCGAGCCAGCCCCCGAGCGAAGAGCAGCCGATCGAGGAGGGGAAGTGGCCCAGGGTGAGACCGCGGCGGCCCAGCGCCTCCTCCAGGTCCACCCCCAGCACCCCCACCTGCGCCTCGACCAGGAGGTTCGACCGATCGATCCGGAGGATCTGCCGCATCCGCTCGAAGCGCATGGTGATGCCACCATACACGGGAAGTGCGCCGCCGCAGACCCCGCTCCCGGCGCCATAGGGCGTCAGGGGGATGGCGCGATCCCGGGCGAAGCGCACCACCTCGCTGACCTCCTCCTCCGAGCCGGGCCAGACCACCAGCTCGGGTGGCTGGGGCACCCGCCCCTCCCGCTCCCAGAGGAAGCTCTTGGGCCACATGTCCCTCGAGGCCCGCCGCCGCTCCCGGGGATCCGCAGACACGTGGGCGGTCCCCACGATCCGTCCCAGATCCTGCACCAGCGCCGTGTTCACCGGCAGCGGCCTGGCGTCCCGGACCAGGGGTGGCGAAGGGAGCGGCTCAGCCACGGGCGCCTCCCTCCCTGGAGCGCCCGAGGCGATCCTTCAGCCAGATCGCGAGGGCCACCAGGGGGACCCGCGTGGGGCAGATGGCCTCCGCCTCCCGGTAGGCTTCGGGATCGATCGCCTCGATCGCCTCCCGCGCATGGAGCAGCTCCACCGAGGAGCGGGCATATTGGCGCGGGAGGAGCGAGACGCCGTCGTAGGTCGAGCGGGCGACCTGGCCGAGCTGCCCATCGAGCTGATCGCAGAGGCCGCAGGAGATGCAGCGCCCCGCCGCCGCCAGCATCGCCTTGTCGCCCAATGGCGTGGGGACGAGGCCCTCCGGGCCGTAGTTCCGGAGGAAGCTCGCCTTCCCTCGCAGGGTCTTGCCGAAGATGCGCCGCAGCGGGTGGACGACGACGGCGCGCCAGCCCAGGTAGAGGTTCCCTCGAATCCAGGCGCTCATCCTCGTCCCCCTCCGCCCGCGATCCGGTCGGCGGCGGCGACGCCCGCCAGGTAGCCGGTGAAGACCGCGAGGCCGATCCCCGCCCCGTCCTGCGCCGGATCGTTGCCGGCCAGGACGCCGCCGCAGGCGAAGAGCCGATCCGAGGCGGTGCCCTCGTCCGGCAGCAGCGGCCGGAGCCCCTCGTCGATCCGGACCCCCGCCCGCATCGCGTGCTGCTCGTCGCGCAGCTCGTGGGCGGTCCAGTCGCCGAGCCACCTGCCGCCGTCGATCCGTCCCCGCACCCAGATCGGCAGATCGAAGATCGGCTCCCGCAAGAGGCCCTCCCGCCGCACCCCGCCGCCGATGAACTTTCCCGTGGCGAGGATCACCGCCTGCGCCTCGATCGGCTGTCCTTGCGCCGCCGGGGGTGGGAACCGGCCCGCGCTGGGATCGAAGCGCGCCGCGGGGAGGATGGAGGGCTCGCTTCCGCGGAGGCGAAGCCCTCCCTCCATGGCGGCGCGGACGTAGGCTGCGAGCGCATCCGCCGGTGGGCGGGGTGGCGGGAGCGCGGTGAAGCCGCCGCCTTCGGCGGGGACGTGCGGCGGGACGAAGGTGGAGAGCGCCGGCCCCGCCGGGGACACCAACCCTGCGACGGCCTCCGGCACCGGTGCAGGCCCGAGGGCCGGATCGACGAAGACCTCGCCGGCGACGATCCGGATCCCGGCCTGCTGGAGCCGCGCCTCCAGCGCCCGCTGGAGGCGGATCCCCGGGAGGGATTGTCTGCCCGCAGGCAGCTCCGCGCAGCGGATGCCCAACCCCTCCTGCAAGCCCCGGATCATCTCCCCTGCGTCGACCCGCGAGAGGAGGGGCGGAAAGAGCAGGAGCGCGATCGCCTCCTGGGGGAGCGCCCGCCGCACCGACTCGATCAGCCGCTCCGGATCCCGCTCCAGCCGCTCGGCGAGCTCATGGGGGCGAAGGAGGGGATCCTCCTGGTGCCGGAAGAAATCGCATTCGATCCCCACCGCCCGCAGATCGAGGCCCGCCAGGGCAACAGCCTCCTCCGCGGCCCGCGCCAGGAGCGGCGCGTCGATCAGAGGGATCCGGTCGAAGCCCACGATCCCGACGGTCCCCCCTGCACGCAGGAGATCGCCTGCGGCGATCGAGTCCAGACCGCCAGCCGCCGGTTTGAGGAGGCCCAGGGGCGAGAGGAGGAGCCGGTTCTCCTCCTCCGGCGCTCCGAAGGCGAGGACCCCGCTGGTCTGCGCGGACGCGAAGGCCAGGGCCTCCGGCAGCAGGAAGAGCCGCTCCCGCAGGATCGCGTAGGGATGATCCGGCCGGCGGAGCGCGAGCTGCGCCGCCGCGTCCAGGATGCTCTGCCTCCCGCCCAAGGGCAGCCCCGGCAGCGCCTGCGGGTCCGGCGCCACGTCGGCAGCGCCGGAGGAGAGCGCCGTCGCCCCCCAGGCCCTGCGCACCACGGTGACCTCGTATCCCCGCTCCCTCGCCGCGAGGGCCGCGAAGGCACCGGCGGCGCCGCCGCCGATCACCAGGACATCCGTCCGGAGCGAGGCTCCATCGGCGGATCCGATCATTCGTCCCCCCGTCGAGGCGGGACGTTCTCGCCGAAGGGCGAGGCGGACGGCAGCGGCGCCTGCCCCAGGGCGCCTGCGCCCAGGTGGATGCCCCGGTTCAGCTCCTGCTGCGCGAGCCCCTCCCCATCGAGGACGGCGCGGTTGCCCTTCCAGCGCAGCTGCAGGAGGTCGTAGATCTCACGGTGATACTCGCTGACACTCAGCCCTGCTTCCCGGGCGAGGAGGGCCGCGGCGGGGGCCACGCAATCGGTTCCCTGGCAGGCGCCCATGCCGAGCCTGGTGCGGCGCCGCAGATCCACCAGCCTCCGGCTCTCCTCGTTTCGGATCGCCCAGACCACCTCCGCACCGATCACCTGCTCGCAGCGGCAGACCTGCGCGCGCAGGCGGGGCTCGCGCATCGCCAGCTTGCAGATGTCCACGGCGAGCTCCCCGTGCCGGTAGATCAGCCGCGCCACCGTGGGCTCCGGGATCCCGCTCTCCTTGGCCAGGAGCGCAGCGTCCGGGACGCTCTCGCCGCCGGGGAGGGGGAGCAGGTGCGTGCGGCACTCCCGATGCGCCTCTCCCAACAGCACCTCCACCGCGTCCACCGCCTCCTCCGCCATGATCCGGTAGGAGGCCAGCTTGCCGCCGACCATGGTGAGGAGCCCCTTCGCGCCCTGGCTCCCGTGGTCGTAGATGATGTGCTCGCGGCTGAGGGCGTCCTCGGTCTTGCCGTAGTCCCAGGCGGTGGGACGGATCCCGGCCCAGGCCCGGAGCAGCCGCGCCTCCGCCACGGAGGGGAGGCTGCGCAGCGCCGCCTGCCACAGGTACTTCACCTCGTCCTCGGTGATCCGCAGATCGTCGGGATCGCCGTAGTAGTCGTCGTCGGTGGTGCCGATGATCGCGGTCTGCTCGTGGGGCATCACGAAGACCTCGCGGCCGTCCGCCGCCTCGCAGATCACCCCGTAATTGGAGACACGTCGATCGATGGTGAGGTGCACGCCCTTGCCGGGACGCAGCTTCACCTCCACCCCTGCGAGGCTGGCGATCCGGGGGGCCCAGGGCCCCCCGGCGTTGAAGATCACCCTGCCGCCGTAGGTCTCCTCCCTGCCGGTGGCCTCGTCCCGGACCACGATCCCGCTCACCTCTCCCGACACACCGCGGGTGAAGGCCACCACCCGCGAGTGGGTGAGGAGGGTCGCGCCGTGATCCCGCGCCGAGATCGCGTTGGCGGCGCAGAGCCGGAACGGATCGATCCCCCACTCGTCGAAGCTCACCGCCCCCACCAGGTCCCGCGCCAGCGAAGGCTCCAGCTCGTAGGCCTCCTCCGGCGAGAGGACCACGCTCTGCTTCCCCGCCTTCAGCGGCTGGTAGCGATCGTAGAGGTCCAGGTAGACCTCCATCCCGTAGCGCCAGGCCCGCTCCACCGCGGTGGGGCTCTCGGGATCCTTGGCGCGGATCGGAAAGAGGAAGGGGATGCGGAAGAGGAGGTGCGGCGCGATCTTCTGGATGTAGCCCGAGTCGATGCAGGCGAGCTCGGTGACCTCGCGGTCGTACTGCAGGTAGCGCACCCCGCCGTGGATCATCCCGGAGTTCGCGCCGGAGGAGCCCGCTGCGAAGTCCCGCTTCTCCACCAGGAGGGTGCGGTAGCCGCGCATGGCGGCGTCTCGCGCGATCCCCGTGCCGTTGACGCCCCCGCCGATCACGATCAGATCGAAGTCCACCGTCACCTCGTCTCCGCTCGCGCGGGCTCGGGGCTGTCCGTCCATGCACCGGCGTCCCCACCGGCACGTCAGCTCGCTACTCGTGCTTCACCACCCGGACGTGGACCTCCCGGAGCTGCTCGTCGCTCACGTCGCCGGGGGCGCCGGTCATGAGGTCCGTGCCCTTCTGGGTCTTCGGGAAGGGGATCACGTCGCGGATCGACGTAGCCCCCGTGAGGATCATGGTCAGGCGGTCGAGGCCGATCGCGATCCCGCCGTGTGGGGGCGCGCCGAAGGAGAGGGCCTCGAGGAGGAAGCCGAACTTGTTCTTCTGCTCCTCCTCGTCGATCCCCAAGGCCTCGAAGACCCGCCCCTGGACCCCGGAGTCGTGGATGCGGATCGAGCCACCGCCCACCTCGTTGCCGTCGAGGACCAGGTCGTAGGCCCGCGACCGCACCCGCCCCGGATCCGTGAGCAGATGCTCCATGTCCTCCGGCCGCGGCGCGGTGAAGGGGTGGTGCGCGGCGACGTAGGCCTTCTGCTCGTCCGAGTACTCGAAGAGGGGGAAGTCGACGACCCAGAGCAGGTCGTGGCGCCCCTCGGGGATCAGCCCCAGCCGCCTGCCGAGTTGCACCCGCATCTGGCCCAGGACCCCGTTTACCTCCTTCGCCCTGCCGAACTGGAAGAGGAGGACGTCGCCCTCCCCCGCCTCCGCCGCCTCGTTGATCCGCTGCCGCAGGTGGGGCTCGATCAACTTGGTGAGGGGGCTCTGGGTCCACTCGCCGCCCGGCGCGACCTTGGCCCTGGCGAGGCCCTTGGCTCCGAAGCTCTTGGCCACCTCCTCGAGCTTGTCGATCTCGGTGCGGCTCATTCCGCCGCCGCCGGGGAGGCGCAGCACCTTCACGATCCCGCCGCCCTCCACGGCCTCCGCGAAGAAGGGCACCCCGCCGCCGCCTGCAGCCCGGACCAGCTCGGTGAGATCCACCAGCTCCAGGCCGAAGCGGGTGTCGGGCTTGTCGACGCCGTAGCGGTCCATCGCCTGATCGTAGCTGAGCCGCGGGAAGGGTCGGGGGATCTTCATCCCGATCGCGGCCTCGAAGATGTCGGCGAAGAGACCCTCGGTGAGCGTCTGCACGTCCTCCTGATCCACGAAGGACATCTCGAGATCGATCTGGGTGAACTCGGGCTGCCTGTCGCCGCGCAGATCCTCGTCGCGGAAGCACTTCACGATCTGGAAGTAGCGGTCGAAGCCCCCGACCATGAAGAGCTGCTTGTAGAGCTGGGGGCTCTCGGCGAGGCCGTAGAAGCGGCCCGGCCCCTGCCGGGCGGGGACCAGGAAGTTGCGGGCGCCGCCGGGGGTGTAGCGCCCCATGAAGGGGGTCTCCAGCTCCACGAAGCCCTGGCTCGAGAGGTGGTTGCGAGTGGCCTGGCTGATGCGGTGTCGCAGGAGGAAGGTCTTCTGGACCGACCCGCGGCGCAGATCCAGATAGCGGTGCTTGAGCCGCAGCTCCTCGTGGGTGTCGATCTCGTCCTCGATCAAGAAGGGCGGCGTCCGCGCCTTGTTGAAGATCTCGAGGCGGGTGGCCTTGATCTCGATCTCCCCCGTCGGGATCTTCGGGTTCACGTTGCCGCCGCGGGAGATCACCTCGCCCACCACGCCGACCACGTACTCTGGGCGCAGCTCGCCGGCGAGCTCGTGGGCGGCGGGATCGAAGTGCGGCTCGAAGACCACCTGGGTGATCCCGTCGCGGTCGCGGAGGTCGATGAAGACGGCGCCGCCATGATCGCGGCGGGTGGCGACCCAGCCGTAGAGGACGACGGTCTTGCCGACGTCGGCGCCTCGGAGCTGGCCGCAGGTGTGGGTGCGCTTGTGCTGGGAGAGAAATGCCACGGATGAATCCCTTCGGGAGGTCGGAGGATCTTCAGGAGGCTCGGACCAGGAGTCAAGGCGTTCGCTACGTCGAAGCGTCGTGGATCGACGTCGCGGCGTCGGATCGCCGAGGCCATGGATAACACGACGGCCCCGTCGATGAACGCCAGACTGCGCCTCGAGCGTTGCGAGTCCTCCACCTGCGTCGATACGGCGCGTCGCTCGCGTCGATGGAGCCCCGCGATCGCGGCGCTGCACGCAACCCTTGCGGCATCCGCGCGCCCCTGCTGCGCCCCGCTGCCCCTCCCCTTTCGGGGCCCCGCTGCAGCAGCCCTCGTTCGGGTGGGGATCGACGAGCCGAGCGCCGTTCGAGATGGCTAGGTTCTGCACAGGCGAGAGCGAAGCTCCGTGGTCGCTGCGTCTGGACCACGCCGCTTCGCCCCGCTTCTAGGGAGGGGGGCGAGATGATCTACTTCGACGTGCACCAGGAGAAAGGCGAGCGCTTCAAGGTCCTTCGGACGACGGAGCGCACCCAGTTGGCCATGATGACCCTCCCGCCGGGGGGCTCCTCCATCCACGAAGAGGGCAACACTTCCAGTGACCAGACCGTCTACGTGGTGGAGGGGAGGATCGAGCTCACCGTCGGCGACGACAAGCGCGAGCTCCGGGCGGGAGAGGGAGCGATCATCCCCGCCTCCACCGCGTTTACCATGAAGGTGGTGGGGCGTCGCCCCTCCAGCATCTTCAATATCTATGGACCGCCCGCCTACCCCGCCGAGGAGGAGGCGAGGTCGTGGAGCGGCGCCAGCGTCGGGGAGCACGACTACGATCGCCACGGCGGCGGGTGACGCTGGCGATCCGCGGGGAAGCGGGAGCGTCTCGCTCCCGGCCCCCGTTCGAAGCGGAAGAACTGCCAGCCCCTTTCGCAGGGCCGGGGGTAAGGACGAAAGCTTCGCCGAGGGGGGCGGGCGCCTGGGGGCCCTTCGGCAGCAGGCAGCGCGGTGGCGCCGAGGTTGCATTGCCGAGGTTGCAGAAGCGGTCGGGGACGAGAGGAGGACGAGTCGGACGAGCGATTGCGAGGGAGCCAGATCGTTGACTCCGCCCGCATGGAAGAAGGGAGACGCGGCGCAAAACTGGGGAGGCAGCGATGCTCTACGATCCAATCTGTGGAAGGAAGGTCAGCGCCGGCGAGACCAGCGTGATCTCGGTCGAGTTCAAGAAGCGCAAGTACTACTTCTGTTCGGAGGGCTGCAAAGCCTCGTTCCAGCACGAAGCCGAGCGGATCCGCCTCCATGAGCTGGCCCGGGTGGGGGCCCTGCTCTCCGCTGGCAAGGTTCGCTGGGGCATGGCGTAGCTGGGTGGAAGCGAGCGGCAGGGTGGCGCTCACCAGCGTGTGTCGACGGCTTCAGGCCGTCTTTTCCGCGACCGCGGGATCGGCACGAGCAGCGTGGCGGGTGAATCCACCCCGGCCCCGCGGGGCAAGCGGGCCGCCCTGTGACGAGCCGGCCCCCTACGGCTGCTCGGCGGCGCGAAGCGCGCGCAGGTTGAGCTGAACCTTGCGCTGTCCGCGGTACTCGTCGAAACCCAGGGTGAAAGCGAGATCCACCGGTCCCTCCAGCAGGCCGAGCTGGTCCGCCATCCCGAAGCCGATCCCGTCGGTGAAGGGCGCCTCCGCCAGGTTGAGCTTGAGGTGCGCGGCCCCTCGATCGGCCTTGCCCACCACCCGCCCCCGCGCCCTGGCGCCGAGGAGGGCCAGGACCGGCTCCGGGTTCCCCATCCCGAAGGGCGCGAGGCGGGCCAGCTCCTCGCAGAGGGCCGGCCCCACCTCCTGCCGCTCGACCCTCCCGTCGATGCGGCAGACGGGGCTGAGGTCCTTGCCGGCGAGGCGCGCTTCCGCCTCCCTGGCGAAGGCCTGCTGGAAGGCCGAGAGGGAGCTGCGCTCGATCGTGATCCCCGCTGCGTGCTCGTGCCCGCCGAAGCGCAGCAGATGTTCGCTGCAGCTCGCGAGGGCGTCGAAGATCGGGAAGCCGGGGACGGAGCGGGCGCTGCCCTTGCCCTGCCCCGTCTCCTCGTCGACGCCGATCACGATGGTGGGTCGGTGGAACCTCGACACCACCCGGGAGGCGACGATCCCCACCACCCCCGGATGCCAGCCGTCGCCGGCGAGGACCAGGCCCAATGCCGGCCCCTGCTCCTCGGCCTGGGCCATGGCCTCGCCCAGGAGCTCCCGCTCGATCGCCTGCCGCTCCGCGTTCGCTCGGTCCAGCGCAGCGGCCAGCCGCGCTGCGTGAACCGGATCTTCACTGAGCAGGAGCTCCACCGCGACCCCGGCGTCGTCCAACCTGCCCGCGGCGTTGATCCGGGGCCCAAGGCGGAAGCCCACCTGCCCTGCGCTGACCGCGCCGTCCGGAGGGAGGCCCGCCACCTCCTTCAGCGCTCGGATCCCGGCGCGGCTCGAGCGGGACAGCACCTCCAGGCCCTCCCGCACCAGGAGGCGGTTCGCCCCGGTGAGGGGCACCACGTCGGCGATGGTCCCCAGCGCCACCAGATCCAGGTAGCTCTTGAGGTTGGGCTCCTGCCGCTGGCGGAAGTGACCGCGCCCCCGCAAGGCGCGGCGCAGGGCAGCGCAGAGGAGGAAGGTCACCCCCACCGCGCAGAGGTGCCGGGTGGGATAGGTGCAGCCAGGCTGCCACGGGTTGATGATCGCTGCGGCGCGGGGGAGCTCGGGAGGGGTCTTGTGGTGGTCCACCACCACCACGTCGAGGCCCAGGCGGATCGCCTCGTCCACCTCCTCCACCGCGGTGACACCGCAGTCGAGGGTGACGAGGAGCCTGGTGCCCCGCGCGGCGAGGGACGCCACCGCCTCGAGGCTCAGCCCGTAGCCTTCGTCGAGGCGGTGGGGGACGTAGGAGTCGATCTCGGCGCCGCAGGCCCGCAGGAAGGAGACGAGGAGCGTGGTGGAGGTGACCCCGTCCACGTCGTAGTCGCCGTAGGCGGTGATCCGCTCGCCCCCCTCGATCGCCCGGATCAGCCGCTCGACCGCAGGCTCGATCCCGGCGAGGAGCGCGGGGTCCGGGAGCTCCGCGAGGCTCGGAGCGAGGAAGCGCTCCGCCTCCTCCCGGGTCTGCAGGCCGCGCCGCCAGAGGATCGACGCCACCAGCGGATGGCAGCCGATCGCTCGGGCCAGCTCATCCGCTCCACTCTCTTCCGACAGCTCTTCCCAACGCACGGGCGCATGCTACGCCAGGCGCCTGTGCTTCCCCAGCGCAATCACGCCGCGGGACCGCCTGCCCCCTTCGTTCCCGCTGACGCGGAACCCCTGTCCGCAGACGAGAACCCTGTCGCTCCCGCCGACGCGGGAACCCAGTCCGCATATGAGGATTGGGCACGCGAGGTCCCCGCTTTCGCGGGGACGACCACTCGAGGGGCTCGAGATCGCTTCAGTCGGCGTGGGCAGCGGCGGATCGCTTGGCCTTGTGTCCGCCTGCAGCCTTCTTCCGCGCCTCGCTCTCCTGCAGCTTCTTGTCCACCCAGATCGCCACGGGGCCGGCGATGTAGATCGACGAGTAGGTCGCAGCGACGACACCGACCAGCATCGCCGCGGCGAAGTCGAAGAGCGATCCGCTGGTGAAGATCAGGAGACCCACCATCGCGAGGCCGGTGCTGCCGCTGGTGATCACCGTCCGGCTCAACGACTCGTTCACGGCGGTGTTGATGTTCTCCGCCAGGGTCTTGCCGTTCTTGCGCGCCAGGATCTCCCGCACCCGGTCGAAGACCACGATGGTGTCGTTCACCGAGTAGCCGATCACCGTGAGGAGCACCGCGATCGAGGTGAGGTTGAACTCACGCCCCGTCACCACCCAGTAGCCAAGGACGATGGCCACGTCGTGGACCAGGGCCAGCACGGCGCCGGGCGCGAAGCGGATGTCGAAGCGGAAGGCGATGTAGAGGAGCACCGCGCCCATGGCGAGGAGCATGGACATGATGCCGCGGTTGCGGAGCTGCTGCCCCACCTGCGGCCCCACGTAGTCCACCCGGCGCACGTCGATCTCGTCTGCGCCGAAGGCGTTGATCAGGGTCGAGGTCACCCGATCCGAGAGGCTCTGGGTGAGGAGCTGGTAGGTCGGCTCCCCTGCCCGGGTCAGATCGCGGACCCGCTCGCCCACCTGCGCGAGCTCGATCCCTGCGGCGGACGCCGCCCGCTCGAGCTCGGCGAGGGGGATGGGCTGCTCGGAGCGCACGTCGATCCGATCGCCCACGTTCTCGTCCACGTCGACGGTGATCGCGCCGTAGCCTGTGAGCTGCTGGTTCATGGTCTCGCGCAGCGCCTCGACCTGCTCCGCGCTCAGGATCGACACCCGCTCCACCCGAACGATGTAGGCGTTCTCGGAGGCGTCGCCGATCTGCTGCACCCCGGCGCCGGCGAAGCCAGCTGCCTCGATCTTCTCGCGGACCTCCTTCGCGGACACGGCCTCGTTGAAGGCGACCTCGATCTCCGTCCCGCCGGCGAAGTCGACGCCGTAGTTGAGGCGGAAGGGGAGCAGCGCCAGCACCGCGAAGATCAGCACCAGCGAGAGGGTGATCACCGTGCGGCTCTTGCCGAGGAAATCGTAGTTCGTTCCCGGTTTGATGAGTTCCATAAGGATTCTCCCTCGGTCGTCAGACCGAGATCGTCTCTCCCGGCCGGCCACGGTACATCCGGTCCTTGATGAGGCGGGTGACGACGATCGCGGTGAACATCGAGGCCGACAGGCCGATGATCAGCGTGACCGCAAAGCCGCGGATGGGCCCGGTGCCGTACTGCAGGAGCACGAAGCCTGCGGCGAGGGTGGTGAGGTTTCCGTCGAGGATGGTGGTGAACGCCTTGCCGTAGCCTTCCCGGACCGCGACCTTGGCGGTCTTCCCGTTGCGGACCTCCTCGCGCATGCGCTCGGCGATCAGCACGTTCGCATCCACCGCCATCCCCAGGGTGAGGATGAAGCCGGCGATGCCAGGGAGGGTGAGGGTCGCGCCGAAGGTGCTCAGCACCGCGAGGATGATGGCGGCGTTCAGCACCAGCGCCAGGTCCGCGACCCAGCCGGCCTTCTTGTAGTAGATGCCCATGAAGAGCACCACCAGGAGCAGGCCGAGGCCGACCGCCAGGCTGCCGCTGCGGATCAGCTCCGGCCCGAGGGAGGCGCCCACGGTGCGCTCCTCGAAGACCGAGACCGGGGCAGGGAGGGCGCCGGAGCGCAGGACCAGGGAGAGCTCGTTGGCCTCCTCGAGCATCTGGTTGTAGTTGCGCTGGTTCCCCAGGGTGATCTGGGCGTTGCCGCCGGCGATCTTCGACTGGATCACCGGGGCGGAGTCCACGTTGCCGTCGAGGACGATCGCCAGGCGCTTGCCGATGTTGTCGCCGGTGACCTCCTCGAACTGGCGCGCCCCCTCGGGATCGAAGGAGAGGGAGACGAAGGGCCTGCCGCCGCCGAGGCCGCTCTGATCGAGGGAGACCCTGGCGTCGGTGAGCTTGTCGCCGGAGACCTCGACCTTCGACCTCAGGACGTAGGTCCGGTAGCTGGCTGCACCCGGCACCCCGGTCACGTCGCGGGTGTCGAGCTTCCCGGTGGCGAAGGAGAGGCCCTCGGTGGCCTTGCCCTCCACGAACGCCTCCAGGGCGTTGAGGTCGGCTGCCTGGATGTAGGGCTGGTTGCCGTCATGGCCCTTGGTGAAGCCCTCCGGCAGGGTCCCGAGCGAGTCGATGAGCGCGGGGGCTTCCGAGTCGGCGACGATCTTGAACTCGAGCTGGGCGGTGCGGCCGAGGAGATCCTTGGCCTTGTCGGGATCCTTCACGCCGGGGAGCTGCACGAGGATGCCGTCGGCGCCGCGCTTGGTGATCGTGGGCTCGGAGACGCCCCACTTGTCGATCCGGTTGCGGATGGTCCGCAGCGCCTGATCGATCGCCCCCTCCTTGAACTGCTTCACGTAGTCGGAGGTGAAGGCGTAGCGGCTGGTCGTGCCGCCGCTGACCCGCCTCATGTCGCCGAAGTAGTCGTCGGCTGCGGCGCGGAAGGCGTCGGCGTCTGCGGTGGAGGCGAAGCTGACCTCGATCACCTCGGTGGCGCGGTTCGCCTGGATCGATCCGACCGCCAGCGACCTCTCGTTGGCGAAGCTGCGGATCTCGTCGGCGCGGCGGACGACCTTGTCCTTCATGGCCTTGTCGAGATCGACCCCCAACACCAGGTGCACGCCGCCCTGGAGATCGAGGCCGAGGTTGATCCGCTTCTTCGGGGCCCAGGACGGGAGCGCCTCCTCGAAGGTCTCCTTGTCGTTCCGGACGTCCGCAGGAAGGGTGAAATATACGACGGTCGGGATCAGGAGGTAGATCGTGGTGACCACCACCGCGAGCACGAGCCCGAGTCGCACATACCAGCTTCGTTCCATACTCACCTCGCGCGGCCTCCCGCCCCCGGGCATGCCGGCGTACGGGACCCCTCGGACCCGCGCAGCCGACTGCGCTTCGGGAACCGGGATGGGGGCGCTCTCAGTCCTTCTTGGTCCAGTTCGATCCGTCGCCCTGGGCCGGAGCCCCTGGCTGGGCTGCTGCAATCTGGCTCTTCAACACCCGGATCTTGACGTCGCGCGCGATCTCGAGGCGAACCACCGCGTCCTCGACCGCGTCGATCTTTCCGAAGATCCCGGAGTTGGTCACCACGTCGTCGCCCTTCTTCAGCCCGGCGACATACTCGCGGTGCTGCTTCGCCTGCTTCTGCTGCGGTCGGATCATCAGGAAATAGATGACCGCGAACATCACCAGGAGCATCGCGATATTCAGGAAGCCAGCGCCCCCGGAAGGCGGAGCGGCCTGTGCGACCACTGCAGGTACGAGATTGAGCAACGTCTTCTCCCATTGGAGGCGGTGAAACACCGCTTCGTGAAACGAGCACGGCGTTAATACGCTGGGAACCTCTGCAACGGCAAGGACGGAAAGTGCACGTTGCGGCGGGGGACGTGCCCCGGCACCCTGCTTCAGGCCTGGAAACCCCCGACCCTCGGGCGCAATGCCCGGGATTCAGAATTTCTCCAAGGTCGTGGACAGGCAGCGGGGAGGCCGCTCGTCAGCCTGCTTTTTCGGCGAGGAAGGGGTTGCGGCGGAGGATGGTCTCGCTCCGATCCGGCCCCACGCTCACCGCCATCACCTGCACCCTGCCGAGCTCCTCGATCCGCTCGATGTAGCGCTTGGCGTTCAGGGGGAGGTCCTCGTAGCGCTTGCACCCGGTGATGTCCTCGGTCCAGCCGGGGAGGGTCTCGTAGATGGGCTTCACCCTGCGTAGGGTGTCACCATCACAGGGAAACTCCTCGATCCGCTCGCCGTCCAGCTCGTAGGCCACCGCGATCTTCAGCTCCTCGAAGCCGGTGAGCACGTCCATCTTGGTGAAGGCGAGGCCCGCCAGGCCGTTCACCCGCGCGGCGAAGCGGATCACCACCGCGTCCAGCCAGCCGCAGCGCCTGGGTCTGCCGGTGGTGGCGCCATACTCCCCGCCCTTGTCGCGCAGGGCCTGGCCCACGTCGTCCAGGAGCTCGGTGGGGAACGGGCCCTCGCCCACCCGGGTGGTGTAGGCCTTGGTGATCCCGATCACCTCGTCGATGCAGGTGGGGCCGACGCCGGTCCCCACCGACGCGTTGCCGGCGACGGTGTTGCTGCTGGTCACGAAGGGATAGGTCCCGTGATCCACGTCCAGCAGGGTCCCCTGCGCCCCCTCGAAGAGGACGGACGCTCCCTCCCTCATCCGGTCGGAGAGGAAGAGGGCCGCGTCGCGCACGTAGCGGGAGAGGGTCTCGGCGGCGGGGGCGTATGCGGCGAGGATCGCCTCCGCCTCCATGGGCTCGCCGCCCAGCCGGACGATCTCCGCGTTGGCGATGGGCAGCCCCTGCTCCACCGCCTGCCGGAGCCTGTCGGGACGGATCAGGTCGAAGACCCGCACCCCCCTGCGCGCCACCTTGTCCTCGTAGGTGGGGCCGATCCCTCGACCGGTGGTGCCGATCTTGCCGGCGCCCATGGCCCCCTCGCGCAGGATGTCGATCCGCTTGTGCCAGGGCATGATCACGTGGGCGCCCTCAGCGAGGACGAGCTGGTCGGGATCGTCGAGGAGCCCCTTGGACTGGAGCTTCTCGATCTCCTTGCAGAGGACCTCTGGGTCGACCACGACCCCGTTGCCGATCACGCAGACCTTGCCGCGGTGGAGGATGCCGCTGGGGATCAGGTGCAGGACGGTCGTCTCGCCGTCCACGACGAGGGTGTGCCCGGCGTTGTTGCCGCCCTGGTAGCGCACCACCACCGAGACGTGCTCGGTGAAGAGATCGACGATCTTTCCTTTGCCCTCGTCGCCCCATTGGGCGCCGACGACCACCACATTGGCCATCTTACTGGTCTCCGCATCCCCCAACGGGCCGCGGACTCTACTCTTTGGGCCCCGTAAATCAAGCCCGCTGGACCAATCACGAGTCCGTGAAGGACTCCATCACCGAAGCGAGGGCCTCGACCGCTGCCATGGGCTGGGCGTTGTAGATGGAGGCGCGCAGGCCTCCGACGGTCCGATGACCTGCGAGGCCGATGCAGCCCGCGCGGCCCGCTTCGTCCAGGAATCGCTTCTCATGCTCCGGGGTGGGGAGGCGGAAGGTCACGTTCATGCGGGAGCGCGAGCCCCTCTCCGCGTGGCCCTGGTAGAGCTCCGGGCGCGCGTCGATCACCCCGTAGAGGCGATCCGCCTTCGCCTGGTTGCGGGAGGCCATCGCCTCGAGCCCCCCTTCTCTCTTGATCCAATCGAAGACCAGGGAGCAGGCGTAGAGGTTGAAGGTCGGCATGGTGTTGTAGAGCGAGCCCGCCGCCAGGTGCGTCGCGTAACGAAGGATCTTGGGCACCGAGGCGGAGCCGCGGAAATCCTCGAGGATCGACCGACGGGCCACGACGATGGTGATCCCCGCGGGCCCGGCGTTCTTCTGTGCCCCTGCGTAGATCAGCCCGAAGGGCTTCACGTCCAGGGGCTTGGAGAGGAAGTCGCTCGACATGTCCGCCACCAGCGGGAGGCTGGAGGCGGGGACGTAGGGAAACTCGGTGCCGGCGATGGTGTTGTTGCTGGTGTAGTGGAGATAGTTCGCGCCCTCCGGGGCCTGGGGGAACTCGTCGGGGGACGGGACCCTGCAAAAACCTCCGGCGGCGTCGCTCCAGATCTCCTTCGGTTCGGAGACGATCCTCGCCTCCGCCAGCGCCTTCTGCGACCAGATCCCGGTGGTGACGTAGGCGCCGCTGCCCAGGTTCATCGGGACCATCGCGAACTGCTGGGAGGCGCCCCCCTGCAGGAAGAGGATCTCGTAGTCGGCCGGGAGCGAGAGGAGCTCGGCCAAGGTCTCCTTGGCGTGGGCGAGGATCGCCCCGAAGTCCTTGGAGCGGTGGCTCATCTCCAGCACCGAGAGCCCGAGCCCTTTGGTGTCCACCAGGTTGGCGGCGAGGGTCTCGAGGACCGGAAGCGGCAGGGTCGAGGGCCCCGCGTTGAAGTTGTGTTTGCGTCCCATCCGGAATCCCCTTCCTGCGAGCGCGACGGGAGGCGATCTCTCCCGCATGCCAGCCGGATCTACAAGCGAATCGGCGTCACCCCGAGCACGTGGGGCACCTGACGCAGGGTCTCGAGGGTCTGCGGCGACGCCGGCGAGTCGATGTTGATCATCGAGAGGGCCTGGCCGCTCTGCGCCGATCGGGAGAGGTGGATCCTCCCGATGTTCACCCCCGCGTCACCGAGGATCATCCCCACCTGCCCCACGATCCGGGGAACGTCCTCGTTGCGGATCAGGAGCAGGTTGCCCTCCGGCACCGCGTCGAGCTTGAACTCGTCGATCTGGACGATGCGGAGGTCGTGCTTGCCGAGGACCGCCCCCACCGCCTCCACCGCCCCCTGATCGCCCTCGAGCTTCACCCCGATGGTCGAGGCGTAGTCCGGGCTCTCGGCGATCTTCATCTCGGTGATCGAGAGCCCCCGCTCCTTGGCGAGACCCGGCGCGTTCACCACGTTCACCGGGTCCTGGGTGAAGAAGGGAAGCATCCCCTTCAGCACCTCGCCGGTGAGGGGCTTGGTGCCCTTGTCGGAGATCTCGCCGCTGAACTCGATGGTGATCTTCGAGGCGCTGCCGCTGGAGAGCTGTCCCACCAGCGCGCCCAGCCTGCTGGCGAGGCTGAGCCAGGGGCCGAGGCGGCTGAGGAGCTCCTTGGACACCGCCGGCACGTTGGCGGCGTTCTGGATCACCCCCTCCTGGAAGAAGGCGACGAGCTGCTCGGCGAGCTGCACCGCCACGATCTCCTGGGCCTCCCGGGTGGAGGCGCCGAGGTGGGGCGCGCAGACGAAGTTGTCCAGGGCGAAGAGGGGGTGATCGGGCCTCGGCGGCTCCTCCTCGAAGACGTCCAGCGCCGCCCCTGCCAGGTGCCCGCTCTCCAGGCTCCGCGCCAGGGCCACCTCGTCCACCACGCCGCCGCGGGCGGCGTTCACCAGGTACGAGCCCCTCTTCATCCGGGCCAGGGTCTTCTCGTTGACCAGGTGGTGGGTCTGGGCGGTGAGCGGCACGTGGAGGGAGATCACGTCGGAGACCGCGAAGAGCTCGTCCAGGGGGACGAGGGTGGTGCCGAGCTTCGCGGCAGCCTCAGGCGAGATGAAGGGATCGTAGGCGATGGCGCGCATGCCGAAGGCCTTCGCCCGCTGCACCACCAGCGCCCCGATGTTTCCGATCCCGATCACCCCCAGGGTCTTCCCCGCTGCCTCGCGGCCCTGGAAGCGCTTCTTCTCCCATTGGCCCCGCTTCACGCTGGCGGTGGCGGCGGGGATGTGGCGGAGCATGGCGAGCATCATGGCGAAGGTCTGCTCGGCGACGGTGACCGAGGATCCACCAGGGGTGTTCATCACCACCACACCCTTCTTGGTGGCGGCGGGGAGGTCGACGTTGTCGATCCCCACCCCCGCCCGGCCGACCACCTGGAGCTTCGAGGCGGCGGCCAGCAGCTTCGCGTCGACCTTGGTGGCGGAGCGGACGGCGAGGCCGTCGTAGCCCCCGATGATCGAGCGCAGCTCCTCCGCCGGGAGGCCCGGCTTCACGTCCACCTCGAGGCCTCCCCGCCGGAGGATCTCGATCCCCGCCTCGGAGAGATCGTCGCTGACCAGGATCCTCGCCGCCATTCTCGCTCGCTCCTTCTCGGGTCCCCGCCTGGAGGTCGCTCCCCGTGCCCTGCACCTGCCCGCCCCTCGAAGGCGAGGTCCCGGTCCGCGTCCCTGCCCTATCGACGAGGCTCGCATACCGAGGAGGCGGCCCGCAGGGAGATCGCCGACAAGCTCAAGCTTTCGTCGTCCCGGCGCTCGATGCCAGCCCCGAGAGGACGTGACTCCGCAGACAGGCCCTTCTCAGAAGCGCCCGAGGTTGAAGGAGATCCAGAAGTCGAGTCCCTCCATGCGGCGCTTGGCGAAGTGCAGCGCGCCGGACCAGCACTCGCAGGGAGAGCGGTAGCCCACCGACGCTTGCTGCTGGAGGAGCCGCGCGGAGGAGAGGTCCGGGAGGAAGAGGAAGTCGTAGCTCAGGCTGAGTCCATCCAGGACGAAGAGGGTGGCCCCCGCCCCGATTTGATCGAGGTCCTGGAAGACGAAGAGCGGGCTCTCCTCGGTGAAGTAGGCGTCGGCGAAGAGCTCGTCCGGCCCTGCCCGGAGCCGCGACGACGCCCCGGGCGCCAGCCGCCGGTAGCTGGCCCGGAGCTGATCCCCGCGTCGGCTGCTCACCCGCCCCTGGGCCAGCGCCTCGGTGACCGTCTCCCGATGGGGATCCCATTGGAGGAGCCCCGAGAGCTCGAAGGGCCAGAGCGAGAGCCGGGCGTTGGCGAAGGACTCGGCGAGGGAGACCTCCGGGCCGAGGAGGACGTCCTGGCCGACGGTCGCGTCCAGGGAGAGCACCCCGCCACCGCGCACCGCCTTCAGGAGGTGGCTCCCCAGGCTCGCCCGCCCCTGCCCGCTGGTCCGCAGCGGGCGCTCGTCCAGCTCGTCGTAGATCCGGGCCGGTGCGTCCCGCTCGTGGGCGGGGAGGAGGCTCCTCGCCTCCACCCGTGGCGTCCACGAGTGGCGAAGGCCCGTCGAGTAGGTCCGCGCCAGCTCCGTCTGCGCGGCGGCGCCGACCACCGCCCAGCCCGCGACGCCGCTCCCCTGCCCCTGATCGTAGTCGTAGATCGCCTGCCGCCAGCCGCCGAAGGGGGTGAGCGAGAGCCAGTCGCCGAAGAGGATCGGCAGGCTGAGGGTGGGGCGGATCGAGAGGCGGTTCAACGACGGCCTCTCCCCGGGCAGCGCGGGATCCTGCAGGACGCCGCGCTCGAAGCGGCCGTCTCCCTCCCCTCGATCTGGCCCGGGATAGCCGAAGTCCCCTGGGCCCAGGCCGTCCTCCCCCCAATCACCGAAGCCCGCGAGGGTCCAGGGGGCGAAGCGGACGGCGCCCAGGTGAAGGCTCAGCCCGGAGCCGAGGGGCCCCGGATAGCGCGCCAGGTCGAAGGCGAAGGCAGGCGCCCGCTGAAAGGTGTCGCGGACCCCGCTGCCGAAGAGCCGCAGGGGCTCGTGGAAGTCGGGGGGGACCTGGACCCCGCGACCGAAGGCCGGCCGGAGGTCCTGCTGGTAGACCCCCTCCGCCAGGGCGACGGCGCTCCCCGAGCGCAAGCCCACCCAGGCGGTGGAGCGCAGGGTCTGCTCGCCGCGCAGGACGATGTCGTCGACGAAGTCCCGCACGTAGTTGCGATCGGAGACCAGGTTCAGCGCCACGCGGTCGGCGAGGCCGCCGTCCCAGACGTCGCTGTGATCGAGCTGGATCCCGTAGCGGTGGGGAGTCGCCCCATGGGAATCGCCGCGCTTGGAGAGATCGTAGCCGTAGGAGGCGAAGAACCTGCCCCCCGTTCCGATCCGGGGGGTGTAGCGGAACTCGAGGGAGCCGCGCGGTCCCCGAAAGGCGTCCTCCTTGATCACCTCGCCAGCGTCCGCCTGCCCCTCCTCCGCCCGGACGGTCCGGGTGTGGCCGAAGTAATAACCGGCGCTGACGGTCATGTCGTAGGAGTGGCCCAGGACGAGGTAGAGGGGCTGCTCGTAGGAAGGTCCCCGGCGCCCAGCCAGATGCGGGACCGCGAAGAGGAGCCCGGACTTCCGCTCGTTGGTCAATGGGAGCGAGAGGTAGGGCGAGGCCAGGACGGGGATGCCCTTGGCGTAGACCACGGGCCAGCTCAGGCGGAGACGATCATCTGGCGAGAGGTTCGCGGTGGAGGCGCCGATCCTCCAATCCGGCGTCCCCTCCCCGCAGTCGCAGGTGGTCACCGACGACTCGCTGGCCAGATAGGTCCCATCGCTGCCACGGACGACCCGCTTGGCGTGGACCTCGAGCTGGTTGCGCCCGACCCGCCGCAGCTCGATCACGTCTGCCGTCTCCAGGATCTCCTCGATCTCGGGGGGCTCCTCTTTCTGAAAGAGGGCTACCTCGTCCAGGGTGCCGCTCTGCGCAGCCAGATCGACGAAGGCGCCGGAGGCCCTGGCGACGAAGGGCCCGTCGATGAAGGTGACCGGGCCGAAGAGCCTCGCGGTCTGCGCCTCGGGATCGTAGTGGACCCGTTCTGCCGCGAGGAACATCGGCCCTGCCGATACCCGCACGTTCCCCTCCGCCTCGATCATCCCCTCCTCGTCCCGGACCAGCCGATCCGCCGAGAGGTGGACGGGGGTGTCGCGGTCCAGGCCCTGGGGCAGCTCGGGGAAGTCGTCGTCCTCCTGCGGCGCGGTTTCCGGCGCAGCGGCGCCTTCCGCAGCGATCGCGAGCTCCTCCAGGGGAGGAGCGGCGCCGATCAGCAGGAACACCAGGGGGAGGACCAGGAGAGACGAGGGTTGCACCGGCGCAGGAAACCAGAGGTGAAGCCTTGGGGCCAGCCGTTCGTGAAGGAGGGCTGCATCTTTGGGGGCGCCGGCCCTCCAAGCGGGGGATATCGCCCGCGGCGAGCGGGAGCGCTCAGTGGAATCGGCGCCGCTGAGCGGTGGCGCTCCCCTCGGCGAGCGGGAGCCGCTGGGCGGTGGCGCTCCCCCCGGCGCGCCCTTCGCGCGAGCGGGCGCCTCTTCGTCTGCTCCCCTCCGGCTCGCTCAGCGGGCGAACTCGATCACGAGCTCGTCGTCGGATTGGCGCACCTGGTAGCTGGGCTGGGAGCGGCGCAGGCCGATCTCCACCCGCACCGACCCTGCGCTGCGATCCTCGAGGGGACGGATCAGACCGACGGCGGTGCCGAAGAAGCTGGCGTCGATGGGGCGCCTTCCGTTGACGGTGGAGATCCTGCTGTTCTCCAGCTCGATGACGAGCTTCCCGCCCACCTCCGCGATCCGGTAGCTCGCGGGACGGTCGTGGTGGACGGTGACCCGCACCGCTTCCGCCCCCTGGCGAAACCCCACGTGGGAGACGTCGATGGGGGTCGAGCTCCGCCCCGCTGGGGCGCTGGCGGTCGCCGCCGCAGCGGCAGGGATCCGCGCGCCGGCGACCGAAGCCGCAGGCGCATCGCCAGTCGAGCCTCCGCCCGCTCCGGGCGAGCCGGCGCCGGGGAGGTCTGGCGCGTCGGGAGCACCCACGGGGCCTGCGGCGGCTGCGGTCTGCTGGGAGATCCGCTCCTCTTCCGCAGCGCTGGCTCTCGCAGCCTCGGCGGCGAGCCGCGCCTCCTCCGCAGCGCGGGCCTTCGCCGCAGCCTCCTCGGCCAGCCGCGCCTCCTCCGCCGCGCGGGCCTGCGCAGCGGCCTCCTCTGCCAGCCGGGCCTCCTCCGCCGCGCGGGCCTTCGCAGCGGCCTCCTCTGCCAGCCGCGCCTCCTCCGCCGCGCGGGCCTGCGCAGCGGCCTCTTCTGCCAGCCGCGCCTCCTCCGCCGCGCGGGCCTGCGCCGCGGCCTCCTCTGCCAGCCGCGCCTCCTCCGCAGCGCGGGCCTGCGCAGCGGCCTCCTCTGCGAGTCGCGCCTCCTCCGCAGCCCGGGCCTGCGCCGCTGCCACCTCGGCGAGCCGCGCCTCCTCCGCAGCGCGGGCCTGTGCCGCTGCC
>Ga0180215_1000693_pt1 | contig 40661 bp, 40 predicted proteins | sample eDN3rd37CBELigBY_FD_128871 | JGI IMG/M metagenome (GOLD analysis project Ga0180215, IMG submission 128871) | Enriched backyard soil microbial communities from Emeryville, California, USA - eDNA 3rd pass 37_C BE-Lig BY (version 2) (version 2) | ecosystem: Environmental > Terrestrial > Soil >...
TGAGCCAGGATCAAACTCTCCAATAAAGAGTATTGATTGCTCAATAGTTAAAAATAATGAAACGTTGACGCTTGGTTTCGAAGATATAATCTTCTTTGTTGTGTTCAGTTTTCAAAGAACTTGTGTGCCGTCCTTATTAAGAGAACAGCTTTATTATAATATCATTTCTGTTTTTGAAAGTCAATAACTTTTTTCACTTGTATTTCCTCTCGTCAGAAGCGACGTTTATTAATATACCACCTAAAATATTATAATGCAACAGTTTTTTAAAAAAATTCTTTTTAATTAATACATGGTGTAATGCAAAGAGAAAACCCTATATGTAACAATAGGGTATTCTCTATTATTATTTTATTATTTATTCCTCATTTGTGGGAATAGTAAAACATCTCTAATAGATGGTGAGTTCGTAAGTAACATAACAAGTCGATCAATTCCAATACCTAAACCACCAGTTGGAGGCATTCCATATTCTAAAGCTTCGATAAAATCTTCATCCATCATGTGAGCTTCATCGTTACCCTGTTCTCTCTCTTGAAGTTGTGCCTCAAACCTTCCTCGCTGATCAATAGGATCATTAAGTTCGGTAAAAGCATTTGCATGCTCTCTTCCTACTATGAATAATTCGAAGCGATCTGTAAAACGCTCATCATCTGGATTTTTCTTTGCTAATGGTGAAATTTCGACTGGATGTCCATAGATAAATGTTGGTTGAATAAGTTTGTCTTCAACCTTTTGTTCAAAGAATTCATTAACAATATGTCCATATTGCATATGCTCTGTAATTTCGATACCATTTTCTTTTGCCAGTTGTCTTGCCTGGTCAATACTCATTTCAGCCCATAAATCAACACCAGTATATTGTTTAATAGCATCAACCATATGAAGTCGAGTCCATTCAGGTTTTAAATCCACCTCATGTTCACCGTATTGTACAGTAGTTGTGCCAAGCACCTCTTGTGCTATGTGTGCAATTAGATTTTCGGTTAAACTCATAATATCTTTATAATCTGCATATGCTTCGTATAGTTCAATCATTGTAAATTCCGGGTTATGTCTAGTTGAAACACCTTCATTACGAAATACTCTTCCAATTTCATAGACTTTTTCTAAACCGCCAACGATTAGTCTTTTAAGATGTAATTCTATTGCAATTCTCATATACAGTGGAATATCAAGTGCGTTATGATGTGTTACAAATGGACGTGCCGAAGCTCCCCCAGGAATTGAATGCATCATCGGTGTCTCTACCTCAAGATATCCATGATCGTCTAGATATCTACGCATCGAACGGATAATTTGACTACGTGCTATAAAGGTATCTTTGCTTTCTGGATTCATGATTAAATCAAGGTAACGTTGACGATACCTTTGCTCCACATCTTTTAATCCATGGAATTTCTCAGGAAGAGGGCGTAGCGACTTCGAGAGTATCTCAAAGTTATCAACCTTAATCGATAGTTCCCCCACCTTCGTTTTAAATACTTGTCCAGTGACACCAACGATATCTCCTAGGTCTGCTGTATTAAAAACATCATATTGTTCTTCACCGATCTCATCTTTCCGGACGTATAATTGTATTTGGCCAGTCAAATCCTGAATATGAGCAAATCCAGCTTTCCCTTTTCCACGCTTCGTCCTAATTCGCCCAGCAATGATAACAGATACAGCTTTATCATCTAAATCTTCTTTCGAAAAATCTCCGTACAACTCAGTAAGCTCTTTAGATGTATTTGTGCGCTCAAATCTTTTACCAAAAGGGTCTAAGCCTTTCTCTCTTAATTTATGTAGTTTTTCTCTTCTTACTAACAACTGGTCATTTAATTCTTCTTGACTCATATAATCATCTCCAGGATATATATTTTCATTTTGATAGTTAGACGGCAATACTTTATTCATTTTTCACCCATAACGGATTGGAAGATTCTTAGTTACAGCAAAAACTGCCAGTAAACGACTGGCAGTCGAGCTTCTATCATTCGATATGGGTATTATAGTTTAGGGAAGTGATGATGTCAAACAACTTGGGCACTGCTTTGCTGTTTCTGTTCAACTTCACTAACAAAGTCATTTAGTAGTGATACAAGCTCTTGTCTTGTATTACATTCATTAACTGAATTTCGAACTTTAGCATTCCCTCTGATACCTTTTAGGTACCAAGCTGCATGTTTACGCATTTCTCTCACAGCGATATTCTCATTCTTTAAATCAATTAAACGATCAAGATGAAGAATGCACACATCAATTTTCTCTCTTACGCTTGGTTCATCTATCAACTCGCCTGTCTCTAAATACTTAACAGTTTGATAAATCATCCAAGGGTTCCCTAAAGCTGCACGACCAATCATTACACCATCTACACCTGTTTCCTCAAGCATATGTTTGGCATCCTGTGGTGTTTTCACGTCACCATTTCCAATAACAGGAATAGAGACGGATTGCTTGACTTGTTTGATGATATCCCAATTTGCCTGTCCTTCATACATTTGTACACGAGTTCTTCCATGTAGAGCAACTGCTTTTCCACCAGCGCGCTCAACAGCATGAGCATTCTCGATGGCAAAAATATGATCTTCATCCCAACCCATGCGCATTTTTACAGTAACAGGTTTATCCACGGCATCAACTACAGCAGATACCATTTCATAAATTTTATTAGGATTTAACAACCATTTTGCTCCAGCATCACATTTTGTAATTTTAGGGACAGGACACCCCATATTAATGTCAATAATATCGGCTGTTGTATTTTTATCAACGAATTTAGCAGCCTCTACAAGTGTGTCTTTCTTACCACCGAAGATCTGTAGGCTTAGTGGCTTTTCCTGTTCATCAATATATAACATACCCATTGTTTTTGCATTGTTATATAAAATAGCTTTATCACTTACCATTTCAGCACAAACTAATCCCGCTCCAAATTCTTTTACGGTAAGCCGAAACGCCGAGTTACAAACACCAGCCATCGGTGCTAGCACTACTTGGTTCTTCATTTGAATATCGCCAATTTTTAGCATACTGTCCCTCCTAGTATATTATTCTATATCTTTAGGAGTTAGCTCCCCTACTGTTATATTTAGGATTTTTGCCACTTCATTAACAAAATCCTTACTTGGCACACGATTCCCACGCTCTACTTCTCCTAGCACGGATACAGATACACCTAGATCCTTCGCAAAACTTTCTTGAGTATACCCCTTTAGTTTGCGAAAAGCTCGAATACGTCTTCCCCACTTTTCTGCTTCCATATTTCTACTCCTTCTCTCTCTGGTAGTTGATCTATATGAAATGATACGGATGTATTTATATACGGAATTTTAATGTCCTTATCAATCTCTATCAAAGGAATTAATACAAACGCTCGTTCCTGCATGCGAGGATGTGGAACAATTAGTTTCTCTGTTTCAATATTCTCTTGATTATAGAGCAAAATGTCAAGGTCTAATGTCCTCGGTCCCCACTTTATATCCCTTTTTCTACCATTTTTATATTCTACCTCCTGCGTAACCCTTAGTAAATCAAGAGGTTTTAAACTAGTTTTTACTTTAATTACCATATTCAAAAAACTATTTTGATCTATGTAACCTATTGGCTCAGTTTCATATATTGATGAGAAATTAACAAGGGTGATTTCACTATGTAATATCAAGTCTGCAATTGCTTGAGAAAGATATTTGCTACGATCTTCAATATTTGAACCTAATCCAATATATACTGTGTTTTGCATTTAACGTCTCCTTGTCATTTCAACTGCTACGGAATGATAAATGCCTGGAATAGGCGGATTAGGTTTTATAACCTTCACCGTACAGGACTGAATAGATGGAAAATCATTTAAGATAACAGTTGTGATTTTTTCTGCTAATGCCTCTATTAGTTTAAATGGCTTTCCTTCGACAAGAGTTTTCGTGCGAGTATAAAGCTCGGCATAATTTACTGTATAATCTAGACTATCAGTAACACCAGCCTCTTTTAAATCTGACTCAATTGTTAAATCAACGATAAATCGTTGACCTAGCTTGGTCTCCTCTTGAAATACCCCATGATAACCATAAAACTCCATTTGATTTAAGTAGATTCTATCGATGTAAAGCCCCTCCCTTTCCAACAAGGACATCCGTCATTTTAGCTAGTCTAGCATTAAGTAAAACATCATGGACCCTTACAATATCACACCCTTTTTGAATTCCAATGCAAGTTGTGGCACCTGTGCCCTCTCCACGCTCATTTGGTGGAAGATCCATAACTTGTCCTATGAAGCCTTTTCGTGATGTCCCTAACAATACTGGAAACCCTAGTTTTTTGAACTTCTCAAGATTTTGTAGAACTTTAATATTATCTTCGAACGTTTTAGCAAAACCAATTCCTGGGTCCAATATAATTTTTCTATCTGGGACACCTGCAGCCTTTACAATCTCTATACTCTCTGTTAAATCCTCAATCATATCGTCAATCAAATCATCATAATCTTTATTATTTCGATTATGCATTAAGATAATTGGGACCTGATATTGTGATGCGACCTTTGCCATATTCGGGTCTGCCTTAGCGCCCCAAATATCGTTTATAATATGAGCACCTGCCTCAATCGCTTGCTTTGCTACCTCTGCTTTATATGTATCGATAGATATTGGGACTTTTACTGAAGAAGCAACTGCACTGATTATTGGAACAACACGAGAGATTTCTTCCTCTACAGCCACCTCCACAAATCCTGGTCTGGTAGATTCACCACCGATATCGATGATGTCTGCTCCATCTCTAACCATTGACATTGCATGTTCTATCGCTCGATCGGTATTATTATAACGGCCACCGTCTGAAAACGAGTCAGGTGTAGCATTCAAAATTCCCATAATAAAGGTTTTCTGATTAAAATCTAGCACATAGTTGCCATTCACAGTAATTGGTAATCTTGTTCTATCATCATTAACATTCACGTTCTAGTCACCCCATCAATCTCATATCTACTAAATAGTTTACCCTTATAATGAGCATAAATATTTTGAAGCACTTTCGTTATAGTACCATCTTTCCCGGGTAATACAATTGAGTGCAATTTTGTTAACGGGACAATCTCTTGAATTGAATTTGTAATAAAGGCCTCTTGACAAGATTCTAAATCTGATAGTGTATAAAGTCCTTCTTCTACCCTCAGTCCAAGGTGATTACAAACTTTCATAATAAAATCCCTTGTGACACCATTTAATATCCCCGTTTCAAGGGTTGGTGTGTAAATTATGCGGTCTTTTATCCAAAAAAGATTTGAGGTAATCCCCTCTGCAAGATAGCCATCTTTAGTTAAAAATATTCCCTCTACTTCTGGATCCGGGCCAATTTCCCTTTTTGCAAAGAGATTGTTTAAAAAGTGATGTGATTTTAACCGATTATAACCTTCTGGGGTATTTCTAGGAATTGATAAAATCACTGCCTTTTTTTCATTAGAAAATGTCACTATAGGCTTTGCAAATAATATCACCGTTGGTTTTAAATAATCACTTACCTGTAAACCGATATCTCCAATACCAGCAGAAATATTAAACCGTAAATAGGCATTTGTTAACTTATTTACCTTCAATAAAGAAGAAATCATCGATGTAATTTCTGTCCGGTCAAGGTCTGTGTCGATTTGTAAATCGTTTAACCCTTGTTGTAAACGAAAAAGATGGTCATCAAGGAGAAACGGATGACCATCATACACTCTGAATGTTTCAAATAAACCCACACCATAAAGATACCCATGGTCGAAAGGGGAAATTTTTGCATCCTCTTGCTTTACTATTTCGCCATTTAAATTGATGAACATGAAGCTTGTTCATTCCTTTTATATTTATTAATAAAATTTTGCAACATTTGCTTTCCGTAGGAAGTCATAATTGACTCTGGATGAAATTGCACACCCTCTATTGGGAGAGTTTTGTGTCTAATTCCCATGATTTCTTGCTCCTCTGTCCATGCGGAAATTTCTAGACAATCCGGCAATGTTTCCCTTTTAACAATAAGAGAATGATATCGTGTAGCCGTGAATGGGTTATCAAGTCCCTCAAAAACTGTTTTATTGTCATGAAGAATAGGTGATGTCTTTCCGTGCATCAGTCTTTCCGCCCGAATCACATCTCCCCCAAACACTTGTGCTATGGATTGGTGACCTAAACAAACACCAAAGATCGGTATTTTACCCGCAAAATATTGGATTGCTTCTAAGCTTATACCTGCTTCATTAGGACTACACGGGCCCGGTGAAATCATTAAAAATTCAGGGTTTAACTGTTCAATTTCCGGAATCGTAATTTCATCATTTCGTTTTACAACCAATTCTTGACCTAATTCTCCTAAATACTGCACTAAATTGAAAGTAAATGAATCATAATTATCAATCATTAAAATCATTTTTTCCTCACCTCATGCTCTTATTTTCTACGCTCAACTTCACTCAATTCTTTAGCTTTCCAAAGGGCAGCGGCCTTTTTTAAGGATTCCTTATATTCATGTTTTGGATTTGAATCAATAACAATCCCTGCACCTGCTTGTACATGACCGATACCATCCTTAGCAAACATTGTACGAATCGTGATATTTAGTTCCATTTCCTTAGAAAAACTAATCCACCCTATGGAACCAGTATAAATACCCCTTCGCACAAACTCAAGCTCTTCAATGATTTCTAACGTTCGGACCTTAGGAGCCCCGGTAATCGTTCCACCCGGAAATGTTGCTCTAATAATGTCATACACATCATGACGATCAGAAAGTGTGCCTCGGACATTAGAAACGATATGCATGACATGTGAATACTTTTCAATAACCATAAACTCATTTACCTCAACACTACCATATTCACACACGCGTCCTAAGTCATTTCTTTCAAGATCAACTAGCATAACATGTTCTGCCCGTTCCTTTTCATTATCAATTAATTCTTTAGCCAACGCAATATCTTCATGCTCATTTTGTCCTCTAGACCTCGTTCCAGCAATTGGTCTAGTACTTACATTCTTCCCTTGTTTTTTAACTAACAACTCTGGTGAACCACTTACAAGTTGAAATTCCGGACAATGCATATAGGCCATATAAGGAGAAGGATTTACTTTTCTTAAGGCATCGTAAATTTCGATTGGATGGGTTTTTAGTTTTTCTGACCCTCTAACAGAGAGATTTACTTGAAACACATCGCCTTGCGATATATATGATTGTACTTTTTTTACCGCATCGATAAACTCTGGCTCCGAGAAGCTTACATAGTTTTCTTGTCCAACTTCCTTCTCTACATAAGAGTATGGCATGTCTACTAATTCTTCGAGCCACATTTTTTCGTAAATCGACAGTCTTTCTTCTGCTTCTTCCATCATTCCGTTTTCATAATGGGTAAGTAAATAAAGTGATTGTTCCTTATGATCATATATGAACACATCGTTAAAGACCATAAAATAAATATCAGGCGTTTCTAAGTCGTCTATTGACGTATTAGGCAGCTCCTCAATATAACGCGCATAATCATAGCTTACAAAACCTATGGCCCCACCTTGAAAATCTGGATATGTTGGAACATGCACAGTTTCATAATTTGCCATCCACTCTTTCATTAACAACAACGGGTCTCCATTCTTAACGATTGTTTCGCCAGTGTTAAGTTTTATTGATAACCTATTGTTTTTTCCCTTCAGAACCGCAAATGGATCTAATCCTATGATACTGTATGTACCTCCACGACCACTTTCTAACAAGATATGATGTGGTTTTTGATGAGCTAAATTCTTATATTGTCTAAACCAATCTTTATACCTATAAGGAATCTTTTTGGCCAAGGGAGTTCTTTTATTACACAAAAGTTCCCGACCTCCTCCATTCATTAATGCCTATATTGTACATTAAAATTTCAAAAAGTAAAAAGAGCTTCTTAAAAAGTGTCAAGCATCACATCGTATTCTTTAATCTAGTGATTAGAGAATACAACCATTATTACAGATGTGTTGTCCACTTTATTAAAAGCCCTTATAGGTATGCATATAATCTTTTAACTACTTTACTTTATAAACACAAGAGTGTTCTCATTCTTTTTAACTAAATTAGTCTTCAAATTGATAAAGTGGTGTACTTAGGTAACGCTCACCATTACTTGGAAGGATTGCTAGTACCTTTTTACCTTTGCCTAATTGCTTAGCAACCTTTAAAGCAGCTGCAATTGCCGCGCCTGATGAAATACCAGGAAGAATCCCTTCTTCACGAGCTGTACGACGAGCATATTCAAACGCTTCTTCGTTTGTAATAGTCATAACTTCATCATAAATTTCAGTATTTAATGTATCAGGAATAAATCCTGCACCAATTCCCTGGATTTTGTGTGGACCTGGTTTACCCCCTGAAAGAACAGGTGAATCAGTTGGTTCCACTGCAATAATCTTTGCTTCAGGGAATTTTTCTTTAATAACAGCACCTGCACCTGAAATTGTACCACCTGTTCCAATACCAGAGATGAATGCATCCAAACCATCACTCATTTGCTCAACAATTTCTTTACCTGTTGTTAAGCGATGAATTTCTGGATTTGCTTCATTCTTAAATTGTTGCGGCATAAAATATCCGTGTTCTTTGGCAAGTTCTTCTGCTTTACGAATTGCACCGTTCATTCCTTCAGGACCTGGCGTTAAAACAAGCTCTGCACCGTATGCACGTAACAGATTACGGCGCTCCATACTCATTGTTTCAGGCATTACCAAAACAGCTTTTAATCCTTTAGCTGCAGCGACCATCGCTAAGCCAATACCTGTATTCCCACTAGTAGGTTCGATAATTGTATCGCCTGGTTTAAGGTCACCATCTTTTTCAGCCGCTTCAATCATTGCTAACGCAATACGGTCTTTAACACTACTGCCGGGATTCATAAATTCTAATTTAAGATAGACATCAGCGCTATTTTCATCTACTAAACGGTTTAACTTTACGATTGGAGTTTGTCCAATTAATTCATGAATAGAATTTGCTACACGTACCATTATGTACCACTCCTTTTTAATCCCTAGTAATTTTATTGGTATTGTATACAATGTACCAACAGATGCTCGAATTGTCAATCATTTTTACTTATTGTTACTAATTTTTTCAAGAATTAATTTTGCTTGCCATAAAACCACGTAACCCCTGCTTCTTCCCAAAACGGCTGGACAGAAAGCGAGCCACGAACTTGTTCAATAGCTATTTGACGTTTTATCTGATTCTTTACTTGACCAAATTCATAGGTTACACCATCAATGATTTCATGAAGCATGATAATTGCGTACCCATCATCAGTTTTAATCGGCTTACTCCATTCATTAACCGCTAGCTTATTGGCAGTATCAATGTATTCTGTAGGTACAAAATCACTATCAATTGGAATATACCCCAACTCCCCACCCTGATTAGCAGAGAATTCGTCAAGTGATTTTTCCATTGCTAACGCAGCAAAACTAGAACCATTCTCAAGTTCCGTTATTACTTGATTGGCCTCTCCCTCACTTTTCACGAGAATATGTGAGAGGTGGTACGTTGTTGGGATATCATATAAATCTTTATTTTCTTTGTAAAAACGTTCCATTTCTTCCTCAGAAATCACAACATCCTTTGTAACTAATTCCTCAAGCAATAAACTTGTCTCAATTTGCTCTCTCCAAAGGTTTTCATCTATTTTTCCGTGATCTAGTGGATTGTACATTGTTTTAATCATTGTCATTTCTCTCTCAATGATATCGTCTGAGATTTTTATGCTATATTTCTCAGCCATTTGCTTAATGACCTTTTCATCAATCATATCTTCTAATGTCTGCTTTCCGTAACGTTTTTCTAATTCACTTAACCATGCTTGTCTTGAAATAGTGTCCCCATTAATATTTGCAACCGTTTCCTCTGTTTCATGTCCTGCATCTGCCCCTGTAGAAGTTGCTGTAACTGCTTGTCCATCCCCTATAAAATAGGCCACAGTAAAACAATTTAGAAGCACCAATGATACAATCAATGTCCATAAAACCTTCGTCGTCATTTTCCCCTCTCCCGACTCTTTAGTTACTTCGCGTGAGTTTTCAACTCTTCTAAATCCTCTTTTGAAAAATGATATGACTCATTACAGAAATGACATTGTGCTTCTGCCTTTCCGTCCTCCTCAATCATATCCTCAATTTCCCTTTCCCCTAAGCTAACAATTGCATCTTCTATTCTTTCTCGGGAACATGGGCAATTGAACGATACTTGCATTTTATCTAATACTTTTACATTGTCCTTCCCTAATATCTCATTTAAAATCTCTTCAGGCGATAAACCTTTCTCGATTAGTTTTGATATTGGTGGAATCGTATTTAATCTCTTCTCTATTTCAGTTACTATCTCATCGTCAGTTCCAGGTAATAGCTGAATCATAAAGCCACCTGCTGCTAGAATGGAGTTATCAGGGTTTACTAATACACCTACTCCAACAGATGATGGGACTTGTTCGGACGAAACGAGATAATACGTAAAATCTTCACCAAGTTCGCCAGAAACAATTGGAACCTGCCCAGAAAAGTGATCTTTTAACCCTAAGTCTTTAACAACAGTCAATGTTCCAGTTGTTCCTACAGCTCGCCTAACATCTAGTTTCCCATGTTCATTCAAATCAAAATGTGTTTGAGGGTTCGTTACATAACCTCTGACTTCCCCCTTAGCATTACTGTCAACAAGGATAAGTCCAATTGGACCTCCACCTTCTATTTTTATTGTGAGTTTGTCTTCTCCTTTTAATGTCGCACCTATCATGACCCCTGCTGTCATGGCACGACCCAATGCAGCCGATGCCGTTGGCCACGTATAATGTCGTCGTTGCGCTTCTCCTATAGTTTCTGTTGTATTTACAGCATAAGCCCTTACTTGATTATTAAAAGCTAATGCCTTTACTAAGTAGTCTTTCATGATAATGCTCCTTTCACATACGAATACCATTTTTACTATGTCTATTTATGACAATTTTCTTTGATCAATGTTTCGCTGATAAATAAGGTGCAAACCTTTTAAGGTTAGAAATGGCTCAATCACATCGATCACTTCAGATTCCTTTGCTATTAGTGATGCTAATCCTCCAGTTGCAATTACTTTAGGCTCCTTGTTAGATTGTGCTTTCATCCTATTTACAATTCCTTCAACCTGTCCAACGTAACCATACAATATGCCTGCCTGCATTGCACTTACAGTATTTTTACCAACGATATCATCTGGTCGAACAATTTCTATCCGAGGGAGCTTCGCGGCTTTTGTATATAAAGCCTCCGTAGAAATATTTATTCCTGGAGCAATTGCACCACCCAAATATTGCTTTTCCTCATTTATGTAACAATATGTAGTTGCTGTTCCAAAGTCGACAATTATTAGTGGACTTCCATGAAGGTGTATCCCTGCAATCGCATTAACAATTCGGTCTGCCCCTACTTCCTTAGGATTATCATATTTAATGTTCAATCCAGTTTTAATGCCAGGTCCAACAATAAGTGGAGTAATGTGAAAATATTTCTGACACATCCTCTCTAACGCAAACATAATGGGAGGAACAACTGACGAAATAATAATTCCACTAATATCAGAAAACGAAAGACCCTCAAAATCTAAAAGTGTCTTGATGACCATTCCATATTCATCTTCTGTTTTATTTCTACTTGTCTCAATTCTCCAGTGATATTTAAGTTCCTCCTTATCAAATACTCCTAAGACAGTATTTGTATTTCCAACGTCCAATACAAAAATCATTTTATTCACCACTTTTATCTAATTCTTTTTTCAACATCATATCACAACTATTTACTAAAAACTCACATACCAAAGTATTACTTACAAATTGTAATCCCTTTTATTATAAATACTATTCTTATACTAAACAAATTGAAGACGAGTTTATCCTTGAAATATTCTTGGCAAATCAAGCTTGCTCGCTATCATATAGATTTTTACACATAAAAAGCGATTTGACTTAAAATAGTCAAATCGCAAAGTATACTACTTATTTATCTTTATCTTCATTTGTCTCTTCTTTTTTCTTCGTGATATTTACCTTCACATCTTCTCCTGTTGACTTCCTAGAAGTATCGCTAGAAATCGGACGTTCAGGTAATTTTCCATGGTCTACAAGGTGTTTAATTTGTTCAGCATCCAATGTTTCAACATCAAGTAAAGTCTTAGCAACTAATTCTAACTTATCACGGTTATCTGTAAGAATTTGTTTTGCTTTTGCATAACAGTCCTTGATAAAGCGTTGAATTTCAAGGTCTATTTCATGTGCAATGGCATCACTATAGTTTTGCTCATTATGAATATCTCTTCCTAAGAATACTTGCCCACCTTGCGCTTGGCCAAATTGCAATGGACCAAGTTTTTCACTCATTCCATACTCTGTGACCATTTTGCGAGCAATACCAGTTGCACGCTGGAAGTCATTGTGCGCACCTGTACTTACTTCACCAAAAATAATTTCTTCTGCCACACGACCACCTAAAAGACCCGTTATCTTATCAAGTAATTCAGGCTTTGTCATGAAGTAGCGGTCTTCCTTAGGAAGCATAACAGCATATCCGCCCGCTTGCCCTCGAGGAACAATTGTTACTTTATGTACCATATCAGCTTCGTCTAATACTACCCCAATAATGGTATGACCAGCCTCATGATAGGCGACAATATTACGTTCCTTCTGTGAAATGACTCGACTCTTTTTCGCTGGACCTGCAATGACGCGATCCGTCGCTTCATCGATATCAGTCATATCAATTTTCTTTTTATCCTGTCTAGCGGCAACAAGTGCAGCTTCGTTTAAAAGATTTTCAAGATCAGCACCTGAGAACCCTGGTGTTCTCATTGCAATTGCCTTTAAGTTAACATGCTCATCTAAAGGCTTATTGTGTGCGTGCACTTTTAGAACCGCTTCCCTTCCGTTTACATCTGGACGGTCTACTGTGATTTGTCTATCAAATCGACCAGGACGTAAGAGGGCTGGGTCAAGAATATCAGGACGGTTAGTTGCAGCAATAATAATAATTCCTTCATTTGCTCCAAAACCATCCATTTCAACTAGTAATTGGTTTAGTGTTTGCTCACGTTCATCATGTCCACCACCAAGTCCAGCACCACGCTGACGACCCACGGCATCTATTTCGTCAATGAAAATGATACATGGGGCATTTTTCTTTGCATTTTCAAATAAATCACGTACACGAGATGCACCAACACCAACAAACATCTCTACAAAGTCAGAACCACTTATAGAGAAAAATGGTACACCAGCTTCTCCCGCAACAGCTCGAGCTAATAATGTTTTACCTGTACCCGGAGGTCCGACTAAAAGGACACCTTTCGGTATTCTAGCACCTAGTTCTGCAAATTTGCGAGGGTCTTTTAGGAACTCAACAACCTCCACAAGTTCTTGTTTTTCTTCATCTGCACCAGCTACATCTTTAAATTTAACCTTTTTCTTATCTTCACTGTAAAGTTTTGCCTTACTTTTCCCAAAGTTCATCACACGACTTCCGCCGCCCTGTGCCTGGTTAAGCAAGAAGAAGAATAAAATAAAGATGATTACAAACGGTATGATAGATGTGAAAAATGTTACCCAACCACTTGTTTCTCTTGCTTGTAATATTTCAACTTGGAGATTAGTATATTGCGCAATTGCAGCATCAATTCTGTCCTGGACATTCTGGTTAGTAGTGACGAATGTTTGAAAATACTCATTTTCTTCGTAATTTCTAAGTTGTCCTCGTATTGCATAAACACCTCGATCAGGCTGCATTGATAGAGATGTTACATTCCCACCTTCAAGGTTGGTAATAAACTCATTGTAATTCATTTGCTTAGTTGGTTGGTTGTTTCCCTGAAAGAAACTCACAACACCAATTATGACTAGAAAAATAAGTAAATAAAATATTGTATTGCGAAAAATCCGATTCATCCCTTACCTCCTCCCACGATGAACAAACTACATTAAATACTATCATAGAAAATTATTACATTTCAACAAATATACTAGGATTACTAACGTTTTATCAACTTCTGGCTAACTAGAGTAAACTTCTGGTTTCAATACTCCTATGTATGGCAAATTTCGATATTTTTCGGCATAATCAAGACCGTAGCCAACTACAAACTCATCTGGTACATGGAAACCAACTATATCCGCCTCAATTTTGGCTTTACGCCCTGACGGCTTATCTAACAGTGTAACAATTTTTATCGACTTTGCCTTACGGTAACGAAGTAACTCCACAAGATAGCTTAATGTAAGGCCACTGTCAATGATGTCCTCGATTATGAGTATATCTCTACCCTCTACGGAAGTATCCAAATCCTTAAGGATCTTAACTTCTCCAGAAGAAACAGTGGAGCTTCCGTAACTAGATACATCCATAAAATCCATTTCTAAATATGTATCAATTCTCTTCAGCAAGTCAGCCATAAAAGGCATTGCACCCTTCAAGATACCTATAGCTAGTGGAAATCGATCTGAATATTCTTCTGTTAATGCTCTACCTAACTCTCTTACTTTTGCTTGGATTTCTTCTTCACTAATCAGTACTTTTTCAATATCCTGATTCATTTCTGTTTTGCCCCCTAAAAATCAATGCTTATACTTTAGTATGATGTATTTTCTTTTAGATGAGTTTGCTGCCTCTAACGACGACTTTTTTAACAATGGGAGCCATAAGATGTTCCCTTTTGCATCGGTTACAATCGGCCAAGTTTCTCTCAGTTCTCGTGGTATTTTTTCGTCGATAAAAATATCTTTCACCTTTTTTGTCCCATTCATGCCTTTTAAAGCCATTTTATCTCCAGATTTTCGAGTTCTTACTTCTAATGGTAGCTCAACAGTATCAGGATCAATGATAAATATGTGAGGTCCTCTAAGTTTTGAGGGATACTCCTGTGCTATTTCACTCTGCAAGATATACCCATTAGGGATACATACCTTACCTTCATCACTGATACGATAGCAGTATGGCTCGGCCTCTTTTTCACTAAATGTAAACTCACAATTGTTATATGACCGGACAATCCGTAAACCATTTGGAAAATGAAGTGAACCTGAAGGATAATCATTTGCCAATAAAGATAACAAATTGTCAATATGTATAGAGGAAAGATCTGGAGAAATATCCTTATAAAGATAGTTTAATATTAGTTGAATCCCCCTTCTTTGTAAAGGCATTGGTACTGTTTTGAATTCTGCAGAATCAATTACAACACATTTGGGTTCTTTTCTTTTAATTACTTTATTCATTTTTTGTATAGATAATTCCTCTAATAATGCTTCATCTTCTGTTAATTTTTCACTAAAATGTTGAAAACGTTGATGAACATTATTATTTTCCTTCTTCAAATAAGGTAATACATGGTGTCTAAGGCGATTTCTCGTGTAGTCATCTTTTTCATTGCTAGGGTCATTGCGAGGTTGTAAATTATATTTTTTACAATAATCAAGTAGAGAATCCTTAGTGACACAGAGAAAGGGCCTTATTATCGTACCTTTATTAAAGGGACGCTTTACCTGAATCCCAGCATAACCTATTGGTGAACTTCCCCTAACAAGTCTCATTAAAATAGTTTCTATTTGATCATCACCATGATGCCCTAGCGCTAGAGTACCCGCTTGGTATTTTTCCATGACTTTTTCAAAAAACGCATATCTGCACTTTCTTGCTGCAACTTGAGTACTTACCTTATGTTCAGTTTGATATGATTTGACATTGATTTGAATTGATTCACAAGGAATATGTAGTTGTTTACAAAATTCTTCAACGAATAATAAGTCTTCTTCTGATTGTTTTCCTCGTAACATATGATCAACATGTGCTGCAATTACCTTAATCGATTTCTCTTTTTGCAAATTTGCAAAAAAATGCAGTAGAGCCAAAGAGTCTGGACCACCAGAAACACCTACAACGACTATTGAATTTTCAGGGACTAATTGATGTCTTTCTATAAATGCATGAACCTTCTGTATCATTGATCTATCCTTTAAGTTTGAAGTTTATTACAGACTAAGAATACCTTATTAATCTGTTTACGAAAACATTAATAATAATTTTGACTCATTATTTACTCTACCATACCACTTCTCATCCTAATCTACAAAAACTAACAATTGAATTTTAGAAGTATTAAAAATCACTACATGTTTAGGGTCAAAAAAAAGATATCTACGCCATGCCATTAAAGCTGTCCATAAAGATAAAGAATATAACCAAACAAGACAATGAAGAGAAGCAAAAATGTTTCTAGTGCGCCACCTATGTGAGAACGTTTTTTTCGTTTTGCTCTAGTTATCTTTTGATGATGGACAGGTTTTGTACCCCGTTGATTAACGTCACTTCGACTCTTTATGTTAAGAGAGCTTGTAGCGTCTACCAAGTCCCTCCTCATGTCCATCGCTGTTTTATAGTGTCCACCGAGGGCATTTAAAATTACCTTTTCATATTTTTGAAGATCTGGATTAGTTTTTACAACTTGAGAAAGTTGATCTATTCCTCTTGTATTACCACTCTTTGAAAAACGCTTAGGAATTGCCGAATTAATCAAAATCATGGCTACAGCAAACAAATCATAAGAAGGCTCTGCTACTCGTGAACCTGCTCCCCAATACCCACGGTCGAAAAACTCAGTGAACTCCTTTATGGCTCTTCCCTTTAATGTTGTCCCACCTACATCTATACAGCGAATTCTTGGGGGGTGACCTGTAACCATTAGATTGTCAGGTTTTAAATCCCCAAATACCCAACCTTCTTGATGTAGCCTATCTAAATCTGATAATAGTTGTAAGCATAATACAGCTGTCCATTCTCTTCCTCTTTTATCAAGAAATGATAAAAGTGTTTCCCCTTTGATATACTCCATGACATAAAAAGGAACTGGCTTTATTTGCCCAGGGCGTATCCAATCATCTACATCGAGTAAAGAAGGTCCGAGGGTTGACCCTTGGACCTGTGAGAAATGCTTAAGTACATTTACCTCAGACGTAATTGACATACTATTGTCGCTAATTTTTATAGCTACTTGTTGATGTTGATAGTCTGCCAAATAAACAATCCCGTTGGCACCATTTCCTAATTCTCTAACAATCCTATAGGAATGATTATGCCACTTCCCAGTAATCACCGTTCCAGGGCTAACCTTACATGCCTGATTCTTCATAGTATTGTTCATCACGTGTTAATAGGCTCCTTAACGAACGCTTTTGTTCAAACGATTCAATTGCCGCGCGAATTGCCGGGCCAGTCGGTGTAATACCACCTGTAGTAAGCTTAGGAAAAATTTTAGATAAGGACTCAAGTTTCGGTGTCCAGTCTAGTACCTTTTCAACATCCTTCTTTTTCCCAGGAAATACAAAGACTGAGAATTTATTTTCTCCCATACGGGCATTTAAGCTTAATGATAGATCTAACAATGCTTCTTTAACTGTTGGAAGTTTATACTTCATGCTAGCGCTTGTATCGACTAACACAATCACTTCTAACTCTACCGTTTCACCAAGTTCATCCACAACTTCCATGACTTCACCACGCTGCTCTGGTGGGAGTTCTTCCATTGATGTTTGTTTACCTAGAATTTGCTGAAGCTCTTGATTAACAACACCTTGTAATGTTTGTGTCATCGCTTTTCTTGTGACCATTTGTACCGTTTGCGATAGCTGTTTAGCATATACTACTTGGCTAACCCCACCGCTAGCTGCCGCAATTCCTTCAATCTCTTGCATCCCTTGTTCATCAATTGTATCATGTTCTAACACACCGATCACATTCACAGTTACACCTTGTTCTCTCGCAAGTGCAGCTACTGCAACTGGGTCTTCACCTTGATTCGAGCACCCATCAGTAATTAGGAGAATTTGTTTAAGCGAACCTTTTTTTAGCATGATATCCCCTCCAATAAGGTAGTATTCTAACAGCAGAAATCAGTTTTACCTGATAGCTGTCTAATAGAAACTAGATTATGATACTTCACCCATGTCTTAGAATTCTATGCTTTACTGGAAGTTCCACTCTCTTTATCTCCATCATGGACGAGAAGTCAAAGTTTTAAACCTTTTCGACTATTTTTGCGAATCTACCAATTAGTTTATTGAGCCTTTTTCTGGACGGAATGGAATGGTATTGCCGCCCATTTTGGGATGTTTCTTTTTATTTTTGTTACCACTACTGTCATGTCGTCCTCAATATTACCCGCTCTAGTTCTAATAACCTCCTCCATAATAAGATCTGCCATTTCTTGTGGATCATTGGTTTCAATCTCTTTTATTTTCCGTTTCATCCAAATATCGTAATTTTCAACATGCTTTGGTCCCTCAAAAATACCATCACTCATCATTATTAATAAATCCCCTGCTTTAAGCTGTTCGCTAACAACATCTACTTCAAAGTCCTCAATTATGCCCATTGGAAGATTACTCGCTTGTACCTTACTAATCTTTCCAACTCTCTTAATGTAGCTAGGAGTCGAACCTATCTTAAGGAATTTCACACTTGCATCTTGTAAATCAATAACAGCAAGATCAAGAGTTGAGAATATTTCATCAGTAGTACGTAGTGATAGGATTGAATTTACAGATTTTATAGCTACCTTTTCCTCAATACCCGACTGGAGTATTTTCTGTAAAAGCTTCAGAGTTTCATTACTTTCATGGTGTGCACGAACACCGTTACCCATTCCATCACTAATTGCGACAGCATATTTCCCTACACCCAATTCAATCGTTGAATAGCTATCCCCCGAAACTAGACCCCCTCCTTTTGCGGCATGTGCTACACCCACATCAATAACAAATGCTTTTGCAGAACCAAACGATACATGACAGAACCCATTTGGATATGTTGCACATTCCTCCCTTTTCACCAGTATTGTCTCATCTAATATATTTGAAAGCATTGGAGCAATTAATTTTTCACATTCACCACTTCCATTACAGTATGGAATCGTCATCTCAATATCAACATTGCCCTGTTCCAAACTATAGATTTCTACATGGCCTACCTCTATACCAAAAGATTGAAGCGATTCAAGAATCTGCTCTTCTTGGAGATGGTGATTTTCTCGTTCACGTTGAATTTCCTTCGCAAAATTCCCCATTACTTGAGATACTCCTAGAAGCTGATCAGCAACAAGCTTTCTACTCTCCTGGACTTGACGTTTAAGTTTTTGATTTGCTTGATAATGGGTAATTTCCTGACTAATAACATCAACAACCTTCTTATCCTTAACACAATGCTTTTCCCAATCCCTTACTAGTTTATGATTATATTGATATTGCTCTGTATCTAAATCTTGCATAATCTGTTTCATAAAATCATATGTTGTATTAAAGTTCTTTGCCCAGCATGCTTCCTTCTTAAAGCAAGTTTGACACGTTTTTGCTGTAACATTACTAAGAAATAAATCAATTTCCCTTTCTTCATCCTCCTGTTCAACAGGGGTTCCATACTGAGAAAAACTATTTGATAGTGCCTGAAAAACACTAGAAAACTGCTCTACACGATTGGCAGTCACATCTCTTATTTTACGTAAATACTGTTGTTGTTCCGCTTGATATTCTGGTGTTCCTGGAATAAATTTTGCTAATTTTCCTGTTAAAGCTTTCGGTGTTAGAAAGAATAGTAAAATTGCAGCAAATGATTCGTAGATTGTTGGAAGAATATTTTGAGAGCCCTCTCCATATAATCCAATTAGTAAAGTAGAAATAAGTAGACCAATTGAAACCCCCACTTTTTTCCCTTCTTTTAAAAGTCCTCCTAGCAAACCTGAGAATGCTAACAAACTCATCTGAAAGAGACTACTGACATTTGCCAAACTTAGTATTAGGCCTGTGACAACTCCTACCGTCGAACCCGTCGTTGCACCTGCCACAAAGGCAAACAACAAAACAAGATATCTTGATAGGATATTCTCAAGTGATAACCCATATGCTACCCAGCCTATTGTTCCGGTTAAGACAGATGCTATTAGTATAATAAGACAAATAACCTCTTCTGTCTTCAAGGCCTGTTTGCGCCGCTTAGCTGTTATCAATGGAACACTTTGCAGAAAAATTAGTGTTAGGATAAATCCAAGTCCCGCTTCCACTACTGCTAATAACCCATCATATAAACCTATTTCACCATTATAGGCATATGCCATTGCGATACTAACAATTAAAGATGAGGATAGTACAATCGTTGGTAGGGACCGAATAGGATCTGCTTTCATCTTTACCGCTACTTTTTGACAGATGGTAAATAGGAGAATAGATAGAAACGTAGCTATCGCAACAACGACCGATAATGTCATTGCACCTGCTAGTAATGATAAAATTGCTATTCCTGTTCTATTCTTTTTCATCACATAAACAGCCGCAAAAAAAGGTAGTGCAAACGGGGTTAATTGTTCGAGGATTAAAGCTCGTCCAAGTAAAAAACCAACGATTAGTACAACTAAGCCCTTTTGCAAAAATAGATTTTCCAATTTCGCCAGATTTCTCTGCCACCAGCGGGAAAAACCTGTATGAGTCTTTTTTAATTTTATATCTGTAATAGGCTCAATTAAGTTCCTTTCTGTATTCTCCATCCGAAACACTCCTCGTATTTTGATAGTTGTCTGTAATTATAAAGAAACTTGTGACAATTTTTTGTCAAAACAACAGGACTATAGTAAAAAATCATTCGACGACTTATCTAGTAATGTTACAAAATGGTAGGTTATCTTGTTTATTTCTAAGAGAATTAGGAATATTGTTTACGGAAAAAGTAGAATTCTGAATGATACATGGAAATTGTTTTGAAGATTAACTTACGGATTAATGTCGTTGTGGATTTAATGAGGATAGAAACTCCCTATTGGAGTATTTTTAAGACTTGCAGAAATAGTAACTAAATTGGATAAAAAAACATAAAAAAACGCTGAATTTACATTCAGCGAAAAAAATAAGGAGATGACCCGTACGGGATTCGAACCCGTGTTACCGCCGTGAAAGGGCGGTGTCTTAACCGCTTGACCAACGGGCCAGATTATATTGACTGTTTCTATGTAGTTTTTTGTTTAACTCCAGTGCCTTTCACCAATCAAACTTCCTATCATCTCCTTAGGATAAGTCAACATCGATTCATTTCATTCTCTGTGTTTCCTTTATCTTAGTCGATGACCGGGGGTACTTACGCTTTTCAAAGTAGCGGCGGAGGGAATCGAACCCACGACCTCACGGGTATGAACCGTACGCTCTAGCCAGCTGAGCTACGCCGCCATGATATTATTGTTTAATCATATATTTTATATTAACTTTCTACCTTAAACATTTCAACAAATTTATTTGGCTTGCTTGCTGGCGCCTGCTCCTCTTTACTTTCGTACTTCGTCGCATGTCCGCAGAGATGTATTTCAAAGATGCAGTGGACAAGCTGAGCTGGACCGCCATAAGAAGCACAAAATCTATAATACAAGCTGTTTTCGATTTCGTCAATACAATTTTAAAAAAGATTTATGTTTACTAACTAACTAATAAGAATACCAGTATGTCCTCGTTAACTTGGGCAAGTTTTTTCTCACTTATAAGGCACAAATCTCACGCTTTTTAGAGTCACCATCGCATAAATATAGCAAATAACTTGAACTTCCACTATCTTTAGATTAATATGCAAAAAAGCATCCTAAATTAGGATGCTTTTATTTCTATAATCAAAAGCAGCAAGTTAACCTCTTCTAGCTCCTCGAGCAAGTTAACCTCTTCTAGCTCCTCGGCCACCTCGTTTTGATTCTGTATGACGTTTAAGGGAAGACAGACGCTCTTCACTATCTTTTAGGAAACGATTCATTTTTTGTTCAAAGTTTTCCTTTGGTCGTGTATCATTTCTGTTATTATTACGTGGGTTATTATTAGTACGTGGTGGGCGTGGTTGTGTTTCTTTTGCCTTTTTAATCGATAATCCAATTTTGCCATCTTTTTCAACATTGATGACTTTTACTTCGACTTGATCGCCAACTTTTAAGTGCTCGTTAATATCTTTAACATAATTATCAGCAACTTCACTAATATGAACAAGCCCAGTTGATTTATCTGGCAATTCAACAAATGCCCCAAAATTGGTTATGCCTGTTACCTTTCCCTGCACCTTGCTGCCTACTTCAATTGACATAAAAAAAATGCTCCTCCTTAAAGTTTAAAAAATCATTTATTTCTATTATACCTAAATATAAAAACGAGTGTCAATATGAGGACGGTTCATCTCCAATTTTAAAAATAATTTCCCCTTCTTCTGAAAGAAAATAGTCTCTTCGGGCAATTTTAGCAATATATTCATCATCGTTTAATTTAACAATTTCTTCTTCAAGGATAACTTGTTCTTGTTGTAATTTAGCTACTTCTTCTTCTAGTTGTTTTTTCATTTCTACCTTATCTTCTATTTTCGCTTGTTGTGAAATTATTGTTGAGATCATCCCGTAGGAGATAATAAGTCCTAGAATTGAAAAGGCAAGAACACGGCGGATAAGACCCTTTTTCCTTTTTGCAAGTGCCTTTTCTCTGACTGACTGGTTTTCTATATATGATGATTGTAGTCTTGTTACATTTTGTTTAGGAGCTACACCCATTCTTTTATTTTGCCTCCTTACGATTTCCTTATCTTTTTCCATAATTTATAAAAGATATGTTTCATATTCTCTACTTTTTTTATAAATCCTGCTAGTTTCCAATAAATATTTAGCATAAATTGCTTACTAGAAACGGGCAAGAAACGCCAGATAAGGAGGCCAATCCATTTGATTGGTGTGAAAACAATTTTTACTACTACCTTAAGAATGCTATAAAGCACTTTACAAATTAATTGTAGAAGCTTTAATATCCCTATTAGAATGGCTACCACTAATTGAAATAAGGCCTTTAATGGTTTAATAACTAGTAACTGGAAAGTCCTTGCTAAGAAACGATATGTCGCAATGGTAAATTGAATGGCTCTTTCAAGTGTTCGTTTATAAATTGATTGAAGTAAACTTCGGTAAGTGGCATATCCACATAAAAGTGCGATAAAGACATAAAACCGCAATTCACCTTGATTCACCAATAATAATATATAAAAGACAATTAGTCCTTGTATAAACCAAAACAAGATATCATTTAAAAAGACAACCCAATGGGCACGACTTGGCCGCTTTAAAAAGCGACCATACGTGTCTAGTGCAGCACCTAACCAGCTACCCATCCCAATCATCGCAATCATGGTATAAAACTGGGTCGTTAAACTCATTTAAACAACTTGCTAAAGAATCCTTTAGCTTTCTCCGCATGCTGTTCATCTAGATAGGTAATATCGAAGACTTTCCCTTTAATCGATACAACCCCTTTTTCAACATCAAGGTTCTTCATTTGTAGGTTTTGACCGCGAATCGCAAGAAACCCCATGACTGTTTCTAGTAGGAATTCTTCATTATCAAAGCTTTCAACTTGTTTTACACCTGTAATATCTAAGATTCTTCTCCCTCTCATAATTACATCATGCTCTTGTACAGATCCTTTGTTAGATGAACCTACATCATAGTACTGACTCATTCTCATCCCCCACATTTCCCATAGTGAGTGAGCGGTAACTAGGCTGACCTTTAGGAGTTTAAAGTCAGAAACCCTACTCACTCATTTAGTATATTTCTATGTATGGGAGAAGGTTTTTAGAACAAGCCTTTACGCTTCAATCTTTTCTTCTCTTAAAATGGTATATAAACCAGCAGCATCTTCTTTTTTAGTCGAGTCCTTGAGATCATTGATCTTTACATAGACTATTTTTTGGCCAAATTTTATTGTTAATTCGTCACCAATTTTAAGGGTGGAACTCGCTTTAGCAGTTACACCATTTATGGTAATTCTCCCTTGATCCGCCACTTCCTTTGCTAACGTACGTCTTTTAATTAAACGTGATACTTTTAAAAATTTATCTAAACGCATACTTCCCACTCCCTTTTTCATATTTCTTTTAAAGCCCTTGCTTCTTTGCCTTCTCCCAAATGGAGTCTAACTCCTCCAAAGGTAGCTGTTCCATTCGAAGTTGTTGTTTATCTACTTCACTTTCAATGAAATGGAACCTATTATAAAATTTATTATTTGTCATTGTTATTGCTTCCTCTGGATTAATTTTATAGTACCGAGCTACATTTACAAGAGCAAATAAAATATCGCCATATTCATTTAATAATTTCTTAGTATTGTCTTTATTTTTACATATCTCTTCTTTAAATTCATTCATTTCCTCTTCTACTTTTGCCCACATTGGCTCAACATCTTTCCAATCAAACCCAACCTTTGCGGCCTTTTTTTGATAATCATATGCTTTCATTATACCAGGTAAGCTCTTAGGTACAGAGTCAAGTAAAGACTTTGGCCTTCCCTCACCTGTTTTTTCTTGTTTCTTAATTTCATCCCAATTTTTCACAACTTCATCTGAAGATTCAACACTAACATTACTAAAAACATGCGGGTGCCTTCGGATCATCTTCTCTGTAATCGATTGGATGACATCAGACATTGAGAAATAACCATCATCCTCCCCTATCTGCGCATGTAACACAACTTGTAAAAGAACATCTCCAAGCTCTTCAACTATATGATTATCATCCTTATCATCAATTGCTTCTAACAATTCATAGGCTTCTTCGATAAGATACCTTTTTAAAGATTCATGTGTTTGTTCTTTATCCCAAGGACAACCATCTGGCCCTCTAAGCCTAGAAATGACACGTTTAAACGTTTTAAAGTCGTGATATAATAACGGTGATTCAGAACCAACAGGGGGGATGTATACGCTCGTAAGATTGTTTACTTCTACCCCTCGATCCAGTTCATAAAGAGGTACTTTTCTAATAATCTCCTCGTTACTACCAACAGCAGTAACAATCGTTACCTCATAATCATCTGGCAATCTCTCCATTAAGGTAAGTTTAACATCTGATGCAATCATTTGATCATAGACCTGGCAAAGTATCATATGCTCAGTTAGTTGCAATTCATCTGCTTGAAATGATAGGGCATCAACAAACTGAAATCCTTCAATTGGATCAATTTCCAACGCTGCAAATAACGGGTCAATAAAACTTTGACCACCTTCAACTACTATTTCAAAGTCTCGATTTGTATTACGATAATTCAATAATAATTGAACTGTTTTCTCTGCTACTAATGGATGTCCTGGAACGGCATATACAATATCCTTGGTATTTGCTTCTTCTAATAATTTCGAAACAATCGCATCATAAACTTCCTCAAATTGATCATGCTGTTCATACAAATAATCAAATGAGTGGTATGTAATTCCCTCCTCTTCAAAATCTTTTATTACAGGGTGTTCTTTTGTCCTTAGAAATAAATGCTCCGTTTGTTTTAATTTCCGATAAACGCCGACTGACAATTGTTCCATACCACCTGCACCAAGTCCGATAATAGAAATTTTGTTCTTCATTTAGCTACTCCCTCTTTTCTCTTTACAATTTGGTTTACTTTATTACCTAATGGAATTAACATTAATTCATTTTCGGTAAAAACTCGTCCTCTAATAATAAAAAAGAGGTATGTGCATCCTCCTATAGCAACGGCACTAAGTGCTATGAAGGTAGATAATCCCCGTGATTGTGTGATTGGGGATAAAGCCACTGTCAATATTGACACATAACTTACAATTATCACTGTCATGATGATGGTCGATTTTATAATAATTTTTAGAATGCTCCAGGTTATAATAGGCTTTTGAACCTTGGCTCGTAAAGCGATTAAATGTAAAATCGCTACCACAAAAAGACTAAGTATTGTTGAGACCGCTGCTCCACCTGCATGATACGTTGGAATTAATAGGACGTTTGCCAGCCCTTTTACTACCATTCCAGCAAGTATGATTATTGCAGATACTAAGGGGCTTCCCAGTCCTTGTAAAATTGCCGCAACTGTAACCGTTAACGAAGTAAAGAGAATCGATAGTGCTAGGAGCATTAAGATTGTTGAGCCTGATTGATCTTGAAACAACATAATGTTTGTCGGTCTTATAATACACGCTAATCCAACTGCTGCTCCTATACCTACTACGATACTTACACGAATAGATAGATTGATTTTGTTATGAATGAATCTTAAGTCTCTTCTCATCTTTGCACTCGAAATGAGCGGAACAATAGCAAGGGAAATAGATGTAGCAACAACTGTTCCTAACTGTATCAATGGTTGTCCCCTGTCATAAATCCCTTTAGTAAGTTTAGCAACCTCCTCGTCCATACCACTTGTTACTAATAGTGAATACATTGAAAATGAATCTACTAATTGAATAAGAATCAGTAATAAACTACTTACACATATTGTTATACCTTGTCCTAATAACACTTTTAATATCTCTCGAACACGAATTGTCCCAGAACCTATACTATAGACTTTATCTCTTCCTTTTAATCGTAAAAAGAAGATTGATAACACAACTATGGCTGCGATTCCTCCTGTGATTGAACCGAAAATCGCACCTGCTCCCACTTCATAAATTCCAAATCCACTTTTTAATAGTATGTATGCAAATGCTAAAATTGTTAAAACGCGAACTAGTTGTTCAAATACCTGTGATACTGCAGTAGGTTTCATGTTTCTTTTCCCTTGGAAATATCCTCTAAGGATTGAAATAAAGGGAAGTAGTAAAAAGGAGAATGAAATTACTTTTATTAACAGCGCTAAATCATTGTCACCCATTAAAACAGCAATGGTGCTCGATTTAAAAAATAGAAGACTAAATAGGATGAAACCCACTATCAATAATACAATAAACGCTACAAATAATATTTTTCTAGCTGAGGCTTCATCTTGCTGCTCAAGTCTTTCAGCCACCATCTTGGATATCACAACTGGAAAGCCATATGTAGAAAATATAAGAGCAATCCCATATATGGGATATACCTGTTGATATATATAAAAACCAATATCTCCTGCAATATTTTGAAAAGGAATCCGATATATTGCACTTAATAGCTTGGTTATCAATCCTGCGATTGATAAAATAAACGCACCTTCCCAGATTTTAATTTTATGTCTTGTTGTGATTTTGGGTCCGGCATTCATTGCCCATCTCCTTTCTACTAGGTAGTTCCGATAGTATTATATCACAGTGAATTTTTGAAATTCAGTCTGTCAAGTAATATAGGTGACTCAAACAAAGCAAAGAGGCTGACTCGAAAGGTCAGCCTCTTTGCCGTGCAATTTGGTAAGCAGTTTTATTCTCTAACGCATGTAGCTAGCCCCTAGACTAGGGCGCATACGCTTTCTATTGCTCCATTTGGCGAGCCAAGAAACCAGCTGCTGTCTCAACAGCCTTCTGCTCAACCTCACCAAGTGACTTTTCCTTCGAAAGAATAACGACTGCCCCAATTGGATCTCCGTTTGCGACGATTGGCCCAATTGTATAAGAGGAAACCGTTTCTTCATTTCCATCAATAATCGCCACTTGACGGCTTTCCGTTTCTAATACGGAGGAGCGATCTTCCATCGCCTTTTCAATTAAGTCACTAATATTCTTATTTAAATATTCCTTTTTTGAACCGCCTGCTACCGCAATAAACGCATCGCGGTCACAAATTAACACAGGATGACCCAAACTATCATATAAAGCTTCTGCATATTCTTTAGCAAAATCACTTAATTCGCTTATAGGAGAGTATTTCTTAAGGATTACTTCCCCATCGCGGTCAACAAAAATCTCAAGTGGGTCTCCTTCTCTTATTCGCAACGTTCTGCGAATTTCCTTCGGGATGACTACTCTGCCTAAATCATCAATTCGACGAACAATTCCAGTTGCTTTCATTCTTAAGTTGCCTCACTTTCATCTGATGATTGAAGAATTTTGGTGATTATTTTACAATTTGTCCTACATTTGTGTAAATCACCATTTGTTGTGTTGTCATTAGTATCCTTCCGCATCAAAGTTCTATTCACGATGAAAGTGATTTTTTCTTGTATAGTGAAAAAACCCCAATTTCATGTTCACCAAATCAAGGCATAACCATACCCGTAAATTTTAAATTCATCCAATGTTCACATTTTCCTTTTTTACATCAGCAAGGCCCTTAACCATGTCATACGTCATTTGCATCCATTTTTCCACTTCTATCGCTTTTGTATGAATCACGATTTTCAATCTACTCCCTTCCATACCTAGACTTATCATTCTTCCGAATTTATTGCCTAGCTGGAAGAGCTTCTGACCGTCAATTTGGCCGCTTACCTGATCTGATAATAAAATTGTAATTTCTTGTTTTGATTGCTTTATCGATTCCACAGATTGTTGGTTAGCATAAACCTTTAATTCAGCAATCTGGAACAAATATGATACTTCTATAGGATAGTCACCAAAACGATCAATCATCTCTTCTTTTAGCTCTTCAACATCCTCAAGCGTTGTTATTCCTCTAAAACGCTTGTACATATCAATCTTCTGGAAACCGTCTGAGATATAGTCATCAGGGATATAGGCATCTACCTCTAAATCAATTTCAACACTTATTCTCTTTTCTGCTGAAATGTCACCTTTTCGTTCTTCAATCGCTTCCTTGAGCATTTGTGAATATAGGTCAAACCCCACTGAATCTATAAATCCATGTTGCTGTGCACCAAGTATGTTTCCTGCCCCACGTATTGATAAATCACGCATGGCAATTTTAAAGCCTGAACCTAATTCAGTAAATTCCTTAATAGCTTGAAGGCGTTTTTCAGCTACTTCTGTCAGTACCTTGTCTTTTCGATAAGTAAAATAGGCGTATGCAATACGATTTGATCTTCCTACTCGACCACGTAACTGATACAACTGTGATAACCCCATACGATCTGCATCATGTACAATTAACGTGTTTACATTAGGAATATCTACTCCCGTTTCAATAATTGTTGTTGTGACCAACACATCGTACTGACCGTCAAGGAAATTTAGAATAACTGATTCTAATTCATTTTCTGTCATCTTCCCATGAGCATATGCGACCCTGGCATCTGGAACAAGCATTGAAATTTCCTCTGCTTTTCTCTCAATATCTTCGACTCGATTATAAAGAAAATAGACTTGCCCATCTCTTGCTAATTCCCTTTCGATTGCCTCTCGAACAAGCGCTCCGTTATACTCGACAACATATGTCTGTACAGGGAAGCGATTCTCAGGCGGTGTTTCAATAACCGAAAGGTCTCTTACACCAAGCATCGACATGTGTAACGTACGAGGTATCGGTGTAGCCGTTAAGGTTAATACATCAATATTTGCCTTAAGTTGTTTAATTTTTTCCTTATGTGTCACACCAAATCTTTGTTCTTCATCAATAATCAAGAGACCTATGTCTCGATATATAATATCTTTTGATAAAAGTCGATGGGTACCGATAACAATATCAACCGTGCCTGCTTTTAATCCCTTTGTCACTTCTGTTTGTTGTTTACGAGATCTAAATCGACTTAACAGTCCGATACTTATCGGGAAATCCTGGAACCTCTCTCGAATAGTCTCATAGTGTTGCTGTGCAAGAATTGTTGTCGGAACTAAGAAAGCTACTTGTTTACCATCCATTATTGCTTTAAAAGCAGCCCGTATCGCTACCTCTGTTTTTCCGTATCCAACATCTCCACACAACAAGCGATCCATTGGACGTTCATTTTCCATATCCTTTTTAATTTCTTGTATCGACCTAATTTGATCTTCTGTTTCTTGGTAAGCGAATGATGATTCAAATTCCCGCTGCATATCACCATCAGGGGAAAAAGCATATCCTTTGCTTGCTTCACGTTCAGCATAAAGTTTAATTAAATCATCTGCAATATCCTGAACAGAGGACTCAACCTTCTTCTTTACGCGCTTCCAATCAGAACCACCTAGCTTATAAATTTTTGGTTCCTTTCCTTCAGACCCTACATATTTCTGTACTTGATCGATTTGATCTACAGGCACGTAGAGCTTATCTGACCCTTGATAGCGTATATTCAAGTAATCTTTATGAATTCCATTTATCTCCAACGTTTCAATACCAAGGTATTTTCCTATTCCGTGGTTAACATGGACAACATAGTCACCAACTTGGAGTTCTGAATAACTCTTTATACGCTCTGCATTCGATAATTTTTGTTTCCTCTTACTTTTCTTTAATTTTTTCTTAAAGAGCTCTTCCTCGGTTATGACAGCAAGCTTTTGCATTGGTAACTCAAAGCCATCATTTAAGTCTCCTATAGTGACTTGTACTTTCCCAGGAAGAATTTCATCATGTTGATTTACTTGAACAGCCTCAATTTCATAGTCTTCTAGTACCTGCAAAAGTTTTTTTACTCTTGCTTCATTAGCACCTAAAAAGACGACTGAATAGTGCGCCTTATTCCATCGATCTATCTCTGATTTTAGTACATGCATCTGACCATGGAAATTCTGCATTTGCTTACATGACATATTTAAAATATTCTGCGGACTCGTATGTTGTACATGTCTTAAGAATAGAGACAGATAAACTAATGGTAAACTCGTGTTTTGCATGAGATTAGTAAAATTATGTGATAGCGTTAAGCCGTGAATAATTTCTCCTTCACTTAAAAGGTCCGTATACCATTCCGCTTCTTCTTTATCTAGGCTATCTGACGTTTCGTAAATTCGGCTAATTTCATCTAATATTACCGCTCCATTAGTCGGTAGATAATCTAGTAAACTAGCAGGTTGACTATAAAAGAGGGACAAATACTTAAAAATTTGTTGATTTTGATTTCCGTCTTTCAAGAGCTCAAGTTCTTGAGAAATATTCTCTACTAATAATTCCTTACTACTCTCACTTTTCATTTTTTTCAAGCTTTTTGCTAGTCCCGCTTCCAATGCCTTTGCACCATTTTCTAAATGCTCAGGCTGTAACAAGATTTCAGATGCTGGCCCAATTAAAATCGAGTCAAGCTTTTGTTGGGAACGCTGATCTTCAAGTGAGAATGTCCTGATTGAGTCAATTTCTGTATCAAACAATTCAATTCTTACAGGTAGCTCCTCCGTTAATGGATAAATATCAATAATACCACCACGGATACTAAACTCACCTGGTGCTGAGACCATAGAGGTTCTCTCATAACCTATTCTAATCAGTTGATGCAGATAATCATCTAAGTCAATTTCTTGACCGACCTTAAATTGAAGCTGGCTATTAATCCAAAGTTGTTTTGGTGGTAAATACCTTTTTAATCCTGCAATTGGTGCAATAACAATTCCTTTAGAATGTTTGCTCCAATAATTTAATGTTTCAATTCTTTGCCCTTTTAATTCAGGACTTGCAATTCCTATTTCAGAAGCAATTAATTCATTAACAGGATATAAAAAAACATCATCCTCATGAACTAATGTTACTAAATCATCATAAATTTTTTGTGCTTGATAAAGATTATGTGTTACAACTAATAATGGTCTTCTTGAATTTTTATATAAAGAAGCAATAAGAACTGGTCTTGACGAACCTGATAGCCCTGCGATTAGTTGTTCTTTTAGCCCTCCATCTACTCCATCAACTATTGACTGAATTTCATCATAAAAATATTGCTGTAATCCTACTAACAATTCCAGTCCCTCCTCCCCACTTGTAATAAAGCAGAAATCCTTTCTCATCCTACAAATATATCGTTATACTATGTCCACTATAACTAAAAACAGAAAAATGCTTTGGGTTTTATTCCAAAGCTTTGTTACTGAGGCGATTATCGCAATTATTGTTCCTATTTTCACAGTCAACTAGTGTGTATATCACAATACTATATATAACTCATGTAATTATACTAACAGGAAGCAATAATTTTTAAGAAGAGCCTTATTGAATAATGTTATCATATTGGTGCAATTCTGGGTTTCGTTCTAACGCTTCCTGACAGTCCTCACAAATTGTTTTTACATCTATGTCCCCATTAGGTTGATAGTTAATCATGTCCTGCCGTTCATCATCAGTTAATTGATTGAAACCTAAATGCTCACTATCTAGTGAAATTTGGTCAATACTTCCAACCTTCACTCCGCAGTGGCGACAATGATAATGGAGCGCCATATTCATCCTCCTTATAACAGTTACATACTGATGGCAATATTTTTCTGTTACTAGTATGAACAAATAAAGAGGCCTTTATTCATATTAACACTTTCCCTTTTCATTCGTCATGGCTGTTTCGGCACTTTTCCAAAATAAAAATTGCATGGAAGGTAATTTTCAAGCATTAATCGTTATATTCATTCATCACTTGCAAGATTGGAGTTTCGATCCATCTTTCACATGCACTAGCTGACTTTTTGATTGTATCTTCTACACTAGCCTTCTCTTCATCTGAAAATTGACCGAGTACGTAGTTTGTAATCGACATCCCACTTTTAGGACGGTCAACACCAATCCTGATTCGATTGAAATTCTGTGTTCCTAGGTGTGCAATAATTGACTTCATTCCATTATGGCCACCTGCGCTACCCTTTGTGCGAATTCTTATTTTCCCAACAGGTAAATCAAGCTCATCATAGACAACTATCATATCTTCAATATCAATATCATAATAATCCATGAGTGGCCTTATACTTTCCCCAGATAAATTCATATAGGTAAGAGGCTTTAACAGGAGGACTTTTTCTCCACCTACATTCCCCATTCCGAATAGTCCATTAAACTTCGTCTTATCTAAAGTGATAGTTAAACGGGCTGAAAGTTCATCAATCACTTTAAAACCGACGTTGTGCCTTGTATCTTCGTATTGTCTGCCAGGATTACCCAATCCTACAATCAATTTCATCATATGCCCCCCTTTTCCCTATTTACATTATAAAAAAGGCCAACCCAATCATGAAGTGGAGGGCACCAAGTGTACATTGATATAGTTCCTCAATGTAGTTTATCCCTATGAATACCCCTCACTTATCGTGGTCAGCCTCAACTCTTTATCTTATTCCTCACTTGCCTGCTCTTCACCTTCACGGCCTTCTTCGGAAGCAGGTAAACCATCTTCCTGCTCTTCACCACTATCTATTTCTTCTTCCTGTCGTGGGGCAAGAACGGAAGCAATTACGTGACTTTCATCACCAACTAGTTCATAGCTTCCACCAGTGTTAATATCCCCAACGGTTATCGTTTGTCCGACTTCCATATTGCTTATATCGACATCAATAGATTGTGGAATGTTATTTGGAAGTGCTTTTACAGATAAGGTATGAAGAGATTGCTGTAATACTCCCCCATCCTTTACACCGACTGCTTCACCAACTAGATGGACATTAACATCTACTTCTACTTCACTTCTCATATTTACGATTTTAAAATCTACGTGAATGATTTCGCTCTTGATTGGATCTTGTTGCACTTCATGTAACATAACAGGATGATTTTCATTATCTAATTTAAGATTGATAATCCCATTTCTACCTGACTCTCTAATCGTTTTTATAAAATCAATACTGTTTACTAAGATCGGTTTACTTTGATGATTTCCATTGAGTATAGCTGGAATATTTCCTTCTTCACGTATTTTCCTAATCGTTGATTGCTTATCGATGGTACGAGCAATAGCTTCTAAATTGACTGCCATTATTTTCACCTTCCTACGAGATAAGTTTTTTGCCTATTTATAAACTTCTCCTAAAACTGGAAGGTTTAAACATCATTTTGTAAGAAAGCATAAGCGCCTTGTTAACTCTTAATCAAATAATGTACTAACAGACTTATCTTCGTACACACGCACGATCGCTTCAGCAATTAACGAAGCAACAGATAATTCGACAATTTTATCAATTTTCTTTTCCTCTGGCAGTGCAATTGTATTTGTTACAATTAATTCTTTAATTTGTGAGTTCTGAATTCTATCTATGGCTGGTCCTGATAAGACAGGATGTGTACAACATGCATATACTTCTGTTGCACCATTTTCAATTAAGGCATTTGCAGCTAATGTAATTGTTCCTGCCGTATCAATAATATCGTCAATTAAAATAGCTGTTTTCCCTTCAATATTACCAACGATGTTCATTACCTCAGCAACGTTTGGACGAGGACGACGTTTATCAATAATCGCAATAGGTGCTTTTAATCTGTCTGCAAGTTTTCGTGTGCGCGTTACTCCTCCATGATCAGGTGACACGATAACAATATCTTGCAGGTTCTTATTCTTAAAATATTCAGCTAGGATAGGAACGCCCATTAGATGGTCAATTAAGATGTCAAAAAACCCTTGAATTTGTGGCGCATGTAAGTCAAGTGTAATTACACGGTCTGCCCCTGCCGTCTCTAAAATGTTTGCAATTAATTTCGCAGTAATTGGCTCACGCGCACGAGCTTTACGGTCCTGGCGAGCATATCCGTAATAAGGCATAACAATCGTAATTGATCGTGCAGCAGCACGTTTCAAGGCATCAATCATAATTAATAATTCCATAATGTGCTCATTTACAGGTGCACTTGTTGATTGAATGACAAATACATCATCACCGCGTATACTTTCTTCAATGTTGATTTGAATTTCTCCATCGCTAAAGCGGTCGACTGAACATTTTCCAAGTTCAACGCCTACTTCCTTTGCAATTTCCTGTGCTAAAGCGACATTGGAATTCAATGAAAAAATCTTTAAATCTGATTTAATATATTGTTTCGACATTTACACGAAACCTCCATTAGGAATTATTCTTATTTTTTAATTGATCAACATAGTTTTCTTTATTTACCTGACGTGCTCTTGCAATTGACAGGGCCTTGCCAGGTACATTCTTTGTAATTGTCGAACCTGCTGCCACATATGCGCCTTTGCCAACAGTAACCGGTGCAATCAAGTTTGAATTACATCCGATAAACGCATCATCTTCAATCTTAGTTAAAAATTTATTTTTTCCGTCATAATTGACAGTTATTGAACCACATCCGAGATTCACGTTTGAGCCAACTTCAGCATCACCAATATAACTTAAATGAGATGCTTTACTCCCCTTGCCAAATGTCACTTTTTTCAGTTCAACAAAGTTACCAATCTTAACTTCATCATCAATAACTGAATCAGGACGAATATGTGCAAAAGGACCAATATTGACATTGTTTCCAATACTGCTATTATGTGCAACTGACTGACGTATAGTCGTTTTTTCTCCAATCTTACAATCGCGAACTTCAGTATTTGGTCCAATCACACAATCTGAGGAAATCACTGTGTCACCAGAAATCACAGAACCAGGATAAATCACAGTATCTTGCCCAATTGTAATATCAGAAGCGATATATGTATTGTCAGGATCAATAATTGTGACACCGTTAATCATATGGTGTTTATTTATCCGTTGTTTCATAATTTTTTCTGCTTGTGATAGTGCAAAGCGATCGTTAACTCCAATTGTTTCATCGAATGATTTTGTTTGATATGCTGTAACTACATCGCCTTGGTTTTTAATAATTTCCATTACATCTGGTAAGTAATACTCTCCCTGAGCATTATTATTTGAAACATTAGCTAAGGCATGAAATAATGTTTTGTTGTCAAAGCAATAGAAGCCAGTATTTATTTCTTTTACCATTCTTTCTTGTTCAGTAGCATCTTTGTGTTCCACAATTCGTTCTACGTTTCCATTTTCATCTCGAATCACTCTGCCATAACCCGTTGGATCTTCGGCTAAAGCAGTAAGTACTGAGGCTTTTGCGCCTGCCTTTGAATGCTGTTCAAGTAATGCCTCCATCGTTTCAGCCGTAATGAGTGGAGTATCTCCACAAACTACAAGCGTTACTCCTTCTTGATCAGCAAGGTGTGAATCAGCTTGCATAACTGCATGCGCTGTTCCTAACTGTTTTTCTTGAAGGGCATACTCACTACTTTCCCCTAATTGTGATTTTACTAGATCAGCACCGTGACCGACTACCGTTACTAATCTTTCAACATTAAGTTTTGTTACTTGATCAACTACATGCTGAACCATCGGTTTACCACAAACTGGATGTAGCACCTTATATAACTTAGATTTCATGCGCGTTCCTTGTCCCGCTGCTAAAATCACTGCATACCGATTTATCATTTACAGGCCTCCAATTACCTTTTTATCCATTACGAATATATCCTAAATGAAGACCTATTTCAAGAAAACAACTAAAAGTACAAATAATTTACAGAAAAAGTTAGTTGGGCTTTAAGGACCAATGCGAGTAGATTTAAAGAGGGTATTTATTTTGAGCGTGTTCATTAGTGTAAACTAAGAAGAAAAATTACCTTGATTTATCAACTAGCACACAATTCTAGCCTTTTCATTGAAAAGGCTTTAAACATAAAAAAAGAGCCTATAATTTATGTAGGCTCTCCGATGTTCATTCATTTATCTTTTAGGAAGCGCCAGCTTCTTCAAATTCAACCTCTAATTCACCTAAACGGTGATATTCCGCTAAAACAGCATCTTGGATTTTCCCACGAGTACTTGAGTTAATTGGATGGGCAATATCTCTAAACTCTCCATCTGGAGTGCGCTTACTCGGCATTGCAACGAATAAGCCATTGTTCCCATCGATTACTCGGATATCATGGACAACAAACTCATGGTCTAACGTAATTGATGCAATCGCTCTCATACGTCCTTCTGTGTTGACACGGCGTAATCTAACGTCAGTTACTTCCATTCTGTTCACCACCTTTTTATATATAGAAACTTAGTTAATCAATTCCACGGAAGTTTCGTAATTCCTGCTAATTTGGCAAAAATTTTAAAATTTTTTTAAAAAAGGTTGGTGAACAGCGGATTATTTTTTATTTCACTAACGCAATTACTTCAATCTCTACTAGTACATCCTTTGGAAGACGGGCGACTTCTACGCAAGAGCGTGCTGGTTTATGTGTAGAAAAATATGTACCATAAACTTCATTGAGCTCAGCAAAGTCGTTCATATCTTTGATAAATACCGTTGCTTTTATAACTGATTCTAATGATGCCCCCGCAGCTTCTAAAACTGCCTTAAGGTTTTTAAAAACCTGGTCTGTTTGTTCCTTAATGCCACCTTCTATCAGATTACCTTCTGCTGTTAGTGGAATCTGACCAGAGCTATAAAATAAATTATTTACGATAATCCCCTGTGAGTACGGACCAATCGCTTGAGGCGCATTGTCTGTTTGTAAATATTTCATTCTTCTTCCTCCAAATCTTCTGTCATTGGTATGTCATTAATGCTCTTTAAAAACTGGAAATAATTCCCTCCGCGAACTTCTATCTGCTTTTCTCTTACATCAACATTTGAAAGCTTAACAAGAGAAATATACTCATCAACTAAACGTTCTTCAATGTCATTATCTTCTGACTCAACAAGAACACCAATTCCTGCTACATGTGCCTTAAATTCTTCGAGCATGCTAATCATACCGTTAATAGTTCCGCCAGCTTTCATAAAGTCATCAATGATAAGCACATTAGAACCCTCTTTTAAACTACGCTTTGCTAAAACCATCGTTTGAATACGTTTTGTTGATCCAGAAACATAATTGATACTAACAGTAGACCCTTCCGTTACTTTGCTGTCTCTTCTAACAATCACAACAGGTACATCTAGATAATTTGCGACGGCATATGCAAGTGGGATCCCTTTCGTTGCAACAGTCATAACCACATCAATCTCACGGTCTGAGTATACTGAGGCAAAAAGCCGTCCATATTGGTTAACTAATCGAGGGTCACCTAATATATCAGTTAAATACAAATAACCACCAGGAAGTAGTCGTTCTGGATTAGCGATTTGTGTACATAAATCAGCAATAACCTCTTTAGCTTCCACTTCCCCTATGTGCGGAATATAACGTACTCCGCCAGCAGCTCCCGGAACAGTTAATAAAGTACCTATACCTTGCTGCTCAAACGTTTGTTTAATTATCGTTAAATCCTCACTAATTGAGGACTTAGCTGAGTCATACCTTTCAGCAAAATAAGACAATGACACCAAATGTCTAGGATGCTGAAGTAAGTAGTTCGTCATATCCACCAACCTACTACTACGACGAAACTTCATTTCTACCCACCTCCTAAGAAAAGCTCAAAACGCACCGGTTACACCCAAACAGTATAAGGCAGGCTAACTTAATGCACGCCTACCGACCTTCTTGATAGGATATCTTATGACACAAGGGTTTTGGTGCTGGAGCTAGACACTAAACTAGATTCAGATTTTGAAACCGCCATAAAACACGAATAATATAATGTAAATATATCATTAATATACGGATTTAATCAAGCTCATTTCGTTCACCGATTATTCGAACAGCAAATACCTGATCACAAAATCCTCTTAACCCATTATAAATTCGTTGCATTCTTGAATCATGCTGAACAATTCCAAATACAGTAGGTCCACTTCCGCTCATTAAAACAGCGTCTGCACCAAACCTTTTCATTTGGTCTTTTATATGTGCAACTTCAGGGTGGAGCTTTAATGTGACATCTTCTAGAACGTTTCCAACAAGACGGCAGATACCTTCATAATTACATGACTCTATCGCATCAATCATCCCATCCACATCAGGATGTGTTATTTTATCAAGGGCTAAGTTTCGATAAACATCGGCAGTCGATACCCCGATGGAAGGTTTTGCTAAGATGACCCAGCAATGAGGTGGAGCAGAAATATGTTTAATTTTTTCACCTCTTCCTGTTGCTAGAGCCGTTCCACCATATACACAGAAAGAAACGTCTGAGCCAATCTCAGCCCCAATTTCTGCTAACTGGTCAAGAGTTAATCCTAATCCCCATAACTTATTAAGGCCTCTTAAGGTTGCTGCAGCATCGCTACTTCCACCAGCTAACCCTGCGGCAACTGGAATCACCTTTGTAATTGTAATAGCAACACCCTTAGTTACTTTAAAACGTCTTTTTAACAAGCTTGCTGCTTGATAAGCTAAATTCCGATTGTCATCTGGAACAAATCGGTTATGTGATAATATTTTAATCTTATCCTCTTCGAGTTCTACTAATTCTATCCGATCAGCAAGATCAATCGTTGTCATAATCATTTTCACCTCATGATATCCATCAGGCCTTTTATGTAAAACATCGAGAGATAGATTTATTTTTGCTGGGGCTTTGACTAATAATCTCAAGTTTACCACCTACTTATGTATTTCAACTTACAAGAATAGTATCGCTAGTGCCTTATTGACTCCATCCGTCTTGGTTTTGCTTTAGCTTTCTTTATAGGTCATGCTTAGAATTTCAGGCTGGAGCTTTGACAACTACGTTTTATCTTTTAATTCATATTATAAGAGAGAAAAGTGGCTCCGCTCAATGTCACAAGTAAAGACAAGGATACTATACCTACTATAAAGATGCCATTCTTCTTTCTACATTTCATGAATAAAGCTATTCCTTAAATGATTTTATCCACATTGTACCATAAACAATTTAGTAAAATCGCCTTAATTAAGCTTTAATGTATAGTCCTTTTAGTCCTTAACCTTTTTATTCTTTATTATTGTAGGTATAGACCATCAAATCTAAACTGTTTCTCATTCATAAAGTGTATAAAAATTAGCCGAAGCAAAAGCTCCGGCTATTTAGAAAATGCATTTCGTATTAGAGACATCGACTTTACTTCATGTTCTTCCCTTGGGTTGTTAGCTGCTGCTGGGCAAGTTCAATTGCTCGTTTTACCATATTACCTGCATCACGTGAATGAATTCCTCCCCAGCCATTTCGCTTGACAGTTTCATAAAATCCTAAATCCTTAGCTAACTCCTCTTTAAATTTCTCTGACATAAATCCACGCCGTCTGCCCAAAGCGAATGCAACTCCCTTCAAATTTCTTACAAATTACCTGTTGTAACTCTAGGAGAGCTATACATGTAACATAGATAGTATTTGAAGGTGTATAATTCTTTATTATTCCTATTTTTTCAAAATTGTTTAGTATGAATCATAAAAGCAAAAAAGCCCCTACCATAACTAAGTAGTTAAGATAGGGGTAAATAAAATATTATGGGAAAATAAAAAAGCAGCAAACTAACGTCTACTGCCCACTAATAGCTAAATTCCCTGTAGTTTCATCTAAAAATGTAAGTTGAACGGTTTCGGTAAGAACATCAGCATAACTATAAGAAACTCGTTCAAAAGAGTTCTCATCTTGGTCAAGCTCTATTACAAATACTGAAGGATACGTCTCTGCTAGTACTCCAGAGCGTTCAATCGTCTTCCTACGACCACCATTTGCTTTCAAAGTCAATCGTTTACCCAGATTAAAATCTAAATTCTTCTTGATATCCAGCAATGTTTTCGCCATTCACTCCACCTCACTAATAATGATTATAACACCTTTTTCAAAAACAGTCAAATAAAACTAAAATTATAACAGTGAAACAATTTAATTGTCAATGGATATTTACCTACAAAATCCTCATTTGATTTACAAATATTTTGTTCTATTTTTTCTAAAATATGTACCAAATTCAAAATTTTTTAAAGGAGCATTCCTGTTAGAAGGATTTTCGGGGACTTGAACAAAAAGAGCCCTCTTGGTATGATGCGGGGTGTCAGATCGTCGACGAAATGACCCCTAATTTGGTAACCAAGGAGGACTCCATAATTGATTTTAAACAAAATCAAAAAATAAATCAAGTCACCGAAAAAACACTCGTTGTTGGAATCGATATTGCCAAGCGGACACATTACGCTTGCTTTGTAGATGACCGCGGTCGTGTGCTCCAAAAA
>Ga0180215_1000694_pt1 | contig 40597 bp, 31 predicted proteins | sample eDN3rd37CBELigBY_FD_128871 | JGI IMG/M metagenome (GOLD analysis project Ga0180215, IMG submission 128871) | Enriched backyard soil microbial communities from Emeryville, California, USA - eDNA 3rd pass 37_C BE-Lig BY (version 2) (version 2) | ecosystem: Environmental > Terrestrial > Soil >...
GAACGCGCGGTCGGGCTGTACCCCGTTGCCACTGAATTCTGTACCCCAGTGGCGTTCGGCTCACCCGTGATCACGCGCTCGAGCACAATCGAGTGAGTCCACCAAACGGTGGACACGATGCGGCTACAACCTCGGCCCACTACCCGTGAAGCCCCGCAAACACGGGGAATCGGAGTATTGCGATGAGCGCTGCCGCGACGAATAATCGGTGAATCCGATGATCGCCGTGGCTGGCGTCAATCGGGCGTCAGGCACCAAACGACGAGCCAAGGGGCTCCGATGTTTATCTTTATCTTGCAGATGCGCCACATGCTCGGGGGTCACCCCGAGATCTATCTGTTCGCGTTCTACTCGGCTCTCATCTGGTTCATCTGGGTCTGCAAGGTCGTGCTGTCCGGCGGCTATCAGCCGTTCACCGGCCGATACTTCGGCTCTACCAGCGTGATCGTCCCGGTGGTCGATGAGCCGGAAGAGCTCTTTCGTGAAGTGCTGCGTCGAATGGTGGCGCAGGAGCCCGGCGAAGTCATCGTCGTCATCAACGGCGCGCGGAACCGGGTGCTGGAACTCGTCTGTGAGGAGTTCGCGCCCACAGTGGGCTGGACGCACACACCGGTCGCGAGCAAGAGGATCGCGCTGAGCATCGGCATCGAGCTGGCCTCCGGCGACATCGCCGTGCTGGTCGACTCTGACACGCTCTGGACGAAAGACACCCTTGCCGAATTAGTGCGTCCGTTCGCCGACTCCTCTGTCGGGGGAGTGACCACACGCCAGCGCATCCTCGAGCATGAACGCAGCTGGATCACGAGATGGATGGACTGGCTCGAAAACTCCAGGGCCCTGTACTCGATGCCCGCGCAGAGCGTTCTCGGCCAGGTGGGCTGCCTTCCCGGGCGCACCATCGCGTTTCGGAGGGTGATCCTCAACCGGGTCATGCAGCAGTTCCTGACCGAGAAGTTCCTGGGCGTGTTCCTTGAGGTGAGCGATGACAGAACCTTCACGAACTTGACACTCAAGGCGGGCTTCCGCACCGTGTACCAATACACCTCACTCGTGTACACGGATGCGCCGCTTCGCTTGGGAAAGCTGTTCAGGCAGCAGTTGCGCTGGGCGCGGGGTAGCCAGTACAACACTCTGCGGATGCTGCCCTGGATGTGTCGCCACACCCCTCTCCTCGCTCTCTTCTTCACCCTGGACATCCTGTTGCCGTTCCTCCTTGCCGGCGTCATCGTGGGGTGGGCGTACCGGTCGATCACGGGCCAGGGCTACAACTTCTACGTTGGCTTCCTTGACGAGTACGGCATCACCAGCGGCGTGACGGTCGTCATCGGCCTCATGCTCATTTCGTCCGTTCTGAGCATGGCCGTGCGGCAGATGCGCCACCTCTCCGAGCGGCCGACCGACTTCCTGCGGCTCCCCGTGTTCATCTTCCTCTCGACGGCTTTCCTGATGCCCGTGCGACTTCTCGGATTCTTCCGAATGGCCCACGTCAGTGGGTGGGGCACCCGAGCGGGGGCTTATGAGGGAGGCCGGGTTCCGGCCTCGTTCGAAGTGGCTCCTGTGACCGAGCATCGAACGCCCGAGCGAGTCGCCGCACCAGCTGTCGGCGGCACCCTTCTCGACACCCGCGAGGTTCGCGAAGCCACACTGGTTCACGATGTTCACCCGAGAGCCTCTCGCCAGCGGGCAGCGCACCAGCTGCGGGAGAAGCCACGTTCTAACCCCCTGGCGGCGATTCCGTACGTGATCGGTTCGGGCATCCTCTCATTGGAGGTGTTGGTCATTGTCACCTTCTAACCGGAGCATGTCGTGGTGGGCGGTCACGCGAGCCAGGGGACGCCTGGCGTACCTGGGTACTGCAGTGCTGGCGATGGTTCTCGCTGTTATCAGCGTCGCCATCTGGACCTCGCCCTCCGGTCTGGTCAGGCAGGTCGTCGACACCGCAGTCGACGCCAGAGAAGCACCGAGTTCCATGGTCGAAGAACGCAACCGCCTGTTGGATGCGCTCGTCGAGGTTAAGGCGAGGCTCGCCGAGCTCGAGTCGACGCTGGCGCAGACGGAGGATGAACTGGGCTCGGTGGCTGCAGAGAGGAATGCCGTCGCGGCTGAGCTGAAAACATTGCAGGCGCAATTGGACAGCGCGCAGAGGTCGCCCAGGCACATCGAGCGCTCGAACACGCCCACGCCCACGAAGCCGGGCACGCAGCCTGCTGGTCTGCCGAGCGCGCCCGCCAAGGCGGAACTGGTGCATCCGGATTCACCGTATTTCGGGCTCATGACGGAACAGGCACCGCACAATTGGGCGACATTTGACACCGTGTCGCAGAAGATCGGCCTGCGGCCGAACTCCGTCGGCTACTTCGGGGGGTGGGATGAGCCGTTCCGCGCGGATGCCGTCATGCGAGCCTGGCAGCGGGGCGCGCTCCCCGTTCTCACCTGGGAGTCACGGCCGATCTCCGCGCCCAACAATGCCGTGGAGGATCCAGAGTTCAGCCTCCCCGGGATCATCGGGGATACCGATGCCGGAGTGCGGGGAAAGTTTGACGACTACCTGCACACGTATGCACGCGACATCGTCGCGGGTGGACTGCCGCTGGGTATCAGGCTCAACCACGAGATGAACGGAGACTGGTACCCGTGGTCGGAACGGAACAACGTGGGCGAACCGATCAATGGCAATCGTCCGGGCGACTTCGTGAAGATGTGGAGACACGTGCACGACATCTTCACCGAGGAGGGTGCTGGGGACCTTGTGATCTGGATCTGGTCGCCGAACATCACCAACAACCTCGCCCCCGCGAACAAGGAGGCAGGCTACCTTGAGTCGCTCTACCCCGGCGATGACTACGTCGACTGGGTCGGGGTATCGGGATACCTGCGGCCGCCCTACCGCGAGGAGAACACCAAGACGTTCGACTACACCTTCACTCCGACACTCAATGAGCTGAGAGCCATCACGAGCAAACCCATCTTCCTGGCGGAACTCGGTGCCTCCGAGGTCGGAGGCTTCAAGGCCGGGTGGGTGGAGAGTCTGTTCGACGGTCTCGCTGCAGAAGAGAACCAGGATGTCATCGGCTTCTCGTGGTTCAACCTGACCGTCACGAGCCTGGTGCGCGGTGAGAAGACAACCAACGACTGGCGCATCGACTCGAGTCGGGACTCGCTGAACGCCTTCTCGCTCGGCATCAGGTCGTCAGGACGATTCCAGCTGGCACCGTACTGACGACCTGCACGCCTTGCGCTACGCGCCCTGCAGCTTTACACGCCGTAGTAGAGCTCGTACTCGATCGGGGTGGGGCGCTGTGCCGCCGGAAGAATCTCCTTCTCGCGCTTGTAGGCGATCCACGTGTTGATGAGGTCTGGGGTGAAAACGCCACCAGCGAGCAGGAAGTCGTGGTCCTCCTCAAGGGCCTGCAGCGCAGCCTCAAGCGACGGCGGGAGCTGCGGAATGCTCTTGGCCTCCTCGGGCGGAAGCTCATAGAGGTCCTTGTCGATCGGGTCCAGCGGCTCGATGCGGTTCTTGATTCCGTCGAGGCCGGCCATCAACTGCGCTGCGAACGCCAGGTAGGGGTTGCCGGAGGCATCCGGTGCCCTGAACTCGATGCGCTTGGCCTTGGGGTTCGCCCCCGTGATCGGAATCCGGATGGCTGCAGACCGGTTGCCGGCAGAGTACACAAGGTTGACGGGCGCCTCGAACCCCGGAACGAGACGACGGAACGAGTTGAGCGTCGGGTTGGTGAACGCCAGCACGGCGGGTGCGTGCTTCAGCAGCCCACCGATGTACCAGCGAGCGATGTCACTGAGTCCGCCGTAGCCGCTCTCGTCGTAGAACAATGGCTTGCCGTCGTTCCAGAGTGACTGGTGCGTGTGCATCCCTGAACCGTTGTCGCCGAAGAGTGGCTTGGGCATGAACGTGGCCGTCTTGCCCCACTGCTCGGCGGTGTTCTTGACGATGTACTTGAACTTGAGGATGTCGTCTGCCGCGGTGACCATGGTGTCGAAGCGGTAGTTGATCTCGGCCTGGCCACCAGAACCGACCTCGTGGTGGGCGCGCTCAAGCACCAGCCCAGCCTCGATCAGGCGCAGGCTGATGTCGTCGCGCAGGTCTGCCTGCTTGTCGACCGGGCTCACCGGGAAGTAGCCGCCCTTGAACGGCGTCTTGTTGGCGAGGTTACCGCCCTCCTCGGCACGCCCCGAGTTCCAGGCACCCTCTTCCGAGTCAACGGAGAAGAAACTGGCGTTCTGCCTCGTCTCGTAGCGAACGTCGTCGAAGATGTAGAACTCAGCCTCTGGAGCAAAGTATGCGGTGTCTGCGATGCCGGTGGAAGCGAGGTACTTCTCTGCTTTCTTCGCCACCTGACGCGGGTCACGCGCATAGATCTCACCATTGCGGGGGTTGTAGATGTCGAAGAGCATGATCAGCGTCGTCTCGGCGCGGAACGGGTCGAGGTAGGCGGTCGTGACATCCGGAATCAACTGCATGTCGGACTCGTGGATGTTCGCGAAACCTCGGATGGACGAACCATCGAAGAGCTGACCGACGCTGAAGAACTCCTCGTCAACAGACGACGCTGGAATGTTGAAGTGCTGCTGCACCCCCGGGAGGTCGGTGAAGCGGATGTCGAGGAACTTGACGTCGTGGGTCTTGATGTACTCAAGAACCTCTGAGGGATCACTGAACATGTAGGGGGACTCCAACTGTTTTCCGATTGGTGGAAGGTCTGCGCCTGCAGCCTGGTTGCAGACTATTGACGGAGCATTTCGCAGGGGTATCGCTGATGTTTCGCCCGTGTTACATCGCCGATCAGCCTAGGATTGACGGGTGCCATCGACCATGAACAAGCCTACCGGGCGAGATTCCCAGTGGCCTGGCGAACGACTGGGTCTACCGGAGAGCGGACCGCGTTCCGTCGGCAGGCCCGGTCGCCGGATCGCCGCGCTCGCCATCGACTTCGCGATCGCTGCCGTGCTGTCGGCGGCATTCTTCTCATACAGCGGACTCGCATCCACCCTGATCTTCGCCGGCACGCAGGTGCTGTTCATCACCCTCGTCGCCGGTGGCATCGGGCACCTTCTCGTGGGCCTGCGCGTCGTTCCGCTCGCGGGCGGATGGATCGGGTGGTGGCGTCCCATAGTGCGGACAGCACTCATCTGCGCGGTCATTCCTCCGCTGATCTGGGACGCAGACCAGCGCGGACTGCACGACAAGATTGCCGGAACCGTGCTGGTTCGCGTTTAGCGAGGCCGCGGCGCCCGAGCCTTGAACGGGTCAACACCCTTGGGAATCGGCAGGCTCGACTTGGTTAGTGATGCCATCCGGTTGCTCACAGCGAAGATCTCTGCCTTGTTGAGCGCCTTCTTGTAGCGGCGTAGCGTGCCCGGGATCTTGTGCAGCGGCACAGAGTCATCGTCGGGGCCCACATGCAGGAAGTGGATGGCGACGTTGGGGAGGATGCGGGCCACCTTGCGCCGCTCCTCGTCGAGCATCCTGGCGGTGCGCGACTTCGGGCCCTCCGCGATGAGCACCACACCACCACGTCCGACCGCGCGGTACACGGCATCCTGAGTCTTCGGACTCACCGCGACGGGAAGTTCGCTTGCGGTCCAGCCGCGGCGAAGCGAGCTCTTCAGCACAGCACCTACGGCCCCCGGCTGGCCGGCGATCTGCGAGTAGGCGGCCTTCTCGGCCAGGCGGCCGAGGATGATCAGGAACGCCAGGACACCCACCATGACGCCCGTGACGATCCACAGCACCAGGGCGAACACGGAATCGCTGGCGAGGATGATGCCGAGCACGACGCCGAGGATGACCGGAAGCCCGAAGCCAAGCGCCATCCACCACTGGGAGGACGGGTCGTAGCGGCGGGTCATCTGGAAGACCCGGTACATCTGCTTCAGACGACCGTCTTCCTTGGGTTTCTTGGGTGCCTTGTCTTTGTTGCGGGCCATACCGATAAGGATACGGGGTTCGGATGCCCCACTCCTCACGAGCGGCTCTGCACTGGGCGCCGCTGCATTGAGCACCTCTGCACTGAGTGCCTCTGCACTGAGCGCCTCTGCACTGAGCGCCTCTCCTCACGAGGCGAGCGAGTCCGGTGCTCATCCACGACCGGGACCGTTCCGCATGAACCGTGTCGCCTCGCCGTCGCATGGTGGAGCTGTGGATGTGATCGGTGGCTACAGAATAATCAGACGGCTTGGCACAGGGCGGAGGTCCGAGGTGTTTCTGGGGCGTGCGGAGCACGAGAGCCCTGCAGCGCCACAACTGGCCGCAATCAAGGTGTTCCGGCCGGGGGCATCCGCATCCGGTGTCGCCGCTGAAGTCGGTGCGCTGAATGCTGTCAGGCACCCGCACGTCGTGAGGCTTCACGATCTTGCGGCGGCACAGGGAGCCCTTCCGAGCCTGATCCTGGCCAAGCTCGCTCCGAACGGCCTGTCGGCGCTGCTCGCCGGGCCGGGTGGGTTTCGGAGTGGTGAGGCTGTCACGATCATCGCGCCTCTGGTTGACGCGTTGTCTGCCGTTCACCGCGCAGGCTTCACTCACGGAGGCATCAACGCGACCAGTGTGCTCTTCGACGAGCGCGGGGCACCGGTGCTCACCGGATTCGGTGCGGCGGCCCAGCTCAAGTCACCGGCATCCGCCGGAGAGTCCCAGCCCCAAGAGCCCCGGCCCCAGTCGGGCACCGGCGGCGTGCCTCCTGCCGTTCTTGAGGGCCGTCCGGAAGTTGAGCGCGACCTGAACGACCTACTCGATCTTGCCGGAGCAGTACTGGCGCGCGTGACGCAGCCCACCGAACTCGACGACGTTCGTACCTGGCTCGCGTCGACCCGAGCCGGTCAGCGGCAGGTGGGGGTGGGCGCGACGGGGTTGGGGGCGGCGAGCCTGCTTCAGGAGTTGCTTGCGCGCCTGTTCGAGGGGACAGAGCCCGAGCCCATTCTTTTCGGACATGACCCCCTTTTCGGGCGCGACCCCCTTTTCAGGCGCGACCCCCTCTTCAAGCGCGAACCCGGCGGTGGGACAGCGCCGCCGTCTGCGGCATTTTGGAGCCCGGCCTCAGGTCCGTTCAACGGGGGAGGAGGCGCAGAGGCCGGTCCGTCCACCGCCGATCGGCACGATCGCGGGTCCGGGATCGCGTTGATCGTTCCATCCGCCGTGCGTGTGCGGCTTGAGCCGCTACTGCACCAGTTGCATGGGCGCCTGGACGAAGTGAGGGGAGCACTCCAATCTGTGAGGCCGCGCGTGTGGGCCGCGGCAGCAGCAGGCGGAGTCGCGGTTGTGCTGGCCATCGTCCTGTCGGTCACCGGGTCAGCGGGCACTTCGCCGAACACGGATGGTGTGGGGCAAACGGAGGCAGCGGGGGGCTCCGACGGGCAGGGCACGGACGTGATCGAGTTCGAACCCTCAGAGTTCACACTCGGCGCATCCGATCCCCATGAGCCCTCGATCGAGGGTGACGACCCGACCGCGGCACTGTCGGCACTGCTTGATCGGCGTGAACGCTGCCTGCTTGAACTGTCGATCTCGTGCCTCGACGGCGTGCATCAGGCGGGCGGTGCATCCTTCGCAGTGGACGCCGCTCAGATTCAGGTCTTGCGCAATGGTGGCGCCATCGCTGCGCCCGAGGTGCCTCTCGGCACGCACGTGAGCCTGATTGACAGGTTTGGGGACTCTGCGCTGCTCGCGACGGCTGTGGAAGGGGAAGGGCCGCAGCAGCGGTCGTCAACAGGAGGCAAAGCGCCCGCACAGGCCACAGCGCCCGCACAGGCCACAGCCTCGGTCCTGGTGATCAAGACCGAGGCTGGTTGGCGCATCAGAAGCTTCAGCGAAGCGCCCGTTGGCTGACGTGGCAAACGGCGTCAGAGTCCGATACCGGACTCAGACAGTTTCATAGTCCGAGATCAGACTCGAAATCCGCGGCCTCTAGACGGTTCTTCACCTCAACGAGGAACCGTGACGCGTCTGCACCGTCGATGATGCGGTGATCGTACGAGAGCGCCAGGTAGACCATCGACCGGATCGCGATCGAATCCGACCCGTCGGAGGTGACCACGACTGGTCGCTTCGTGACGATGCCCGTGCCGAGAATGGCGGACTGCGGAAGGAACACAACCGGGGTGTCGAAAAGCGCTCCGCGTGACCCGGTGTTGGTCAGGGTGAACGTTCCACCCGACAGCTCATCGGGGGTCAACTTGTTGTCGCGCGTACGCGACGCCAGGTCGGCGATCTGCTCCGCGAAACCGGCGATGTTGAGCGAACCGGCATCCTTGATCACGGGAGTCAGCAGACCGCGCTCGGTGTCGACCGCGATGCTCATGTTCTCCTGCGCCGGGTACACGATCGAGTCGCCCTCGATGGTGGCGTTGATGATTGGGTAGGCCTTGAGCGCCTCAGCAGCAGCCAGAGCGAAGAACGGCAGGAACGAGAGCTTGTTGCCCGTCTTCGCGAGGAAGTCTGCCTTGACGCGATCGCGCAGCGCCGCAACCTTGGTCACATCGACCTCGACCACCGACGTGAGTTGGGCGGTGCCCTGCATTGATGCGACGGCGCGCTCCGCGATGATCTTGCGCAGGCGAGACATCGGTACGGTCGTGCCGCGCAGCTCAGACACGGTTGCACGCGCCGCGGGTGCGGGCGTGGACGCTGCTGCGCTGGTGAGGTCCTCCTTGCGGATGCGCCCGCCAACGCCGGTACCGGTCACCGTGCTGAGGTCGATGCCGCGCTCATTGGCGAGCTTGCGCACGAGGGGAGTGACGTAGCTTGCGCCACCGGCCTGCGAACTCGCTGATTCCTCTGCCCCTGCTGCCGGGGCAGCGGGAGTGGACTGGGCAGCGGGAGTGGACTGGGCAGCGGGAGCCGACGGAGCCGGGGTGGCCGCAGCGGGCGGTGCAGATGGCAGGTACTCCTGCTGTGCGGGAGCCTGGGGCTGCGCCTGCGGGGCTGAAGCTTCCTGAACTGGAGCTTCCTGGGTCGCGGCTGGCTGCTGGACCGGTGCCTGTGCAGTCTCGGGCTGTGCAGTCTTGGGTTGTGCTGGCTCGGGCTGTGCTGGCTCGGGCTGTGCTGGCTCGGAGGGCGTCGCTTCTGCGGGTGCCGATTCTGCAGACTCCGGCTCTGCAGACGCCGACTCTGCGGCTGCTTCCGCAGGAGCGGCGGGTGCCTCGCCGCCGGATGCAGCACCATCACCGATGGTGGCCAGCGCCGTACCGACCTCGACGGTCTCGTCTTCCTGCACGAGGATGGCCTCGAGCACGCCCGCGATCGGCGAGGGAATCTCGGTGTCGACCTTGTCGGTTGACACCTCGACCAATGGCTCGTCGACTTCGACGTGGTCTCCCACGTTCTTCAGCCAGCGCGTTACCGTGCCCTCTGTGACACTCTCCCCGAGTGCCGGGAGGTTGACGGATTGGCTCATCAGTGTTGCTCCTTTAGACCAGTTCTATTGTGTTGAGCTTAGTTTGCCTCGGCGAGATCCGCGGGGATCAGATGCCGTGAAGCGGCTTTCCGGCCAAGGCGAGGAAAGCTTCTCCGAGAGCCTCGTTCTGGGTGGGGTGCGCGTGAATCAGCGGAGCGACATCCTCGGGGTACGCCTCCCAGTTGACCGCGAGCTGCGCCTCAGCGATCAGCTCGCCGACGCGGGCACCGATCATGTGGACACCGACGACGGGTCCGTCATTGACGCGCACCACCTTGATGAGTCCCGACGTGCCGATGATGTGGCTCTTGCCGTTACCGGCCAGGTTGTAGTCGTAGCTGGTGACGTTCTCGGCGCCGTGGGCCTCCTTGGCCTTCGCCTCGGTGAGGCCGATCGACGCGACCTCGGGGTCGGAGTAGGTGACCTTCGGAATGTTCACATCAGCGATCACCTGCGGGTTCAGGCCGGCGATCTCCTCCGCGACGAAGATTCCCTGCTGGAAACCACGGTGGGCGAGCTGGAGACCAGGAACGATGTCACCGACGGCGTAGACGCCGGGCACGTCCGTGGCAAGGCGCTCGTTCGTCATGACGAATCCACGATCGGTCGTGATGCCGACCTCTTCGAGGCCGATGCCATCCGTCGCCGGGCCACGCCCGACAGCGACGAGCAGAAGCTCCGCCTCGATCGTCTTGCCGTCTTCAAGCGTCACAACGACGCCGTTCTCGTTCTGTGTGACGCTCTTGAAGCGCACGCCGAGCGAGTACTCGATTCCGCGCTTGCGGAACGCGCGCTCGAACTGCTTGCTGATGGCCTCATCCTCGTTGGGCACCAGGTGGGGGAGAGCCTCGATGATGCTGACCTCTGCGCCCCACGAGCGCCACACGCTCGAGAACTCCACGCCGATGACTCCGCCACCGAGAACCGCGACCTTCTTGGGGACGAAGTCGAGCTCGAGCGCCTGCTCAGAGGTGATGACGCGCCCGCCGATCTCCAAGCCGGGGAGGGTGCGTGAGTACGAGCCGGTGGCGAGCACCACGTTCTTGCCCGTGATCCGGTTGCCGGCAACCTCAACCGTGGTGGGCGAGACGAGCTTGCCCTCACCCTCAATCAGGGTGATTCCCCTGGCCTTGATGAGGCCGCTGAGGCCCTTGAACTTGCTGGAGACGACCTCCTGCCGATATGCGGTGACCGCAGAGATGTCGACGCCGTCGAAGCTGGACTTCACACCGTACTTGGCGGATTCCTTTGCGACATCTGCGACCTCTGCAGAGTGCAGCAGGGCCTTGGTCGGGATGCAACCGACGTGCAAGCAGGTGCCACCCACCTTGTTCTTCTCGATGAGGGCAACGCTCGAGCCGAGCTGCACCGCTCGCAGAGCGGCGGCGTAGCCACCGCTTCCGCCGCCGAGTACTACAAGGTCAAAATTCTGTTCGGACACCCGGCAACTCCTTGTGGTTCAGGGTTTGTTTCGCCTCCGCGTATGAACGCGCGAGGCAGGATTCGAGAAGAAAGGTTCTGCGAAAAACCTTACTACGCCCGGGAAAAATCCTCTGCCACGGCCAGCAGCGTCCGCACGGCGACTGCCGTCGGTCCCTTGCCGATGTAGCCGTACGGACTCGCGGCGTTGTGGGAGCTTCCCGCAATGTCGAGGTGGGCCCACGGAATCCGCTCACCAGGCTTGCCCGCGGCCGTGCCGATGAACTCCTGGAGGAAGACTCCGGCAAGCAGCATCCCGCCTGCGGCAGAGCCGATCTTCGCGTTCGCGATGTCTGCCACGTCTGTGTTGAGGGATGCCCGAAGCTCCTCAGGAAGGGGCATTCCCCACATGGGTTCACCAGCATCCTTCGCGGCCTTGAGCACCCGCTCCACCAACTCGTCCTGGCCCATGACTCCCGTGTAGCGGTTACCCAGCGCGGTGATCGCTGCACCGGTCAGGGTCGCCACGTCGATGATGGCATCCGGCTGTTCCTCACCCGCAGCGACCAGGCCGTCTGCCATCACCAGTCGACCCTCCGCGTCGGTGTTGAGCACCTCCACGGTGCGTCCTCCGCGGATGCGGAGGATGTCGCCCGGGCGGATTGCGCTCCCCGACGGCATATTCTCAGCGACGCAGAGCCAGCCCGTAAGGCGCACGGGCAGCTCGAGGCGAGCCGCCGCGAGAATGACGGCCATCACGGTGGCGGCACCAGTCATGTCGAACTTCATCCCGACCATCGAAGCAGGCGGCTTCAGGGAGAGTCCTCCCGTGTCGAAGGTGATGCCCTTGCCGACAAGGGCAAGGTGACGAGCGGCGCCATCCGGCGAGTAACTGATCTTCACAAGGCGGGGACCGCGCTGCGAGCCGGCGCCGACGCCCAAGATGCCTCCGTACTCTCCGGCGACCAGCTCATCCTCTGCCAACACCTCGACCTCGACCGCGTGGTCGGTCGCGTACTCGAGCACGGCATCCGCGAACGACTCTGGGTAAAGATCCATGGCGGGCACATTGACGAGGTCACGCACCTGCTTGCTCGCTTCGACGACAGCATTGGCACGAGCGATGGTGGCGTCGTCTGCGCCCGCCGTCGAATGCACGATCACGGTCGTTGCGGGAAGCTTTGTCTTCTCGAGGCTCGCGTGGCGGTAGCGGGTGAACGAGTATGCACCGATTCCCGCTCCCTCAAGAACCGCTGACAGCTCAGCTGTGTTCGTCAGTGGAAGTCCGATGGCGACTGTCTGTATGCCGACCAACTGGCGCACAGCACTACCTGCGGCGTAGCGAAGTGTGTCAGTGGTGGGCTCGCCGGACCCCAGCCCGATGAGGGCGAGCACCTTCGCCTTTCCCACGCCCGGCAGGCGAACCAGCTCGTCTTTTCCCCCCGTCACGCCGAGCGCGGCGAGGTTCTGTGCGACCTCCTCGAGCTCCGGCAGGCTCGTCGCGAGCTGTGCTGTGCCGTCCTGGGCGACCACCCCGATCACGAGGGCGTCGGCGTCGATTTCGGTCAGCGGGGCATCAGAAACGTGCAAGGCGGGGACAGTCATGCAGCCATCGTACGGCTGTTCGCTGAGGGCGTTGCCCGTGCGCCGGTGGGTATCAACAGCCCGGTTAGCATGAATATATGCAAACTCCTGACGGCCTGTTCACTTGGGTTGATGAGGGGGTCACCGTTCCGGAGGGCCTGCCTCTCGTGGCCGGGCTGACGGGTTTCGCGGATGCTGGCGCGGCCGTTACCCAGTTCACCGAGTACCTCACAGACACGCTCGACTACCAGGTCATCGCAGAATTCGACAACGACATCCTGCTCGACTATCGCGCCCGCCGACCCACGATCTATTTCGACCAGGACCACCTCACCAACTACCGTCCGGCGAAACTCGCGCTGTATTTGGTGAGCGATGAGATCGGGCAGCAGTTCCTTCTGCTTTCTGGGTACGAGCCCGACTTCCAGTGGGAGCGGTTCACGACGGCCGTAATCGACCTCATCGACCAATTCAAGGTCAAGACGACGACGTGGGTGCACTCCATTCCCATGCCCGTTCCGCACACGCGGTCGATCGGGGTGACGGTGAGCGGCAACCGCACGGAGCTCATCGACGCGATGTCGATCTGGAAGCCGCACACCCAGGTGCCCGCGAACGCTCTTCACCTGGTTGAGTACAGGCTGCAGGAGACCGAGCATCCGACGGCGGGTTTTGTGCTCCTGATACCTCACTATCTTGCAGACACCGAGTATCCGGATGCTGCGGTCGCCGCGCTGGGCAGCGTCGCAGCCGCAACCGGCCTGATCTTTCCCACTGACCAGCTTCGGGAAGAGGGCCGTGAATTCATCACGAAGATCGATGCCCAGGTGGAGGCGAACACCGAGCTTGCCAGGCTGGTTGGAGCGCTCGAAGAGCGCCATGATTCCTACATGGAGGGCAACCCGCTCCGCTCGCCACTGACCGACGAAGACGGTGAGCTTCCGACAGCCGATGAGATCGCGGCGGAACTCGAGAAGTTCCTGGCAGCGAGGCGGCACAGCGAGGACCGTCGCAACGACAGGCACGGCGACGGCACAAGCTCTGACGACCCGATCTGATAGGCCTGGCGGCAAGGCTCCATTCGCCTAGGATCGGGAGGTGAACTCCTCGCGGTCCTGGCTGGTGTGGGGCGCCGCAGCGGCCGCCTACCTGGTCGCAGTGCTGCAACGTTCCAGCCTGGGTGTAGCCGCTGTTGAGGCTGCAGACCGCTTCGATTTCTCTGCTTCCGCGCTGTCGACGCTCGGGGTCGTCCAGATCATCGTTTACGCGGGACTCCAGGTTCCGGTGGGAGTGGTTCTCGATCGAGTCGGCCCCAAGACGCTGATCTCCACCGGCGCAGCCCTCATGCTGCTCGGGCAATTCACGCTCGCGTTCGCCACAGAACTGCCGCTGGCAATTGTTGGCCGCGTGCTGGTCGGCGCGGGCGACGCGATGACCTTCATCTCCGTGATCAGGCTGCTCTCGTTCTGGTTCAGTGGCCGGTTGCTGCCGCAGGTGTCGCAGTGGACCGGCAACATCGGCCAGCTCGGTCAACTCGCGTCCGTGGTCCCGTTCTCCTGGCTGTTGCAGGGTCTGGGATGGACGCCCGCGTTCTCGATCGCGGGCCTGGCATCCGTTATCGTGTTGGCCGTCGTGCTTGTGCTGGTATCAGACGGTACGGGAAGCGCGGGGCGCCCACCGGTCACGGAGAGCGTGTCGCAGACCATCAGTCACTTCATTGACGCCGTGCGCAGGCCCGGCACCCTGCTGGGATTCTGGTCGCACTTCACCTCCCAATCGCCGGGATCGGTGTTCGCCCTGCTGTGGGGATTCCCCTTCCTCGTGGGTGGGCTCGGTTACAGGCACGAGGTGGCGTCGCTGCTTCTCGCAATAGTGGTTGCAACCGGCTTCATCGCCGGCCCGATTCTCGGGATACTCTCAGCGCGGTTTCCCCTGCGACGCTCGAACCTTGTGTTCGCAGGCGTGATCCTGATGATGAGCGCGTGGCTCGCCGTACTCCTTCCTGAGACGCCGCCGCCCTTCTGGCTGTTGTGCGTGCTCGTGGTCTGCCTGGGCATCGGTGGTCCAGGCTCGCTCATCGGTTTCGACTTCGCCCGGCGGTTCAACCCGCTGAGAAGCCTGGGTTCCGCGACCGGGTTCGTGAACGTGGGAGGGTTCCTGGCGACGTTCATCATCATGTTCCTCATGGGCGTGGTACTCGACCTCGTGAACGAGTGGCGAATTGCCGCGGGTTTTGCAGACGAACTCTTTTCCTGGGCCGGATTCCGTGCAGCGTTCTTTGTGCAGTTAGTTGTGGTGGGAGTGGGCATGGCAGCCATGCTTCGGGCGCGCCGTCGTACGAGACGCCGGATGCACGAGGAAGAGGGAATAACTGTGGCCCCCCTGTGGGTTGTATTGGTTCGAAAAGGCAAACGCCGTAGTGGCAGGAAGTCCAGTCAAAGCGTGCAATAATTGCCTCTAAGACCCGTTCGAGTTCGAGTGGTGATGCGGTTTCCAGCCGCGCCGCGCCGCAGGACTTGACATGGGTCTTAGTGCTGTCCAAAAACCCATGCGGTCCGAGATTCGGCACTCGACTAACCGCCCAGACGATCGCAGCGAGGACGCTCAGCGCTTCACACGAATGAAAGGTGACCGAATGGCTGCCCGAACCAAGACCACCTCCCAGACCGAATCCGACAAGCCTTCCAAGAAGGCCACGGCAGGGGAGAAGACCGAGACTGCCGCTGCAAAGAGCAGTGCTGCCCAGACCACCGCCGCTAAGGGCACTGCCGCTAAGGGCACTGGCACTAAGAACACTGGCACTAAGAACACTGCCGCTAAGGGCACAGCGAAAGCCGCGGACGCGAAGAATGCGGCGGAGGCCAAGAAGCCCGCGGGCAAGACTGACGCAAAGAAGCAGGCAGAGTCGTCGGCCAAGCCCGCAAAGACCGCCACCAAGGCTGCTTCTTCGAAGGCTGCCTCTTCGAAGGCTGCCTCTTCGAAGGCGCAGGCGGCGGAAGCGGATGAGGAGAAGCCCGCCGCAACGAAGGCCAAGGCGACGAGCAAGGCCAAGCGCAGCGCGAAGGCAGGCGCCGAGGTCGAGCCGGAGGAGACCGCCGCCCACAGCGCAGACGAGACTGACGACGCAGAAGAGACCACCTCGACGGGCAAGGATGAAGAACTGCCCACGGGTGCACTCGTGCTCTCTCTTGTCGATGATGAAGATGAGGTGCCGGTCTACTCGGCAGCGATCACGGGCGCTACGGCAGACCCGGTCAAGGATTACCTGAAGCAGATCGGTAAGGTCGCCCTGCTCAACGCGGCTGAAGAAGTCGAATTGGCCATGCGCATCGAGGCCGGGCTGTTTGCAGAAGACAAGCTGGCGAACGAGGGTGACAAACTGTCACCGACGCACAAGCGTGAACTGCAGTGGGTAGCTCGTGACGGCCAGAGGGCTAAGAGCCACCTCTTGGGCGCAAACCTCCGTCTGGTGGTATCGCTCGCCAAGCGCTACACCGGCCGCGGAATGCAGTTCCTCGACCTGATCCAGGAGGGCAACCTGGGTCTCATCCGCGCCGTTGAGAAGTTCGACTACACCAAGGGCTTCAAGTTCTCGACCTATGCGACCTGGTGGATTCGGCAGGCGATCACGCGCGCCATGGCTGACCAGGCCCGCACCATTCGCATCCCGGTGCACATGGTCGAGGTCATCAACAAGCTGGCACGCGTGCAGCGCCAGATGCTGCAGGACCTGGGCCGGGAGCCCACCCCTGAAGAACTCTCGCGCGAGCTCGACATGACGCCTGAGAAAGTCGTCGAAGTGCAGAAGTACGGTCGTGAGCCCATTTCACTGCACACGCCTCTCGGTGAGGACGGTGACAGCGAGTTCGGTGACCTGATCGAAGACACCGAAGCGGTCGTACCCGCAGACGCGGTCGGCTTCACCATGCTGCAGAAGCAGCTGGAGTCCCTGCTCGACTCGCTCTCAGAGCGCGAGGCAGGGGTCATCCGGATGCGATTCGGCCTCGGAGACGGAATGCCCAAGACCCTTGACCAGATCGGCGACACGTTCGGTGTGACACGCGAGCGCATCCGCCAGATCGAGTCGAAGACGATGGCGAAGCTGCGGCACCCGTCGCGGTCCCAGTCACTGCGCGACTACCTGGAGTAACGAGCAGCGAACAACTCGATGGGGAGAAAGAGGTAGCGCCGTGACGGCTGAGGCGAACACCGGGAAGCAGCTTGAGATCGTCCACGACGGTGTGCGCTACGAGCGCATCCCGATCAAGACGAAGCTCGTGATGCCGGATGACGACATCGTCGAGGTGGTGACGCAGTACGCCGACGAGCACCTTGCAGACGGCGACATCCTGTTCGTCACCGAGAAGATCGTTGCGATCACCCAGGGTCGCTCCTTCCCCACGGAGTCGATCCAGGCGAGACCGCTCGCCGTGTGGTTGTCTAATCACGTCACCAAGACGCCCAACGGTATCGGCCTGGGGCTGCCGCAGACCATGGAGATGGCGCTTCGCGAGTGCGGTACGCCGCGCATCCTGTTCGCTGCTGCCGTCGCTGCCGTGACGAAGCTGTTCGGACGAAAGGGCGACTTCTACCGAATCGCCGGGCCGAAGGCGCGGGGCATCGATGGCCCGACGAGCGGCACCATCCCTCCGTACAACGCCGCCGTCGTGTTGGCGCCCGATCGCCCCTCCCGTGTTGCGTCAGAGTTGAGCGCGGCCCTCACCAAAAGGGTCGACGTCATGATCGTCGACATCAACGACCTGGGCGGTAACGTGCTCGGCTCAACCATGGGCCGTGCAGCTGAGCACAGGATGGAGAAGGTGCTCAGCGACAATCCGCTCGGTCAGGGTCATGAGAGCACACCGCTGGGGATCGTTCGCCGCGTGAGCTAGAGCGCGTCAGAATCCGATGGCTTCGCGGAACCGCGGCAGGCTACCGGTGCGGATACCGGTGACGCTCGGCTTGTTCTCGTAGACGCCAGCAGCCCAATTGCCTTCCACCAGAATGGGTCGATCTTCGCCGATCACGACATCCCAGCCGATGTATTGCATCTGCGGAACGACGCGAGCGAGCTGGTCGACGAACTGGAACAATTCGTCGACCATCGGCAGCTTGAAGTCGGGGATCGAGACACCTGACTCCGGATGCGTCTGGTGCACGTTGTCGTGCGAATCGTAGCCGGCACCTCGAGCGGAACCATCGAGGTCGAGCATCGTGTAGAAGCCGCCGAAGGTCTGTTGGTCACTGGCCTGACCCCGGCCGAATTTCTGCGCCATCGACAGTACGTGGGTCTTCTTGCCATCGAAGAATGTCGTGATTCGCGTGGTGTTCGCTGTGCCGGGGCAGACGGCCGCGAGAGTCGGATGCTGGGTGATGTACTCCTCGAGCAACTGCTGCCCCTTCTCCAGCAGTTCAGCACGGAACGCGGCCCAGTCGGTGATGTCCGCAGCCTCGTAGCGGGAGACCCCGTGTCCGGAATCGCTCACGGGAACCTTGCCCATGACTCTCCCGTGCTTCTGCGTGAACGCCTTGACCTCGTCGACTGAGGCTTCTGCGACATCCATCCACTCGCGCCCAAGGTAGGCGTCGAAGGCTCGGTTGAACGCGATCTTGTCGTGGAACACTTCACGGTAGTCCGGGTGGTCGTACTTCATCGCGATGTGGTTCGAGATGGAGTGCGTCATGAAGGTCGCCCGCTCCGCCCTGGTCAGCATGGCGAAGTCGTAATCCACGTAGTCCTGGAAGGCGACGTTGCGGAAGGCCGCAGACCAGAGCATGTCGAGCGCGACACGGCCGGTCGACTTACCGTGCACTCGGCCGACGTTTCGAGCGCGTTCCATGAGTGAGCCCGCATTGAAGCCGCGGGTCCTGCGCCAGAGGTACTCGAGGCGATTCCTGAGGCCAAGGCCCTTGGTTGTCACAGCGACGCGGCTCCTCTTCGTCCGGATGATTCTGGGGAAATGTGCCACTCAAGCATAGGCGGCGAAGCGGGGCGGATGGCGCGTGTGCCAGGCGCGTGTGTGCGCCTCGGCCAGTAGCCTAGAACTATGAGTTCATCCGCCCGCGTCCTCCAGTTGAGTGCGGAGCAGGCGGATCTCCTTGCGAAGCTTGCCCAGCACGCGATGTCGGCCGAGGCTGCCACTGCCGTGCTGTCGTCGGCTCCTGTGCGGCTGAGTGCCGAGGTGCTCGCGGTCAAGCGGGTTCCTGCTGGCGCGGGCGTCTCCTACGGTCACACGTTCAGAACTGAGAAGCCAACGACCCTGGTGCTCGTGGCCATGGGCTACGGGCACGGGATTCCGCGCAAGGCCGGCAATAGAGCCCACGTGACCTGGAATGGTGTGCGCATGCCCATCGTGGGCCGCGTCGCGATGGACGTCATGGTGGTGGACGCAGGTTCGGCCGCGGTGAATGCCGGTGATCGAGTCGTCGTCTTCGGCGAGGCGGAGGGCGAGATACCGCTCGGCGAGTGGGCGAATTCTGTCGGAGAGCATCCTCTGAGCGTTGTCGCCGCTCTCGACCATCGCGTGGCGAGGGAGGTGCTGTCGTGACCGGGGTGGTCGCAGAGGTGTCCAGGAGCGCCCTGCAACACAACATCAGGCTGCTCCGCGAGCGGGTCAGCCCTGCTCGGCTTCTCGCGGTCATCAAGGATGACGCATACGGCCACGGCGCATCCTTCGCCGTAGAGGTTCTGCGAGGGGAGGGGGTCGACCACTTCGGCACCCTCGAGCTTGCTCCTGCTGTGGCGCTGAAACAGGCGTTTCCGGAGTGCACGCTGTTCGCCTGGGTCTTCGACAGCCGTGACGAGCTGGCCCCGGCGATTGCTGCAGGTGTCGACCTCGGAATCACGGATTTCGCGACGCTGGAACGGGCAGCGGACGCGGCCGCTTCAGCGCAGAGGCCCGCGATGATTCACCTCAAGCTCGACACAGGGCTGCATCGAGCGGGTGCGCTGGCCGGGGACTGGCCATCGTTCGTCGCCCGCGCGGCACAATTGCAGACTCAGGCGAGAGTACAGGTGCGCGGTCTCTGGACTCATCTGGCCGAGGCCTCAGACGACGATGACAGTCGGTCCATCGCTGAGTACCGTGACGGGGTCGCCGTCGCGGCTGCCCAGGGAATCGAGGGAGTCACCCGTCACGTCGCTGCGAGCGCCGCATCGTATTTCCGCGAGGATTCACGCTTTGACATGGTGAGGATCGGCGCCTTCCTGTACGGAATCGCTCCGGGTGGGGGGATCGGCGCAACCGATCTCGGTCTCGTTCCCGTCATGACACTCCGTGCGCCCATCATCGCCACGGAAGTCCGTGACTCTCGCACGCTCGCCGTGCTGGGCATTGGCGGTTCCGATGGCATCCTCTCGGATGCCGCCGGCGCTGTGAGCGTCACGCTTGCGGGTCGACGCTATCCGGTTGTCTCGGTCGACCCCTTCTCCATGACGGTCGATGTGACGGGAGGCTCAGCCTCCCCGGGCGACCTGGTGACGTTGTTCGGCAGGGCCGACCAGGGCGAGCCGACACTCCAGGAGTGGGCGGATGCCATGGGCACCATCGGCGAAGAGATCGTGACTCGCCTGTCTGGAGCGATACCGCGCCGCTACGTCGCTTGAGCGCCGCTACGTCGCTTGAGGGCAGCTCCATCGGCTGAGCGCAGCTACCTCGGCTGAACGCAGCTCCATCGTTCGGTTCAGACCTCGGTCAGCAGACGAGCAGATTCGTCGTGCCATTCCGTCGCGACGGTGGCGAGCTTCTCCTGGTACTTCTTGCCGTGGTGCGCGCAGAACATCAACTCGCTGTCACCGATGTTGACACGGATGTACGCCTGGGCTCCACAGCTGTCGCAGCGATCGGATGCGGTGAGCAGCTTGGCGGAGGCCAGCTCGTCTGCAGCGGCGGTTTCGGGTGCAATGTGGGACACTTTGCTCCTCCAATTTCTTGACGACTAACTTCCGTACATCTATACAAACACGACCGTCGGCACTATTGGCGAGGTGGAGACGGTATTTCGCTGACCGCGTAGGAAACCGGTTCTTCCCGGGTGTTGGTGGGCCGACCTGTCTGCCGTGCTGATTAGTCTTGACAAGGCCGCACATCGACGCAGTTCCGTGGCGATTGCCCTCACCGGCCCCGTTCGTTTCCAGGAGGAGAACCATTGGCAGCCTCGGACTATTCCGCACGACACCTATCCGTTCTGGAGGGTCTCGAGGCTGTGCGGAAGCGCCCGGGCATGTACATCGGCACGACCGATTCGCGCGGACTGATGCACTGCCTGTGGGAGATCATCGACAACTCGGTCGATGAGGCCCTCGGCGGCTTCGGGCAGAGCATCCGCGTCATCCTGCACCAAGACGGAAGCGTCGAGGTGCAGGACGACGCGCGTGGCATCCCGGTCGACATCGAACCGAAGACCGGATTGTCCGGCGTTGAAGTGGTGTTCACCAAGCTGCACGCCGGCGGCAAGTTCGGCACGGGCTCCTATTCCGCCTCGGGCGGGCTGCACGGAGTTGGTGCATCGGTCGTCAATGCTCTGTCGCAACGTCTCGACGTCGAGATCGACCGGGGAGGGAAGACCTGGGCGATGTCCTTCCACCGCGGTGAACCCGGCGTGTTCACCGATTCGGGCGAGCCCAGGCCGGATGCCCCGTTCACGCCGTTCGAGAAGCACAGTGAGCTTCGGGTCGTGGGCAAGGTAGCCAAGGGCGTGACCGGCACGCGGGTTCGGTACTGGGCTGACCCCGAGATCTTCACCAAGGGTGCGACCTTCCAGACCGAAGACCTGGTGGCTCGGGCTCGGCAGACCGCGTTCCTCGTCAAGGGGCTCGGTCTCGACGTCATCGACAGACGCGGCGATGAGCCCGTGACGCAGAGTTTCCGCTACGACGGAGGCATCTCGGAATACGTCGACTTCCTTGCGACAGACCCCGCGCTCACCGACACCTGGCGGCTCACCGGCACGGGCAACTACACCGAAACAGTTCCCGTGCTGAACTCCAACGGGCACATGGTTCCCACAGAACTCGAGCGCGAGTGCGAGGTAGACATCGCACTTCGATGGGGAACGGGGTACGACACCGTGTTCCGAAGCTTCGTGAACATCATCGCCACCCCGAAGGGCGGCACCCACCAGGCCGGGTTCGAGGCGGGGATGCTCAAATTCCTCCGCAAACAGATCGAGGCAAACGCGCGCCGACTGAAGGTCGGGAACGACAAGCTGGAGAAGGACGACATTCTCGCCGGCCTCACGGCTGTGCTGACGGTCCGCATCCCGGAGCCCCAGTTCGAAGGGCAGACGAAGGAGGTACTCGGCACGCCAGCCGTGCGCAGCATCGTCTCATCGGTCGTGACGAAGGCGCTTGCCGACCGCTTCGGTTCGAGCAAGCGCGACGACAAGACGCAGGCCGCGCTTGTACTCGACAAGGTCGTGGCCGAGATGAAGGCCCGTGTGTCAGCGCGGGCCCACAAGGAGACCCAGCGGCGAAAGAACGCTCTGGAGAACTCGACGTTGCCGGCGAAGCTCGTGGACTGTCGGAGCAACGACGTTGCGAACAGCGAACTGTTCATCGTCGAGGGGGACTCTGCGCTCGGCACGGCGAAGCTGGCACGGGACAGCGAGTACCAGGCCCTGTTACCCATCCGGGGCAAGATTCTCAACGTTCAGAAGGCCTCAATCTCAGACATGCTCTCGAATGCGGAATGCGCCTCGATCATCCAGGTCATCGGTGCTGGGTCCGGACGGAGCTTCGACCTGTCGAGTGCCCGCTACGGCAAAGTGATCATCATGAGCGACGCCGACGTCGACGGCGCACACATTCGCACACTTCTGCTCACCCTGTTCTTCCGGTACATGCCGGAGATGATCCGGGATGGCCGCGTGTACGCTGCAGTTCCGCCACTGCACCGGGTGATCGTGATGAATCCCGGCAGCAAGCCGAACGAGACCATTTACACCTACTCTGAGGCCGAACTCCAGGGAGTGCTCGCTGCCCTCAAGAAGTCGGGGAAGCGTTACCAGGACCCGATTCAGCGATACAAGGGCCTGGGGGAGATGGATGCCGACCAATTGGCGACGACGACGATGGACCGCAACCATCGCACTCTCAGGCGTGTCCAGATCACCGATGCCGCGCGAGCCGAGAAGGTGTTCGAGCTCCTGATGGGCAACGATGTCGCCCCGCGAAAGGAATTCATCGTCGCCGGTTCAGACGACCTGTCTCGGGAACGTATCGACGTGTGATGGCCTGACGAGCTCGCTACAGTTCTCGGCCGATGGATCCGATGACCGCGTCGAGCGGGGTTCCGGATGCGTCTCGCTTGGCTCCCGCCTCGGGAAGTGTGCGTGGCGTTCCGTCTGACGCTACGGCGAGCGCTGGCGCGGGCCCGACCCAGGCAAGGCCGAGCGTGTCTTCGCCCTTCAGGAACGCGTGTGTTCGCACACCGCCTGTCGCCCGGCCCTTGCCGGGGAATTCAGAGAACAGCGAGACCTTTGCCCGGCCCGGGTCTGTACCGGCGATCGTGGTGGTCGACGTCGAGACTGTCGCAACCAGCGCGCCATCGGTCGTCTCGAGAGCCGAGAAGTGAATCACTCCCTGACCGGAGGACAGCTTGATTCCAGCCATGCCTCCCGCGGTACGCCCCTGCGGGCGGACGCTGGCGGCGGAGAAGTGGAGCAATTGGGCATCCGAGGTGACGAACACCAATTCGGCGCCGTCGCCCGCGCGTCCTGCTCCCACGACCTCGTCGCCGGGTTTGAGGGAGATGACCTCGAACTCGGAGCGGCTCGGGAAGTCTGTAGTGTTCACTCGCTTCACGACACCCAGGCGGGTGCCGAGGGCGATGGGGTCGTCCGCCGCCAGATCTACGAGTGCCAACACGCGTTCGCTTTTGGCGTTGAGTGCCAGGTACTCGCTGATCTTGACGCCGGCAGCGAGCTGGATCGAACCGACGGGAACCACCGGCAGGTCGACTGGCGAGAATCTCACCAACCTGCCCGCAGAGGTGATCGCACCGATCTCTGTTCGGCTCGTCGTTGAGAGATCAGCGAGGATCGCGTCGTGCTTGCTGCGCCGAGTGGCACGCTGCGGAGCATCCGTGTTCTCACCGAGGTCGACCCTCACGACCCGGCCTGTCGTCGACAGGAGCACACGGCAGGGTGTGTCAGCTTGCTCAAGTACGGGCGCCTGCTTGCGGGAAGCGGCTGTGGCTGTCGCCCCGGCCTTCGCATGCGTCAGCATCGTCCTGCGCGGGGTTCCGTACTTCTCGGCAACCTCGTCCAGCTCCGCAGAGACCAGCCTGCGCACGCGGGCCGGGTCTCCCAACAAAAGCTCCAGCTCCGCGATGTCTGCGCGCAACTGCTCCTGTTCCCGCTCCAGCTCGATGCGGGAGAACCTGGTGAGCCTCCTCAGCCGGAGCTCGAGGATGTAGTCGGACTGGAGCTGGCTCAGATCGAAGACATCCATGAGGCGCTTGCGCGCCTGATCGGAGTCGTCGCTGCTTCGGATCACCTGGATGACCTCGTCGATGTCGAGGATCGCAACGAGCAGGCCATCCACCAGGTGAAGACGTTCCTGCTTCCGGGCCAGACGATACCGGCTGCGCCGGGTCGTGACGGAGATGCGATGGTCGAGGTAGACCTGGAGCAGGTCACGCAGGCCCAGGGTCTGGGGGCCACCGTTGACGAGCGCCACGTTGTTGAAGTTGAACTGGTCTTCGAGCGGCGTGTGCTTGAACAGCTGCTCCAGAACAGCCTCGGGGTTGAAACCGGTCTTGATGCCGATGACGAGCCTCAGTCCGCGCTTGCGGTCGGTCAGGTCTGTGACATCCGAGATGCCCACGAGCTTCTTCGAGTTGACGCCGTCCTTGATCTTCTCAATGACCTTCTCGGCACCCACCATGAAGGGTAGCTCGGTGACCACGAGCCCCGTCTTGCGAGCGGTGATCTGCTCGATCGACACCTTCGCCCGGGTCTTGAAGCTCCCGCGGCCGGTCTCGTACGCCTCGCGGATGCCGTCGAGCCCGATGATGGTACCCCCGGTGGGCAGATCTGGCCCCGGGACGAAGCTCATCAGGTCGTCGAGCGAAGCATCCGGAAATTCGAGCAGGTGCCTGGCAGCGGCGACGACCTCGATGAGGTTGTGCGGTGCCATGTTGGTGGCCATGCCCACCGCGATACCGCTCGCCCCGTTCACGAGAAGGTTCGGGAACGCGGCAGGGAGCACCTCGGGCTGCGTGAGCTGGTTGTCGTAGTTGGGGATGAAGTCGACGACGTCTTCGCCCAGGTCAGCGGTCATGGCCATTGCCGGTGGCGCCAGGCGGGCCTCCGTGTAGCGGGAGGCCGCTGGCCCGTCGTCGAGCGAGCCGAAGTTACCGTGGCCGTCGATAAGCGGAACACGCATGATGTACGGCTGGTTCAGGCGAACCATCGCGTCATAGATCGACGCATCCCCGTGAGGGTGGAGCTTGCCCATCACATCACCGACGACTCGAGCCGACTTGACATGGCCGCGATCGGGGAAGAGGCCCATCTCCGACATCTGGTACAGGATGCGTCGCTGAACCGGCTTGAGGCCATCACGGGCGTCTGGGAGGGCGCGCGAGTAGATCACGGAGTACGCGTACTCGAGGAACGAGCCCTCCATCTCTGAAGCGACATCGACGACGTCAATGCGTTCGCTGGAGGAGTCTGAGCGGGGGGAAGCAGGTGTAGTCATAGGATTACCGTCATGCTATCGGCCACTAAATCGCAGCGGTTTAGCCTTGCCGATGTTCTGACAAGTTGCCTTTCTGCGGTGCGTGGGGAGGCGAATGCGCTCGAGCTTGGCGGCGTCAAACGGGCGGTCGTCGTGCTGGCAGATGGGCTGGGTGCCCATGCCCTGAAGGCTTCTGCCGGCCATGCCCGCACGCTGGCCCCCATGCTCTCGAAGGCGACTACGGCATCCGTCGGATTTCCCACGACGACGGCGTCATCCCTGGCGTCGCTGACGACAGGTACCCACCCTGGCGAACACGGGCTGGTCGGGTACCGCGTGCTTGATGTCGAGCGCGACCGCGTGTTCAACCAATTGACCGAATGGGGCGGGCCGATCGACCCTGCCGTGTGGCAGCGATGCAGGACCGTATTCGAGATTGCGGGGGATGCGAAAATCCCCTCGTTCTGTGTCGGCGTCGAACGCTATCGCAACACGGGGTTCACCCAAGCGGTGCTGCGTGGTGCGGAGTTTCGGGCGGCGGGCACCATCGATCAGCGCCTCGATGAGGCGAGGCGCATCCTCGACGAGCACGAGCGGGCCCTTATCTATGTGTATGTTCCCGAGCTCGATCAGGCCGGGCATTCCCACGGGTGGCAGAGCAGAGCCTGGACCGATCGGCTGGAGGAGCTCGACTCGGCTGCTCGTGGATTCGGTTCCTCGCTTTCGGCAGAAGAGGGCATGGTGCTTACGGCTGATCATGGCGTGATCGACGTCGCGAGTCACCACCACATCATCCTGGATGATCGTTCAGGTCTCCTCGACGGAGTGCGTCACCTGGCGGGGGAGCCGCGCTGCCTCCAGCTGCACCTGGAGCCTGACGCTTCAGAAGGCCAGCGACGAGACATCCTGAGGCGCTGGGTCGACTCGGAGTCAGGACGTTCCTGGGTGGTGAGCCGGGCTGAGGCGGTCGCAACCGGTTGGTTCGGCCCGCAGGTCGCCCCGGAGGTGCTGCCACGCATCGGAGACATCCTCGTAGCGGCACGCAAGTCGATCGCGTACTACGACGGGCGCGTCGCGACCGACAGCGGGCGCACCATGGTTGGGCAGCATGGTTCACTCACGCCGGACGAAGTGCTGGTGCCTCTGCTCCGATTCGGCGCGTTCGGCTGATACGCGGCCTCTACGCGTCGTCGTCTGACTTTGCACCGAAGACGATGTCGTCCCAGCTGGGCATGGTTGCCCTGCCCTTCTTCGCGGGCTTGGAGATCGGCGTCACCGGACTGTTCTGCGCCGGAGCGGTAGGAAGAGTCGACTCGCCGGCGCCGTCGAGAGGAACGTCTATGATCCGGATGCTTCCCGTAGACGGATGCGCGGCCCTCGCGTCTTCGTGGTCGTCGAATGACGCGGCCTCCCGTTCACCCCTGCGGCGTCGAAGGGCTTCGAGCAGGTCTGCGGTGTGACTGGCTTCCGCCGGTTCGGCCTCCGGGTCTCGGTTGATGGCGGACGGAGTCACAGACGGTTGGCCTGCTGATGATGGCCCTGCACGGAACGGGAGCGGCTCCTGGTACGGGGCAGTGTCAGACGGCAGAAGGTCGACGTCAGTGAATGCCCCGCTGTCGAAACGAGTGGTGTCCGGCACGCGGTCATCTGTGCTCACGGCACGAAGGCGAGGGATCAGGGCTCCAGCCAGTTCGCCCTGCTGCGAGAGCCTTACGGCCTCGTTGTTCAAGGGCGCGAGCGCTGCCTTCTTCGGGTCGAACTGCCAGCGCGCATCGTGGTCGATAGAGTCCGCGGTGAACGAGAGCTTGACGACCCAGCCGCCGCCTTGTTCCTTCCAGCTCGCCCAGCGTTCACCCTCAGCGCCCAGGTCAGCGAGGCGTTCGCTGATGACGCTGCCGAAGGTCGAGCCTTCGCCCATCGGATCCGTTTCGATCGCCGTGTGGACGGGAACGTTGAGAGCTGAAGTGACGACATACTCCCTCTCAGCCAGAACGGGACCCTCGAAGCGCTGCACGTAGTCGAGTGACGCGCCGGTCACTGATGCGACGTCTTCTGCCGACATCCCGCTGCGGATGTGTGCTTGGATCTCGCGTGGAGCGACCTTGCGCTCGCCCTCGCTCTCCGTTGTGGTCTGGCGGAGTTTCGACTTCAGGACGTTGTCTATGGGTATGCGATACCTCGTGCCGTCGTCCGCGGCGACGAGTAGTGCGCCGTTCTCTACTCCGATGACTCTCAGGTCTTGCATGCTGATCGCCTCTCAGGCCGTCATGTTCCCATCTAGGGTGTCATGCGTTCTGCCGCCGATGCGGGAATAACCCGGGCGTGCCGCAAGTTCACCTGTTCGGACCATCCGGATGCGCTGTGAAGTGGTTTGCAATTCACTACCGGATGATGCAAACTGTCGCCGCCGAACACGAAATCGTCGGCACGAACCGAGACTGGATGGGCATGGCAACCGACTACGACGCACCTCGAAAGACCGACGATGATTCGGAGAGCATCGAGGCTCTGAAAGAGCGCGTCCCAGACAAGATGTCGGGCGTCGTTGACGCCGATGATGCAGACAACCCCGGCGGTTTTGAGCTGCCTGGCGCCGACCTTTCTGACGTCGACCTCGACGTGGTGGTTCTTCCCCCTCAAGCCGACGAGTTCACCTGCATCAGCTGCTTCCTCGTGAAGCACCGTTCACAGATCGACCACCAGGAGAAGTTGGGCGCAATCTGCCTGGAGTGCGCGGCCTGACAGCGCCGTGATCACGGGCTGACAAAGGCCTGCGAGTCACCGGCCACTGCGCGCCGTTTCGATCGCCTCCACGAGTTGGTTTGGCCTGCGCGTCGACAGCAACCAGTACGGGGCGGGGTCGAGCTCGTCAACCACCTCGACCTTGACCACGGGCGATACCCAGCCGCGGATCAGCAACCAGGCGCGCGCGTCGAGCCGTGGTCCGCGTTCCGCGGTCGCATCCTGGCCCTCAAACGTGCTGAGTTCCCCGGTCAACTCCAACGGCAGGGAAGCACGCCCTGCCATGAGGTGGGTTTGCGATACCGCGATGACCGGTGCGGTCATCAGTAGTAGCGCGATGCAGCCCGCGTACAGCACGACGGCAGTCACCGCCCCGACGGTGGGGTTGATCGGCAGGAACACGAGCAGGGTGGCCGGGATCACGAGGGCAAGTGCCAGGTACATCCAGGCAGCGGGCCAGAGACGCTCGCGGTAAGAAGTCATGTACCCATTCGACCAGAAGTTCTCGTCGTGTGGCGACAGAATGCCCGGCCGTGCTGCACCGGTCTGGGCCGACACGCGATCTGCACTACCCTCGTGTCGTGGCTGAAACAGTCGAAGTACTCATAGCGAGCGGCGAGACGCCGACATACTCACACCCCGGCGATGCCGGAGCAGACCTCAGTGCCGCAGAGTCGGTTGTGCTCGGGCCGGGCGAACGGGCAACCGTGGGCACGGGAGTCTCGATCGCTCTTCCGGACGGCTACGCGGCCTTCGTCGTACCGCGCAGCGGACTCGCCGCCAAGCACGGAATCACGATCGTCAACAGCCCCGGAACCGTCGATGCGGGATACCGGGGAGAGCTCAGGGTGACGCTTCTCAACACAGACCTGCACGAATCGTATGAGATCGGTATTGGCGACCGGATCGCCCAGCTCATCGTGACACCGGTCGTGCGCGCCACCTTCGTGAGGGTCGCAGAGCTGCCGGGAAGCCATCGCGGTCAGCGTGGATTCGGGTCAACGGGGTACCGTGAGGCTATGCAAGGAGACCACGCATGAGTGACAACAATTCAGCCCAGGATTCTGTCGACCTCGAGGCGAAGTCCGCGCCGGCCGATCGCGCAGAGGCGGGTCCGCTAGATGAGAGCGAAGCCAATGCTGTTCGCCCGTACGTCGACCTCGGCGGAGTGAAGATCCTTCCTCGCGAGGGTCTGCACCTGCGCCTTGAGGTCGAGGAGGGCAGCAAGCGCGTCGTGGCGGTTGGCCTGGACTACGCGGGATCCACGCTTCAGGTGCAGCCTTTCGCTGCCCCGCGCTCAACGGGGCTGTGGCACGAGATCCGCGCCCAGATCGTCGAACAGATCGCCAAACAGGGCGGTTCCACCTCCCTGCGTTCCGGCACCTTCGGACCCGAGCTGCTCGCGGAGATTCCCGCGAACGGAGACGGCAAAACGGGTACGAAGAGGATCGCCAGGTTCATCGGGGTCGATGGGCCGCGCTGGTTCCTTCGCGGAGTGATCGCAGGTGAGGGCGCCACGAACCCGGAAGCCGCAGAGAAGATCGAGGAACTCTTCCGCAGCATCGTCGTGGTGCGCGGGTCAACGCCCATGCCGCCTCGTGACCTGATTCCGCTTCACATGCCGAAGACCGGCGGAGCGCCGAGCCAGGTTCCCACTCCCTCCGGGAGCTGACGCATGCCGGAGCCGCGTGACGCGCTGGATGCGGGCGAGCCGACTGGGAGTGGACCACTGAATTCTGGGCGGGTGGAATCTTCGCGAGTAGAGCCCGAAACGGCCCGTGAAGCGATCCGCGAGAGCCTCGAATCCGCTGTGCGCAATTCAGCGCTGGGGGAGTTGTCTCCCGGTGAGGTTCCCCGCGCGGCGTCCCTGCTCAAGGCGATCGGCGGGGTGCGCGGACTGGTCGAGTCCATCCTCCCCGGGCTTGGCTTCCTCATCGTATACACGGTCACGCAGGAACTTGTTCTCTCGGTCCTCGCTCCCGTCGCTGTCGCGCTGTGCTTCGTGGGCATCAGGTTACTGTCGCGTTCATCCGCAACTCTTGCGTTCGCCGGGCTGTTCGGGGTGGGGCTCTCGGCCGCCCTCGCCATGTTTACGGGCAAGACTGAAGATAACTTCCTGCCCGGGCTCATCATCAACGTGGTGAGCGTCGTCGCCCTCTTGATCACCATCGCAGTCAAGTGGCCGCTGATCGGGGTAATCGTCGGCTTTCTCGCCAACGAGGGCTTTGAGTGGCGCGAAGACAGCGCTAAGCGGCGAGTGCTGGCACTTGCAACCTGGTTATGGGTGGGGATGTTCTCAGCTCGACTGCTGGTTCAGGGCCCGATGTATCTCGCGGGTCAGACCGAGTGGCTTGCTGCGACCAAGCTGCTCATGGGTGTTCCCTTGTATGCCGCCATGGTCTGGGTGACATGGCTTCTCGTGCGTACGGTGTATCCACGCCCGGCGTGATACATTTATCTCGACATCAAGATACTTTTGCCGAATGCGACTGGGAACTGGAGCACAGGCTTAAGCTTGACCTAGCCACACGTTGAACAAGGGAGTCGGCACATGTCGTCAGTGAACAGCTTCGGGTCTAAAGACACTCTGACGGTTGGTTCCACCGACTACGAGATTTTCAAGCTCTCGGCGGTACCAGGGTCTGAGAAGCTCCCGTTCAGCCTCAAGGTGCTGCTCGAGAACCTGCTCCGCACCGAAGACGGCAAGAACGTCACGAGGCAGCAGATCGAGTCGCTCGGCGCGTGGGTTCCTGAGGCGGAGCCAGACACCGAGATCCAGTACACGCCGGCGCGCGTCATCATGCAGGACTTCACCGGCGTTCCGTGCATCGTCGACCTTGCCACCATGCGCGAGGCGATGGCAGACCTCGGCGGCGACCCCAACAAGATCAACCCGCTTGCTCCCGCTGAGCTGGTCATCGACCACTCCGTGATCGCTGACCTCTTCGGCACTCCGAACGCGCTGCAACGCAACGTCGAGATCGAATATGAGCGCAACGGTGAGCGCTACCAGTTCCTGCGCTGGGGCCAGACGGCGTTCGAAGACTTCAAGGTGGTGCCGCCCGGCACCGGCATCGTGCACCAGGTGAACATCGAGTACCTGGCCCGCGTGACCTACACCCGCGAGGTCGACGGTGTGCTTCAGGCGTACCCCGACACCCTCGTGGGCACTGACTCTCACACCACCATGGTGAACGGGCTCGGTGTGCTCGGCTGGGGCGTAGGAGGTATCGAGGCGGAGGCCGCCATGCTCGGCCAGCCCGTCTCGATGCTCATCCCGAAGGTCGTCGGCTTCAAGCTGAGCGGTTCGATCCCTGCAGGCGTCACGGCGACGGATGTGGTGCTCACCATCACCGACATGCTTCGCCAGCACGGCGTGGTCGGCAAGTTCGTGGAGTTCTACGGCGAAGGTGTCGCCCAGGTTCCGCTGGCCAACCGCGCCACCATCGGAAACATGAGCCCCGAGTTCGGCTCGACCGCCGCCATGTTCCCGATCGACGATGTCACGCTCGACTACCTGCGACTCACCGGACGCAGCGAAGAGCAGGTTCAGCTGGTCGAGGCGTACTCCAAGGCGCAGTCGCTGTGGCACGACCCGTCGGTCGAGCCGGCGTTCAGCGAATACCTCGAGCTCGACCTCGCGACGGTCGTGCCCTCGATCGCCGGCCCCAAGCGTCCCCAGGACCGCATCATCCTCACCGAGGCCAAGGAGCAGTTCGAGCGCGATCTGAACAACTACGCGCCGGTCAGCCACGACCTGGTCGACCTTCAGGTCGCTGAGTCGTTCCCGGCTTCCGACCCGCCCGGCAACACTCCCGAAGACGAACGCAGCCACCACCACCACGAGCACCGCAGCCACGCACCGATGAGTGCGTCAAAGCCGAGCAAGGTGACGACGGCCGACGGTGACAAGTTCGTCATCGACCACGGAGCCGTGACGATCGCCGCAATCACCTCGTGCACCAACACCTCCAACCCCTCCGTGATGCTTGCAGCGGGCCTTCTGGCACGCAACGCGGCCAAGAAGGGTCTCAAGGCGAAGCCGTGGGTGAAGACCACGCTCGCCCCCGGATCCAAGGTCGTGACCGAGTACTACGAGAAGGCCGGACTTGACCGCGACCTCGAGGCTCTCGGCTTCTACACCGTCGGCTACGGCTGCACGACGTGTATCGGAAACTCCGGGCCACTCGCCGAGGAGATCTCCGCCGCCATCAACGAGAACGATCTCGCGGTGACGGCAGTGCTCTCCGGAAACCGCAACTTCGAAGGCCGTATCAACCCCGATGTGAAGATGAACTACCTCGCGAGCCCGCCCCTGGTGATCGCGTACGCTCTCGCCGGTTCGATGAACTTCGACTTCGAGACCGACCCACTCGGGCAGGACAGCGAGGGCAACGATGTCTTCCTGAAAGACATCTGGCCAGACGCGTCTGAAGTGCAGGCAACGATCGATTCGTCGATCGACACCGAGATGTTCACCCGGGAATACTCGAGCGTGTTCGAGGGTGACGAGCGCTGGCGTTCGCTTCCGACCCCGGCGGGCGGCATCTTCGAGTGGGACGAAGCCTCCACGTACGTGCGGAAGCCTCCGTACTTCGACGGAATGACCCTTGAGGTCGAGCCTGTGGCCGACATCGTCGGTGCACGTGTGCTTGCCAAGCTCGGCGACTCCGTCACGACGGACCACATCAGCCCCGCTGGGTCCATCAAGGCGGACAGCCCGGCCGGTCACTACCTGAACGAACACGGTATCGACCGCAAGGACTACAACTCGTACGGGTCTCGCCGCGGCAACCACGAGGTGATGATCCGCGGAACGTTCGCGAACATCCGCCTCCGCAACCAGCTCCTTGACAACGTTGAGGGCGGCTACACACGCGACTTCACGCAGCCGGATGCTCCTCAATCGTTCATCTACGACGCCAGCCAGCGATACCAGGCCGAGGGAACCCCGCTCGTGGTGCTCGCGGGCAAGGAGTACGGCTCGGGGTCGTCGCGCGACTGGGCAGCAAAGGGAACCAGCCTGTTGGGTGTGAAGGCCGTGATCACCGAGAGCTTCGAGCGCATTCACCGCTCGAACCTCATCGGCATGGGCGTCGTGCCTCTGCAGTTCCCGGAGGGCGAGAGCTGGGAGTCCCTGGGTCTCGACGGAACGGAACGGATCAGCATCACGGGCCTGACCGAGCTCAACAACGGAGTCACGCCGAAGACGGTCCACGTCGTCGCCGAGCCGACCGAGCACTCGCCGGAGGGCAAGTCGACGGTCGAGTTCGACGCGACCGTGCGCATCGACACACCCGGTGAGGCCGATTACTACCGTCACGGTGGCATCCTCCAGTATGTGTTGAGGTCGCTGGTCTAGGCTGCCGGAATGGGCATCCTCGAAACGATTCACGGCCCGCGCGACCTAGACCGACTCAGCACCTCGCAGCTGCGTGAGCTGGCGGAGGAGATCAGGCACTTCCTGGTCGCTGAGGTGGCGAAGACCGGAGGGCATCTCGGGCCGAACCTCGGGGTCGTTGAACTGACCCTCGCGATCCACCGAGTGTTCGACTCGCCCCGAGACCCTGTGGTCTTCGACACCGGACACCAGTCGTACGTGCACAAGCTCATCACGGGGCGGCAGGACTTCAGTCGCCTTCGGCTGAAGGGCGGGCTCGCAGGCTACCCGCAGCGTTCCGAGTCGGAGCATGACGTGGTTGAGAGCTCCCACGCCTCCAGTTCGCTGTCGTGGGCTGACGGGATCTCCCGCGCGTTCGAGATGACCGGGCAGGGCGACCGGCATGTGGTGGCGGTGGTCGGCGACGGTGCCCTCACGGGTGGAATGACGTGGGAGGCGCTGAACAACATCAGCGACGACAACAGTCGCAACCTCGTCATTGTGGTCAACGACAACGGTCGTTCGTACGCCCCGACGATCGGGGGCATGGCACGCTTCCTGAACGACATCAGGACGCGACGGTCGTACCGTGACCTCCACCTGTCGAGCCGCAGGCTGTTCGACAGGCTCGGCGGACCGGCCCGGGCCGTCTACCGGGGAGTTCGTGGGGGGTTGCACGGGTTCCTGAGTCGATTCACGAACAACACCGCGCTGTACTCGAACCTCGACATCAAGTACCTCGGACCCATCGACGGTCACGATATTCAAGCCCTCGAACGCGCGCTGCGTCAGGCTAAGGAGTACTCCGCCCCGGTAATCGTGCACGCGATCACGCAGAAGGGCAAGGGTTACCGTCCCGCAATGCTGGACGAGGCCGACCAGTTCCATGCCGTGGGTCAGATAGACCCGGAGACGGGGGAGCCGCTGTCGTCCTCCGGCCTGGCCTCGTGGACCTCGGTGTTTGCGGACGAACTCGTCAGCCTCGCCGATCGCAACGAGAAGATCGTGGGAATCACCGCGGCGATGCTGAGGCCGACCGGGCTCGACAAGCTTGCTGCCAAGCATCCGGAGCGCGTGTTCGACGTGGGCATCGCAGAGCAGCATGCAGTGACCTCCGCTGCGGGTCTCGCCTTCGGCGGACTGCACCCGGTCGTGGCCATGTACGCCACCTTTGTGAACCGCGCTTTCGACCAGGTGCTCATGGATGTCGCGCTGCACAAGGCAGGGGTCACGTTCGTGCTCGACCGCGCCGGCGTGACGGGACCGGATGGCCCGAGCCACCACGGAATGTGGGACCTCGCGATCCTTCAGGTGGTGCCAGGCATCAGGCTTGCCGCTCCGCGTGATGCCACGCGACTGAGGGAAGAGCTGCGAGAGGCCGTCGAGGTGGCGGATGCGCCGACCGTCCTCCGCTTCTCCAAGGGCACGGTCGGACGCGAACTCGACGCAGCGAGGCGCACCGATGACGGCGTCGATGTCCTGCGCGAGGCGCCGCACCGCGATGTACTCATCGTGACCGTCGGGCCCATGGCCGAACTCGGACTCGATGTGGCAGACCGCCTGGCCGACCAGGGGATCGGCGCGACGGTCATCGACCCGCGCTGGGTGGTACCGGTGCCGTCGAGCGTCATCGAGCTCGCTGCGCAGCACAGGATCGTCATCAGCATCGAGGACGGCGTGCGCGTCGGTGGTGTCGGCACCCGCATCAGGCAGGACCTGCGGGCAGCAGGTGTCGACACTGCAGTCACGGAGCTGGGGCTTCCCGACGAGTTCCTCGACCACGCGTCGCGCGGCGAGATCCTGGAGCAGGTCGGGCTGACGCCGCAGGCGATCGCACGCGACCTCGTCGCCCAGGTGCTGGGAAGCAAGATTCCCGTGGCCCGGGCGCTGCCCGATGAGGAGATCGTGCAGCGCGACCTGCACCAGCCCAACTCCTAGCGGCGACTCGCGGCGGGCAAGGGCCCCTGGGAACGGATGCCGTCAGGAGTCGATGCCGCGCACCATCGGATCGTGGAAGGTTGAGCCGAACACCCGCTCGGATGCTCCCACCCGATCGAGGTAGGGCGTTGCACCACCCATCTGGAATGGCCAGCCAGCGCCGAGGATGAGGCAGAGATCGATGTCTTCCGGGGCCGAAACGACGCCATCGTCGAGCATCCGCCTGATCTCATCGGCCAGGCCGTCTTCCACGCGGCGAAGGATCTCGTCTCCGGTCATGGGCGTTGTTCCGCCCGCAACGATTTCGACGGCAGTCTTGTCGTAGCCCTTGATCTTGCCCTTTGCGTCGCGCTCGAAGATCTTGCCGTGCTCCGCGAGGCGGTGAAGGTTCTCGCTCTCGAAGAACCGGTCGGGGAACGCGGCGTGATGTGTGTCGAGCACGTGTGCGCCAACCTTCAGCCCGACGAGTTCGAGCAGTTCGAACGGTGTCATCGGTAGTCCGAACGGCTTGGTTGCCGCGTCTACGACCTCGAACGGAGTCCCGGTGTCGACGGCATGCATGGCCTCACCGAGAAGCTTCGCGAGGATGCGATTGACCACGAACCCGGGAGTGTCCGCCGTGATCACGGCCGTTTTGAACAGCTTGGCCGCGGTGACCATGGCAGTGCTGAGGGTCTCGTCGTCGGTGTGCGGAGTCTTCACGACTTCGATCAGCGGCATCACAGCGACCGGGTTGAAGAAGTGGAAGCCCACGACTCGCTCCGGATGCTTCAGGGTGGAGCCGATCTTCTCTACGGAGAGTGACGACGTGTTGGTCGCCAGAACAGCCGTCTCTGAGATGTACTGCTCGACCTCCGCGAAGACCTTCTGCTTTGCCTCAAGCTCCTCAAAGATCGCCTCGATCACCCAATCGCAGTCGGCAAAGTCAGCCTTGTTCGTCGTGCCGGTGACCAACGACTTGAGTCGATTGGCGTCGTCGGGCGAGAGCCTGCCCTTGTCGAGCAGGGCATCGAGCTCCCCGTGGATGTACGCGATGCCCTTGTCGACGTGAGCCTGGTCCAGGTCGGTGATCACAACGGGAACCTTCAGGCGACGCACGAAGAGTAGTGCGAACTGTTGCGCCATGAGACCCGCTCCGATCACGCCGATCTTCGTGACCGGCTTCGCGAGGTCTTTGTCTGGGGCTCCGGCTGGCTTCTTGGCACGCTTCTGCACCAGGTTGAACGCGTAGATGCTGGCGGCGAACTGGTCACCCGTGATGAGGTCGGCGAGCACCTCGTCCTCGCGTTCGAACGCAGCGGCCCGGTCGACCTTCTTTGCGGCCTGCAGAAGCTCCAGCGCCGCATATGGGGACTTCGCGACCGTGCCGATCCTGCTCTCCAGCATCTTGCGGGCGATGCCGATGGCGACATCCCACTTGACCGCGCGTTCGAGCTTGCCCGGCTCGTTGCGGCGTTTCACCCTGACCTCACCGGAGAGCACGGAATCGGCCCACGCGATGGACTCCTCGAGGAAGTTCGCCGGGCCGAACATGGCATCCGCGATTCCGAGGTCGAAAGCATCCGCGGGCTTCAGCATCTTGTTGTTCTTGAGCGGGTTCTCGATGACGACCTTGAGTGCGTTCTCGATTCCGATCAGATTGGGCAGCAGGTACGCCCCACCCCAGCCGGGAATGATGCCGAGGAATACCTCAGGCAGCGCGATGCCTGCCCCGGAACTGTCCAGAGTGCGATAGTCCGCGTTGAGGGCGATCTCCAGGCCGCCACCGAGCGCCAGCCCGTTGATGAAGACGAAAGAGGGGACGCCGAGGGTGCCCAGCTTGCCGAGCGCGTAGTGGCCGAGCTGGGCCATGGCGCGTGCAGCATCCCTGCTGGGGATATCACCGACACGGCTGAGGTCAGCACCGGCGGCGAGGAAGTACGGTTTGCCGGTAACCGCGACTGCCGCGATCTCGCCCGCCTCTGCGCGCTTCTTCTGATCGTCGAGAACGCCTGCGAACTCGAGCAGGGTCGCTGGGCCGAGAGTCGTGGGCCTCGTGTGGTCGCGCCCGTTGTCGAGGGTGATGAGCGCGAGGGTCCTACCGCCGGAGATCGGCACATCGCGAACGAAGGAATGCGTCACGACCTCATCGGCCGACATTTCGCGGAGCGGTTCGAAGACTGCAGGATCTGTGATGGTCATCAGCGCTTGCTCCCGTCGTAGTGGGGATTTTCCCAGATCACCGACCCGCCCTGGCCAAGACCAACACACATGGCGGTGAGACCGTAGCGCACGTCGGGGCGCTCGGCGAATTGGCGGGCGAGTTGGATCATGAGGCGCACACCAGATGAAGCGAGGGGATGCCCGATGGCGATCGCGCCGCCCCACGGGTTGACCCGTGGGTCGTCATCGGCGATGCCGAAATGATCAAGCAGGGAGAGAACCTGAACGGCGAATGCCTCGTTGAGTTCAAACAGGCCGATGTCGTCGATGGTCAGTCCGGCTTTCTTGAGGGCCTTCTCGGTGGAAGGGACCGGCCCGATGCCCATGATCTCCGGTTCGACCCCCGCATAGGCGAAGCTCACCAGCTTCATCTTGGTCGTCAGTCCCAGCTCTCGCGCTGCGGACTCGCTGGCGAGGAGGCTGACCGTAGCGCCGTCGTTGAGCCCGGAAGAGTTGCCCGCAGTGACCCTTCCATGCGGGCGGAATGGTGTCTTGAGCCCGCCCAGCCCCTCCATGGTGGTGTCGGGGCGAGGGGCCTCGTCTCGCGTTGCGAGACCCCAACCGTTATCACTGCGGATGGCGACCGGAATCAGGTCTGGTTGAATCTTTCCTGCCTCGTACGCTGCGGCCAGTTTCTGCTGGCTGCCCAGGGCGAAGCGATCGGAGCGTTCCTTGGTCAGGTGGGGGAATCGGTCGTGGATCTTCTCCGCCGTGTTGCCCATGTTGAGAGCCTCGGCATTGACGAGCTTCTCGGCGACGAAGCGCGGGTTGGGGTCGACTCCCGAACCCATGGGGTGGTGCCCCATGTGTTCGACGCCTCCCGCGATCACCACGTCGTAGGCGCCGAAGGCGATGCCACCAGACAGGGTGGTGACCGACGTCATGGCGCCTGCACACATGCGATCGATGGCGAACCCCGGAACCGTGCGAGGGAGACCGGCGAGCAGAGCCGTCGTGCGACCGAGGGTCAGCCCCTGGTCACCCTGTTGGGTGGTAGCCGCGATAGCGACATCGTCGACCCGATCCTTCGGAAGGTTGGGGTTGCGCTCGAGCAGGCCCATCATGGCCTTGACCACGAGATCATCAGCCCTGGTCTGCCAGTACATGCCCTTCTCGCCGGCCCGCCCGAATGGGGTGCGAACCCCGTCGACGAACACGACTTCATGCCTCTCGACCACCATGCCTCCTCAATCGATCACAGGTAGGTCCCGATCCTATGCAGCACGTTTTTCGCGAACAGAATCCTTTGACTGTTCCTACGAATGCTGCTCGTCGCTCGCATCCGTCGTTTGGGCCGCATCGACAAACGCTTGGACGATCAACTGTGCAGTAGATCCAATCTGCCATTCGCGCGCGCCCAGCTCCCGCAGTCGCTCCGACAGGTGTTCAGCGGTGAGCGGGGTGGGTGGCTCCCAGGCCACGATCCTCAGGATTTCGGGGGTCAGCAGGTTCTCGACCGGGATGTTCACCTCATCCGACAAGTCCGTGATGCGACCGCGCGCGGTCTTGAGCCTCTTGTCGGCGTCAGGGTTGCGTGCCGACCATGCCCTGGCGGGAGGAATCGAATCCGACGACGGGCGCAGCGACGGAACGTCGGTACTCGCGCGGCCGGTCTCGATTGCACGCCACCACCGATCGATCTCGCTCCTGGACGCCCTCCCGTTGAAGTCCTTGAGGGCGGCCAGCTCACGTTTGGAGGCGGGAAGTGCCTTGGCTGCAGCGACCAGCGAGGCATCCGGAACCAACCGTCCTGGTGCCGTGTCGATCTCACTCGCGTAGCGGTCCCGCTCCTCCCAGAGCTCACGCGCAACGGCAAGGTTCTTCGCGCCCTTGATCGAATGCACGCCGGACAGGCGTCTCCAGCCTTCGCCACGCGAGCCCGCTTTCGGTTCCCGCGTGAGAACCGCCGCAAACTCCTGCCTCGCGAACTCGAGCTTCCCCTGCTCTCGTAGCAGGCGGTCGATGGCATCGCGAAGGTCGACAAGCAGCTCGACGTCGAGTGCTGCGTACACGAGCCAGGATGCGGGCAGCGGTCTGGTCGACCAATCGGCGGCAGAGTGCTCTTTGGCGAGGTGGACGCCGAGCAGTGACTCCACCACAGCACCGAGGCCCACCCGGGGCAGCCCGGCCAGGCGAGCCCCAAGCTCGGTGTCGAAGATGACGGACGGGTCGAGGCCGACCTCGCGCAGGCAGGCGAGATCCTGGCTTGCGGCATGGAAGACCCATTCCTCTGAGCGAATGGCCCGGTTCAGCTCCGAGAAGTCACCGATGCTGGGCGGGTCGAAGAGAAATGTTCCCGCCCCCTTTCGAAACAGCTGGATGAGGTATGCACGTTGCGAGTAGCGGAAACCGGATGCACGTTCTGCGTCAACGGCGATCGGGCCGCTTCCTGCCGCGATGGCTGCGACGGCGTCACGAAACGTCGCTTGGGTGTCTATGGGCGCGATAACCGGGTGGCCGCTCTCTGAGGACACAGGAGGCGCTGGCTCACTCACGTCCGGCTCTTCGGGCTGATAATGAACTCACTCCCTCGGCAGGCGGTAGGCCTGCCAACATGCACAATAACTCACCCCAGCCTTCCACATGTGAGGCTAGTTCGGCATCGAGGGGGCTCCATGATGCGCGGATCTCGATCTGCGCGCCATCTCCCTGGTCTGCCAATTCACCGTAACCCGTCGACAGGATCTTCGTCGCAGTGCCGGATGCCGCCGTGTACCTGGCCCCCTTTGCCTCCAGGGCGTCAACGAGCCACGACCAGGCCACGTCGGCGAGGAACGGATCGATCCCGATGTCTGTCTCCAGCGGCGCCTGCACGAAGCACACGACCCGGAATACGCCGTTCCAGGCTTCGGGCGCGGCAGGGTCGTACAACAGGATGAATCGTCCTGTGCCGAGTTCAGAATCTGTAGCGTGTCGAGAAGGCCTGACGTCTGCAGAGAGCGCCAGAGAATACGGTGCGAGGCTCGATGGCGCCGCGATCTCGGAGAGGCTCAACTCTGACCGCGGTGACGCGCTGCGCACAGCTGCTACCGCGTCGGCGAAAGCGGCGGGTACCGTCGGCCCCGAGACAGATTCGGACACGAGTGAAGACTAAAGTTTCAGCGTGACACATTCGCGCAGGCACGCCGTCAAGCACGGTGCAGGCTGGCTGCTTCCGTTGGTGCTTGCCGTGGGAGCCGGTGTCTCCGTCGTCGTGGCGGCATCCGCCGTCGCGCTGCGGATGGCCCGCCTCGTGCTCGCTCC
>Ga0180215_1000696_pt1 | contig 40537 bp, 40 predicted proteins | sample eDN3rd37CBELigBY_FD_128871 | JGI IMG/M metagenome (GOLD analysis project Ga0180215, IMG submission 128871) | Enriched backyard soil microbial communities from Emeryville, California, USA - eDNA 3rd pass 37_C BE-Lig BY (version 2) (version 2) | ecosystem: Environmental > Terrestrial > Soil >...
CATTAATATTGTGACAAGTGTAGCAGATCAAACCAATTTATTATCGATAAATGCAGCCATTGAAGCGGCAAGAGCGGGTGAACACGGGCGAGGATTTGCGGTGGTTTCTGATGAAGTACGAAAGCTGTCAGAGGAAACAAAGAATTCTGTGACAAGTGTATCCAATTTAATTACAAACACAAATTCCGAAGTAGAAAAATTAACACAATCACTAGAAAGAATCAGAGAGGCTGTTAAAGAAGGAAATCAGGGTATGGAAGAAACCGAGGATTATTTTGAACAAATCTTATCGACCCTTGATGAAACTAAGCTAAAACACAACCAAATAAGTCATGAAATTGTCTCATTTGCCAACTCGGTAAATGAAATGGGGAAGGCATTTGAGGAAGTGGCCGTTTCTGCCGACAGCCTTACAATGATCGCACAGAAAATGAATTGAGTTAAATAAATAAGGATATAAAGCAGTAGTAATTTTTATAAGGAACCAGTCTGGTTCCTTTTTTCAATAGGTTGAATACTATCATTTTTATATTTTGAACATGCTTATTATCTGATATCCTTATAATATACAAAAATACTGACAGAGCGAGGGGAACACGGTTGAAAAAAATAAGAAAAGTAACATTAGTCGGTCTTGGAGCAATAGGTGCGGCTTATGGAAGCTTACTACATGATTCTTTAGCTGATTCATTTCAAGTTGTCGCAAATGAAGAACGAATTAAACGATATCAGGAAAAGGGAATACTTATTAACGAACAACCATATTATTTTAATTACATAACACCCGAAGCAAAAACTGAGCCTGCAGACCTTGTGATTTTTGCAGTAAAAAATGCTGAACTGCCACAAGCCATTAAGGATGCAAGGCATCATGTCGGTTCTGATACCATTATTCTATCTCTGCTAAATGGAATTTCGAGCGAAGAAGAGATCTATGCTGCCTATCATAATGAACATATTTTATACAGTATGAGCGTTGAAATTGACGCGGTTCGAGCCCATAACGAAGTCCGTTTTACAACACGCGGCCGAATTGAATATGGGGAAATGGACAATACATTATCTGATGATGTCCACGCAGTTAAGGAGTTATTTGAAGAAATCGGGATTAATTATGAAATTTCCCGCAATATCTCGCATACTATGTGGTGGAAGTTTATGATCAATGTCGGTATCAACCAAACATCTGCGGTATTAAAAGCACCCTATGGTGTTTTTCAATCATTGCCGATTGCATATGAATGGGTGGAATCTGCCATGCGAGAAGTCGTTTCGTTATCAGAAAAAACAGGAACAGGATTATCAGAGAAGGATTTGAAGAAGTTCTGGCCGATTATTAATAATTTGTCTCCAAATGGAAAAACCTCTATGTTACAGGACGTTGAAGCGGGGCGAAAAACAGAGGTTGAATATTTTGCCGGAAAAGTATGTGAATTAGGTAAGAAATATGGAGTCCCTACACCAATCAACGAACAACTTTACAAAATGATTCGAATCATTGAAGAAATGGAAAAACTCCCTAAATAATGTACAACAAAACCCACCACATTCTTCTTTGCTGGTGGGTATTTTCATATCAAATTTCGAGATGGCTGTTGAAAGGAAAGTGATGCGTAAACATTGGAGAATTAAGTGGTTTTCACAAGATTATAGGAAGAATGCTCTTCATCCCATTGAAAAATACCCTCTTGTAGTCGAATCATCGTATCGAAAGGTGGTGTATTCGTACCATTTCCTTCTACTGATACTTGCTTAAGCTGTTCTTCATACTGATTTTTTAATTCCAGCAAATCAATCTTTGTTGCAACCCGAACAATCATTTCAAGTGTAATTTCATTTTCCATCACGCCAAAGTAGCTACAAATTGAAGATTGAAAGTTCTTATTGTATTGGATCATCATTGGCAAATCATGAATACTGGCAACGCCAAAAATATCCTTTATGATATCCTCATATCTTAGTTGACTACCTGTTGCAAAGGCAATTTGATCTGTTTCTGGATTGGCTAGATAATAAATCGTTTCAATTTCATAATTCAACGAGAACATCCTTTCTGACGCATCATAAATTGTCATTTTTCTTAACATTATTTAATTATAACATAACTTTATCGAAAATTGTCGTCGTTTTTTGTCGATTATTCGTTAACTATAGATCGATGAACCTATTTGCATTATTTTGACATGAAATACCACTCCATTGTTTATTAAGTTTATAATAGAATTAAGGTTAAGACTCCTAATGAAATAGGTGGTACAAATTAAAAATTGGGTAAAATCACTCTCATTCCTTTTATTCATTTCAGTCATGATTTATATTATGTTTCAGGCAGAATGGTTTCAAACCATTAGAAGCGGGAACACAAGTAAAATTATCCAAGAAAATTTATGGGTAACTTTACTTATTACATTACTTATCATGATCATTCAAAATACATTTACTATTATCCCCTTACTACTAGTTATTACAATCAACTATACGCTATTTGGATTTATTAACGGTTTTCTTTGGAGCTGGTTAACAAGTATTGCGGGGGCTGCGCTTATGTTTTTCGGAAGTAGATATTTGTTTCAGGATTGGGTTCTTCCAAGGATGAATAAAGATTTTGTTGAGAAGATCGAAAGGAATGGATTCCTATTTGTTTTTCAAGCCAGAATCATGCCTTTTATTCCTACAAGCCTGATTAATATTTTAGGCGGAATCAGTTCTATTCACTTTCATTCCTTTATTTCTGCAACTATTTTCGGAAACTTTCTCTATTTCTTGCTCCTCATCTTAATTCCTGCAGGATTGATGAATTCGCATATGAATGATTTTCTTATCGAAGCAATTGTACTTCTTGCAGTCATATTGTTTCTCCTTTACAGATGGAAGAGAAAAAAAGGAGTTAAAGAAACATTTTCCGATCATTCTAAAGGGGTATAACAGTAAAAAAAGGAAAAACCATCTTGGTTTTTCCTTTTTAATGAGCTAAAAAGTTTTCTGTATAGTAAGGTCTCGATTCAGCGTCAAACGCGACACCGACGCCTAATGCTTCAAAGTCAGGCTGAAGGATATTTTCTCGATGTCCCAGTGAGTTCATTAACCCTTCATGGGCAAAAATACTGCTTAACTGTCCGGCAGCAAGATTTTCACCAGCTGCACGAAAAGAAATATGGTCCTCTTTCATCCGGTCGAAAGGGGACTGCCCTTCAAGATTGGTATGATTAAAATAATGATTTTGTGCCATATCTGTGCTATGGTCACGAGCTGTTACTGTAACAGCTTCATCCCATGATAAAACTGGAAGACCATGAACAACTCTTGCTGCATTTGTTAAATCAAATAGCTGATATTCAAAACCCTCTTTTAATTCTTTACTTTCCACTGAATAGTAAGCATCCTTTTGCTTCTCCAAGTCAGTACTTATGATTTGGATAGCTGTAACTGACTGGTTCTCATGCTTATCATAAAAAACGGTCACATAACTATTATCCACTTCAAACAAATGGTATTCACCCTGATTCTCAATCTGATAAGAAATCAAGCCTTTTCGAATGCTTGTGCTCGGCTCACCAAGCTGATCAAGAACGACATCCATAGAGGAGCCAATTTTAATCCCTTGTTTCGAGGTTAATAGGTCCTGGTTAGTGAACAACCCCACAACCTTATTCTCTTCATCAAAAGCTGCCATGAAGAAATTTTGATAGTTTTCGTGGTAAGCGAACCATTCTACACCGTATTCATTGTAGGAAGAACGCTTTGCTGCACCTACAACACTTTCTACATCCGCTTTCGAATCTCCTAGCTCAATATTATGAATGGAGAAAGAATGCGATATGGGATCATCCAATATCGGCTTCGCTATTTTATCTTCCTTTTTCTGCTGATCCTTTTGTAGCGAATTTAAAGCCTGATCTATTTCAATTAACAAAGTATCAAACCCTGTTTCTAATGTATTGATGGCAATTGTAACATCCGGGTTTTCCTTAATGGTCATGAGCTTTGTTTGAATATTCTCATATAAAGACGGCACATCCAGCCCTTGTTGACCTTTTAAAAAGAGAAACCAAATGCTGCTGAGCAATAATATCGTAGCGAAAAGCCTAAGAATGACCCTCAAACCATTTCCTCCCTTCATAAAGTGATAAAAGCTTTATATTCTTATAGCTATTAAAATAATAGCCAATATTAGTAATGATAACACACAAGATTGATTATTTCTTTTGAAAACCAAAGATGAATCTGGCCCCAAAACACGAAAATACCATATTAAAATGCAGGATAGTATAAGCGGCTTGCTGAATTTATAAAAAGAGTGGGTAATGAGTGAAGAAAGGAGCATAAATAATGCAGATTCAATATGAATGTATTCAAAAGCTTGATGCTTCTGAAGTAGTAAATGTCTTTAAAAAGTCGGGGATTACACGTCCGGTAGATGATTTAGAGCGTATTCAACGCATGATTGATCATGCAGATATTATTGCTACGGCGAGAAACAATGGTCAACTTGTTGGTATTGCAAGAGCAATAACAGATTATTCTTATTGCTGTTATTTATCAGATCTTGCTGTTGATGCTGAATATCAACGTCGTGGAATTGGAAAAGAACTCGTACGCATTATTCAAGATAAGCTTGGTGATGAGGTTACGTTGCTGTTAGTTTCCGCACCAAACGTAATTGACTATTATCCTCGAATTGGATTTGAAAAATCGGATAAAGCATTTTTAATTAGGCGTAAACGCTAAAATGCGCAGGTACAAAGGTTGTATTTACAAAGGAACGTCTTGAAGAGGTTCCTTTGTAAATTACTTCATTCTCTTTTTATAAAAGAGATAAATAAGAAGTATGATTATGACAAATACGATGAATCCAATCTGCCATTCTCTTTCTAATCTTAATACATGTGATACAGAATAAGCCTCTATGAATAATGCTGGAATTTTCCCTAGCGTACTGGCAAAACAAAAGGATAATAGGCTCATTTTACTTAATGCAGCAGTAAGTGTCACTGCCCCTGATGACACAAAAGGGAGAATGCGAAGAAGTACAACGATGAAAAAAGTAGTCATTCCTTTCGAATTTCTTAGTTTAGCTAAGTACTTATTTTGGATATTTCCCATTTTAGGAAAGGATAAAAATTTTTGAACACCTTTCCGATAGAGAATAAAGCTGACTATTGCTCCTAACGCTTCTCCGCAAATAAGGATAAAAAGACCCTTTTCTAAACCGAAAACACCCACTGTACCGACTGTGATAAAAGTACTAGGAAGAATACCGGAAATCGCTACAATGAGATTTAGGATAACACTGCTTAGTGCCAAAAAAAGAGGATTATCAGGGAACCAAGCAGCGATAAAATGCATCATATTCAGCTCTTATTAATTTTAGATGGATTATTAATTTTATATGGTACGGGTTCTTCTACAATAAATTCTTCTTCTGCCTCTTTACCTTTTGGTAATTTCTTCTTCACAATCTTGCCGTCAAATTCCAGATTCTCTCCGGGAGAAAGCTCGAATTTCTTCAACGTTTTAGAATGAGAGCACCAAGCAAGACCTATTTCTATTGGATTTTCTTGTTGAATCACAACATTTTCTAGGACAACGACTTCATCATTTTCTTCATTAAAATTATTCCAGCTTAAAGCAAATTGCTTAACTGTTGCTGTAAAATGCACTTTATCGGCCGGCAGTTCAAGTTTTGCTTGCTTCGCTTTCGTTTCGGTTTTCTTTACTGCTTTTTTTCCAGCTGGCTTTTTCTCCGTCAGTTCTTGTTCAGCCTGTTTTGATGCACTACCAGAATCTGATTCTTTCGCTCTTGCCGGTACATTTTTATCCTTTTCCTTTTCAGATTCTGTTACATTTGCTTTCTCAAAGTTTGGTGATTGCATTTCCTTTAAGTAAGAAGGGTGGATACAGGTTAAGTTTCCATCCTGGAACTCAAGTACAATTGTATTGTACTCTCCTGTTACCCCATAAACCTCATAGCCTTTAATCGTAACAAGCCTTTGAAAGGTTCTTTCTTTATACCAAAATGCATCCTTGTTCGTTGATAATCCCCATTCTTTAAGCTTTTCTATGTATTGTTCATTATTTTCAAAAAGTAGAAAATCTCCTTTCGGGGGAAAGTATGTTGTGTTATTAGAATCTTCAATATGAGGCAATGTGACAGCCATTTCATCCACATCCTTTCCAAACTATTGTACACTATGAAGCGGTTGAAGAAGAAATGAAAGATATATATGTATTTCAATTCTTAATTACATTTTAAAGGTGTTAGATGAGATTAGTGAGAATATATTAAGTATAATGTTTTTATCTGGACAATCATCTACAAAAAAAGGGGGACAATACATGACTACCTATACGACGAGGCAGGAAGTGCCTGAACAGGAAAAATGGAATTTATGTGATTTATACTCAGATCTTAATCTCTGGGAAAATGATTATCTGCAAATTGAAGAAATAGCAAAGAGATTAAAAGCATTTGATGGTCAGATTCATGATGGACACTCTCTTTATCAATATTTGAAACAAAGTGAGGAACTATCATATATATTCAATAAACTATATGCATATGCGATGTTAAAGGTAGATGAAGATACACGGGACACAAGCTCTCAGTCATTATTAGACAAGGCAAAGCAGTTAAGTGTAACAGTAAGCTCATCCACATCATTTTTTATGCCCTTTTTATTAGGCTTGAAGGAAGAAACACTGCAATCATACATTAAAGAAGAAAAGGGATTAGATTACTTTGCAGAGGACTTAATGGAATCATTTCGATATAAACCCCATGTGTTAAGCAGGGAGCAAGAGGAGGTACTTTCCCAATTAGGTGAAGCATTATCAGTTCCAAGTCATACATTTGGAATGATAAATAACGCAGATATTAAATTTGGTGAAGTGACCGGAGATAACGGAGAACGTATAGAGCTTACAAGAGGGATGTATACAAAGTTAATCGAAGATGAGGATCGTGAAAAACGGAAAGAAGCTTATTTTGCCTATTATCAACCATACCTTCAATTAAAAAACTCAATTGCGGCCACACTATCAGGAGCAATAAAAAATAACACCACGATGGCAAAAATACGTAAGTATCCATCCGCATTAGAAAAGGGTTTATTTGGAGACCGGGTTCCGAAAGAGGTCTATGAGAACCTTATTTTAACGACGAAGAAAAATATTGCCCCGCTCCATCGATATACAAGGATTCGAAAAGAAAAATTAAACGTAGAGGAGCTTCATCAATATGATATGAGTGTCCCATTAATCAAAGGAGTAAAGCCAGTCATATCATTCGAGGACGCCTATGAAACTATGCTAAAAGCATTATCTCCTCTTGGTGAGGATTACATACAAATCCTAAAAGAATTTCGAGACGCCCGTTATATTGACGTTCGGGAAACACCAGGGAAAAGGTCTGGTGCGTATAATTTGGGTGTATATGGGGCACATCCATTTATTCTCTTAAACCATCAGGATGATTTAGATAGTTTATTTACCTTGGTCCACGAATGCGGCCATGGAGCACATAGTATGCTAAGCTCGAAATACCAGCCGCAAATTACGGCCAAATATAGTATTTTTGTTGCTGAAGTCGCATCTACGGTTAATGAAGTACTTTTAATAAACTACTTATTAAAAAATGAACAGGATATTGATGTCCGAAAGCATCTATTAAATCATTTTATCGATCAATATAAAGGAACATTCTTTACCCAGGTGATGTTTGCCGAATTCGAGAAAAAGACACATGAACTGGCAGAGAAGGGAATGCCATTGAACGTAGAAGTCTTTAATCAGACATATGAAACCTTATTTAGAGAATTCAATGGGGAGGAAATCGTATTTGATGAACAAGTGAAATATGGCTGGTCAAGAATCCCTCATTTTTACCGCCCATTTTACGTCTATAAATACGCAACCGGATATGCATCTGCCATCCATTTAGCGACAAGGATTTTTGAAGGAGACGAGGAAACCATCCACTCCTATCTAGAATTTTTGAAAAGTGGCAGTTCAGATTATCCACTTGAATTATTAAAAAAGACTGGTGTTGATTTAACCACACCTGAACCAATCGAAAATGCACTTAAACGTTTTGAAAACTTAGTAGAGGAATTTTCAAAGCTGTAATTCACGGTATTAAGTACTGTAATATAAAGACGTCACTTGCATTAGTGGCGTCTTTATGAGTTAAAAAACTAATTTCACAGATGGAATTTAATTATGTTGAAGGAAGGAAGGGCTTCTTATTGAAATTAAGTATATTAGATCAAGCACCTATATCCGCTAATCAGACCGCACAGGAAGCTTTAGTAAACTCTCTTAAATTAGCCCAAGCCGGCGAGAAATTAGGCTATACACGATATTGGATCGCTGAGCATCATAATTTACCAGGACTAGCCTGCTCGGCACCTGAAGTTATGTTAAGTTACATAGGAGCTAACACCACAAAGATACGCCTCGGTTCTGGAGCTGTATTATTACCGCACTATAAACCATATAAGGTTGCAGAAGTCTTTAATTTATTGGCAACCTTGTTTCCCAACCGGATTGACATCGGAATCGGCCGGGCTCCGGGAGGATCCGCAGAGGCAACAAATGCACTGTCAGACAACTTTTTACAAAATGTATGGAAAATGCCCGCATTAGTGAAGGAACTGATAGGATTTTTAGAAAATGATTTTCCCGCTGTTCACGACTATTCAGGATTATCTGCTTCGCCTCTCCCTGAAACGGCACCAGTTCCTTGGCTTTTAGGAACCGGTAAAAAAAGTGCTTTCTTGGCAGCTGAAAACGGGATAGCCTATGCATTCGGACAGTTCATGAGTGATCAGGATGGGGTGGAAATTGTAAAGCAATATCGAGATACATTTATACCCAGAAAAAACAGACATCAGCCAAAGGTGATTCTAACTGTATCGGTTATTTGCGCCGAAACGAATGAAAAGGCAGAGGAGCTTGCTATTAGCTGGCTAATTTGGCAATTACAAAAAGAAAAAGAAGAACAGCTGCTAGGAGTTCCGTCTATTGAACAGGCACTGAAATATAAACCCAATAAAAAAGAAACTATGCACATAAATAAAATGAAGGAGAATATCATTATCGGAAACCCGAACGTTGTAAAGAAACGATTGCAGCAACTGCAAGTGAAATATCAGGCAGATGAGATGATGATTGTCACCATTACTTATTCAATAGAAGATAAAATTCACTCCTATCAATTGGTTGCCGAGGAACTGCTACAATAAGAAAGGTGTCAGACAGTACAAAAAATCTTTATTGTTGTCTGACACCTTTTTTATTAATTCTTTTTATTATGATGATTAATGATTGACTCAATAATATTTTCGATGAATTGATCAATTATTAAATTTTTTCGATATTGTATATAAATTTTATTGGGAATATGCTGAAATTCTCTTATTTCCTTTACTACCAGCTGTTCTCGGTCGTATTGATCAATCCCTATTAATGGTGTAATCCCAAGTCCGATTCCACTCGCTACAACCTTCTTTAACATTTCATTATTTCCAACTTCAATATGTTTTATATTTGGTATGCCAATCAGACGTTGATCAACGCTAGATAAAAGGGGGGAGTTCCTCCGGTACCAAATAATGGTTTCATCGTGTAAGTCATCCATTTTCATTTCTTCAAGATTAGCAAGACGATGATTTTTACCGCATATAAGAACTAGTTTATCATCAAATAGATATTCCGAAATGAGATTAGGATTATATGCTACATCGTTTCTTGTAAGGACCAAATCTAATTCACCAGTAATAATTTGTTCGTTTAATTTACTTGAATCCTCACCTTCCATTACAGAAATATTCAAATCATCAATTGAGATAATTGATTGTATGAGTTGAGTGATAAATGAGTAGGAAAATCCAGGTGGAAAGCCCACTTTGAGGCTTGGATATTTGGATGATAAAGTCTCCTCTTTTGAATATTTAACATATGAAAGGATTGTAGTAGCATATTTAAGAAATACTTTTCCTTCTCTTGTTAATGTAACGTTTTTACCTGAACGCTCAAATAATTTGCATGAGAGTTCGCTTTCTAAATTTTTCATTCTCGCCGTAACAGTAGGCTGGGTTACATTTAGATGTTCGGCCGCTTTTGAATAATTATTATACTCATAAATGGCTAGAAATGTTTCAAGTTGACTTGTATCCACGAGTATACCTCCTATAATAATGAAACCATTAATATATTTCCATATTTCGATAGTAACTAAACAATAAAATGGTTATACAGGTTCAATCCATATATGTACCAGCACAATGTGCAAGTGTCGATATTTTTCCAAAAAAATATTTTTGAAAATAAAGAAAAAATTAATAACTATTAAAATACTAATAAATAAATTTTCATTTGTCCACTTATTAGCGTGTCCTTAAATAGCCTTTACGCAGTGGAAACTATATTGATATTGCCAAACAAGGGACTTTAACAAGGGGATATTAGTTAAAATATAGAGCATATAACCCAATTTGAAAATAGGTCTATAAAAAAATTATTGAATATATTATGGAAAAAGAAGATTTTTTTGATTAGATTTTAGAGAATTTAACATATATAATGTGAGTATAGTTAAAAAAGAGAGAAAATTTTAATATTTAATCTCTTAATATTAGTATAAAAAATTTCTTGTTTGGGTTTAAGTTGTAATCACATAGAAACTTGTATTCGATTTCACCCCAACAGAAAAGATGAATGCGTAAACATATCATAATATTTATTATTGTATAATAATTAACAATTTATGATATAATAAAATTGTAAATAAATTGTTTTAATGGAAAATACTAATATAATAATTTATTGGAATTGTAAGCGCGTTCAAGTAAGGGTATTCATACTATGCAATAAAAATAATCTCGATAGATTATTTTTATATATAATTTCTAAGTTATAGAATTCTAGGAGGGACATTGATGGGGAAATATATTAGAGAAGACAAAGAGAAGTTGTCTTTCAAAGTCAATCGACAAGCGTTTGTTAATCCAGAGATTTTAGAAACAGAGAGAGAAGCCATTTTCAGTAAGTGCTGGCTATATATTGGACATGAATCTGAACTACCAAACAAAGGTGATTTCCATAGAAGAAAAGTTGGTGGACGCAACTTAATCTTCACTCGCAGCCAAGACGGCGAAATCCGCGCTTTCTATAACAGCTGTCCACACCGCGGTGCATTAGTTACTCGTGAAGCTTGTGGAAACTCTAAAGTATTCCGTTGCTTCTACCATGCATGGAGCTTTAATAACCAAGGTGAATTAGTTGGTATGCCTGATAAAGCAGGTTTCCCAAATGATCATAATTGTGATGGTTCAAAAAACCTAGCTACAGTAAAGCGTCTTGAAAACTATCGTGGTTTTATGTTTGTTAACTTTGATGATAACGCTATCTCTTTAGAAGATTACTTAGGAAACGCTAAAGAATATTTAGATTTAGTAGCTGACCAAGCATATGCTGCTGAAGATCCAACTCTAGGAATGGAAGTTCTAACAGATCCTCAACAATACAGCGTACGCGCCAACTGGAAGTTACTAGGAGAAAACAGTGTTGACTTATATCATGGTGTACCAACACACAAAACTTATTTTGATATTGTTGCTACTCGTGGCGGTACAATGGAAAAAGACAGTCTTGTTGGTGAAGGTAAAGACCTTGGCGGCGGACATGCTGTTATGGAATACTACTCTGCTTGGCCAAGACCAATTGGAAAATGGATCGAAGGTTACGGTGAAGAAGCGAAAGAAGTAATCGAAGGATACAATACGAGATTAGAAGAAAAATTCGGTAAAGAAAGAGCACACCGTATTGCAAAGAAAAACCGTAACATCTGGATTTTCCCTAACTTAATCATTAACGATATCATGGCGATTACAATCAGAACTTTCTATCCAATCGAGCCTGGATACATTGAAGTAACTGGTTATGCATTAGCACCTAAAGCTGAAAATGAAAACTTTAGAGAAGTTCGTAACGATAGCTTCCTAGAATTCTTAGGACCATCAGGCTTCGCAACTCCAGACGACAACGAAGCACTTGAACTTTGTCAAGAAGGTTTCTTAAATGCTAAAGAAGTAGGCTGGAACGACATTTCTAAAGGTATGAACAGAGAGGTACCTCAAGCAACAGACGAAGCACAAATGCGTGCATTCTGGCGTAGATGGAATGAATTAATGTTGGCTGAAGAAGCAAAACAAGAAGGTAAAGAAGAAGCTGAGGGGGTTAACGCATGAATATAACACGTCAAGAAGTAGAAGATTTTTTATACCATGAGGCAGAACTGCTTGATGAATGGAAAATGCAAGCATGGGCTGATTTATTTGCTAAAGAAGGAACATATGTTATTCCTCCTATCGGAAGCCCAAATGCAGATTTCAAAACAGCTTTATTCCTAGTACATGATGATAGAGCACGTCTTGAGCAAAGAGCACTACGTTTATTGAAGAAAGAAGCTCACGTAGAGTTTCCACATTCAAAAACTACACATAATGTATCTAACGTAAGAATCGTTAGCAATGAAGATGGCGTTGTAACTGTAAAAGCTAACTTCATTACTTACCGTGCTAAGCGTGATTTCCTTGATACTTATGTAGGTGTTAATGAATACCAATTAGTTCAAGAAGATGGCGAATTAAAGATTCTTTCTAAGAAAGTAATTCTTAACTTAGAAGGTTTACGTCCACAAGGTAAAGTAAGTATCCTTCTATAAAGATCAAAAAAACACGCATGGAAAATTCCATGCGTGTTTTTATTAATATCAAATAAGCTCCAGGTTCTATGATTATTTTTATTATATTTGACTTTTAACCTAATCTTTGATTAGGTATAATATATTTTGTGAATAAATAAGTAAACATCTAACACTACTAATGTTAAAAGGATGAGTACGCTTATTTAAGGAAATCATTACGTAAATCGTTGAAAGAGAGTGGGATTTTATGGGTCGTAAGTGGAATAATATTAAGGAAAAAAAAGCATCTAAAGATGCTAATACAAGCAGAATTTATGCCAAGTTTGGAAAAGAAATATATGTAGCTGCTAAACAGGGTGAACCAGATCCAGAATCTAATCAGTCTCTACGCTTCGTATTAGAGCGAGCAAAAACATATAATGTACCAAGACATATTATCGATCGTGCCATTGAAAAGGCAAAGGGTGGATCAGAGGAAAACTTTGACGAACTACGCTATGAAGGCTTTGGTCCGAACGGATCCATGGTTATTGTCGATGCATTAACGAATAATGTGAATCGAACTGCATCTGAGGTACGAGCTGCCTTTGGTAAAAACGGAGGGAACATGGGTGTAAGTGGATCTGTTGCCTATATGTTTGATCCAACCGCTGTAATCGGGGTTGAAGGAAAAACCGCTGATGAAGTACTGGAACTATTAATGGAAGCAGACTTAGATGTTCGCGATATTATTGAAGAAGATGAAACCGTTATTGTTTATGCTGAACCAGAACAGTTTCATGCTGTACAGGAAGCCTTTAAAGCAGCTGGTGTCAGTGAGTTTACCGTTGCAGAGCTAACCATGCTGGCGAAAAGCGATGTGACATTACCAGAAGATGGAGTCGCACAATTTGAAAAACTAATCGATGTTTTAGAGGATTTAGATGATGTTCAACAGGTTTATCATAATGTGGATTTAGGGGAATAATAAACAAAAAAGCAGACTTTTGTATAAAAAGGTCTGCTTTTTTGTAACCATCATTTATTTGCTTATATATTTTCAATCTTACCTTCACATTGAATCATTCTGGATGTACATATCTAGCTTCCTGATAATCGTTTTGTACTTTAATAATAGAATTAGCAATATTGGCAGCATGATTTCCAATCCGTTTAAGATTGCTAATGATATCAATAAAAACAATTCCAGCTTGATGACTGCATTCACCGGATTGCAAACGTATAACATGATGTGAACGAAATTCCTCTACCATTTTATTAATTAGACTACCCTTTTCCATTACCTTCTTAGCTATGTCCTTATTGTTCTGATCCAATGCAGTTATAGCAGTTTTAACAGTATCAACTGTTAATTCAAACATTTCATCTAAATCCTCTAGGGCATGGTTCGTTAAATTCACTTTCATGGCAATCTGATAGTCTATATGTTCGAGGATATTCTCAAAAAGATCTCCTATTTCTTCAATATCACGGACCGTATTTATCAGATTATGTTGTCCTTTTAATTCATGCTCCGATAAAGAGCTTGATTCAATATCAACAAGATAATTTGTAATTTTTAAATCAAAATTATTTAAAAAGTCTTCGATTTGCCTAGCACTATTGGCATGCTTCACCTGCTTCTTTTGGAAGAAATGATAAGATTCCTCTAGTCCTTTTATGGCGAATTTCCCCATGAAAATGATTTCTTCTTTAGCCTGTCCCAATGCAATGGACGGTGACTTTACAATTAAATGAGGATCAAGCCTTTTTTCCCGATACTCTATAAGAACGTCATCACCCGGAATTAGCTTTTTAATCAATAGGATTAGCACATTAATAAATGGGAGGAAAAGAAGACTACTCGATAGATTATAGAAGCCATGCGCAAAAGCAATGGCCATTTCAGGGCTTAAATGGATGACAGACGTTAACCAAAGGATTAAAGCAGCAAATGGCTGCAAAAGAATTAAAAAGAAAATCGTACCCAATATATTTATCAGTACATGGATTCCCGCAGTTCTTTTGGCAGCTGTTGAAGTACCGATGGCTGCAATAACAGCAGTAACAGTAGTACCGATATTATCTCCATATAAAATCGGCAATGCAGCTTCGAGAGAAATAATATGATCTGCATAAAGCCCTTGTAATATACCAATTGTTGCACTAGAGCTATGGATCAGAATCGTTGTAATCGTACCTAACAATACACCTAATAAAGGAATAGAGCTTAATTGCAAGGTAAGGTTATGAAAGGTGTCAAGCATACTTAATGGCTCCATTCCAAGAGTGATTAAGTCTAAACCATAAAAAAGTGCCCCAATGCCAAAGACAACCTGACCAACATTCTGTACCGTTTTCTTTTTAAAGAAAAACAAAAGAAAGGATCCTACTGCAATAATTAGTAATGCGTATTCTTCTATATTTATCCCTATAACAAATGCCGTAACCGTTGTACCGATATTGGCCCCAAGAATAACCCCAATGGCCTGTCGAAGGGTCATAAATCCTGCACTAACCAGACCAACTGTAATGACCGAAGTGGCTGTACTGCTTTGAATCATTGCTGTCACAAGTATCCCTGCTAAAAATCCTGTGAAAGGATTTTTTGTGTATCGATCAAGAATATCTTTTATTTTATTCCCAGCACATTTTTGAAGTCCCATCCGCATTGTTGATAGACCGTAAAAAAAGATTCCAAGACCTCCAAGCAATTCAAGTATCACTCGTTGAACTTCTATTTCCACATTTCCAACCCCTGACTACATTGTTCGACAAAAAAATACAATTCTATTAAATTATGAAGGAAAGATTAATGTAAAGCAATGTAATAGTAATTATTTTTTACTATTTCTTAATATTAGCTCTATTTTTCTTAAATAAATCTTTGTTATAGAGCATAAATCCTACTAAAGCAGAGGTAGATGAAATAAGACTGAAATACTTCGTCATATCATAGGGTATAATTTCCACCTTTGTGTAAAATTGGTTTCTATTTTAATGTTGGTAAAACTTTCTACTTATTAGATTCCTATTATGCCTTATAGCTTTATAGTTGCAATGTATCTATTACCACTTTTTGGGTCATGAAACGTTGTATTACAACTGCTAGCCTAGTAGTAGAGAGAAACGCAGACTACTAGGAGGTTTTCTAATGAAAAGGTTAAAAAAATTTAAAATGGCAGCACTGGCATTTGTGACAACTGTATCGCTATTTACCTTCCAACACCCTATTGATACAGAAGCGGCTAGTGTAACCCATACTGTACGTTCAGGAGATACTCTATGGAAAATCAGTAATTGGTATGGAGTAGGACTAACTACTTTAAAACAAACAAATAATCAGACTAGTAATATGATTTATGTTGGACAGAAGCTGGTTATTCCACAAGCTACAATTTCTGAAAGTGATAAGGATCTGATTGCCCGTTTAGTTTCAGCCGAAGCAAAAGGGGAGCCCTATGCAGGTAAAGTAGCAGTGGCAACAGTTATTCTCAATCGTTTAGACCATCCTGATTTCCCTAATACAGTTAGAGACGTTATCTATCAAATAGACCACGGCTATTATGCATTTACTCCTGTTCAAAACGGAACAATTAATCAGCCAGCTGACGCACAATCGAAAAAAGCTGTCACTGAAGCAGTTGCTTATAGAGGACAGGGAAACGGCTCGCTTTATTTCTATAATCCAAACACGGCTTCTAGCTCCTGGATTTATTCAAGACCAGTTACAGTGACAATCGGTAATCACCGGTTTGCAAAGTAATCAATTACTGGCATAAAATAGTCCGGCTCCCATTAATGGAGTCGGTCTTTTTGTATCTACTCTACATATTTTGCTAATATAATGAAGAATAACAGTACTGTAATTGAAAGGGTTGATCTTTTGAACGAAACCATAAAGCTATTAAAAAACCACCGATCCATTCGGGAATTTGATACACAAAAGGATGTCGAGGAGAACCAAATCCAAACGATGATAGAGGCTGCAATGGCTGCACCAAACTGGATCAACGGACAGCAGGTCAGCATCATTGAAATCCGTGATACAGCTAAAAAAACTAAATTGGCCGAGGCAGCAGGAAATCAAAGATGGGTAAGAGAAGCCCCTGTATTTCTTGTGTTTTGCCTTGATTTTTACCGAGCAAAATTAGCTGCAGATAAACATAAAAGGGAATTTAATATAGTTGAGAATATAGAAGCCATTATCGTCGGTTCAACAGATGTTGGAATCATGCTTTCTAATGCCATCACAGCAGCAGAATCGATGGAACTTGGAATCGTACCAATTGGCGGCATCCGTCGAAATCCAGCCACATTTATTGAATTGTTACAGCTGCCACAATATGTGTTTCCAATTGCCGGGCTTGCTGTAGGGTTTCCTAAAGAAATTCCAGAGCAGAAGCCTCGGTTGCCAATAGATTCTGTTTACCATAAAGAGGCATATAACCGAGATATTCAAGAACGACTGCTAAATGAATATGATGACACCATCTCCGCATATACTCTGGGAAGATCCGATAAGCAGCATTCTACTGATTGGTCATCAAATGTCAGCACCTTCTACGAAACAGGCTTTGAGGCCTATGCTAAAACCGTTAGTCCTGCGTTAAAAAAACAAGGTTTTAAGTATTAGCTATTAATAGGATTTAAGAAATTTTACTTCTTTGCGCATCAATATTTGAGTTGGAGTGAATGAATTGAGTCAATCTTTCGCCAAATGGTATGATTTTTTCATGTACCCATTAGAGAAAGGGAAATTTAAACATATCCGTATGGATCTTCTGAAAAAAGCATATGGAAACGTTTTGGAGATAGGATCAGGCTCCGGGATTAATTTCCCTTTATATAAGAGGGTAGACGGTGTAATTGCAATTGAACCAAGTCCATATATGATTGAACGATCGAATAAAAATAAACAGAGTGCTTCTGTTCCAATCAATATCATCCAATCAGGTGCAGAAAACTTGCCATTTTGTGATGATACATTTGATACAGTTGTTGCCACCTTAGTCTTTTGTACCATACCAGATATAGAAAAGGCATTAAGGGAAATCAAACGAGTATGCAAAACAAATGGGAGAATCCTTGTATTTGAACATATTAAGATGGACAATCCATTATTAGCACGTCTTCAGGAACAATTAACTCCTTATTGGAGTAGAATATGTGATGGCTGCCAATTAGATAGAGAGACTGTACATATTTTCGCCGCAAACGGTTTTGATATATTGGAATTGAAAAAGTATTATAATGGTCTATTTGTCACAATGGAACTCAAGATAGTATAAATCAACAAATCTCTTTTTTATTAACTAAATGAGCATCTATTTCAAATATCCCCAAGAAATGGATGCTTTTTCTTATTCCTTATTTACACAATGTGCTATAATATATTCAGAAAAATCAAATAGTGGACGGTGTGTGAATAATGGGGAGCCGAAAAAGAGAAAGCACTGGATTTCTACTTAAACAGAGGGCATTTATAAAGTTATACCTCATCACCAATATTGAAAATGGTAGATGGTACGGACTGCAGCTGTTAGATGAAATTCGTAAAGAATTTCAACCATTTGGCTTTGAACCGCAGCATTCAGAAATTTACCGGGCCTTACATGATTTATTAGAAGATGGTGTACTGACAAGGGGCAAGATTAAAAAAGGCGACTCAAAGTACCAGGAGGTTGCTGTATATTCCATAAAGGACAAGGAAAAAGCCAAGACCTATAAAAAAATGGTCAAAGCAGATTTAGACCGCTCTTCCCAGCTCCTTAGGAAAGCATTAGAAGATAATTATTCATAAATGATAATAAATAAAACCATTAGACTAAAAATCCTTTAAGCCGGCAGTATAAAACTGTCGGTTATTTTATATTGTTTCTTGTTATTCTGTCCTATTTTGTCTATATTAATAGGTAAAGATAGTTGTCATGACAACATGATGGAGGCTTCAATATGACAGAAAAGAAATTCTCTCAGAAAAAGCTGTTGAGTGTAGCAGGACTTGGATGGATGTTCGATGCAATGGATGTCGGAATGCTGTCCTTTATTATTGCTGCTTTATCAGCAGAATGGGATTTAACACCTGGTCAAATGGGCTGGATTGGCAGTGTAAATTCCATTGGCATGGCTGTTGGGGCGCTTATTTTTGGAATAATGGCTGACCGAATTGGCCGGAAACATATTTTTATCATTACATTGCTCATGTTTTCACTGGCCAGCGGGTTATCGGCATTCACTACGACCCTAACCATATTCCTTATATTACGTTTCTTCGTCGGCATGGGTCTTGGCGGTGAATTGCCAGTTGCCTCAACACTTGTTTCAGAAAGCGTTCCTGCTAAGGACCGTGGACGTGTCATTGTATTATTAGAAAGTTTTTGGGCTTTTGGCTGGCTGCTTTCTGCACTCATTTCATATTTTGTCATTCCTTCTTACGGATGGCAGACAGCGCTTATCATCAGTGCAATTCCGGCACTATATGCATTATACTTACGTATAAAATTACCAGACTCACCAGTATTCTCTCCGAGCAAAACGGAGAAGAGAAGTATTTGGCAAAACGTAAGCGATGTATGGTCAAAAGAATATGCCCGTTCTACTTTTGTGTTATGGGTGCTTTGGTTTACTGTAGTCTTTTCATATTACGGAATGTTTCTTTGGCTCCCAAGTGTTATGGTCATGAAGGGCTTTAGTATGATTCAAAGCTTTGAATATGTTTTGATTATGACGCTTGCACAACTGCCTGGTTATTATTCTGCAGCCTGGCTGATTGAAAGAATGGGGCGCAAATTTGTCCTTGTGACCTATTTATTAGGTACAGCCGCTTCGGCACTTGCCTTTGGAAACGCCGAAACAACGACAATGTTAATGTTATCCGGTATTTTGCTTTCGTTCTTTAATCTCGGTGCATGGGGTGCTCTTTATGCTTACAGCCCTGAGCAATATCCTGCAGTAATCCGCGGAACAGGCTCCGGCATGGCGGCAGCAGTCGGCAGAATTGGCGGGATCCTTGGTCCGCTGCTTGTTGGCTCACTTGTAAGTGCAAATTATTCGATTTCATTTATTTTCACTATTTTTTGCATCAGTATTGTCATTGGTGTTGCAGCAGTAGCTTTCTTTGGTAAAGAAACTCGTCAACTAGAATTGACCTAAAAAACCGCTCAATAGGCTGTTCACCTATTGAGCGGTTTTTTGATTTGATTTCCTATTATCCCTTATCTTGATTGGAAGGGTCATGTGTGAGAATGTCTCCAACCATATAGGAATCACTAAATTGTTCATGCGTTTCCGCTAAACCTTTAGATTCTTGATTGTTTTTTTCATAATCACTTGAATCATAAATTTTGTTAACGGGTTTGAAATTATTTCCTTGATCTTTACCCATGGCTGATACCTCCTTTATAGCATTAGCTTTCTTCAAAATGATAAGAACCATTCCGAGAATAAACAAAAAGGTTCAACGATGCAAAATACGGACATGATACAAAGGAATTTGTTAGAATAATAAGTATCAATAATGATAATTCCATCATTGAATAAAAATGACCTAAAGGCTGTGAGAAAATTGTGTTTAATTTTATTTGCCTATCAAGTACATCCAGTCTATAAACTGGTAGTAGCAGCGAATAGAGATGAGTTTTACCAAAGACCGACTGCACCTGCTCAATATTGGGAGGATAACCCTGACATACTTGCAGGCAGGGATCTTGAGAAAATGGGTACTTGGATGGGCGTCACGACAAATGGGCGTTTCTCCGCCTTAACAAACTACAGGGATCCAAGCGAGTTTTCTACAACAAAACGCTCCCGCGGCGAATTGGTGGCAGACGCCTTACAATACAAAGGTAATATACAAACTTATATGCGTATGCTAGCAGCCAAAAAAGAACTGTATCCTGGTTATAACTTACTTGCTGGAGACATAGATCATCTATACTATTATTCAAACAAGAGCGATACCTTACAAAGACTAATGCCGGGTATTTACGGGGTAAGCAATCATTTACTTGATACCGAATGGCCAAAGGTCCAAAAGGGAAAGGAAGGCCTGTCTGCCATAATTGAAGGAAAGACGAGTGATATGGTTGAGGAACTTTTTATGCTTCTCCAAAACTCTGATCCTGCCCCTGACCAGCTCCTGCCAAACACTGGGGTCTCATTAGACATGGAAAGAATGCTTTCACCTTTATTTATTAAGAGCAATGATTATGGGACAAGAAGCTCTACCGTTATTCGTATGACAGATGATAAAATTTTATTTCATGAGCGAATTTTCACAAACAATGTGGCAAAGAAGCAATCCTATACGATTCAAATCAAAAATCATTAACCTGACCTGTACAAAAAAAGCGGACAAAATATTGTCCGCTTTTTTGTACAAATTCATTTAGGTTCAAATGAATGAACACTACGAGTCCAACTCAATTAATAGCTCCCCAATTTTTTGGTCCTGAATCACTTCATCTGCATATATATCAAAATCAGTTTTTTCCATATTGACAATAACCAATTTAGCGCCATTTTCCTTTGCAATCAGTGGAAATTGATTCGCAGGGGTTACACTTAAGGAGGAGCCTAGCACAATAAATAGCTCTGATTTTACCGCTTCCTCATAAGCCGTTTGAAATGCTTTTTCCGGCAGTGTCTCTCCAAATAACACGATTGACGGGCGCAGTACCCCGCCGCAAGTACAATAATATTCCTGATGAATATATTCTTCACTGCTGTATTCTTTTCCGCATGACTGACAGTGGAGTTTTTGCAGCGTACCATGTAATTCAGAAACATTTTGGCTTCCTGCTTGCTGATGGAATCCATCTACGTTTTGCGTAATAATGTGTTTAATAATCCCTTGCTTTTCCCAGTCAGCTAAAATAAAATGCCCTTTATGAGGTTTATATTCTTTAACACCTAAGACTCTTTCACGGTAAAAGGCAATAAATTCATGGACATTTTCATTCAGTGCCCTTGTACTTGCTATCTTACTCGGATCCTTTTTATTCCACATTCCTTGTTTGGAGGAACGAAAATCGGGTAAACCGCTTTCTGTTGACATACCGGCGCCTGTAAAAACAACCGTATAGTCGGATTCCTGAAGCCATTTTTTTATCATCATCTAACATTTCCCCTTACAGATTTACTTCCTTTCATTTTAAGATAATCACATTAGATTCACAATTACTATTACAGTTAAGAAACAAACAGCTGGAACTGTTAAATATAGACGCGTTTTTTTTCGGGCGATGAAGAAAGCATCATGATTCCGATACTTTCTGCCAATCGGGTTAGCCAGTATTACTTTATCCCATAAATGACCTGTCCAAATCCAAATAAATACCGTAAATCCCATAAGAATAAGCAGTTTCAGGTAGAGTGGAGGCAGTGAAATCATAGCTAGGGCAGTTACACCTAAAAGCTTATAGTATCCACCAACATATGTTGAATTACGTAAAACAACTTTAATGAAAAGCTCATAAAATCCATTTTGAGCAAGATTCCTTTTAAAGAGCTTTTTTGATTGAGGAAATACGATTGGACGATTTCTCTTTATTATTTTCGGTTTTTCAAGCTCCGGTGCCGCACCATAAATGATGTTTACATAACGCATTTTTTCTTCGTCTTCCTTCATTATTTCCTGTTGAAAATAACGAGTAGTGTGAAGCCTGTAATAAGTTAAAATGAATGCGATTATCATAAAAACAAAGGAAATCCCTATGAAATAATTCGGTACATAAACATAGTTAGAAAAAACACATATCGTACCGATTAAGAAAACCACAAAGACAAGGACAACTAACAGTTTTTCCTTCCAACCTTGAAAATACGAAGAAAAAAACATTTTGATACCAATAAAAAAGAAGGAAAGAGAGATAAATAACAGCATAAAGCATAGCACTTCTACCATAGAAAACGAGTGTTTAACAGTTAAGAATGGTGATGCCAATATAACGGTTAGGATTATTGAAATAGCATTTTTCGTTAATGAATAGAAAAACGACCACTTCTTAAGAAGGATGTATTTCTGCTTATGTTTAAGCAGAAATACTCCATCAGCTTCCTTTACAAAGCTGCGACAGCTGCTTGAGGCTGAAACAAAATAAACAATAACTGCTATAACCGGAAGATGTATAAAAGCACTCCATGCCGGCAGCTCTATCCACCAGGAACTGTACATATATCCAGCTATTACGAGTCCTGGAACAGCAATATATAACATAACCGTCCAGTCAAAAACCATTTTCACTACTTTATATTGAAATCGATAATCCTGTACTAGCCGATTGAATAGTATCCAGAAACTACTCATCACGATTGCCCTCAATTAAATGGTGATAACATTCGAATAGTGATCCTTCATGCAGATTACAGAACTCGCGGAAATCCTGTAACGAACCAACGGAAAGCTGTTCACCTTGGTCAATTAAAACAAAACGGTCGCATATTTTTTCAGCCGTATCCAATACATGAGTACACATTAATATACCCACGCCGCGCTTACATTCCTCCATAATCATTTCCAGCAAGATCTTCGTAGCAATCGGATCAAGGCCCATAAATGGTTCGTCAATAATTAGAAGATCAGGCCTAATCATCAGAGCTAAGATAATCATCGCTTTTTGCTGCATTCCTTTCGAATAGGTACCAGGTAATTCATGAACATGATTCATCAGCTGAAATTTTTCCAATAGCGGTGTAACCCGGTTGTTTACTACTTCAACAGGAAGCTCTTCGACGGCTGCTATAAAATTTATATGTTCTTGAAAGGTTAATTCATCATAAAAAACCGGGCGCTCAGGAAGGTATGCCGTTGAAATCCCTTCTTGAATCAGTATTTCACCTTCTAGAAAGGTCATATGGCCAAGTATACTTTTAATCGTCGTACTCTTTCCGGCACCGTTTGCTCCAATTAATCCAATTAATTCGCCTTTATGTATCGAAAAATTAAGATTATGAATTTTAGCTTCCCCTGGGTCATATCCTGCTTCATTGATTTTTATTGAAATTAGTGACATAATCATTCCCCCTGTAGTTAAAATACGTGGGCATTTCAAGAAAAGTTTCAAATCATTACAAATAGAAAAAGAGAGTGTCGTGGAACACTCTCTTTTTCTATTATACTGACACTTTTGATTGTGTACTTTTTTGCTGTTCTTTTCGATTTAATAATCTAAAAAACGGAGGGAGGACTAAGATGACAAAAACGATACGCAAGACCTGAACGGCTACAACAAATGTAGAATCAGCCTGCAGAATTACAGCCGTGGTCGACATCTCTGCTACACCTCCAGGTGCAAAGGCCAGCACAGAGGTAATAAGGGAAATGCCTGTAACCTTGGATACGATAAACGCGCATAAAAACATGGCTATGATAAGCCCTATAGTGCCTAGAAAGGCAACAACGACGGTTCTTCCAACCCCAATAAACATACTTCTTTGAAAACGAGACCCCACACTGGAGGCAATTAATACCTGGGAAAGAATCATAATGATCTCCGGCCACCAGATGACCATGTCATGTCCAGTAATATAGGAGTAGATGCTCTGGAATAAAGCAACAAAAATCATTCCGCCTACGAGCCAGGGGGCAGGAATTTTTATTCGCTTGCCTACATAATAACCGACCCAAGCAGCTAGACCTAATAGTACAGTGCCAAATAGCTGGCTCATCGTAAATCCAGCTGTTGTAAGTGCATGATTGGCTGACACGGACGGATCAATAGGGGAGGCAATCCATGCCGAAACGATAATCGGTATAGTTAAAACGACTAAAAATACACGCATGGTCTGGATAATACTCACGATCGCTGTATTGGCACCAACCTCATCTGCAATACCTGGCAGGGTAGCCACTCCTCCTGGTGCTGTAGCAAAGAAGCTTGTAATCATATCTGTTTTACTAAACTTCCATAAAAGCAAACCTGAAAGAAGGGAAAAACCAATAGAGAGTACCAGCATGACCGAGACGGTAATCCAATTTTCACTAAAAATATGAAGAACTGAATAATTAATTTGTTTCCCAAGCTCGATCGCTAACAGCCATTGCCCCAGATTCATCCAGCTCATTGGAAGCCCCTTTTGTGAACCGGTAATTTTCAGCCAGCCTGGCTGTCTGAAGCAGAGTAATGCAGCTAATATGATGGTCCCCAGCATCCAGCCAATTCCAAGACCAGTTAATGAGAGAAAGAATCCTCCAATACTGCTAACAATAATAAACAATACACTTTGATAAAATAAATTCCGTTCCATAAAATTCCTTCTTTAATCGTGAATTAATTAATAAATTTTAATATTAATAAATATAGTACATTTTTGTTAATAAAGAAAACAAATTGTTTTATATCGTACTTAATTTCAAGTTTACTAGTTGTTCATGTTACTATTAAAGCGACGAGGGGGAGATTACATGTTGAAAAGAACCATGACTATTCTTATAATAAGCGGTCTGTTGATTCTTAGCGGTTGTTCACTTATCAGCGAGGTTAACAGTACAGTTGAGTATGCAAATGAAGCCACTGAATATATTGATACTGTTCAAAATTTTTCTAACCAACTACCAGCTTTGGCCGGAGATGCTGTCACTGATGAAGCAGCGAGGGATACCTTAGAAACTGAACTGCTTGCTATGAAGGATGAAATCGAGACGTTTAATCAAATTGAACCACCATCCATTGCAAAGGACCTTCATACTCAAATCGTAAACTCGAATGCAAAGCTCAATGAGGGGATTGACCTTTATCTAACCAATATGGAGAACGGGGTATTGGATCCTGCATTTTTAGAGGAAACAGGAGTTCTAACGACCATAACAGAAATCACCGGTTTAATGGAGAATATTCAACAGCTTGTGAACTAGTTATCATAGCATAATAAAAGGACACTGGGTGGATTAATAAAGCCTTAGTGTCCTTTTATTACCTTATGAAGTCCCAAAAAGGATCAAAACATCAATTAATAGAGTATTTCTATCATTCTAAAAACGCTTCGACATTATTTTAATATTGCAACCAATTTTTGTTGCCTTATGTCAATATATGCGCTTACCCAGGAAATTATTTTCGATTAGGGGAATAATTTCCGCGCGAAATAGTATGAGCATGGCAACAGTTTAGCGTATATTGTTGTATTCATGCATGTCTAAAATATGACCTTTTTTGTGAAAGCTGCAAGCTCCAGCATTTTAATTGTTCTGCAATAGGCTTCTTCAATCAACCCCTCCACTTGATCCCCGGAATTGTTCAGGAAATAAATAATACGCCAATCTTGAAACCATTCATATATTTCTGCAGGTTTATGCTGGATATTTTCCCATGCAAATTCTAGTTTAGGGCTATAAATACGAGCTGAACCGGGTTTCAGTTTACAAGAGTCTATCCTTGGCTTAACGAGCTTACCAGGTACCCCTTCATAGATTTCATGGAAAAAATGCGGCCAATAATCTTTTCGAGATCCCGTATGCTGATGTTTCATTGCCCATTGAACCACCATCCCTAATTGTTCCTGATTGCTAAACAACACTGAATATAATTGCTTTCCCAAACGGATTCGATCCTGCAGCTTTTCAAATTGGTGAACAGTTAGCCCTTTCAGCTTTATTTTTTGTTCATCCATAAATGGAAATAAGATATGGTTTAGAGAAAGGAAATCCTGAAAGGTAAATTCCAAGGTACTTATGACAGCTTCTTGAAATTCCTGATTTCGAATTACTCTTGACTCTATATAATTCTGCTCATTGATAATAAGGGCAGCTGTGATCAAAAAGGAATCCTGTTCCTTCCAATACTGATTCCAAACAGACTCCATAAAGATGGAAATATGAAAATATGGCAAAAGATAAAATAGGTTTTGCCCTCTTTTTTGACTTTCTTCATAGATTAGCAGTTGAGGATAGGCATCCTGAAAAATCAGCCAATTCGCTCGCTCAATAAAGGTAAAATAAGCGTTTCGGTCTTTATTGGATAGGATTTTTGAAAGAAATTCTCCTTTTAAATCTATCATATTCCAGCCTGCATTTCGTGAAACCATATGGGCCAATAAAGCCCAATGCAGCTCCGGATGTGACAGATAATAATCAAGGTAGGCTTTAGTCCTTGTAATATTATTTTTATTCCATTCCATTGTTTTTTCTGTTATTTCTTTTATTAAGAGCCTTTCATCTGAAGAAAGATTCTTTTTTGGGCTGTTTTTCCTTTTTCTCTTTAATACATTTTTTATCTGGATGAGTGATTTAGAAATGGAAGGAGACTTTGATTGAAAGAAATTACTAAACATGATGGTCCGCTCCTTTGATGAATGCTCTTCATATTCTCCGAATAATAATCGATAAGGGGATTATTTATTGGAGGGGGGAAGGTTATACATTGAAAAGTCGAATATCGTATGGAATTAACCGGATAATTGAGAACATTCGTCTAAACCAAGCTCCAAATGGCTCTTGGAATTATCCATTTGATACTGGAATCACAACTGATTGTTACATGATTATCTTATTAAGAGCCTTAGAATTACATGAGGAAAAATTAATCAAACAGCTGACAGACAGAATTGTCAATAAACAAAAACCGAATGGAGCTTGGAAGCTTTTTGATGATGAAGAGGAAGGGAATCTTTCACTTACAGTGGAAGCGTATTACGCATTGCTATACTCCGGATATTATGGTAAAAATAACCAATTATTGAAAAGAGCTAGGCAATTTATTATTAAAAAGGGCGGGATTGCCAATTGTCATATGCTGACAAAAATCATGCTAACCATAACTGGGCAGCTGAAGTGGCCAACACTTTTTCCACTACCGGTAGAAATGATCCTTCTGCCATCTTCATTTCCCGTCAACTTTTATGATTTTTCTGTGTATGGGAGGGCCAATCTAACTCCCATTATGATTATGGCGGATAATAAATTTCGTTTAACTACAGTAGGTACCCCTGTTTTATCAGAGCTATTTTTACAAAAGAAACACGAAAGCATATTGAGATTTAAAGAATTACAGGAATGGCGTTCATTTCTTAAACTTATTGAACAGGGAATCAAGAATTTAGTGGGATTACCAGGTCAAATCCATCAGCTTGCAATTGAACAAGCCAAACAATATATGCTAACGAGAATAGAAGAGGATGGAACATTGTTTAATTACTTTGGTTCGACCTTTTTGATGATTTTCTCCCTCCTGTCATTGGGATATAGCAAACGTCATCCAATTATCACGAAAGCTGTAAAAGGCTTACTAGCCATGAAATGTAGCATAAATGGTGAGCAGCATATACAATTTACAACGGCAACAGTATGGAATACAAGCCTACTTAGCACTGCATTACAGGTAGCAGGAGTTCCTGATTCGGACCCAATGGTAGTGACGGCAAATCGTTATTTACTTTCACGCCAGCACATGAAATATGGTGATTGGGTTGTTCATAATCCCTCAGGCTACCCAGGCGGATGGGGATTCTCAAATAGTAACACGATTCAGCCTGATATAGATGATACAACCGCTTCATTAAGAGCCATCGCAAGGAATGCCCAGACGGATATGAGCATTCGTCAATCATGGGATAGAGGCTTGCAGTGGGTTCTATCTATGCAAAATAAGGACGGGGGATGGCCTGCATTTGAAAAAAATACAGATAACCGTATCCTGCAGCTTCTCCCGATAGAGGATGCAGAATATCTTATTTCTGATCCGTCCACGGCAGATTTAACAGGCAGAACACTTGAATACCTCGGCTCCTATACGAATTTATCTAAACATCATCCAGCTGTTAAAGGAGGTATTAGCTGGTTAATCACCCATCAAGAGACTAACGGTTCCTGGTATGGGAGATGGGGAATTTGTTATATCTATGGTACATGGGCAGCACTTACTGGATTATCTGCAGTCGGCGTCCCACCATCACACCACTCCATTAGAAAAGCAGTGGAATGGTTACAGATGATTCAGAATCATGACGGTGGTTGGGGAGAATCATGCAATAGCGATATCAAGCGTACGTATATTCCTTTAAAAGCCAGCACATTAACACATACAGCATGGGCAATTGATGCCCTTATTTCTACTTCAGAAAAACCGACTCCCGCTATAAAAAAAGGAATTAGCTTTCTACTGAACAACCTTGAACGTGAGGACTGGTCAACATCCTATCCAAAGGGCCAAGGAATGGCAGGTTTCCTGTATATGCATTATCACAGCTACCGCTTTATTTTTCCACTTCTCGCTTTATCTCATTATCGTACTAAATATCTAAAATATAACGAAATGTAACTCTCTGAATAATTAAGCGAAAATAGGCAATTTACTTTACATTTTACTACATTCATATTATAATTTTATAAGTTTATAATATTGCTACATCTACTAGGGGTGCCTTTAATAGAGGCTGAGAGAAAAGCACATGCTTTTCAACCCTTTGGACCTGATCCGGATAATTCCGGCGTAGGAAAGTAGGATCTACTCTAACTTACTTTTGCTTCTTGCTATCAAAGCCGGGTCCTTTACTAGGGATACGGCTTTTTTATATTTACATATCAGCTTAAGAGAGAGGTGAAACAGCTTGAACAAAACATTGAAACTGACCATGACAGCCATGTTTGTTGCCATAGGAACACTTACAAGCCATTTGATTTATATACCGATTGGTTTTACAAAGGTTTTCCCCATTCAACACTTTTTAAATGTATTGTCTGCAGTATTGTTAGGTCCATACTATGCTGTCCTACAGGCATTTACTGTATCTTTATTAAGAAATATGATGGGAACCGGGTCTATTTTTGCATTTCCTGGAAGTATGATTGGCGCCTTGTTAGCTGCCTGCTTATTTATGAAAACAAAGAAGCTTTCCTTTGCATTTGCAGGTGAAGTCGTTGGTACAGGCATATTAGGCGGGTTAGCCTGTTATCCAATTGCAGTGCTTCTATTAGGTCAGAATGCTGCATTATTTGGCTTTGTTCCTGCATTTATGATCAGCTCATTTGCCGGAAGCTTATTTGGCTTTATCATGTTAAGCGTGATGCTTAAAAATCCAGCGATTAGATCCTTTCAACAAAGAAATCTTTAGTAGGGTATATGTTCCATAGCAGCACATGAAAAGAACAGCTCGATGGAGCTGTTCTTTTTCTATGATCGGAAGTTTTATAAACGATTAGATAATGTCAGTAAAAGCTTTGAGATTTCCTCGAACCTTGAGATACGTGAATTTATTTCCTTTGCTTTTTCCAATTGATTAATAACGGTAGAATTAATGGCTGTCACTTCTTCTGTGATCTTCTGTAAATCGACTTGAAGATCCTGTAAGGTTTTTTCTATTTCTACACTTGCATCATTGCTATGACCAGATAATTTTCGAATTTCATTTGCTACGACCCCAAATCCTTTTCCAACCTCGCCAATCCTAGCCGCTTCGATAGCAGCATTTAATCCAATTAACCTGGTTTGAGAGGAGATTGATTTGATTGATTCCAAGATTTGATTGGTCTTTTTAAATTTATTGTTTATTTCATCAGCCTTACTTTGCAGTGTAATACTGTCATTATTTAATTGAGCGGCCACGATGAGGAATTGATCAATAATATTTCCTACCTCATCACTTGATTCCGCAAGATCTACAGCACTTTTATTGAGGCCTGTCCAGGTTTCAATATTTTTAGCTATGCCCACGGAACCGATTACATTTCGATAATCATCTAGGAGAGGATAGCCATAAATTCTTACAGGGATTCCATATAAAGAAGCGTCCATGTTTTTTGCTGCTGGTTTCTTTGTCCTCATTGCCTCCGCCATGGCTGATTTAGGATTTACTGGATCACCGGGAGAAATATGTAATTTAACCGTTTTACCATCCTTTTGGATAATAAATTTTTCCTTATCTGTAACAGCAAAGCCCATATCAGTCTGCATGATTTCTGCAATCCAAGGAGTAATCGTAATTAATGCCTGCATGATTTCATTTCCAGTTGCTTTACTTTCCATCGGCTTCTCCTTTCTCTTTGTACGAAATAGTAGGATAAAAAGGTAATATTATCTTTAAATACTATTATACACTAAATAATATTGGGGGAATATGTGTCAGGAGGATATTAAAAAGAGGTTTATTGCACTTTCTTAAACATTCATTGATAATGAAAAAAATGACCGTTTGGTCTTATACATCAAACGATTATGTTAGAGAAGGATGTGTTAATTCTAATGTGTTTCACCAAAAAAACAGTAATCGTAACAGGAGCGGGGAAGGGAATCGGTAAAGGGATTGCTCTTGCCTATGCCAAAAAGGGAGCAAATGTAATTGTAGCGGAAATGGAGGAAAGAGAAGGTACAAAGACAGTTCAAATCATTAAAGAGCAGGGAGGAGAAGCTCTCTTTGTCCAAACGGATGTACGAAGAGAAAGGGATATTATTTCCTTAATGCAAGCTGCTAATCAAGCATATGGAAGAATCGATATATTAATCAACAATGCTGGAATAAGTGTTTTCAAACCTCTTTTTGAATTACCAATCGAAGAATGGGATGATGTCATCCAAACTAATTTAAGAAGTGTTTTCTTAGGATCACGTGAGGCAGCAAAATACATAAGGCAAAACGAGGAGGGAGGAGCAATTGTTAATATTGCCTCTACAAGGGCTATGATGTCAGAGCCAAATTCAGAAGCTTATGCCGCTACAAAAGGCGGCATCGTAGCGCTTACCCATGCGCTTGCCGCTTCATTGAGCAATGATCGGATTACGGTGAATGCAATTTCCCCGGGATGGATTGAAACAGGTGATTACTCAAAGCTTAGTAGTATGGATCATGAGCAGCATTTTTCAAAACGTGTAGGGAAGCCGGAGGATATTGCACAGGCCTGTCTCTATTTAACAGCGAGGGAGAATGACTTTGTTACCGGAATCAACCTTGTTGTTGACGGCGGTATGACACGGAAGATGATATATGAAGAATAAAAGAGAAGAGTTAAATAAAACCCTCTTGAATGTTCAAGAGGGTTTATCTTTATCTTATAGGTACGGACTTTCGTGTTTTGCTTTCAATTGATTCCAACGGCGTTCTACTTCGCGTTCAAATTCTTGAAGCATTTCTTTATTCTCTTCTTTTAACATGTGTTTTGTTTTACCCATATGTTTTAACCAGTCACCAAGTTCAATGCGTTTCTTTTTGTCTTCTGGGTTATGAGTAATTTTTGTAACACCTCTTTCCACTTCATAAAGAGGGAAGAAGCAAGAGTTTACAGCCGCATCTACAATCTCTTGTCCTAGTGTTTCATTTGATTTCCAGTTCAACGGACAAGCAATTAGGATTTTACCATAAACCATACCTACATTATTTGCATACCATTGCGCTTTCGCAGCTTTTCTCACAAGGTCTTGCGGGAATGCTTCAGAGCCTGTGAACACGTATGAAATATTAGTAGCAGCCATGATTTGAGCTGTGTCTTTATGATGGAAAGCTTTACCTGCCTGATATGGTCCTACAGCAGAAGTACTTGTCATATGTCCAAGTGGAGTAGAGTAAGACAATTGGCTTCCTGTATTCATATAACCTTCATTATCATACTCAACGATGATCATTTTGTGGTTACGTAAAGCTGTACCAATCGCAGGACCCATGCCAATATCCATACCGCCGTCACCAGTTACCATAACAAATGTAAAGTCATCGCTTAATCCAAGGGCTTCAAACTCACCACGACGTTTTCTTTCATGGAACATTTCCACAACGCCAGATAATGTAGCCGCACCATTTTGGAAAAGGTTGTGAATATAAGTTTGTTTATGTGAACTGTATGGATATCCTGTTGTAACAATCATTCCACAGCCAGTATGGAATAATGCAACAATATCGCCTTCAATTCCTTTAAAGAATGTCTCTAATCCAGAGAAAATACCACATCCAGGGCATGCACCGTGTCCTGAAGAAATACGTTTTGGTTTTTTCGTTAAGGCTCTTAGTGGAGGAATCTTAACTTTCAATTCACCAGTTTCTTCATTAGGAGTAACCGTAATAAGACCTGTACGTAAATCTTCTTTTTTCATTGGTTCTACTCGACGTTTTGGAGCTAATTCCGGATTACCAGGAGTGTGACCAAAGTAATCAAATGGTACTTCAACTTTATCAGCTTCTACAGCATCGACTGCTAGTTGGAAGAACTTCTCTGCATCATCTGCATAGAAATCTTTACCACCTAATCCGTAGACGCGGTTAATTACTTTTGTTTCAGTGTTGCCATAAGTTTGCAGTGCTGCTCTTACTTCAAGAGCCATGTTACCACCGTGTGCTCCGTATGAATCCCCACGGTCACCAACTGTAATAGCTTTTACATTTTTTAATGCTTCCGCAATTTGCTTTTGTGGGAAAGGACGAAGAATATTAGGAGAAATAACCCCAGCTTTAATGCCTTTCGCACGTAATTGATCGACAACATCCTTACAAACTTCTGTTGCAGAGTTTAACATGAATACGGCAACTTCAGCATCTTCCATTTTATATAAGTCAAGAATTGGATACTCACGGCCTGTTAATTCTGCATATTCTTTTGTAATTCTTTCGAATACCTTCTCAGCATTATACATTGCTTCAGATTGTTGATAACGGTTGTTGATTGTATCAGGCTCGTTCATATATGCACCAATTGATACTGGGTTGTCACGATCTAGAGCATGTGGGAAATTTGTTGGCATTTCACCGATAAACTTCTGAACTTGGTCATTATCCTTAATAACTTGAACACGTCTCTTTTGGTGAGAAGTAAAATATCCATCATAAGATACAATGACAGGTAAACGAACTTCAGGATCTTCTGCTAATTTAATCGCCATGATATTCATATCATAAACAACTTGTGGATCACGAGCCATTAGAATTGGCCAGCCAATATTTAAGGCAAAATATAAATCAGAGTGGTCACCATGAATATTTAAAGGTCCTGAAACAGAGCGGTTTACCAAGTTTAATACCATTGGCATACGTGTTCCGGATTGAACAGGCAGCTGCTCAAGCATATATAAGAAACCATTGGCACTAGTTGCATTGAATACACGTCCGCCGCCAGCTGCTGCACCATAACAAATCCCTGCAGAACCGTGCTCACCATCAGCCGCAATTAATTTAATATCATGTTGTCCTCTTGCTTTCATTCCATCAAGGAATTGCGCAACTTCAGTAGAAGGGGAGATTGGGTAATATCCCATAACATGATAGTTAATTTGATGTGCAGCATATGCAGCCATTTCATTACCTGATTCAAATACGATCGCTTGCTCAACAGATCCTTCTGATAGACCTGCTTTCTCTTTATCTATAACAATCTCTTTAGACATATACGTAATCACCTTTCACTATGAAAATTATTTTACTAATTCAAATAAATGCGGTACACGGTTAGCATCAGCGTATCCATCATTTGTTTCCACTTCATTTGTTAATGCTTCCACCGGGCAGGCATGTACACACTTTAAACAGCCTTTACAGTATTGATAGTCAATTCCTTTTAGGAACATTTGTGGACGGCCTTTTTTATCAGGCTGTTCTTCCCAAACAAAGCAGAAATCAGGGCAGGCTGTATCACACGCAGCACAGTGGATACATTTATCTTCATGATAATGAGGAAGCACTCCAGAACGTGAAATACTTAAATCTTTGAAAATACTATTTCCTGGGTCAATAACGATACCACCGATTGGTTGAGTTTCATAGCCAAGTGTTGGCTCCTCACGTACAAACGGCTTAGCTGTTGCATCTTCACTAGCTTCAAAGGTCTTAAATTCCACTTCATTATAACCTCTGTCAAATGTACGAAGATTGGATTCTACTAAATGCGGATATTTTTTCTCAAAGGTACGACGAATCGTATCTCTCATAGAGTCAGCATCCATGAAATCAAGAATACGGTATAATGCCCCCAGCATCGCTGTGTTTACTTTTGTTTTTTCTTCTAATGCAATTTTCGTTGCATCTATAACGGCCATAATACCACCATCTATATTCATTAACTCCTTAAGCTCTTCAGGAGTTTTCATAGAGTTTACTAGAACCGTACTGTCTGGATAAATACCGCTTGTACAATCTAATGTTTTATATAGAGCATCATGGAAGATTGCTACGACATGTGGACGTTCTACAGGAGTAGTGTCCCGAATATTTGTATAAGGTTCACAGAAACGAATATGTCCTTTTACTGGTGAACCTTTTTTCTCAGATCCATAAGATGAAAAGCTTAGTCCATTAAATCCATTTCCTACAACACCTGCTTCAGATAGTAATTTACCAGCAAGGTTGGCTCCCAATCCGCCAATGGATTCAAGACGAATCTCAAAAAATCCTAATTCATTTACTCTAGGTAACTTAGTCAACAGAATTCCTCCGATCAAACCAAAATAATTTTTGCATTTAAAATTGTGAATATTCATAAATATGCTCTCATTATAACAGCGCTTTTTTTTTAATGCAACAGATTTTTTGAATATTTATAAATCAACCTTTTGTCAGTATTATTACTGGTTTAGAAGGCATATTCTTAGCTTTTATTTAAAGTTGTACCAGTAATTTCCCAATCTTGTTCCATATATATTTATAGTGTTAAGTTAATTATCTATTCGATAAAAAGTATAAATATACGAGCTTCTTCTATCATTTTCGACAGGAATCGCATAAATAAATTTTATAAATCTATAGAAAAGTTTTATGTATGAAACCCTTTACTGAGGATAGTACCAAAGGAAAGAGTAATGATTTGCGGGTAAATATCATTCTCATAGACAGTAAGAATTTATTAAAAGAATCAAGGGAACTTTAAAAAAGATCCTAATTTTTTGAGGAGGTAAAAAAATGGAAAACGATTCACTCCGTGACCTTATTACGGTTGAAGATGAAAAAGGACAGCAACTTTCTTATGAGATTGAAGCATTATTTGAAATGCAAGGAGAATCCTATGCAATGGTACGTAAGGAGAATGACACAATGTTAATGAGGGTTAAAGAAGATGAAAAAGGACAACATTTCGTAAACGTTAAAAATCAAAGAACATCATAAAAATTCTACAGTAAGAAGCAGCACGCTAAGAAGTGAGTGCTGCTCTTTTTTGTTCATTTTATCGTTTTATCTTCTGAGTTCTCTTTTTGACCATATTTTAGCTGATCGTGATTGATTCCTTTTTCTTTATTTACTTTACCGCCTAGACTCACATTTGAAAAATTTTTATTTTGAGTATTCATTTTTCACACCTCCAGGATATTAGTCTGTCTTTTTTATTGAAAAATATGATTTAATTACCTTAATCAGCTACCCGATATATTGGAGAAGGTAGTTATTCTAACCAAAACATATCATGGAGGAATTGCATGCTAAAAAAATTTACCTTACAAACAAACAGTCGTGATGACATGATTGAAATCACTGAAAAAGTGCAGAATTATGTGTACGAAAACAAACTTCATGATGGAGCCGTTATTGTCTATTGTCCTCATACGACTGCAGGTATTACCATAAATGAAAATGCTGATCCTGATGTAAAACGTGATATGATTCGCCGCTTTGATGAGGTTTACCCATGGAATCATGAGCTTGACCGTCATATGGAGGGTAATACCGCTGCACATATGAAAGCGAGTACCATAGGAGCATCACAGCATGTCATCATTTCGAATGGACGATTAGTTTTAGGAACATGGCAGGGAATATATTTTTGTGAGTTTGATGGCCCGCGCACGAGAACGTATTATGTGAAAATATTGTGATTGAGTTAGAGTCTCTCTGGTTATTAGAGAGGCTTTTTTTGAATTATTACAGTTTTAAAAAAGAACAGCCTATCATAAAAAAGGTATATAATAAATCTTTAGGGGTCAAAAGACCAATAGGAGATGAATTGGGTTGAAAAGTATGTTTCAAAATAAATGGGCTGTCATTGGAATAGCCATTATTTGTTCAGTATTATGGGGGAGTGCCTTTCCCGTTCTTAAAATCAGTTATATAGAATTGCAATTAGCTGCAAATGACACAATGGCACAGATTGTGTTTGCCGGTCTCCGTTTCCTAATGGCTGGACTTATTCTTTTACTGTTTCTATTCTTTACGAATCGTAACCATTTACTTGTAAAAAGGTCACATATTCTAATCTTACTTTTGTTTGGTACCATCCAAACTGCCGTGCAATATTTTTTCTTCTATAATGGTCTATCAAGGGTATCAGGGATGCAGGGAGCTATTCTGTCTTCATGCGGAACATTTTTGGCAGTCATTTTGGCACATTTTTATTACCGGGACGACCGTATAAATTGGAAAAAAACAATTGGATTGATCGCTGGATTTGCTGGAATTATTGCCGCAAATTGGGGCCAAGAATTCCAATTTCATTTTCATTGGAGCGGAGAAGGCTTCATGATTTTGTCAGGTCTTACAAGCGCGGTCACGACCATCATGACAAAAGAGCTTGCTTCCGATATTCATCCGGTCACTCTTACAGGCTGGCAGCTGACAATTGGTTCCCTTGTTTTATTAATAATTGGTATTCCGCAATTAGGAGAACATTCGATTACCTTCACACCGATTGGCTGGGGATTGCTGATTTATGCGGCATTATTGTCTTCAGTGGCATTCGCCCTTTGGACAACAATCCTTAAATATAACAAAGCAGGGGAAATGAGCATTTATAGTTTTTTAACTCCGGTTTTTGGTGCAATATTATCTGCGATTTTTATTCCTGGAGAAAGCTTCAATCAGTATATTGTTGCAGCTCTTTCTTTAGTTGCAGTTGGAATCATTGCCATAAATTACCGAGGGGAACGTTCGTTCGGTACAACAAAACAAATAAAGAGGAATGTAGGTTAAAACATTCCTCTTTATTTTATAGTAAAATTATAGTTAATATATAAGAGGGGGGGTGAACACATGGATATTTCACAATTACTAGGAGAAAAATACTTCAGTTTAGATGCTGCTCAGGTTGATAAAAGCCCTGAAGAGCTTGTCGTAACAGATAATGATGAAACCTATTACATAGTTTCAAGTGATGCATTCGAACAAACATTGAAGGACCTAAATTATAAGATTATCGTTGGTTTAGGAGAGTAATACTTATCAATAATAGTCTTAAGACTTTGAAAAAGCACCTAATGGGTGCTTTTTTTCATCTTTCCTTAGAAGAATTCCCTGTCAACAGTTGTTAACAGAATCCATTCACATGGTTATGATTTATATAAAATTGTGGAATCCTAAATATTATGAATCAAAACACGAGGGTGAAGCAGATTGAACGGGAATTTTCTTTTTAAAAGTTATTTGCTTAAATGCTTCTTACTCCTGGCTGCCTTACTTTTGTCGATTCCAATACCGAGCATAGCAGCTCAGGATACAATAACAACTGCACCATTAAAAGCCCAAATAGACAGGATACTAGAGGATCAGCGACTTGAGGGGGCAGTGACTGGCATAAGCATCAGAAAGGCCGGCAACGGAGAGGTCATTTATTCTTCTAACGGAAATATTCGATTGCATCCTGCCTCAAATATGAAGCTATTGACGGCTGCAGCAGCTTTAGAAAAACTTGGTCCCGACTATCAATTTTCAACAGAATTGTGGATGGATGGCAGGGTAAAGGGAAAGGTTCTTGAGGGGGATTTATTTCTAAAAGGTACAGGCGATCCAACTTTAATGAAGAAAGACCTTGACCAATTTGCTAAGGAATTGAAAGAAAAAGGAATTTCTAGAATTAACGGAAATCTGATAGGAGACGATAGCTGGTATGATAATATTCGGCTTTCACAGGATCTGAATTGGTCAGATGAACCGTTCCATACAGGTGCCCAGGTTTCAGCATTAACTCTTTCACCAACTAATGATTACGATTCGGGAACCGTCCTCCTTGAAATAACGCCCAGTGTAAAAATTGGGAAAAAGGGAAGCATTCAGGTAACTCCAAATACTGATTATGTAAACATCATTAATCAGACAAAAACAGCAGAAGCTGAACAATCCAGCCAGGTTATTATTGACAGAGTACATGGAACGAACACAATTATTGTAAAAGGCAGTATTCCACAGAACGGCAGTAGCATGAAAAAGTGGGTGGCTGTTTGGAAACCAACAGAATATGTCTTACATGTGTTTAAAAAGTCCCTTTATGCACATGGAATCACATTCGGAGGGAAATCAGCAATAAAAACAGGTGTTCTTCCACATAAGGCTTCAAAGCTTGCTGACAAACAGTCGATGCCATTAAAGGAGCTTCTGATTCCTTTTATGAAGCTCAGTAATAATAGTCATGCTGAGGTATTAACAAAAGAAATGGGGAAGGTTGTTCAAGGCGAGGGTAGCTGGGATGCCGGTTTACAGGTAATCAAGGAGACAGTAATGAATTTAGGACTTAATGGAGAAAGTATTCAGCTTCGAGACGGTTCTGGAATGTCTCATAAAAACATGATTACAGCAAATGAGCTTTCCAAATTACTTTTTATTGCCCAGTCTAAAAAATGGTTTCCTGAATTCGAAAAGTCTTTGCCGATTGCCGGTCAATCAGACAAACTGTCAGGCGGTACATTACGAAGTCGCCTAAAAGACGAGCTGACAATTGGCAATGTAAAAGCTAAAACTGGTTCAATTTCAGGTGTTTCCACATTGAGCGGGTATATTACAGCTAGGAGCGGAGAGCCATATATTTTCTCTATCATGATTAATAATTTTCTAGCACCTTCGGTAACAGACTTAGAAGATAGCATCGTAAGAGCTATAGCTGAATCTTAAGCAAAGAAAACTACCGAAAAAAATAGGGAGTCTCAGCAGATGTTAATCGTCTTTTGAGACTCCCTATTTTTTCGGTAGTTTAGTTAAAAATTGTTCCACTGGTATAGCAAGGCCTGTACCATCTTCAATTGTTTTTGCATAAACAACTCCAATCACTTCTCCATCTAAGTCAATAACCGGACTGCCACTGTTTCCTTTATAAATAGGTGCCGAAATCATTAATAACTGATTATTATCAGACCCTTCCAATATATCGCCTTCATTGGCAATTTGATTATGAAAAAGTGGATTTCCAATCACATAAATATGATCTTTACTATTCCATTTATTAGGCTTACTCAATGTAAGAAACGGTAAATTTTCACCGTCAACCTTTAAGAAGGCAAGATCTAAAACAGAATCCATATGAACAATGGAAGCTCTCAATACATCACCTTGTGGAAACATTACAGTAATAGGATTCATATCTTCTACAACATGTCGGTTAGTAATAATGAACCCGTTTTCAGCAATATTAAAACCCGTTCCTTTTGTATTAGAGTCCTGTATCGTAACAACCGCTTCCTTATACTTCTGGATCTTTTCTTGCTTAGAAAGCTCCTTGGACTTCTGTAAAAATTTAATAGAAGGAATATTAATAACCTGAGGCCATATTTGATTAAAGCTAATCAGCATGGCTAAAACCAGTCCTGTGGTAACTATTTTAAAAAAGAAGGATCGCCGTTTTTTCTGTTTTTCCTTTACTATTCGATCATCTTCATTAGGTAAAAAATCCTCTAATGGGGGTTCATCAAAATAATCTTCCTGTTCATTTTGGTCATGACGTTCCATATGGTTTATACCCTCACATTTAACTGATTGTTTCTTCAATTATGATACCAAATGCGATTAAAAATCAAACGATTTAGTATGAGTAATAAACGGAGTCGTTGGTGCAAATTAATTATAATTATATATAAAATGAAACAAAGTCCTGCAAATTTACTTACAGGACTTTGTTATTTAATAAATAATTTATCTCCTTTTCTTCTTATTATCGCTCACTAAAGCCTGTTTCTTAACAACCTTTTCAAATTCCACATATACATGAACGACGTTTTCTCTGACCTCCTGTACATTCATAACTTTTCCTTTACG